>Ga0208454_1001272_pt1 | contig 10583 bp, 11 predicted proteins | sample EasRivMeERMZT100_FD_187530 | JGI IMG/M metagenome (GOLD analysis project Ga0208454, IMG submission 187530) | Soil microbial communities from meander-bound floodplain in the East River, Colorado, USA - East River MetaG ERMZT100 (SPAdes) (version 2) | ecosystem: Environmental > Terrestrial > Soil...
GAATCGTGCAGGGCGTCTCGTCACGAATGCGACGCCCACCAGTGCACGCTACCTTCGTGCAGTACCTCATAGATCTCGTCGCGCAGCGCGTTCGCCTCGGCGGTCGTCAGCGTGCGCTCGAGATCGCGGATGACAATCCGTAGCAGCACGTTCTTCTGCGCCCGTCCGATGCCGAGCCGTTCGCACGCGGCGGCGGGCAAGTCGGCATACCGCGTCTCGCTGACGACCTCGATCGCCTCGATCGCCGCGCACCGGCTGCCGAGCGCTTGGCGCGCGCGATCGCCGAGTTCCTCGGGTGTCGTGTCAGCGGCGACCGCAATAGACAAGTCGCGGCGTATGGGCGGCTGTGCAGACACGGGTCGATACGGTTCCAAATCGAGCATCTGACCGGCGACCCGCGGATCAGCGGAGCGCAGTGCACGAATGTCGCCGATGCCCTTCCGCAGCATGAGCATCCGATCGAGTCCGATGCCCATCGCGAGACCGGTGTGCTCATCGGAACGCAGGCCGGCGACGTCGAGTACGCGAGGCGCGGAGAGACCGCACTCGAGGATCTCGACGGGCTCGTCTGCGACCACTGCGTGGACCTCGAGCCCGTCGACCGTGTAAGGGTGGCTCGTCGGCGTGAGATTGAGGCGGACGTTTGGCAGCATCGCACCCGCCGCGACTTCAATCATCTCCTCGAGCTCGGCGCGCCCGAGCGGACAGCGGGCGATGCGCCACAGGTCGAGCTGATGTGGCTCGCCGACGTGGAGTCGGTCGATAGTATCGCGCCGGTATGTGAGCCCAGGGCACACCAGTAGCACGTCGTCATAGCAGGCCGGCGCAATCATGCGCAGAGCGGCGGGAATCATCGCAGAGGTTTGCGTGCGCAGTAGCCTATCGGCTGTCACGTAACGCGTGTAGCGCGCATCGCGCGCCGCCGCGTCCGGCGGATAACCGAGCGCGTCGTAGTTGTCGGCGATCGTGGCGACGGGAGGAGCGCGGTAGACGACTACTGGGCACTGCCAGCGCGCGCGCAAAGCCTCGACCGCCGCGCTCACCAGTAACTGAATCGCGTGCGGGCCGAGAGCGGCGTCGGTAAGATCGCGCAGAGCGAGCGAACGTTGATAGGTCAGCGAATCGACCGTCTGAATAGACATGACACACCTCGTTGCAAAGCCGGTTTGTAAGACGCTGCAAGGGCAGCGATCGGCGGTCACCCCGGTCCCGCTTCGGCGGTCGAGGTAGCAACGGCGGTGGAGAAATCAGAAGGAGATCAGCACGCAACCCGAAGCCCCGACGCCTGGAGCAGGCCGGGGCTGGTAAAGGACATGGTGCGCGCGTATGACATGTGTGCACTCTAAGCGACTCGCGAAGTTCGGTGCAACGGATCGGACGCTCGTTCTCAGCCTCCCGACCGGCAGGAGGTCTTCGATGCCTTTTCGCACCTCGATCGCAGCTCTCTCCACCTGCCTTTGCGGGCCAGTGACTGTCGTCGCCCACCACAGCGGCGCGGCCTACGATATGACGCGGCTGGTCACGATCGAAGGGAAGGTCGCCGCGCTCTCGTGGAAGAACCCCCACATCTCCATGACGGTCGAGACGGAGGGTCCCGACGGCGCGCCGCGCCCGCAGGAGATCGAGGTGATGGCCGTGAGCCAGGCCGGCGGCCTCGGGCTTCGCCGCGAGGCGATCAGTCCGGGCGCGCGCGTAGTGGCGCGGGCGAAGTGGTCCGGCGGTCGGCTCGCCCGCTATCTCGCGTTCTCGTGGTGGGTGCCGTCCTTGGGCATGCTTGGACGTTCATACTTGTCCGAAACGCGGCGCCGGGAACCTTTGCTGCGCTCGGTTTCCTGTCCGGCGCGGCGGCGTACGTCATTCCGTTCCTGCTTGCCGCACATGTCTGTGCGCTTTATTCCTATTTCGCGGCATCCAAGCCGCGTGGTGCCGCGCGTGCTCTCGAAATGGCCGTCTACGCGATCATTGGTATCGTTCTACTGGTTCCGGCCTTCTATCTGGTGCTTCTAATGTAGTTGAAGCCGGTCCTGCAGTTTTTGGGGATGACTTTCGCCGCGTCGGCAGCGGCCGTTTGCTCTCCCAACGTGAGCCACCACCATCATTCATCTCTGTGGTTATTTCTGAGTTGGTTCGATTCAGGCCAGGATCTTCGGGACGCGTACCCGCGTGCGTGCGCGGCGAAACGACACCACGATCTGGATCGTGTTGACGAGCAGGAAGATCAGCAGCCACGCCTTGAACAGCGCATCTACTACCGGGTTGCCAAAGATGACCCAACCGAAGACGGTCCAGTAGAGCAGGCCGACGAAGCACACCCACAGAGCGAACCGGATGCCCTCCAGCCGTGCGCGCAACTGGACCTTGATGCCGGCTGCGGCGCACAGCGCGAGGCGCACGACCATCAGCACGATCAGAGCCGGCAGCAAGCTTTGACGAAAGTGCTCGTCATACAACGCCCAAGAGGTGTCGGTCCCGGCCGGCGTGAGGAGCTCAAGGAACCACGTCGGCGCGATGAAGAAGATCGTCAACACGACGCCGAGAGGCAAGGCGCCGAGCTCGACTCGCCGCTCGAATGCGTCGTAGTCGAAGGGGCGCCAATCCGCGGCGAGCGGTAACCAGAAGATGAAGTGCGTCCACGGTCGCGAGAGACTCTGGGGGTCGACGGGCGAGCGTTGGCGAATCCACGTCGCCAGGCCGAACCAGACCACGAGCAACCCAACCCACGCGAATGCACCGAGGCCCCAGCCAAGCCACCACTCGCCAATCGTCGTGCGTGAAGCGAACACGGCAGGCAGAGTAAGAGCCCATTGAATGGCAACGCAGGCGACGGATAATTTGACGAACGCCGGTGCGTGCTCAGGCTCGATGACCTGGAAGCCACGCGGGCTGTATCGTGCCGCCACTTCCTCCGGCCGGCCGAAGCTGCGCACCACCTCGATCGCCAGTTTGTCATCGGGCGGGCGCCCCACGTCGTCGGCGGCCGCCGTTAGTTGTTCGATGAGCAGCGTGCGCAGCTCCAGCCCGACGTCATTGCGGAGCTTGCGAGGCAATCGCGCGGCGATGTTGTTGATATAGCTGTCGATCACCACCTGGGCGTCCATCGTCGTCTCCTAATCAACCAGCTTGTCCATCGTGGCAACGAGCGCGTGCCAGCTGTCGGTCAGCTCGGCGTAGAGGCGTGTGCCTTTCGCGCTCAGCTTGTAGTAGCGACGGGGCGGGCCGTCCTCGATTCGCCAGTCGCTCAGCAGAAGACCCTGGCCTTCCAGCCGCCGCATCAACGGGTACAGCGTCCCTTCCTCGATCGGCATTCCTCGCTCGGCGAGAGCCTGGCGCAGCGAGTACCCATACTGGGCCGTGCGCAGCTGTGAGAGCACCGCCAGGACCACAACACCCCTGCGCAGCTCCGTATCGAGCTTGGCTGTCGAGTTGTCGCTGGCCTTTACCATGTATCACCTATCACTATGCCGTGCATAGTACATAGTGATACACAGTAAAGCAAGCTCCCGCTGCGAGCACTGCGCTATCGACCCGCGGTCGATGCGAGCACCCGGCGAAAGTTACGCAGCGGTTGGGTCGTTCGCGACGCGCAGTGCTGGCTTCGGCGCGGCAGGCAGCAACCCGTATCGCGTCATGACTTCCATGAGTCTCACGCGATCAGGTGGTCCACCCGCGCCGACCACGGTCGCCACGTCGTGAAAATATTGCTCGCCGATATCCGGCGTCATCATCACGAGCGCGCGCGCGGTCGCGAAGCTCGGGTTGCTGAAATGGTGTACGGAGCCTCGCGGCGTCGACATCCATTCACCCGGATTCAAGTCGCGCGCCTCCGCATCAACCGAATATCGGAGCACGCCCTCCAGCACGTAGATGCACTCTTCGTTGTTGGTGTGGCTGTGCGGCGGAGGGACGTTGGCGCCGGCCGGAACCTTCATTTCGAACAGTCCCAATCCGCCCTTTTGCGCGCCATCCACAAGATAGCGAATCTCCAATTGCCCGACCTTGATGACTTGCTGACTCATGACGATCTCCTCGGTTTCTGCGGTTGTGGTGCGGACGGTGTGCTCCGCGTCTACGAGGAGAATCTAGTTGATTGCGAAAATCGGATAAATGGGATCTACTGAAACATATTGTTGCAGAAACGTGACTAATGAACGATCGGCTCATCGGGATGCGCGTATTCGCGCAGGTCGTGGAAGCGAAGAGCTTTTCCGGCGCCGCGGACAAGCTTCGGATATCGAGGTCGCTCGCGAGCCGACACGTCAGCGCGTTGGAGCGCTCGCTGTCGGTGAAGCTTCTGCACCGTTCGACACGCAAGCTCAGCTTGACCGAAGCCGGAGCCATCTTCTACGAACATTGCGCCCGCATCGTGCAGGAAGCAGAGCTAGCGGAGCAGCGCGTGACCCAAGCCCAGTCCGAACCGGCGGGGCTCGTGAGCGTGACCGCGGTGCCGGCGTTCGCCGTACGGCACGTTCTCCCCGCGCTCACCGAGTTCTATCAGAAGTATCCGAAGATCCGGGTCAAGCTGTTCTGTAGCAACCGCACGCTCGACTTGGGCGATGCGGGATTCGACCTTGGGATCCGCGTGTCATTTAATCCGGCCCCGAACGTGGTGGCACGAAAACTCGCCGTCAACCGGTCGGTGCTGTGTGCCTCACCAGCGTATCTCGAGCGGCACGGCGTGCCGCGCCGAATCGAGGACCTCGGCAAGCACGACAGCGTGCTGTTCCCGGCTCTTGCGCCTAAGGGGGTCTGGACCTTCCGGCGGGAGAAGCGGAAATACTCGGTGCGCGTCGCTGCCGCGTTTGAAACCGATGACATGGACACAGTGCGCGCGGCCGTCCTCGCCGGTCTGGGCGTCGGCGTGCTGCCAACCTATATCGTCGGGGCTGCTCTGCAGCAGGGGCGACTGGTACCTTTGTTGCGCCAGTTTCAGATTCTGCCGGAAAGCGGCATCTACCTCGTCTATTTGCCCAACCGCTCGCTGCCGTCGCGCGTGCGCGCGCTGATCGACTTTCTCACGTCGTGTTTTGGGCCCGTGCCTTGCTGGGAAGTGGGTTGGTGAGTGCCGCGGGGATCGTATTGCTCAGCCGCGCGAACGAATCGCGGCAGGAACAGATTGATCCATAGGTACAGCAGTGCGGCCGCATAAACGATGCAGACCACAACGTAGGGTAGCTGCACAGCAGCTATGGCCGCGCGGGCCGCGTCGTGCTGCACCGCCGCAACATACGTCTTAAGGATCATCCAGGTGATCTGCACGCCGGCGTGCCAGACCGTGAGCGTGTAGAACGCGACCGATACAACCGAGGTCAGATAAGGAAAGAGCTTCGAGTACGCCTGGGGGTGCTTGAACGCCAACGCCGTCAGGCCCGACAGCATCGCGAGCACCACTCCAGTAAGCAGCGCTTGCATAGCTGCGACCCTCCTGTGAATGGCGGGAGGGGCAAGCCACCGACGAGTTCATCCGCCCGGCGGGCGGATGATGTTGCAGCCGGGAAGAGTGCGCTGGCGTTGCTACCGTGATGGACGTCTGGCAACCCCGCTGTCGTAGGTTCTTACCCTTAGACCGGTGGCTTTGCGCCCTCACCTTTCGTGTGAGTTTGCCCTTGGACATAACGTCACCGCATGTGACTTAGAGAATGTTTTAGATGCGGCGGCACGGGAAGAGTTTCTGTTCACCCGAGTACACACTTCTGTCGTACCGGACACCGCCACTTTGTCGCGCATCGGCGACGAAGTGAGCTCGCTCCGAGCGAGACCCGAAATCGGACGGCGAGCGGAAGTCAGCTACGTGGCCGGCGACTCGAGCGCGGCGAGCTGGATCAAAGTCGAGGGCGGGTGAGCGCTTGATCACCGCGTTCGCTCACCGACTGCTCGAGCAGCTTTGCCACCTCAGGAGGGCCCATTAGCGCTGCGCTCTCGATGATGGTCTGGCCCGGGGGAAATTCGTGATTGGGATCCGCGCCCGCTTCCAGCAGGAGTCGAACGATTTCGATGGAACCCCCACTCGTAGCCGCCAGGCTCAGCGGTGTTTCTCCACGATCATCGCCGAGTGCCGGGTCAGCGCCCGCAGATAGCAAGAGCTCGACCATCTTTTCGTTCCCCGATCCGGTGGCTCTCATCAATGCCGTGCCTTCCCACCACTGCGCGTTGACGTCGGCACCATGCGCGAGCAGTAGCCGAGCCATGGCCAGCTTCGGGTCGGTCGCCGCGACCATCAGCAGCGACCCGTAATTCTCGTGTAACTGATTGACGTCGGCGCCGAGCTCGATGAGCCGAGCGGCGTCGTCGAGGCGACCGCTGCTGACGGCTTCCCAGAGCGCCGACATGCCATCGTGCGGATTTTCCTCATCCACGGGCGCGCCGATGCGAACGAAAACCTCGATCAGCGGGGCCAAGTCTTCGTGCTCGGCCGCATAGCCCATGACATCGCGCCAATTCGAGTAGCGCGCAGCGGCTTCGGTAGCGCGGTCGTCGGGCCGAGGATCGGGATTGTCTAGATTGTCGTGTGCCCAATCGAAATAGAGAGCGTAGGCGAGTCTACGATTGGCCTCCGCCAACGGATACAGGCACAAAGCTCTCCTCGCAGCCTCGATGGCGCCGCGTGTATCGGTACGCTCCTCGAGCAGGAACGCCGAATACGCCACCCAGTTCCACGGGTTTTGCGGTTCTGCTTCCCGAGCATCTTCGAGGGCGCGACTCGCGGCCGCGGACCGGCCCAGCTCTCGGTAGTAATTGGCCAGCTTGCGATAGGCGAGGCCGGCGGAGCGGCTGTTCAGGTCCGGCACCGCCAAGGCTTCCTCGACGCGTTGCTCCTCGAGATCGAACTCGCCGCGCAACGCGTGCCAGTCCGCCCAATTGAGCGCGAGCCTGGGATTTCGCGCGCCAACTTTCTCCGCCTGCCGCAATGCGCTTGCCGATGTTTCGGTGTCGCCGTACGGCCCACCCGGGCCGTCCCGGACCTTCAGTTTGAGAACGGCCAGCAGCATCCATGCCTCCGCCGACTCAGAGTCCAGCTCCAGCGCGCGTCGCAGAGACGAGTAGGCAATGTCGTAGGCCTCGGCGGTGAGTGTGTTAGTCCGGATCGACCCCGCGATCATCGCCAGCCGCGCCAGCTCAACTTGGCCGCGCGACGCATCCGGTTCGATGGCGAGCAGGTGATCTAGCGCCTCGCTCACGCTCGCGAGCAAAGTAGGATGGCTTGACCAATGCTCAAGGCCTTCACGCGCACGCCGATAGAGCTCGTCCGCCGATGCTTGCCCGTGCGAGCTCCACGCCTCGTGGGGCAAAACGGCAGGCGGCTCTCGGCATTCGAAGTCGGCCGCGGCGGTGCTTGCCCAGAACGGTAGCGCCAGCAGAGTCCAGTATCCGAGTTTCATGCCATTCCGTTGGCCGTTCCGACGCGCCCAAACCAGGCCGATTGCTCACGTTACCCGGCGGACCTTCAATGTCGTTAGGAGGGTTTTGCGAAAGCTCGGAAGTTTCTTGCGAGGGCTGGTTCGCAAGCCGTGACTAGCGTCGACTCATGCCAGAGGACTCGGTTACTCATTTACGACTCCCGACGTAAGCCGTGGCCCTGCCATCGCGCGTGACCGTGGCGCTGATACGATCGCCGTCCACGGTGCCGGTGACGTGCGTTTGCTTCTCGCCGTGCATGAACGCGAAGTCGACGTTGGGGCCGCTGAGTTTCCCTGTCACTAGCGCGTCGCCTGCGAAGCCCTTCAGATTCTGGAACGTCTGCTCGAGCGAGACGTCGAAAATCTCTTTGCCGGTCGCCGGCCGGAACGTCCATGCGCCGTCGACCTTCGCAGGCACGATCCAGAGATACGCCGAGCCTTCGTTCGTGTCTGCCTGCTCGTCCGGGTCCCAGTCGCCCATCGTGAAGGAATTCGATACGACGCGCGTGCCCGGTTTCATCTCGAGCAACGTCGGGCGCAGCTGCAGGTTCAGGGCGGGCAGCAGATAGAGCATGACGACGGTCGCGTCGTTGAAATCCGTCGCGAAGATGTCGCCCTGAACGATTTTGACGCGCTCCTGAACACGCTCGACCTCGACGAGGCATTGCGCGTGCCGCGCAAGGTCCGGGTCGTACTCGACGCCGACCGCCGTCGCGCCGAAGTGCTTGCCTGCGGCAATCGCGATCTTGCCGTCGCCCGCGCCGAGGTCGTAAACCTTATCGGCGGGCGTCACCTTGGCCATTGCCAGCATGCGCAGGACCAAGGCGTCTTCCGTCGGCACCCAGATGACGTCTTTGCCCTCTTGGGCACGCTGCGGTGTGTACTCTTTCTCGCAATCCGCCCGTGTCTTTGCATCGACCAGCGACGTCAGGCCAGCCAGTAGCACGAGGGCCGCAGCGCGAGCGAAGAGTCGTTGTTGTGTGGCCACCGAGATCTCCAGAGCGTGAGGGCCAAGTGGCCTCCGATCATAGGCGTTTCGTGCCGCCCCTCCCATCCACGTACGCTGCTCGGGGTACCCGCCTATTTTGACGGCTCTCCGCTATCGCGAGCGCACGCGGTGTATTCTCGGGCTTTCCTTTGGGGGGTAGTTGATGGCCATTGGTGTCATCGGCGCAGGCGTCGGGCGTACCGGTACCCACTCGCTCAAGCTCGCGATCAATCAGCTCGGGCTCGGTCCATGTCATCACATGGAAGAAGTGCTTCATCAGATGCCGGTGCAGGTCCCGCTCTGGTCCGCCGCGTTGCGCGGGCGCCCGGACTGGGAAGCGATCTACCGCGGCTACGAAAGCGCGGTCGACTGGCCCACTGCGGCGTTCTTTCGCGAATTGATCGGGGCTTATCCCTCGGCCAAGTTCGTGCTTACCCTTCGCAGTCCGGAGAAATGGGCAGACAGCTTCGGTGCAACGATCCAAAAATTGATCGCCGAGAAGGATCACGCGCCGCCCGAAATGAAAGCGTGGCTCGAGATGGCGGGAGGGGGGATCGCCAAGAGTGGATTCCCCGGCGATCTCGGCCGCGACGGCTTGATCAAGGCGTTCGTGGCTCACAATGAGGCGGTGAAGACGACGATCCCGGCGAGGCAACTGCTCGTCTATGAAGTGAAAGACGGGTGGCTGCCGCTTTGCGAATTCCTCGGTGTGCCCGTGCCCGCCGGACCGTTCCCGCGCACCAATGCCCGCGAGGAATTTTGGGACCGTGTATCCGGCAAGATCTGACGCCGGAGTGGCACGCCGTTATAATTCTGAAAAAACTAGGGGACCCCATGAGCAGAATCTCACGCAGTCTCGCGCTCGTTGCGCTCGGTATGGTTTTGTTGGCAGCGGGCGCCACGGCTCAGAACGAGCCCAAGCTATCGGCGCAGGACTACCTCGACATTCGCGACCTCATCGACACCTATCCGCACCGGCTCGACAACTGCACGAACGGCGCCAAGGACTACGCCGACCTCTTCACCGACGACGCGACGTTCGGCGTCTCATCCGAATGGGGGAAGGCCAAGATTTGGTTTCGCGGCCGAGAGCAGTTGATCGCGGCGGGCGGAGGCAGCAAGGACGGTAGTTGCCGGCCGCAAACGGGAACTCGGAGCTATCACCTCAACATCAATCCGCACATCACGCCCACGCCCGGTGGCGCGCACGCAATCTCGACGTTGCTCACGATCACGAATGCCACTGGTGCGGGTGGGGACGCCGTCCATTGGGAGGGCGGTTACGAGGATACTTTCGAGAAAACCGCCAAGGGTTGGCGTTTCAAATCGCGCGTCCACGTGTGGCCGGAGATTAATTGGACTGACCGGCCCGAAGACATGCCGCCGCGGAACCTAGCGGAGGAGTAACCAGCGCCGCGTTTGGCTATGCCAGGAAGTCATGCCGCGGCCAGCCGACGGGAATGGAGATTCTCATGCCGATCAAAAAGCTCGTTCTTTCAATGCCGTTTTTGGCGGCGCTCGCTGCCTTCGCCGACACAGACGTGGATCGCGCCGCGTTTCGTGCGATCTACGAAGAGATGGTCGAGATCGATTCTTCTCCCTCGACAGGCTCCTGCACGAAGGTGGCGCGTGCGGCAGAGACGCGATTGCGGGCCGCGGGTTTCACCGGCGACGAGCTACAGCTAGTTGTTCCCGAAGGCAAGCCGGAGGACGGCAACGTCGTCGCGCGGATTCGCGCCAACGGTGCCACGGGGAAAGGCGTTCTGCTTCTCGCCCATATCGATGTGGTCGATGCCAGGCGGGAGGACTGGGAGCGCGATCCGTTCACGCTGATCGAGGAGGACGGCTATTTCTACGGTCGCGGGTCGGCCGACGACAAGTCGATGGCGGCGGTGTTTCTCGATCTGATGATCCGTCTGAAGCAAGAACGGGACTTCCGCCCCAGACGTGACGTCGTCATGGCGCTGACGTGCGGCGAAGAGACGTCGAACCGCGTCAACGGCGTGGACTACATTCTGAAGAACCGGCGCGAGCTGATCGATGCTGCCTTTGCGCTCAACGAAGGCGCGGGTGGGCTGCTAGCAGAGGACGGCAAGCCGCTAGCGCTGCAAGTGCAGGCGGGTGAGAAAGTTCATCAGGTGTACTCGCTGCAGGTGACCAATCCGGGTGGGCACTCCTCGCGGCCGGAACCGGACAACGCG
>Ga0208454_1001274_pt1 | contig 10577 bp, 11 predicted proteins | sample EasRivMeERMZT100_FD_187530 | JGI IMG/M metagenome (GOLD analysis project Ga0208454, IMG submission 187530) | Soil microbial communities from meander-bound floodplain in the East River, Colorado, USA - East River MetaG ERMZT100 (SPAdes) (version 2) | ecosystem: Environmental > Terrestrial > Soil...
TCTTTTACATCCACAACGCTGAGATCATCGCCGAAAAGCCTGGGAGCTACGAACCTGTTTATGTGTTGAAGGGACCCAATAGCGAGTTCCTGCCACTAAACTGGAGAGTAGTAGACCTAGTTATCAACTACGCGGAGAAGAAGCCACTTGGAATCAAGCTCACTGACTCAGACTGGCAAGGGTTGGAAGAGAAAGAAGTGGCCCAAGAAACTGAATACTTCCAAGATGAGTTGGCGGAGCAAGGTAGATCAAATCTCTTTGCATTTGAAAACTCAGTGTTCATGGATTCCACAAGGAGACTCTAGATGGCTACACGGGAGACGGTAGATCCTTCGGCGACGGTAATCTCAATGGTCCCATTCGAGATCAACGAGTTCAAGCCCGGTATGACACCGGGTAACTTCCATCTCGACATGGCACCTGTCGACGGTTTCACGACACTCTTGGTCAAGAAGTGCAGGCATGGTGTCTACCTCGACGAGAACCGTCCTGTGCTCATTGTGCCAACGGCACCGGAGGAGGTAGCGGAAGCTATCTGTTTCGATTACAAGAAGGGGCAGATGGGACTGAAGCTGGAGGAAGCAGAGCCAGCTTTGTTCTGGGTGCCCGGAGATTTCACCGATCCTTCCACACACGCGCAACTCAAGTCGCAATTCGCTGCTGACTTTCGAGAGGCTGCAGAGAAGCAGATTCGGTGGTTCAAGGTTCTCGTCGAACAGGCTGACGACTCTTGGTCGAAGTTCCATCTTCGTGGGATCATCTCACTTCCACAGAAGATCGCGGCTCAGCGTCTCAAGCTGAATCGTGAGTGGTTGTTGGAGGGGGAGGTAGAGCTGGCCCTCTCAGAGTGCCCGGTCTGTTTCCAGAAGGTTCATCCCAAGGCGATCCTCTGTCGTGGGTGCAACAACGTCCTCAAGCCTGAGGAATACAAGAAGCACCAGTTTGCGATGGTTGCTCAGAAGTAGGAATAGATGGCTTACACTGCACAGGACCCAGTCACCGAGGCGAAGGCCCTTCTCAACGATCCGAACGGACACATCTATCCCGATGATAGGGTGCTCCCGCTGTTGCAGAAGGCTTATCGGGAACTGCAACAGAAGTTCATGCTTAATGGGGTCGTTGTGCTCAAGGAGGTTTCAGCAGATATCCCGGTGACTGCTGGGACCGTGCTTCTGGGGGATGGCTCTGGCCTTCCCTCAGATTTCGTTTCTCCAATCGAACTGGAAGAGCGGTCTCTCAACTCATCGGAACTGTTCCAGTCGATGAAGCAGCTTGATTGGGAGCCAAACGCTCATCAAGGACCCTCACTCCACGTTTGGAACTTTCGTGAGGAGGAGATCAAGTTCCTCGGTGCAACCTCTGATCGAGAGATTCGTCTCAAGTATTACAAGGGACTCACAAGAATCACATCACTGAGCACGCCAATCCCGGTGATCGGTGCTGTCACATTCTTGGCTGCGAGAACAGCAGCAATCGCAGCATACGTTATCGGAGAGAACGGACCCCGCTCTGAAGCCCTGAATGGGGACGCGGGAATGGCGTTGCACGAACTCCTCGCCATGCACGTGAAGCAAAGGCAGTCATTGCCTATTCGGAGACGTGTCAATCGTTATCGTCGTTAATGGAGGCAAAGATGGCTGTAGTGTTTACGGAAACGATGAAGAGTGCGGCGGGCAAAACCGTCAGAGTGTTCGGGAATCTCGTGTTCTCTGGGAACTACATCGTTGGTGGAGAAGTTCCCACTGGTCACGTGAAGCCCTTCACGACGAAGGCGCCCCTCTCTGGCGTCGTCAACAACAAGGGGGCCAATCGAGTTGACTGCTGCTGCGTATCCAGCCAGCGTGACCACGGACCCCTCGACCATGGTGATCGAGTATCCCAAGTTCGGCTGATGAGAGATCACGATCCCAACACGATTCGGGAGTTCCTCGGAACCTTTGACAGGGGGGATGACGATAACGTCCCCCTTGGCTATTTCCGTGACTCTCGAAACATTCGCTTCATCACTAACGGTGTCAAGAGCCGAGAGGGGACCACTCTTGACACCGTTATTAGCACAGTAAGGAGGGTCGCTATCTACAAGAGACTAGGTGAAGCTCAGAGGCTGTTGATACTGGATGCCGAAGGTCGAATCTACGACAGCATCAATCTGGCTTCGCCTATCTTAACGATAGTGGCAATGACTGACTTCTCGATGGAAGTCATGTTCAATCGGGCTTACATCACACCACACAATGGTCAGACGGGACTACCGGGCGAGAAGGTCTATGTATATGAAGGGTCGGGGGTTGCGCGTCCTGCTGGTGGTAGCGCTCCTAGTGGTTTTACTCTCCACATTGCTGATAGCGCTTCTTCTGGTAATTGTGAAGTAGGCATTCATATCTTTGCAGTTTGCTACATCACCGGCTCTGGATACCTTACCAAGCCTGGAGGCTTCTCTGCCTTCACTCCAATCGGTGAGCACGCAGTAGACGTCAATCTCATTTCTGTTGGTCCACCCAACACCATTGCTCGTCAGCTAGTCTCGACGCGCTCTCTTACATTCTTCAACGGGAATTATGAAGATCAGGAATACTTCGTAATCCCGAATGGATACATCCCCGACAACACTAGCACTGGTAAGACGGTTTCCTTCTATGACGCCGATCTCGTTTCAAGCATTGATTACGTCATGGACCAGTTACTCGAAATCCCTGCCGGAGTTGGTATCCGTAACTGTAGTGGACGTCTCCTCGTCTGGGGTGAGAATACACACCCCTCCCTTGTTAGAGTCAGTCAGCCTGGACAGCCTGAAAGCTTTGATGGAGTTGAAGGATACCTCACAGTCAACCCCGGAGACTCGGGGGAGGGAGTTAAGAACGTAGCAGAATACAGAACTCAAATCCTCCTCTTCAAATCTGGAGAGAATGCAGCGTATTGGGCAGTCGATGACTTCGACACCTCAGTGGGAACTGAGTGCCACGCGCTTGCTCGGGTCCGTGACTTTGGAGACAATCTCCAAGATAGGCTGTTCATCGCCTCTCGACAGGGTTTTCACATCTTTGATGGGACCTTCTCTACCACGCCGCTTTCAGATCCCATTGACAACATCTGGGGAAGGATTACAGACTCAGCCTTTCATACAATCGAGTGTGTAATTGACCCAGTTGAAGCACTTATATATGTAACAGTTCCTCTAGATGGCGCGACGGCACCTACTCATTTGCTCGTAGCTGACTATCAAGAGGGATTCGAGCGTATCAAGTGGACGACGTGGCTATTCCCCAAACTCACGCAGAGTATCGTCGTTGACGTTCTCAACACAAAGGCCTCGGTCCTCAAGTTCGGTGCGCCTGATGGGAACGTGTATCGTATCAACGGCATCGCTACGAATGACTTTGGGAGTGCGATCACTGCATTCATCCAGTTCCCACACATCCCGATAGAGGATGAAGGGGACGTTTACCATTTCTGTGGGATCAGACTGAGGGTAAAGGGATCTGGTGCTCTGGATATCAGGATTGAGGGTCTCGATGCTGTTCTCTCAGCGACACCAACCAGTCTGGTCATGACTCCGACTCCCGGTAAGGAGTTGTTCAGAGGGTTCAACTTCACGAACGAACGGTGCTCGGTAAAGCTTACGATAGACGGAGCCGGAGAAAGATTTACTCTTACGAAGTTCGTTCTTTTCAGTAAGATTCTCTGGAAGTCACGGGCTGAGTAAGTGCCTAGCGACGATATCTCCAGCCTGATAGCAGGGCTACAGTTACAAAACCCAAAGCTCTGGCAGGCTTTGATGACTCTACAGGACCGCCTTGGTATTGTAGAGACTGACTTGTATCCCCTGATTCGTCAGGCTACGGAGATAGAGGAAGTAGCAGCGGCGGTCGTAGCACCACCTATCTTCACCTCATCGTTTACTCTGCTCACGGTTCGATTCAACTGGTCAGCGGTCGTAGGTGCGGTTCAATACGAGGTTCGTAAGGGCACAGATTGGGACACGGCGTTTCTGGAGTTCAGGTCGAGTTCCCTGCAGGCTGATATAGACGCGCTCCTGATAGGTTCTCATAACTATCTGATCAAGTCTATCAACAGTGCAGGTGCATACTCCCCGGACTCCACAGCTTGTGAGGTGATAGTTCCTCCTCTTGGACCTATCTCCATCAGTAAGCAGGTGATTGACAACAACGTCCTCCTTAACTGGAACGCGCCCACATCGGTATTCAGAATTCTCTACTACGAGGTATTCAAGGATACAGAACTGATTGGTTTAGTTGACTCCACGTTCTTCATGAGATTCGAGAACGTGGCTGGAGTCTACGTTTATAAGATTGTTGCTCTCGATACAGCGGGAAATAGAAGCGCACCTTCAGAGATAGCTGTAGAGGTCCAGTCGCCTCCGGACTATGCACTGACGGATCAGCGGACTTCTTCTCTCAACGGGACGAGGGTCAATGTCTTACTGATGCCAGGACCGAAGCTCTTGGCAAACGTAGCTCCAGAGACTTGGGAGTTTCATTTCTTTTCGAGGAGTTGGCTAGATCCACAGGATCAGATCGACGACGGATTTCCGATCTACATCCAGCCAGCTGCCCTAACGGGATCGTATGAGGAGATCATTGATTACGGGACAGTCATTACTAACGTAATCGCGACCATCTCATTTAACTTTCAGATCCTAACCCCACCTGAGACGATGGGTGTTGTGGTGAAGATGGCAGCTTCAGATGATGGGGTTACTTACTCAGCATTTGGTTTAGGATCGAGTCAGTTTCTACCATCGGTTAGGTTCCTCAAGTTTCGACTTGAGTTTACAGGTTCTTCAGAGGCAGCACTTGCAGAGATCTTCAATGTCGTTATCAGCCTCAATGTTAAGAGGGAGAACGATGGTGGAGAACTCGATGCCCTTTCATCTGATGTAGGTGGGACAACGGTTCTGTTCAACAAGGACTTCAAGGACGTCGAGTCAATTACTGCAACGGTAAAGTCTGTGACTGAACCCTACACCGCAATCATTGACTTTGTTGATATACCTGATCCTGATGGATTCAAGGTTTACGTCTTTGATACGACAGGTAATCGAGTGTCCAAGACGATTGAGTGGAAAGCACGAGGGATAGTTTAGTGTGGCAGCGATGGAACTCAGGGACGAAAATCTTTGAGAAGTCGTCCGATAACGGGACGAGCTGGACTCCATTGGGATTGGATGCGTCCATCATTACTCAGGGAGTTATGGACCCAGCCCGGTTGCCTCCATATCCTCCAGTGGTGACGATTCCGCCGAATATCGCTTTCACGAATGTCGTTAACACGTTTCTTGCACTTCAGCAGCATCTAAAGTCAACGACTATCAATTATGCTTTCTGGTCCTCAGAAGATAACACTGGAAAGATTTGGGGAGCTGGGCCTGTTAGTGGTGATTATCAAGTTCGTGATCTTAACTTAGATACTCCACGTCTTATACTAAACAAAACTACTGGAGGATTAACACTTACCGGAAATGTTTTTGCTCCAGGGGGTTACTCCTCCATACAAGGCGCGGCAGCGGCACCACATGGGACTGCCACAACTCTATTCACATTTCCTTCAGGGTCACTTGGCGCGTATCTCATATACTTTTTCATTGTCTCGAGCGATACTGCTAACTATGCAGGTATGACCTCTGTGTTCATTGACGGTCCATCTGCGAAGATAATTCCGTTTGTTGCAGCGAGCCTCATAACCACATCTATCTCTGGGTTATCATTTCAAGTAGTCCAGCAGAGTGGTGTGACACAGACTGTGCAAGCTAGGGCGATCAGGATTCTCTAATGGATCAGTTCAACGTCAATATCGAGGAACTTTACATGCTCATCGGGGAGCGTGAAGTTATCAAGTTCAAGCTGGGACAGAAGATTGCCCAGTTGAACCTTCAGATCAACGAGATGAGTGACGTCATCACGCAGCTTCGCGAGGAAGCAAAACCTAAGGTGGACAATGGCTGATTGGTCACAACCACTCATCACGACGCAGTATGATGTATTCCTCGCTGAGTGTAAATCGAGGGACGTCGATGCGATAACGCTCTGTCTGAACAACCCTACGAATCCTCCAGTTGGAGCCGTGAAGATGCTTCGTCTGGGGGCAGGCGCAGTCAAGTTGCAAGAATGGAATGGCACTGTCTTTGGTGATGTTGTGCTTGCGATAGCTAGTGGTGGAACTGGATCCAACAATGCCACGGGAGCACGAACTGCTCTGGGCATTGGGACGATGGGATTGCAGAACTCCAATGCTGTTGCCATCACGGGTGGCACGCTCACAGGTATCACTGCTCTTTTTCTTCGTTGCTCCGTATCCTCTGAGGCTGACAACGCGTATGACATTGGCTCATATGCTCAGAGATTTAGGAATGGCTACTTCAGGTCAGCTCTCGTAGTTCCAGTTGGGACTGATAAATACGCGACAGGCTAATGCCAAAAGTTGCTGGATCTCTCTGGGTGGAGGGTGTAGAACTCCACTACGTTGACGCTGCAAATCGAGAGTGGTATTTCGTAGGATACCATGCTGGAGCTGTGCCAGCATCTGCAAAGCCTGGTTCTATCTGGGTGCAGGGGATCGAGCTTCACTATGTTGCGGAGGCAGGGTTAAACAAGTATAAGCTCGCTGGTCCTAACATGAATCCGCGGGTGAACGCAGTTCCTGGCTCAGTGTGGATAGATGAGAACAACCTCGTAGCGTGGATTCAAGAGGGTGCGACTTATAAGTATGTAGGTCACGTTGATGATCTTCATGGGGATTCGCATACAGATGGTAGCCATTCAGATGGGGTCCATTCAGACTCACCCCATTCAGATGTGGGACACAGTGATGGTCACACTGACGATACCCACGGTGATACGCATGATGACACGCCTCATAACGACGATCATACGGATGGTCACGATGACGTTCCTCACGTAGACGAGCATCTTGATTCACCGCACGATGACGTGCATGACGATTTTCATAACGACATAAGCTATCCTCATAGCGATAACTGGCAGGGGTGGCACCGAGACTTCAACGATAGCGTTGCGCCACATACCGACTTCCACTTTGATTGGCACGAGGATCATAACGATGGAAGTGGTGGTGCTCATGGTGACGGTTATCACGATACCGCTCATGGGGATACACCAACAACGAGTGGTCATAACGACCAGGCGCACGTAGATAATCACTTCGACTCAGCCTATGGAGATAGTCCCCATAGCGATGGACACGGGGATGGTGCACACGGAGACTCCCACACTGATTCTCCGCACGTTGATATTCCCCACGTAGACAGTTCACATGGGGATGCTCATGGGGATTCTCATGGAGACGTAGGCCACAATGATTGGCCTGTTTTAATTGGACCATGACAATAGAATACACTCCGGTCGGTATCGCTTGCAACCTCAGCTGTTCTTATTGTTATCAAGAACCGATGAGAGACGCGCACAACATCTCAGCACCACGGGATTGGTCTGCTGCCAAAGCTCTCTTGCTTCGATATAACTCCAAGTTCACGGTCTTTGGTGGTGAGCCACTCTTGACTCCCATTGAGCACTTGGAGGAAGTGTTCCAACTCGGTTACGAGAGGTTCGGGTCCAATGGGATACAAACCAACGGAACGCTTATTACGGACGAACACGTCGAACTTTTTAAGAAGTATCGAGTCGGAGTTGGGATCTCCTGTGATGGTCCCGGAGAACTCTCAGAGTTCCGCGTTGGTTCTGTATCGTCCACCGATGCGACATTGGGAGCCATCGACCGCCTCTGTAAGGCAGGACACTTTCCATCCCTTATTGTCACGCTCAGTCGCTCGAATGCTACGTCTGATCGACTAGCTGATCTGGTCAAGTGGTTCCGAGAGATGGAGGCGATTGGGGTCACCTACGTCAACCTCCACAATCTCGAAATTGAGAGGGGTCTAGATCATCTTGGGTTGAGCGATGAGGATACTCTCCTAGCATTCCGCTACATCTATCATGCGACGAAAGGCATGAAGATGCCGTTTGCTCCCTTTGATGATATCAGGAAGCTACTCACAGAGGATGCACCCTCAGTGACCTGCACCTGGAATAACTGTGATCCTCTCACGACAGCAGCAGTTCAGGGTGTGACTCCCGATGGTGTCCAGTCCAACTGTGGGAGAACTAACAAGGATGGAGTGAATTGGGTCAAGGGTGATAGGCCAGGGTTCGAGAGGTATTTAGCCCTCTACCAGACTCCACAGGAGTTCGGAGGATGCAAGGACTGTAGATTCTTCTTGTTCTGCAAGGGGCACTGTCCGGGAACTGCGATCGACGGAGACTGGCGGAATCGAACGAGGGACTGTGCTCTGTGGTATGGTCTCTTTGAGACTGTCGAGGCTGAGCTTCTTCAGGAGAATCGGCTTCCTATCTCTCGAGAGACCGAGCGCTACAAGAAACTTGAGAAGGCATTCTTCGACAGGATAACAGGGGAGCAACAAACGGATTCTCACGGAGACTCTCCTCATGGGGATTCTCCACACGGTGATCGTCACGGAGACAGTCCGCATGGTGACAGCCATATGGACTTCGGTCTAGTTTCGGAGCGGAAGCATGGACCTACGGCTCAACTTTAAGCTTCGTCAGTTTCTTCGCACAGTGTGGGTTAGTAAAGATGCAAGGGCTGCTTGGGAGCCACGTATCCGTGCAGTCTCAGTTGCTTGGAATAAACTTGAACGCTTGGCAGTAGTAGAGGGTATCAAGCCAGCTACCCTCCAGACTTGCGCTCCTGATAAGTTGACAGAGGTTTCTGAGTGGGCACTGGAGAAGAATCTGGTCTGTATCCCCTTGGGTATGCAGGGAGCAAGTGACTCCTACTCTAGTGCAGCTTCTCCAGTAGTAGCAGGGAAACCGTTCGAGTATCGAACACTTATTACCAACCCTCATTTAGCGACTATCTTTATAGAGGCTTGGAAAGAAAAAGACGATGAGCGGATCGGAGCTGCTCTCGGATACCCACAGTGTTGTAGGGACTTCTTTGATTGGGCATGGGTTGAGCAGAACTGGACTGATACCACGCTCCCTATGTCCCTTGATCATGCGTTAGAACTAAAGGAGAGGGCAAGTCTTGCTAGGAATCTTTCTAGCATTGACTCCATCATTCATCATGCCGGACCTATTGAGTGTAACATTCTTCTTCGTTGGCTTGGGGTTCGTCTTGTTAGTCATCTTCCTTGTAGTTTCTACTGTGAGAAAAGCAGGAAGATTGGCGAGAGCATGGTCATCTTGGGTATGCAACGCGGTTATATCCAAGAGATGGGTTGGCTTCGGGAGATGTTGTCATGGCCGATGCGCTGGTCATCTCTCCACGGAGTGGGTTCTGTCACAACGCCGGTGTTCAGACTCGTCTTTGACTCAACACCTCTACGATCCTTAGTAGTTGTTGACAAGGATGGGCCTGCGTATCCTGAGGAAGCGGCACGAGGGACTGAATTCCCCTTCAAGGTTACTAATAAAGTCACTCTCAGATTCAATAGCGACTACAAGGACAACGGGTTCACCTCGATGGAAAACATGGACGCCGCACATTCTGTTATAGTAGAGGCAGTCTCAGCCGCGCTTGAGGATACGCCTAAGACTCTGGGAAGGAAAGTTCTAGACCTCGGCTGTGGCAATGGTGCCCTACTGGAGAGGATCGTTGAGAAATCATCCTGGCTCATCCCGTGCGGAGTTGATCAGAACTCATCGAAGATACAGAGAGCGAGTCGACGGTTGGCTCCATATGATCCAGAGCTTGTTGCTGGTGATCTTCATGACGATTGCAATTGGCGTCCTCCTTACTCTATCGGGATTGTCTCGGTTTCGCGTCTACTTGAAGTCGGTCCTGAAGGAGGTCGATATCTTCTCAACCGGCTTCAGGAAGGATGTGAGCGAGTAATTCTCTACTCCTACGAGCATCCCGAGTGGCCGGGGTATGAAAGCACCTCGGATTATTTTGATCTCCTTTCTCACCATCAGGGTGGGATGACTTGTGCAGTTGTTTGTAAACCCAAGGTCCATGCGACTACGTAGTTTTCGAGAGACGGATATCGAAGCCATAGATCGTATATGGCAAGAGCATCATAGTGACGCCTTCTCAGTTCCTGATCGCAGCAACTCCGTTGTGGATGCTGTGGTTGAGAACGATAAAGGCAAGCTCATCGGGTATGGCCAGGTCAAGCTGTTCGCAGAGGCCATGCTCATAATGGATCTGAATGCTACTCGTAGGGAGAAGATTCAGACTATTAAGCTTCTGATGCTTGAGGCTTTTCGTGGGGCAGACGTTGCTGGAATAAAGCAAATGTATGCCTTCATCCAAGACCCGGATTTCGCCTTACTCATTAAACGGCATTTCGGATTCGACACCGTCAACAAAGGTGAACTCCTGCTGAGAGAAGAGGTCTAACATGGGTGGCGGAGGCGAAAAGAAAAAGACCAATGCGATGATCCAACAGGATCGAACGCAAGCTCAGGGTGAGCACTCCTCCTACATGAACACGGTCAACCAGGGGTTGTCTGGTTCAACGCAACGAGCAGGGGACATGTATAACTCCATGTATGGGGGTTATAACAAGTTCATCGAGG
>Ga0208454_1001280_pt1 | contig 10519 bp, 10 predicted proteins | sample EasRivMeERMZT100_FD_187530 | JGI IMG/M metagenome (GOLD analysis project Ga0208454, IMG submission 187530) | Soil microbial communities from meander-bound floodplain in the East River, Colorado, USA - East River MetaG ERMZT100 (SPAdes) (version 2) | ecosystem: Environmental > Terrestrial > Soil...
ACCAGCGGTGGCTGCGCAGCTCCTCGGGCTTCTTCCTGCTAGTCAAACTTCGCTCCCGAGTCCTTGACCACCTTCGCCCATTTGGCCTGCTCGCTCTCCATCCAGCGGCCGAGCGCCTCCGGCGTTCCGGTACGCACGTCGGTGCCCTGCCGGGCGAAGCGTTCCTTCATCTCCGGCGTGTTGAGCACCTTCACCAGCTCGGCGTTGAGCTTCGCCACCGTCTCGCGCGGGGTGCCGCGCGAGCCGACCACGCCCTGGAACGATCCGGTTTCGAAGCCGGGCAAGCCCTGCTCGGCGACGGTCGGCGTGTCGGGTGCGCTCGGCATGCGCTGCGCGCTCGAGATCGCCAGCGCCTTCAGCCTGCCGCCGGTGACGTGCGGCCAGGTCGCGAGCATGCCGTTGAACAGGACGTGCGCCTGGCCGCCGACCACGCCGGTGATCGCGTCGGCGCCGCCCTTGTACGGGATGTAGGTCCAGTCGATGCCCATGCGCTGCGCGAACTCGATGCCGGCAAGCTGCGGCGCGCCGCCGATGCCCGAGATGGCGAAATTGAGCTTGCCGGGATAGGCCTTGGCCATCGCCACGAGCTCCTTCACGTTCTTCACCTGCACCTCAGGGTTTACCGCGAGGACGTGCGGCGAGTACGACACCATCACCACCGGCGCGAAGTCCTTCGACGGGTTGAACGGCAGCTTGGGGTAGACGCTCGCGCTGATCACCAGCCCGCCGAGGTCGGTGAGGAGCAGGGTGTACCCGTCCGGCGCGCTCTTGGCGACGAAGTCGGCGCCGACGTTGCCGTTGGCGCCCGGCCGGTTCTCGACGATCACCGGCTGACCCCACGCGTCGGTGAGCTTCGGTCCGATCTGGCGCGCCAGGATATCGGACGTGCCGCCCGCGGCGTAAGGAACGATGATGCGAATCGGCTTGCCCGGGTAGGTCTGGGCGAGCGCGGCGGGGATGTGAAGCGCAACGGCAGCGCTGAAAAACGAAACGACAACCAGGAACAGGGCACGCATTGGGGGTCTCCTCCTTGGGACAGTCCTCGCGCGAACTTTAGCAGTAAACTGCGCCGCTTCCACCGGAGAGCCCATGACCCGTTTCATCGCATTTGCCCTCGCCCTCGTCGCGAGCGGCGCGGCCGCGCAGAGTTTCCCGTCGAAACCGATCCGCGTGATCATCCCGTTCGTCGCCGGGGGCTCCTCCGACATCGTCGGGCGCGCGATCGCGTCGAAGTTCCAGGAGCTCCTCGGGCAGGCGGGGGTGGTGGAAAACCGCCCTGGCGCCAACGGCGCGATCGCCGCGGAATTCGTCGCCAAGGCCGACCCCGACGGCCACACGATCCTCGTCGGCTCGATCGGCGTGTTCTCGATCAATGCGGCGCTGTTCAAGGACCTGCGCTACCAGCCGGTGCGCGATTTCGCGCCGATCACCCTCGCCGTCACCACGCCCAATGTGCTGATCACCAAGCCGACGCTCGCAGCCGCGTCGCTGAAAGAGCTGGTCGACCACATGAAGAAGAACCCCGGCAAGCTCTCCTACTGCTCGAGCGGCACGGGCTCGTCGGATCACCTCACCGCCGAATTGCTGAAGCAGGCCTCGGGCACCGACGCGGTGCACGTCCCTTATAAGGGAGGCGCCGCTTGCCAGACCGACATCATGGGTAACCAGGTGGACTTCTCGTTCCAGAACCTCGGCGCGGTGACCAACTACATCAAGGGCAAACGGATGAAGGCGCTCGTGGTGACCGCGAAAGCCCGGCACCCGCAGCTTCCCGACGTGCCTTCCGCGGGCGAGGCGGGTTTCGCTGACCTGGTGGTCACGTCCTGGCAGGCCGCCGCGGCGCCGGCCAAGACACCCAAGGACGTGGTCACGCGCCTGCACGGCGCGATGGTCAAGGCGCTGCGCTCGCCGGATATCGCCGAGCGCATGAACCAGATCGGCTTCGACGTGGTGGCGAGCTCGCCGGAAGAATTCGGCGCCTTCATGAAAGCCGAGGTCGAGCGCTGGACGCGCGTCGTCGCCAAAGGGAACATCAAGCCGGAATGACGGGTTTGGTTTTTCAGCACAAAAGCCTCGCGCGGGCCATAGAGGCGATTGCCGCCGCAGGCGGCAGCGAGGCCGACGAAGCGAAGCTGGTCGCCGAGAACCTGGTCACCGCCAACCTCATGGGACACGACTCGCACGGCATCGGCATGATGCCGCGCTACGTCGAGGCGCTGCTCGAGGGCGGGCTGCATCCGAACCGGCAGGTCGAGGTGAAGTTCGATGCCGGTGCGCTGCTCACGCTCGATGGCTGCGCCGGCTACGGCCAGTCGGTTGGCGTGCAGGCGACGCAAATGGCGATCGCGCGCGCGCGCGAGCACGGCACGGCGATCGTCGCGCTCGGCAATTCTCACCATCTCGGACGCATCGGCCACTGGGCCGAGATGGCGCTCGCGCAAGGCCTGGTGTCGCTGCACTTCGTGAACGTCCAGTCCTTCGCGCGCGTCGCGCCGTTCGCCGGCGCCGACCGGCGCTTCGGCACCAATCCGGTGTGCATCGGCATTCCGCTCCCCGGCGAGCCGCCGTTCCTGCTCGACATGGCGACCAGCGCAGTCGCCCAGGGCAAGCTGCGCGTGGCGCACAACAAGGGCGCGAAGATTCCGCCCGGCTGGCTGATCGACACCGACGGGAATCCGACCGACGATCCGCGCTGGGGCGTGCTGCAGCCTTTCGGCGCCATGCTCACCACCGGCGAGCACAAGGGCTACGGGCTCGCGGTCGCGTGCGAGCTCCTGGGCGGCGCGCTCACCGGCGGCGGCGTTACCGACTACGACAACAAGACGCAGCGGCGCGTGCTGAACGGCATGATCTCCATCGTGATCGATCCGGCGCGCCTCGGGACCCAGCAGGCGTTCGCAAAGGACGCGAAGAGCTTTCTCGCTTGGCTGCGCGCCTCGCGCGCCGCACCCGGCCACGACCGCGTGCGCATCGCGGGCGAGCCCGAGCGCGAGTACCGCGCGAAGCGCGAGCGCGAGGGCGTGCCGGTTGACGAGGAGACTTGGAAGGAGATCCGTGCCGCCGCGGCCAAGCTCAAGCTTTCGCCGGAGCGCATCGACGCTCTGGCCCGGGGAGTCTAGAGCAGGCCGAGCGCGCGCAGCTCGCGCTCGCACTGCGCCGCGTCCTTGAACCGGATGGTGCGGATGCCGAGCCCCGCGGCGCCGACGACGTTGGCCTCGACGTCGTCGATGAAGACGGTGTCCTGCGCCTTGAGGCCGTAGGTGTTCAGCGCGTGCTCGTAGATCGCCGGCTCCGGCTTGCACAGCTTCAGCCGGCACGAGATCACCGCGCCCGAGAACACCTCGAAGAAGCGGTGCGTGCGCTCGAGGTACTCGATCGACGCGAAGCCCATGTTGGAGAGGCAGTAGAGCGGATAACCGCGGGCCTTCAGCCGGTAGAGCAAGTCCACCGTGTCGGGAATGGGCAGCAGCGACGGCGGCACCGCAGCGAGCAGCCGGGCAATCTCGGCTGGCGCGATACCGGTGCGCTGCGCCGCGCGCCGGATCGCGTCCTCGAGGGCGAGCGTGCCGCGGTCGAGCTCGAGCCAGTCGGCGTGGCTGAGCACGTCCGCCTTCACTCTTGAACGACTGCTCGGATCGGAGAAGACGCCGGCGATGATCGCGTCCGGGTCCCAGCGCACCACCACGCCGCCGAGGTCGAACACCAGGTTCAAAGCGGGTCGACCCCCATCTGATAGGCGAGCCGGTTCAGCTCCTCGACGGTCGCTTCGCCGAGCGGGATCCCCTCGCGCCTGCGTTGCGCCGCGGTGCGGCGCTCCGGATCGCCGGGCGCCATCGCGCCTTCGGCCCGGATCTCGTCGAGGAAAAGCGCGATCTGCGAAAGGAACGCCTTGCGCTGCGCAAACCGCGCCGGGTCGAGCGCGAGCATGAAGTGGCCGAGGTTGCGCGGCTTGTTCAACTCGCCGTACATCTGGGTGACGTGCCGGCCGAAAGGCACGCCGGCGAGCTGCGCGCACAGGATCTCGATCATCGCGGCGAGCGCGTAGCCTTTGTGGCCACCGGTGGGCGCGAGGCCCACGACCTGCTGGGGATCGGTGGTCGGATTGCCGTCCGGGTCGACGCCCCAGTCGGGCGGAATCGATTTCCCTTCCTGGCGCGCGACCAGCACCTTGCCCCACGCGACGTGGGTGGTCGACATGTCGATGATCACCGGCTCGCGCTCGCCGGGTGCGCCGAAGGCGATCGGGTTCGAGCCGAGAAAGATGCGCTTCATCCCCGGCGGCACCATGATCGAGTCGGTGTGCGTGAGCGCCACGCCGATCAAGCCTTCCTGGACGGCGAGCTCGACGAACCACGCGCAGGCGCCGCAGTGCGAACTGTTCCGCGCGACGACAGCACCCACGCCGCTCTCTTTCGCGAGCGAAATCGCTTCCTGCATGGCGCGCTGCGCGACGAGTTGGCCCATTCCGGCGTCGCCTTCGACCACCGCCGCCGAGGCGGAAGTGCGCTGCACCCCTATGCTCGGCCGCGCCTTCACGCTCCCGTTGCGCAGCCGCCTGGCGTAATGGGGCAGCCGCACCACGCCGTGGCTGTCGACGCCGCGCAGATCCGCCGTCACCAGCGTCTCGGCGACCAACCGCGCGCCGGCGCTCTCGAGTCCGAGCTGCTCGAGGCACGCCGCGGTGAATGAAATCAGCCTGTCGTGAGGTACCAGCACGCGGAGAATTCTAGATAGAATCGGCGCGCGAGGAGGCAGGATGGCGAAAAAGAAGGACGGCGCGCGTCCGGACGATATTGATCCGAAGCATCGCTGGGACCGGCCGCTTCAAGCGCCGGGCCGCACGCAGGTGGATTTCGAAGAGCGCGTCGATTTCCGTCGCCTGCACGACTACCGCCTCGCACGCACGCGCGCGGCGCTCGCCCATTCCGGGCTTGGCGCGCTGCTCTCGTTCGACCAGCACAACATCCGCTATACCACGAGCACCGTGATCGGCGAATGGGCGCGCGACAAGCTCACGCGCTACTCGCTCCTTACCGGCAACGGCGAGCCGTACATCTGGGACTTCGGCAGCGCCGCGCGCCACCACAAGCTCTACGCGCCCTGGCTGAAGAACGACCATTGCCGCGCCGGCTTGCTTGGGATGCGCGGCGCCGTTGGCTCGGACTTGTTCTTGTTCAAGGAAGCTGCCAAAGAGATCAAAGCGATCCTGAAAGCCGAGGGCGTGGCGAAGATGCCGCTCGGCGTCGACGTGGTGGAGCCGCCGATGCTGTTCGCGCTACAGAAGGAAGGCATCGAGGTGCGCGACGGCCAGCAAGTCATGCTTCAGGCTCGCGAGGTGAAGAACGTCGACGAGCTGACGCTGCTTAACATGGCCGCAGCGATGGTCGACGGCGTCTACCAGGACATCGCTGAGGCGCTGAAGCCTGGCGTGCAGGAGTCGCAGATCGTGGGGCTCGCCACCAAGCGCCTCTACGAGATGGGCTCGGACTGCGTCGAGGCGATCAACTCCATCTCGGGCGAGCGCTGCAGCCCGCACCCGCACAACTTCACCGACCGGCTGATCCGTCCGGGGGACCAGGCGTTCTTCGACATCATCCAGTCGTTCATGGGCTACCGCACCTGCTACTACCGCACGTTCAACGTCGGGCGCGCCACCGGGCCGCAGCGCACCGCGTACAAGAAGGCGCGCGAGTGGATGGACCGGGCGATCGAGCTCCTGAAGCCCGGCATGTCGAGCGACAAGATCGCCGTCGCCTTCCCGGAGGCGAAGGAGATCGGCTTCGCGAGCGAGATGGACGCGTTTGGCCTCAACTTCTGCCACGGCCTCGGCCTCGGGCTGCACGAGCGGCCGCTCATCTCGCGCCTCACCTCGCTGCGCGAGCCGATCGAGCTGAAGGCCGGCATGGTGTTCGCCGTCGAGACCTACTGTCCCGCGACCGACGGCATCTCCGCCGCGCGCATCGAGGAGGAGGTCATCCTCACACCGAAGGGCGCCAAGATCATCAGCCTGTACCCCGCGGAGGAATTGCCAATTGCCAACCCCTACTAAGCAGACGCTCGGCTGGATCGGCACCGGCCGCATGGGCTACGCCATGGCCGAGCGCCTGGCAAAGGGCGGCTGCGACATCGCGGTGTGGAACCGCACCAAGGCGAAGGCCGAGCCGCTCACGAAGCACGGCGCGAAAGTGGTCAATCAGCTCGAGGAGCTGTCGACCAAGGACATTCTTTTCGTGATGGTCTCCACCTACGAAGACGTGAAAGAGGTGATCGGCAAGACGCTGGCCGCAGGTGGCAATGCGGGCAAGCCGAAGATGGTGGTGGAGTGCTCGTCGATCTCCCTCGAAGGGTCTGCAGAGCTCCGAAAGAATCTTGCCGGCAAAGGCGTCGAGTACCTCGCGGCGCCCGTGAGCGGAAACGCCAAAGTCATCAAGGCCGGCAAGCTGACGTTCGTCGTGTCCGGGCCGAAGGCCGCGTACGAGAAAGCGAAGCCCTATCTCGACATGATGGGCACCGGCTCGAGCTACGTCGGCGAGGGCGAGCTCGCGCGCATCGCCAAGATCTGCCACAACGTGATGCTCGGGGTGGTGATCCAGAACCTGTGCGAGGTCACGATCCTCGCGCAGAAGGCCGGCATGCCGCGCCACGCGTTCCTCGACTTCCTCAACAAGAGCGTGATGGGCTCGATGTTCACGCGCTACAAGACCCCGGCGCTGGTGAACCTCGACTTCCACGTCACGTTCACGCCGAAGCTGCTGCGCAAGGACCTCGACCTCGGCCTCGACGCCGCGCGCAATCTCGAGGTGCCGATGCCGCTCAGCTCGCTCATGCGCGATCTGCTGCAGCAGATGATCGGGCAGGGCATGACCGAGCAGGACTTCTCCGCGCTGATCCTCGCGCAGGCGAAGGCCTCGGGCATCGAGCTCAAGCCGGAGAACGTTTCGGTGGGAGACGGGCTCTCCTCCTGAGGCCATGATCCTCCTGTCGCCCGGCGGCACGGCGGTCCAGCGGCAGGAAGGTCCTTCGGCGCGGCTCGTCGTCGGCACCGTGGAAGGCATCTTCGTTTTCGAACGCGATGCCGAGCGGCGCTGGGTCCAGGCAGCTCGGGCCTTGGAAGGGTGTTTCGTCTCCGCGCTCACCCGGCTCGAGAGCGGCGCGCTGATCGCCGGCACCCATGGCCTGGGCGTGGCGCGCAGCGACGACGGCGGCCTCACCTGGAGGCTTGGCAACGCGGGATTGAGTCACTTCGACGTCTGGGTCGTGAAGGCCGAGCGCTTGGCCGGCCGCGAGCGGCTGTTCGCCGGGACGCTGCCGGCCCACCTTTTCGTGAGCGACGATGGCGCGGCGAGCTGGCGTGAGCTCACGGCGCTGCGCGACGTGCCGAGCGCGCCGCAGTGGTCGTTTCCGCCGCCGCCTCACCAGGGACACGTACTCGACGTTGCCTCACTCGGAGATTCTTTGTATGTGGGCATCGAGGTGGGCGCGCTACTTCGCTCGGACGACGGCGGCAAGACGTTCACGGAGCTGCCGGTCAATTCCGACGTGAGCGAAGTCGATATTCACCGCCTGGCGCTGCACCCCAAGCGGCCGCAGCGCATCATCGCCGCGACCGGCTGGGGCATGATCGAGAGCCACGATCGCGGCGCGAGCTGGCGCAGCGGCGAGCGCCTTCCCGGAATCGATTACCCGATTCCGCTGGTGGCGCATCCGGACGACCCGGACCTGCTGTTCGTCGCCGGCGGCGAGGGCTGGCCGCCGAACTGGTACCAGATCGGCCGCTCGCGCGCGAAGATCGCGCGCAGCCGCGACGGCGGGCGCAGCTGGCAGCGCCTGCTCGGCGGCCTGCCGGATGGGCAGCGTCCTACATTCGGCGGGCTGGCTCTGGAGGCGTGGGACGGCGGCTTCGCGGTGCTGGCGGCCGACACCGACGGCCAGATCTACGAAAGCCGCGACGGCGGCGATCGCTGGAGCGTGGTGGCCGAAGCCGCGCCGGTATCGAAGGGAGAGCAGTATCGCGGCCTGGCGAAGGGACGGCCGCCGCTCGTTGGGACGGATTCCCTCCTTTTCGCCGAAGCGGGACAACGGCGTGTAAGCCAAGCCTGAGCTGGAGGATGCCATGAGACTACTGCTCCCTTCCTTGATGATGGGTGCTCTTGCGATCGCCGCGGGCTGCGCCGGCAATCCGAACAGCTCGCTGGCGAGGCAGTGCGAGAGTGGCCTCAGCATCGCCTACAAGGAGCTCGACTTCGCCAAGGCCAAGGGCTTTGGCGGCACCGTCGAATACTCGCAGGCAGCGGGTTTGCTCACCGCAGCCAAGGTGCAGTTCGAGTTCGGCAAGTACCCCAACTGCATCGACAAGGTCGATCGGGCGCGGGTCTTTATCACCAGGTCACAAACCGGCGGCTGATCCCGCGCAAGCGACTGCGCGAAGCGCCATCGGGCTGATGGGACAGTTCCCTCGGCTCTTCCTAAGGTAGCATCCGTCCCGAGGAGGAGGAGGTCGATGTACACCGCGACATCGGGCGTCGTGCTGCCGACGACCATCATCGGCTCGCTGCCGCGCCCGGGCTGGTATACCCAGAACCTCGGCCGGCGCGAATTTCGCGAGGCGATGGTCGAGCGCAGCTATCGCGAGCAGTACCTCGACGCGGTCTCGACCTATCTGCGCGACCAGGAAGTCGCCGGCCTCGACATCGTCACCGACGGCGACTGCCGCTTCGACGCCGACGTCGCCGGCCATAACTGGTTCTCGTACGCGCCGCTGCGCATGAGCGGCTTCGACGGCGCGAACTTCTACCGCGCGGGCGGCAAGGCCGGCTTCCCGCACAAGCCCGGCCACATCCTGCACGACGTGCTCGAGACGCGCGTCATGCCCGACCTCGTGGGGCCGGTCGGGCGCGGCACGCTGCAGTACACCGCGATCTGGAAAGCCGCGCAGCGCCAGACGACCAAGCCGGTCAAGTTCGGCACCATCATGCCCGAGCTCATCGCCATGGCGGTGCGCGACCTTCACTACAAGGACTTGCGCAAGGCGATCCTCGCAATCAGCGACGCGTTGAACGAGGAGTTGCACGAGCTTGCCGACGCGGGCTGCAAGGTGATCCAGATGGAGGAGCCGCAGATCCACCTGCTCGCGGCGAAGGGGCTGGTCGACAAGGTGCTCAATCCCGACTTCATGGTGGAGGTATTCAACAACACGGTGCGCGGGCTGCGGAATAAGACCGAGATCTGGTGCCACACCTGCTGGGGCAACCCGGCGGCGCAGCGCCTGTTCGCCAAGACTCCGAGCTACGCCCCGGCGCTGGAGCCGCTCTCGCGCATCGACGCCGACGTCATTACCTTCGAGACCTGCAGCTCCGGCGGCATGGACCTCGAGGCGATCGGAAAGCACATCCGCAGCCAGAAGGTCTGCATCGGCGTGGTCGACCACCATACCCTGCAGGTCGAGACGCCCGACCAGGTCGCGGCGCTGGTGCGCAAGGCGCTCGAGCACATTCCGGCCGAGCGCCTGATCCTCGGCTCCGATTGCGGCATGGGGCGCGAGGGCATGAGCCGCCGCCACGCGTTCTACAAGATGGTGTCGATCGTGCAGGGCGCGAACGTGGTGCGGCGCGAGCGCAAGCTGCCGGAGGCGCCGTGCCTCGCGGCCGACGAACGATTTTCCATGGTGGAGAGGGAGGGCTGATGAAAAAGGTAATTGTGTTTGCGCTAATCGCCGTCGCGCCCCTGGTGGTCGATGCCCGCGATTACAAGATGACCATCGGCTCGAGCCATCCGCCGGTCCTGCCGTGGACGATCCCGCTCAAGAACCTGGTCGTCCCGGAGTCGAACAAGCGGCTGAAGGCGCTTGGGCTGCCGGACACCATCCAGTGGACCGAGGCCTACGCCGGGGCGCTCTACGATTTCAACAACACGCTCGAAGGCGTGGGCGACGGCCTCGCCGACATCGGCTGGGTGGGCTCGCTCTGGGAGCCGGCGAAGCAGCCGCTGCAGAACGTCGCCTACTACTCTCCCTTCGTCACCGGCGACTTCCGCGCCCTGGTCGAAGTGCAGAACCAGCTCATGGAGAAGGTGCCGGCGTTCGCCGCCGAATGGACCAAGCACAACACCGTGTTCCTCGGGGCGCAGGTCGCGGACACCTACCATCTCGTCACCAAGTTCCCGGTCAAGAGCCTGGAGGACATCAAGGGCAAGAAGCTGCTCGCGCCCGGCGCCATCGCGAGCCGCGTGCACGGCACCGGGGCAATCCCGGTCGACGCCGGACTGCCGGTGTTCTACAACATGCTGCAGACCGGCGTCGCGGACGGCGCCGTGATCCTGATCACCGGCGTGCTTCCGTTCAAGCTGCACGAGGTCGCGCCTTACATCACCAAGGTCGATCTCGGCGCGGTGTTCTCGGGCGCACTGGCGATGAACAAGAAGACCTGGGATGGCCTGCCGCCGCATATGAAGGATCTGTTTCGCCAGATCGGCCGCGACTACGCCAAGATGTGCGCGGACCTTGTGGCGGAGCGCGAGGCAT
>Ga0208454_1001281_pt1 | contig 10511 bp, 7 predicted proteins | sample EasRivMeERMZT100_FD_187530 | JGI IMG/M metagenome (GOLD analysis project Ga0208454, IMG submission 187530) | Soil microbial communities from meander-bound floodplain in the East River, Colorado, USA - East River MetaG ERMZT100 (SPAdes) (version 2) | ecosystem: Environmental > Terrestrial > Soil >...
CCCGCGGACGCCGGGATAGGGGCGGAGTTGCCGAAGGACTTCCCGCAGTCCGCGGGGCTGCTGGCCGGGCGCCTCACGGCCGCCGGCATCAATCCCGCATCCGTCACCGATGTCGTGATTACCCACATGCACGTGGACCACGTCGGCGGGCTGCTCGCCGATGGGCTGAAGGGTGGGCTGCGTCCGGACGTGCCGATCCACCTGGCGGCCGCCGAGGTCGAGTTCTGGACGTCGCCCGATTTCTCGCGCAACACTTTTGCCGGGTTTCCGCACGTGCTTCGCTCGGTCGCCACGCGCTTCGCGGACAAGTACCGCAGCCAGCTGCGGCCGTTCGAGACGGAGTACGAGGTGGCACCGGGGGTGCTCATCAGCCGCACCGGCGGCCACACCCCCGGGCACAGCATCGTCCGCCTGGCGTCCGGCGGCGAACGGCTGACGTTCGTCGGCGATTCCGTGTTCCAGGACCATTTCGACCGCCCCGACTGGTACAACGCTTTCGACCACGATCCCGAGGAGGCGGTCCGCGTCCGCGTCCGTCTGTTGCGGGAGCTGGCGGCGAGCCGCGAGCCGCTGGTGGCCGCTCACGTGTCGTTCCCGTACGGCCGGGTCGCGGTCGCCGGCGACGTCTTTCGCTGGGTACCGGCCATCTGGGAGTACTGACACGGAATAGCGCAGGCTTCGCTCGCACCTGGCTCTTGCCCTCCGCGAGCATGGGGCGGCCCTTCGGGACCGCCCTTCTTCATTTCCATTGAAGATGGCGCGCGAGAGCGGCCTGAAACAATATCGTGCTCTAGTGAAGGTCTGTTGCCCGACGCCGCGATGAACCAACCGCAAAGGGCACCACTGCGTCGACCGGAGGTCCGGGGGGCGAATGGATTGAAGTCTCGAAGTGGCTGCCCAGACGATTCCCGGCCGGGTCTTCCAAAGTGCCACGGACTACAAGCTTGTACGCACCTGGGCGCCATGGCGCGCTCGGAGTAAACGTCCAAGTGCTTTCGCCGTTTGTCAGCCGAGCGCGTCCAGCCACTCGGCGGCCGCGGGCGTCCGCAATCGCCAGGTAGTCTGCGTCCCGCCCATCGATCGGCCCGTCAAGCACCACCACGAGGGGTTGCCTCGACTCGACGCGTACAGCCGACACCTTCCACGCCGGCGCGATCGGGCCGGTCTCATCCGCAGGTCCTACGCTCCACCGCTTGATGGGAACTCCATCGAGCGCAAGAGCTACGTCATCGCCCACCGACAGGATCGGCCCCTTTTCATCGTGCGCTTTCAGTCCGGTCTTGACGCGTCCAGGATGCATCATGACCGTCAGTATCCTGCCGCTTGGAGACCAGAGCTCCTGCTCGAGAAACGGTTCCTGCACCTGGCTTCCGTCGGCACGCAACAAGGTGAGCCTGGGAAGCAACGGGCCTTCGACCTGAGCCGCAAACCGGATGGAGATGCGAAGCAGGTTCGCGGGGACCTCGGGGCCTGACGGCTGGACGAGAACGGCTCGTGAAGGCGGCTGCTCTGCGTAAGAACAGCTTAGCGCAACCGCGAGAGCGGTTGCGCCAGCCAATCGACGGGCACGCATGGACTATCTAGTCTGAATACTTCATGTGATCGGCGAAGCCTTCATGCACCAGGAGCCTGTCCTGCACGGGCTTGATGTACTCCAGCTGAAACGCATCGCCTATGAAGCTGTACTGCGGGAAAGCGTATTCAGAGATGTGGTCGGTCAGCCGGAAGCTCAGTTCCTTCCCGACAGTGACGAGCTGCAACGCGTCCTTCTCGAGCTGCCGGCGCACGACAATGAACGACTTCTCGTCCAGGTTGTCGAGCCGCATCGTGCCGGCCAGGGGCGCTGACACCACGTCCAGGCCGACGATCTGCCCGAATGGCACGAGCGTCTCAATGCCGGGTCGGGCGCTTGCGGCCTCCAGTTCCGACACCGGGATGATGCTCGACCCCCGTTCAAAGTTGACCAGCATCAGAAAGTCTTCCGTCTTGCCCTGCTCGGTCTTCTTCGTGTAGGCGATCAGGTCGGCCGGCGTGTTGCCGTAACCGAGCTCGGCGATCGTCTTGCCACGGATGTGGACGCCGTCCTTCAGCTCGTCGAGCGGGATGAGCACGATAGGCGTGCACGTATAGGCCGCCACGAGGTAGGGCTTGCCGCCCAGCGTCGCGAAACTCATCGCCCGGATCGGGGCGCGCGTCTCGATCAGGTTGTGACCCGTGTGATAGATCTCCACGGACATGATCGACTGCCGCGAATCGAACGGGTACTTGATCCGTCGCAGGGTCGAAGCAAAGTTCTGGTTTGAAAGGCCGGCGATGAAAAGCTCCCCATCGCGCCATTTCATGTCGGTCACCGTAAAGCTTCGCTCGGGCGTTTCCCTCCAGAACTTGTAGTCCGACGTGGGCGCGTCGCGCAGCGCTATCGAGGTCGACTTCGCCGCCTTGAGGTTGACGCGGCGAGCCCGCTGGTCGCTGCTCACCACGATAAGCGCCGGCGCCTTCGCGGCCCCGTAGCTCACTGCGATGTAAACCTCCGCCGTTCCCGGGCGCACGACCATGTCTTGGACGGTGACCTTTGCGCCACCGACCTGCCTGGAGAGAAGGTCCTCGAGGTCGAGGATGTTGAAGGCCGTGCCCGCCGGCTCTTGCGCCGCCGGCGGAAGGGTGAGCGCGTGAACGCGCGCGCTTTTCCAGTCGGCGACGAACAGCACGTTCCCGGGTCCGGCGGCAAGGCGGGAGATCGACTTGATGTCCGCCGCGGACGCATTCGAGGCAGCACCCAGACAGCAGGCAATGGCGACGAGAAGGAGGCGCATATAACTCCAATAGTCAGTGGGTGAATAGGGGCACATGCCTTCAGGACGGCTGAGGAGTCCGTTCTGTGACATGTCACAACCACCGGCCGCGCTTCGTCTTGGTGGGTGCAATCCCGACTCGTCAGGAGACTCGCCATGTCCGACATCGATCAAATGCGCCGCAATGTGCTGCTCAGCGGCGCGGCGCTGGCGGCCGGAATCGGCCTCCCTTTCGCGGCAACCGCCGCTCAACCCAAGCAAGGAGCTGAACAGATGAACACGATCACGACTAAGGAGGGTACGCAGATTTACTTCAAGGACTGGGGCCCCAGGAAAGGGCAGCCCGTGGTCTTCCATCATGGCTGGCCGCTGAGCGGGGACGACTGGGACACGCAGATGCTTTACTTCGCCGTGAACGGTTATCGCGTCATCGCCCATGACCGGCGCGGCCACGGCCGCTCGAGCCAGGTCGCCGTCGGTCACGACATGGACCATTACGCCGCGGATGTCGCCGCGGTGGTGGAGCACCTCGATCTGAGGAACGCCATCCACATCGGCCACTCCACCGGCGGCGGCGAAGCCGCCCGCTACGTCGCCCGCCACGGCCAGAAGCAGGGCCGCGTCGCCAAGCTGGTGCTGATCGGGGCGGTGCCGCCGCTGATGCTCAAGACCGCCGCCACTCCGGGCGGCCTGCCGATCGAGGTTCTCGATGGCCTGCGCAAGGAGCTCGCGGCGGACCGCGCGCAGTTCTACCTCGATTTCGCGAGCGGTCCCTTCTACGGCTACAACCGGCCGGGCGCGAAGGTGTCCCAAGGCGTGATCCAGAACTGGTGGCGCCAGGGCATGATGGGGGCGGCGAATGCGCATTTCCTGGGCATCAAGGCCTTCTCCGAGACGGACTTCACGGAAGACCTGAAAGCCATCACCGTGCCGACGCTGGTGATGCACGGCGATGACGACCAGATCGTGCCGATCGCCAACTCCGCCTTGCTGTCGGTGAAGCTGCTGAAGAACGGCGTGCTCAAGGTCTACCCGAAGTTTCCGCACGGCATGTGCACGACGCATGCCGACGTGGTCAATCCGGACCTGCTCGCATTCATCAAGTCCGGCGGCAGCGACCGCGTGGACGCCCAACCCGTGGACGCGGCGCACGCCGCCTAGGAGAAACGAAATGAACATGAGATTCGACATTGCCTCGCGCCCCGGTGGAACGGCGACCGACGAGCTGGTTCCGTCGCGCTACGCGCTGCGGGTCGGCGAGATTGACGTGCTGGTGATCAGCGATGGGGTGCTACCGCTGCCCGCCGCGACGTTGGCCACCAATGCCGTCCCGGCCGAGCTGGCGGCCTGGCTGGACGACATGCGCCAGCCGCCGGACGTGTTCAAGTGGCCGCTGAACGTGGTCGTGGTGCGTAGCGGCGGCCGGACCGTACTCATTGACGCTGGGATAGGGGCGGAGCTCCCGGCGGACTTCCCGCGGGCCGCGGGGCTACTGGCCGGGCGCCTCACGGCCGCCGGCATCGATCCCGCATCCGTTACTGACGTGGTGCTCACCCACATGCACGTGGACCACGTTGGCGGGCTGCTCGCCGACGGGCTGAGGGGCCAGCTGCGTCCGGACGTGCCGATCCACCTGGCGGCCGCCGAGGTCGAGTTCTGGGCGTCGCCCGATTTCTCCCGCAACACTTTTGCGGGGTTCCCGGACGTGCTTCGGTCGGCCGCCGCGCGGTTCGCGGACAAGTTCCGCAGCCAGCTGCGGACGTTCGAGTCGGAGTACGAGGTGGCGCCGGGGGTGGTCGTCCGTCGCACCGGCGGCCACACCCCCGGGCACAGCGTGGTCCGCCTCGCGTCCGGCGGCGACCGGTTGACGTTCCTCGGCGATGCCGTGTTCCAGGACCATTTCGACCGCCCCGACTGGTACAACGCTTTCGACCACGACCCCGAGGAGGCGGTCCGCGTCCGGGTCCGTCTGTTGCGGGAGCTGGCGGCGACCCGCGAGCCACTGGTGGCCGCTCACGTATCGTTCCCGTACGGCCGGGTGGCGCTCGCCGGCGACGTCTTTCGTTGGGTACCGGCCATCTGGGAGTACTGACCGCTGGTTGGGTTAGGGCCGAACTAAGCGCCGCCAAGCTGAACGCGAAGTACATCCAGGGCCCCGACGCGCTCATGCTTTCGCCTTTACGAGGTCAGCCGGCTTGTGCGTCGAATCGCGCGGCCGGGCGAATGCCACGGCGAGCGCGGCGAGCAGCGCCGGCACGCCGGCGATCACGTATTGCGCGTGCAGCGCGAAGCCTGCGCTGAGGAAGACGGTTCCGACCAGCGCGCCGGCGACCGCGCCCACGCGGCCCACGCCTGCGATCAACCCGACGCCGGTGTTGCGGATCTGCGTCGGGTAGACCGTGGTGGAGTAGGCGCTCAGGTTGACCTGCGAGCCGACGATCGCGACGCCCGCGAGGCCAACCACCGCGAAGAGCGCCGGGGCACTGAAGGTGCAGAAGCCGATGAGCGCGATGGCGAAAGCGGACGCGACATACATCACGACGAGGGGACGATAGGAGCGCGTCCCGTCGATGATGCGGGCGAGCAGCAACGAGCCGACGATACCGCCCAGCGGGAACGTGGCGGCGGTGACGATCGCGCGGCCGAGCGGCAGGCCGGCGTCCTGGAGCAGCATCGGCATCCAGGTGATGACGAACGCGATCACCATCTGCGTGATGAACGAGGCCAGGCAAAGCAGCGCCGTCGGCCTGAGGTAAAGACCGGAGAACACCGCAGTGAGCGGCAGTCGTGCGGCGCTGCCTTCCGCCACGACGAAACGATCGCCGGACGAAACGCTCGCGTGCGGAGCGGCCCGCCGAAGCAGGGCGACGACGCGAACCGCGGGAGCGGCGCGCACGACGAGATAGCGCACGGATTCCGGCAGCGCGAGCACGAGGAGGAAAACGAGCACGAGTGGCGCAGCCCCGCCGACCACGAATACCGCCTGCCATCCATGCTGCTCGATGAGGTACGCCGACAGCGGGCCGCCGAATACGCCGCCAAGGGGAAAGGCGGCGTACATGCTGCTCACGAGCGTGGCGCGGCTTCGCGCAGGCGCGTACTCGGCAACGAGGGCAATGACATTGGCGAGCGCGCCACCCATCCCGATGCCGGTAAGACCGCGGATGACAAGCAGCGATACAAGATCCCAGCTGAACGGCGTCAGCAGCGCGAAGACGCCGAACATCGCGGTGGCCCAGATGATAGTCGGGCGTCTGCCGTAGCGGTCCGCGAGCATGCCGAATGCCGCCGCGCCCGCAGCCGCCCCGATAAAGGTGGCGGCGAAAATCGGTCCGAATGCCTCTTTCGGCATGGACCACTCTGCAGCGATCACGGGGGCCACGTACGAGATCGCGAGCGTGTCGAAGCCGTCGAGCAGGGCAACGAGGGCGCAAAGCACGACGACCGAAGCGGTGAACCGGTTCGAGGGCGCCGCGTCGAGCAACGCGACGACGTCGAGCGGTTTGCCGGATGTTGTGGAGTGCATGCGGGCCTCGCCTCAGAGCGCCCGCGCTGCGCTGGATGCCAGCTATCCCGGTGCGGACCGGTCCTGCGCGCGCATAGTCCGCTGCAGTATTGTACGTCCCAAGCTCCGATCCGCGTCCGATGCCGAACGCTCCACAAGGAAACACGTGAATCGAAAGGGTTTTGTCCTCGCCTTGCTGGGGTGATCGCCGACACACCTGACCGGCGCGTGCGCAGGTGCTCATCCGGTCGCCGGAGGGGGTGTATGCTGCCCCGATCCTCGCCCTGTCGGGACGCTCAGAGCGGTGCTCCCCAAGCGGTTTAACCGGAAGGACCTGTCGGCGGTAGTAGCGCTGCGGTATGCGCTGGCGCCCGCAATGGCCGGGACCACCTGGTGCGGAGCATTCCGTTCCATCCCGAGGACCGTCTGCAGATGACGCGTGCGATGACTCTTCCGGCGCGGTGGTGCGCTGGACCGGCACGGTGCGAGACATAACCGAGCAGAAGCGCGTCGAGGACGCGCTGCGCGAGTCCCAAGCTCGCTATGAGCGCGTCGTCGCGGCGACGGAGGCGGGTTTCTGGGACTGGGACATCACGCAGGACAAGTACCACCTCTCGCCGCGGCTGCTCGAGATGGCGGGGCTGCCGCCCGACGCCATCATCGCGGGCCGGGCGGACTTCCAGGCGCGTGTGCCGTGGCATCGGGAGGACCTGGCCAAATGGCAGCGCGAGATGCAGGCGCTGTTCGCGAGCGGCGAGTCGCGCCTGGCCACGGAGCTGCGCGTGATGCATCCCGCTGGAACACGCTGGGTGCGCCTCGACGGCCTGTGCTTCCGCGATGCGGCGGGCAAGGTGGTGCGCTGGACCGGCTCGGCGATCGACGTCACGCCGCGCAAGCTTGCCGAAGAGGCGCTGCGCGAATCCGAGGAGCGCTACGAGCACGCCATGGATTCCAGCGACGTCGGCTACTTTGACTGGATTCCCGCCGTCGACAAGATCTACGCGTCGCCACGGCTGCTCGAGATCTATGGCTTTGCACCGGGCACGACCTTCGCCGGGCGCAATGACCTGCTCGCGCGCATTCCGTTCCACCCTGAGGATCGCCCGCCACTGATGCGGGCGTATGCCGACCACACTGCAGGCAAGACGGCCCGCTACAACGTCGAGGTGCGTTTCATCCGGGACGGAGAGACGCGATGGGCAAGCCTTACCGGCTTGGCGGCGCGCGACGCTTCCGGCGCAATGGTGCGCTGGTCGGGCACGGTGCGTGACGTGACGGAGCGCACGCGTTCGGAGCTTGCTCTGCGGCAGTCCGAAGAGCGCTACGAGCTCGCGATGGCCGCGAGCGAGTCGGGATACTGGGACTGGCACGTCCCCAGCAACCGGTATTTCGCCTCGCCGAGAGCGTTCGAGCTGGCCGGGTTTCCGCCTGGAACCACGTGGGTCGACAGAGACGAATACAGAGCGCACATCAATATGCACCCGGAGGACTTCGCGAGATGGGAGGCTGCGCGGGAGGCGCTGTTCGCCGGAACAGGCGAGCGGCTTTCCATGGAAGTGCGCTACATCGTCCGCGGGGAGACCCGCTGGCACATCCTCCACGCCATCTGCAAGCGCGACCACACGGGGAAGGTCATACGGTGGGCCGGCTCGGCAACCGACATCACGGAGCGCAAGCTGGCGGAGGAAGGGTTGAAGACGCTGGAGCTCAAGCTGCGCCAGGCGCAACGCCTCGAGGCGATGGGCACGTTTGCCGGCGGAATCGCGCACGACTTCAACAACATCCTCGGCGCGATCCTCGGCTATGGCGAGATGGCGCGGCGCGGCGCGCCGAAGGGCAGCCGCCAGGCGCGCGACCTCGACAGCATCTTGATCGCCGGCGAACGCGGGCGCGCGCTCGTCGGCCGCCTGCTGACCTTCAGCCGCAGTGTGGTGGGCGAACGCGTGCCGGTCCACGTCGAGCGGGTGGCCCGCGAGGCGCTCGACGTGGTCTCGGCGAGGCTGCCGCAGAGCGTGACCGTGCACGCCCGGCTGCACGCCGGGCGTGCGGCGATCCTCGGCGACGCGACGCAGGTGCACCAGGTGGTGACCAATCTGGCGACCAATTCCATCCAGGCAATGCCGGCCGGCGGGATGCTGCACGTCGAGCTGACCAACGTGCGCGTCGAGGCCCCGCGGGCCGCGAAGCTCGGCGGGCTCGCGGCTGGAGAGTATGTCGTGCTCACGGTCTCGGATACCGGCGCCGGCATCGCGCCGGAGATCATGGAGCGCATCTTCGACCCGTTCTTCACCACCAAGGAAGTCGGCACTGGCACCGGCCTCGGCTTGTCGCTGGTGCACGGCATCGTGACCGAGCTCGGCGGCGGCATCGACGTGATCAGCAAGGTCGGCGCCGGCACCACGTTCACCATTTACCTGCCACGCTCCGGCGAAGCCCCCGAGGCCGAAGACGATGCGGATCTCGCGTTGCCGCGCGGCGAGGGGCAGCGGGTCCTGGTCGTGGACGACGAGGAGGCGCTGATGCGGCTCGCCACGCGCACGCTCGAGGAGCTCGGCTACGCGCCGCTCGGCTTCACCTCGAGCAGCGCCGCGCTCGCGGCGCTGCGCGCCGACCCGGAGCGCTTCGACGCGCTGATCACCGATGAGCGCATGCCGGGAATGTCGGGCTCGGCGCTGATTCGCGAAGTGCGCGGCATCCGCAGCGCCATGCCCGTCGTGCTGATGAGCGGCTACCTGGGACCGACGGCGGACAAGGTGCGCGAAAGCGGCCAGTTCCATACGCTCGGCCTGGCGCAGAAGATCGCCGCGGCGATCGGGGCCGACGAAGTGCTGCAGAAGCCGCTGTCGGCGCGCGATCTCGCGGCCAGCCTCGCCAGGGTGTTGCGCCTCTAATCCTTCCTGACGTTCCAGTACACGTCGCCGGGTCCGATCACCCAGCCGGTGACGTTCTCGCGCGCGGCGAGCCGGTCCACGACCTCGCCGAGCGGCGCGTGGGTGCCGATCTCGAAAGCGCGCGCCTGGATCGCCTCGGCGAGCGCCTTCTTCGCCTCGTAACCCCACCGCCCCAATCCAGCCCGATGCCCGCGGTACACAACGCAACTTCCACCTCCTTGTGGAGGGCGACGGAAGGCGTCGAGTTGAGCGCGACGCCGTCCCAGATGAGCTGCGCGCGGTGATCATCGATTCCCTCCTTGCGGGCGAATGCGCGTGCGGCATTTGCCCCCTCGACTTCGAACCGAAGCGACCCGTTGAAGGCTTGCGCCAGGCCGAGATCGTGCAGGAGCGTCGTGACGGCCAGAACCTCCGGGTCGTGCGCGGCTTGCTTGAGCTGCGCGAGGGTCACCGCGAACAGCCAGGAGCGCATGACGTGGTTGAAGCGGTACGGCTCGGAGTTTCGCCCGCGCGTACTCGATGGCGCGTGAGAGCAGCGGGCTATCCGGGACGAGGACCCCTGCCAGGATGCGTGTCGACAGAGTCATATGAGCTCAAGACGCCCGCCGATCGGCACGATCTGATCGTCGCCGCTGGCATCTGCTCTAGTAGTCGACGAGCCGCGCCCACTCGGCGGCTTTGAAGGCGTCTGCGCGGTTGGCGCGCGGCGGATAGATCCACTGCGTGTTGATCTCGCGCTTCATCGCCTTGGCCTTGTCGCCGCTCATCTCGACCTTGCTGTCCCAGCCTCTGGTGAACACGGCGTCGGACGGGCCAAGATCGAGGCAGGTGACGTAGTTCTTCTGCTGATATGGCTCCAGCGGCACCTCGAGCAGGTCCGCCGCCGCATTGAACCCGGCGGAGGCACCGAGCCGGTTGGCATGCTGGCACGACATGAGCGCCAGGTGGCCCAGGTCGTCCGTCGCCGCCTGCGCGGTGTCGCCGGCTGCGAAGATCGTCGGCACCGCGGCAACGCGCAGATTGCGGTCAACCACCAGTCGGCCTGAACGATCGCGCTCGGCCGGGACTTGTGCGGTGAGCGGACTCGCGCGGAAGCCGCCCGCCCAGATCACGGTCGCGCTCTCGATCGACCGCCCGTCGTTCAGGGTGACGCCGCTCTCGGTCAGCGCCGCGACGCCCACGCCGAGCCTGGTTTCCACGCCGCCCTCGCGCAACGCCTTCTCGATCAGCGGACGCGGATGGGGGCCCATCGCCGGCGCGATGGCTTCGTTGCGATCGACGATGATGACGCGGACGTTTGCGTTTGGCCCGAGGATGGCGCGC
>Ga0208454_1001282_pt1 | contig 10504 bp, 9 predicted proteins | sample EasRivMeERMZT100_FD_187530 | JGI IMG/M metagenome (GOLD analysis project Ga0208454, IMG submission 187530) | Soil microbial communities from meander-bound floodplain in the East River, Colorado, USA - East River MetaG ERMZT100 (SPAdes) (version 2) | ecosystem: Environmental > Terrestrial > Soil >...
CTGTTCAAGGAGTTCTCGCAGCTCGACGCGTCGGCCAGCCGGAAATACGAGGGGACCGGTTTGGGGCTCGCCCTGTCGCGGCGTCTGGTTGAAATGCAGGGCGGAGAGATCGGCGTCGAGAGCGAGATGGGGAAAGGCAGCACTTTCTGGTTCACGCTCCCACAGGCACGGTGACCGTGGCCACTATCGTGGTCGTCGAAGATCAGCCGGACAGTCTCAAACTGCTGACCACGCTGCTCACGATCAAAGGGCATCGCGTGATCGGACTGGCGACCGGCGACACCCTGGCCGACGTCCTACGGACCCACCAGCCCACACCGGACCTGGTGCTGCTCGACATTCAGCTGCCGGGCCGAGATGGGTACGCGCTGCTCGAGGAGCTGAAGACATTGCCAGAGCGGACCTGGAAGGTGGTCGCGCTCACGGCGCACGCACTGCCGGAAGATCGCGCGCGGGCGAGTGCGGCCGGTTTCGACGGCTACATCACGAAGCCGATCGATGTGCGCGCATTTCCCGCCGAGGTCGCAAAGTACCTCGGCGGGTAAACGAACTGCTGACGAATTACGGGTTCGGGTTCGGGTTCGGGTTGTGCGGTGCTTCTGGCGCGCGCGGCGCCCGCGGCGCCCGCGACCCGCGGCGGGGCGTCAGGGTGGTGCAATGCTTTTGACCATCCACTTCCGCGCAGATCGTCTGCCCGTCCCTGGACGGATGCTCGCCCATCAGGCCCGCCTCGTGCAGACCGATCGAGCCGTTCACGGTCACGAGCTTTAGGGTCGGGCCACCCGTGCCGATCGTGCCGCGCAGATGCCGCGTGCTGATCTTGCCGCTGATCTTCACCGGGAAGTCGGTCTCGACGCGGCCATTCACCGTCGATGCATCAATGTTGGCGTTGATCGACCGCGGCAGGCCGGCCGTCACCGAGCCGTTCACCGTCGTGAGCCGGACGTCGCCGCTGCTGAGGGACTCCATGATTGCTTCGATGCTGCCGTTCACCGTGGTCGCGTTGACCGGACCGGTTGACGTGATCACGCTGATCTTACCGTTGACCGTCGTCGCTTCGACCGGGGCACTCACGCCGTTGATCTGGAGCCCGCCGTTTACCGTCGAGGCGTCGACCGGCACATTGTGCGGCAGCTCGATGACGATGCGCACGGCAACGTCGTTCTTCTTCACGCCATTGAGCCGGTAGTCGCCGCCTTCCTGGCAGCGCATTTCACGCGCTTCCCACATCGCGCAGATCGTCACACCGCCCTCGCTGAGCACGGGGACCATCTGAACGCTCTCTGGATCGGAATTGCGCCAGCTCTTTTCCACACGGACAACAAGCGAATCGGAGCGCCCGGGCACGACGTCGATCGGACCGTTGGTATTGCGGATCCAGACCTGCTGCGAGGGTGTGATATACGCCCGATACTCCCAGGTACCGCCGACCGTGCGGCCGCGGCCGAAGAGATCGCTCCCTTCGCCGTCGCCCCAGTTGAAGTCGCCAAAAGAGCCCAGGGCGCCCAGCGACTCGGGCACGTGGATGTTGCGCTTGACGTTGAGGAAGAACAGGCCGGCGCCCAGGACCAAGCCGAACAGCACGCCGCCGCGGATGATTTCTTTCCGCCACGTGCGCCAGAAGCGTTTGGTCGGGCTGGAGTGATCCAATGAGATGTCCATGGTTAGGTGATGGTACGCTCCTTCAATCTTACAAGTTTCGCCCCTGAACGCGACTGCCCGCCTGGACTACAGCGGGCAGGGCGTGGGGTGACAACCAGCATTTCGGGGTCAGGTCAGGGTGCATTTCGGCTGCGCCGTGGCCTCGACGGTGACGGGGGCCAGCATCCCCCCGTACCAGATATGGTTGGCATCGACCGTCGGGTCTCCGGTCTCGACCGCCCGAGCCACGCGGCGGAACGTCTCCGCGCGATCAACGGTCATGGCGGCTTGGGCGGCGAAGCCGTATCCGAATGTCAGGATCGTCGCGATCAACAGGGTCAGGCCGCGCATCTTCAACCTCCAGCAAGAGTCAACTGATTGGTTCCAGGCTTCAGTGGGTAAGACGCTGCAATCGCGGGAAAGGTTGCATGGATCGGTGAGTTGACGGGTTTCGGACAAGCCGAAGCGGAGCTGCTAGCGAAGCCGGATTCCACCTCGAAACGTCAGCGTGCTGAACTGCTCGTCGCGCCGCGCGCCCGTGCTGGACGTAAACGCGAAGCGCTCGAGGCCGTACACGAGTTTGAGCGCCCAGCGATCCTGCTGGTACTCGAGACCGGCCGCGCCATCGAATGCAAGCGATGACGGTGAGAGCCCATCGACCGAGCTGATCGGGATCACGCCGAGGCGCCCGATTGCGCGGAATCGATCGCCGGTGAAGGCCGGGCGCACCTCGGCGCCAATCCGGCCGAGCAACCAACGCTGCCGTCCAGCGTCATTGGCGATCGCGCGCACTGTCAGCCCGCCGTAGAAGCCCCATGCCGGCGTCATCGACATCAGGGCGTTCAACGCCGCTTCACCGATGCGGCGGTCCAGATCGCCGCTGGCGTCCGGTTGCAGCGTTGCCCCCTGCCCGCCTAGCCCGATCGTGAATCGAGAGCCGAGGCGGCGTTCAACCTCGAGACCCAGTCCGACGCCGCTGAACCGCTCGAGATCGAAGCCCGCGTCCACGCGCTCTTCGACGAGCGCGAGCCGTCCGCTCACCAGCCAGGGAGACTGACTCCGGGCAGGCCGCGGCCCGATGAGAAGAAGGAAGAGTGCTGCCAGCACGACCGCACGCCGGGCGATCAATTGCTCCTGCCGGCTGCTGGAGAGATCAGCAGCACGGTCTGCGCGAGGCGCTCGGCGTTGCGACGACGGATCTCCGCATTGGCAGCGGACCGCCCCGCGCGGCGCTGCTCGTTTGCCGCGACGTTCTCAGGCCGAGCTCGGCCGCGCGTCGCGAAGCTGGCGACTCCGACCGCAACGCCGAGGGCCCCGACCGCGGTCGCCATTCCCTTCGCGCCGCCGAGATCCTGATCGCTCGCCACGGTGGCGAGGAGCAGCGCGCCCACCGCAACGCTCAACCCTTTCAAGAGATCCCCGGCCGCCGGCGAGGCGCGATACGTCTCGGGAAGCAGGTCGGCCGAGCTCAGATCGGCCAGGGTGTCTTCGAGGGCCGCATACTCTTGTTTGACGTCGAAGTACGCGGCCGTCGAGTCGGTGACGCGCGTACTACCACCCGGCGCCCCGACCCGGCTGCGCGCCAGCAACACGAACGCATACCGGCCCGAAGGCGCGAGCTGGCCGCTCGGCAACACGCCATCCCACTCGATCTCGCGCAGTCCCCCGCCCTGAATCTCGCCGACAAACACCGGGAACGACGTTTCCTGACCGGCCAGCCGGATCTCACCGCGCACGGCCGCGGCGTGCGTCGTGGCAATCACAAACGTCATCTTCCCGGCGCGCGGATCGAGCCGAACGGCATTCACCGGGCGCAATCCGATCGCGAACACGGATTGGCGCGCCGCTTGAAACGCCTCGAGCTGTGCTGGTGTGAAGCGAGACGGGTCGAGATCCGCGAACGCATCGCGCTCCAGCGCCGCGCGGAAATGCACGAGCGCCGAATCTCGCGCGTCCAGGAGAAGCAGCGCAGCACCGAGATAGAGATTGGCTTCGACCCGCTGCGCTTGTGTGACTTCGAAACGCCAGCTGGAGGACAGCACGCCGCGATAGAGCGGCAGCGCGCGCTCCAGCTCGACGCGCTCATAGAGGTCACGGGCTTGCTGTAACACGAGCGCCGTGCTGTCCTGGCCGTGGGCGCGCCCGGGCAGCGCCGCCAGCAACAGGGCGGCCACCACCAGGCGTCTCATTCGCCGGGGACTCGGAGGATCACGCGACCGAGCGTGTGCGTCACGCCGGTCCGCACCGTGATCGTCGTGTCCCAGGGCACGTAGCCGGCCGCCTGCACGCGGACGCGGCGCGCGCCGCTCGGGACGCGGAAGTCCACGACACCTCCCACACCCACGCGCCGTCCATCAACGAGAATCTCGGCACTCGGGGGGTTGGTGAGGATGCGGAGTTTGCCCGTCGCGACCGTGACCGGCCGCGACATCGGGACCGCGACGGGCGGCGCGAGGACTGCGGAATCGCGCAACGGCTCCGCCGACACGGCGGCCGACGGCTCCCCCATGCTGCGGCTGACCAGCCAGCCTGCCGTTGCGAGCACGAGCGTTACCCCGGCGGCATAACTCGCGATTCTGCGGGTCGAGGGCTTTGGCGCATACGCGGGCGGGATCGCCAGCGTGGGCATATCGGGCAACGCAGGCAGGGAGCCGGTGGTGATGCGCGGCGTCTCACGCCCGCGCGCGAGGTCGCGGAGCGCACGTTGGCTGGCGCGCCGATCTTCATCGGAGAACGGAATCGCTTCGAGCGCTGCCAGCATCTCGCCGGTCGATCCGAAGCGCTTATCCGCATCTTTGTGGAGGGCGCGGGTGATGATCTCGACGAGTGCCACCGGGATGTCTTGGCGCGCCAGGCGCAGATCGGGCGGTGGCGTGAAGAAGTGATGCTGGATGATTCCCGCCAACGTCTCCGAGTGGAAGGGCGTCGAGCCGGCGAGCATCTGAAAGCCGACGACGGCAAGAGAGTATTGGTCGCTCTGGGGCCCGGCGCGACGGCCCGAGCACTGCTCGGGACTCATGTACGCCGGTGTGCCGATCAACGTGCCCGCCGCCGTCAATGTGACGTCGCTGGCTCGTAAAGCCACACCAAAATCGGAGACCACGACGCGGCCGTCGGTATCGATCAGAATGTTGCCGCCCTTCACGTCGCGATGGACGATGCCACGTGCGTTCGCGAAGGCGAGGCCGCGCGCCGCCTCCCGCAACACCGTCAGGGTCACGGGCACGGGCAGCGCGCCTTGGGTTTCCAGAATGATATCGAGCGATCGACCCTCAACGAACTTCATCGCGATGTGAAAGATCCCTCCAACCTGGCCGATCCTGTACACCGGGATGATGTTCGGGTGGTCGAGAGACGCGACGGTCTGTGCTTCCCGCTTGAACCGCTCCGCCGCGGCCACGCTCAGCCCGATGTCGGGGCGCAGGACCTTCAGCGCGATGGGCCGCTGCAGGGCGGTCTCGGTCGCCCGATATACGATCGCCATGCCGCCACGAGCCAGCTCACGCTCGACGTCATACTCCCCCGCGAAGACGCGGCGGACGCGCGCGAGCAGCGCGTCGGCTTCCTCGATCTCGAGCACCATCGTCCCCGCATCGGGATCCATGATCTTCAACCCGCAGTGACCGCAGAAGCGGGTCCCTTCGGGCACCATCGAGCCGCACTGGAAGCACTTCACGGTTGGACCCGGACCTGCTGCAAGAGCGTCGGGAACGAGTCGGTGAAGATCGACGTGACCACGCGGATGGTCAGCGTGTCGAATCCCTTACTCCTGGCAAAGAGCGTGTCGCTGTGGGCCGAGAGGGCGAGGATGCTCGTATCGGACGAGGTGATCCAAAGCAGCGCATCGGTGAGCGGCGTCCCGCCGGCCGTCACGGTGACGGAGATCGGGACCGTGTCGCCAACGGAGACGACGGTGGGACCGGAGTATGCAATGGCGACATCGCCGATCTTTCCGGAATGGAAAAGATCGGCAAATCCACAAGACACCAGTACAATGCCGGTGCCAAGTAGCAACATGGTGTGCCGGAACCGCATAGAGCACCCGCCGGCCTGGCGCAGGGGGCGCAACCCCAGCCTATCCGGACTTCAGTGTGGACGGGCCACAAGGTGGGGATTCCGGGTCCGTCATGCAAGAGTTTGCGTCCTCAGGTAGCTAAAAAATCGGTGGAGGTGCCGTGCATCCAGCACCTCCACCGACCTTCACCAACCCTAGAAACGCCTTTAGTAGCCCGGGTTTTGCACCAGCCCGGGGGCCACATCCAGCTCGTTGAGTGGAATTGGATACAGTGTTTGGAACGGCGCGACCGTCGGCAAGAAGGTCTGGACGCGACCCGTCCGCACCAAATCGGGCCAACGGTCGCCCTCCATCGCGAGCTCCAACCGGCGCTCGTGCAGGATCGCGTCGATCGCATTGGCCTGCGACATCGAGCCCAGCCCCGCGGCCGGGAGACCGGCGCGCGTGCGAATCAGGGTGAGCGTCGAGTCGGCGCCGGTGAGGTTGTTCTGCCGTGCCTGGGCCTCAGCGAGAATCAGCAGGATCTCCGCGAAGCGAAATACGTGAATGTCCTCGCCGCCGATCCCGGTCCGCCACTTCGCTCCGTACATCGTCACCGCGTCCGTCGTGTCCGCGAAGGTGATGTTCCACTGACCGCGCAGGTCCGTGGGGTTGTACGTTGTCGGCGTTGACCCGTCGTACGACGAATCGTAGGCCAGGGCCAGGTCCGGCGCAGGGGAAATCTCCTGGCGCCCCTGCGCGAGGTCGGACAGGTAGTAATAGCCTTCCCAGCAGAAGTCGACCGCATCGAACTTGAGCCGGAAAATGTCTTCCGGCGTATCGGCGCCGTCGGCCGTAAAGAGATGACCGTAGAGGCCGTCCAACGAAAACCCTGCGGCGGCGACAGCCCGTGCCTCCGTCTCTGCGCCTGCCCAATTCTTTTGATACAGAAAGACGCGGGCGCGCAGCGCGTGCACCGCGTTGAGGTTTGCGTGATGCGCGTCACTCGATGATCCCGCGAGGAGCGTCTCGGCAGCGGTCAAGTCGGCCAGAATCTGCGCGTAGACCTCTCCCGTCGTCTGGCGCGTTACCAGACCGGTCGAGGGAATGTCGACCGGTGGAATCAGCACGATTGGGACGCCCATACCTCCGGCAGCGGTGTCGCCCCAGAACTTCACGAGGTTGTGATAGGTCAAGGCTCGGATGAAGTGGGCCTCGCCCAGCATGACATCACGCTCGGCCGGATCCAATCCCACGACGCCCGGAACCTTCTGGATCACGATGTTGGTGCGGCCAATGGTCGTGTACAATGCGTCCCAGAACGCTTCGATCGACCCATTATCGGCGGTGAGGTCGTTCCGATCGATCTGCCGGTACGTTGTGAAGGTACCGGTGTGTTCCACGTCGTCGCTGGACAAATCGCCGAAGAAGAACAGTTCGCCGCCGTAATAGGAGTCATCCTGCAATCCGTCGTAGAGGCCTGCCACCGCCGCGCGAGCGCCGAATGGCGTCGTAATGGCCTGACTCTCATCGACGTCGTTGACCGGATGGACGTCGAGCACACCACTGCAGCCCGCCGCCAGCACCAGTGTCAGCAGCGACTGCACCGTATACCACCGATTCGCGGCGCGCATCAGAATGCCCCCGAGAGGCCGATCATGAACGACCGGGCCGATGGATAGGCGTAGAACTCCGTGGACAACTCCGTATTGGTACTCGATCCGGCGCTGTTCACGTCCGGCGAATAACCGGAGTACTTGGTCCAGGTGTGGAGATTGCGCCCGGAGAAGTACAGGCTCGCATCCTTCATCTTGAGCACGTTGGAGATGTTCGCCGGCAGGTTGTAGCGCAGCGTGAGTTCCTGCAGACGCACGTAGGAGCCGTCTTCGAAGTAGCGGCTCGAGATCAAGTCCGCACCGGATGTGCCGTCGAAGCTCGCGCGGGGCTCGTCGGTGATGTCCCCCGGCTGCCGCCAGCGGCGCAACGCCCGCGTGAACTTGTTGTCGTAGTAATAGCCGCCATCGTTCGCGAACACGCTGATGGCGTTGAAGATCTCTTGACCCTGCACGAACTGGAAAAATGCGCGAAAATCGAAACGTCCCCAGGTGAGCTGGTTGGTGAAACCGCCCCAATAATCGGGGTGCGGGCTTCCGACGTAGACGCGGTCGTCGTCGTTGATCGAGCCGTCGTTGTTGACATCTTCGAAGACTGCGTCGCCGGTCGCCGGATCCACGCCGGTGAAGTGGAGCACATAGAACGCGCCGAGCGGATGACCGACATCGATGCGGCCGACGTCGTACCCACCCACGGGAATCGGCTGGTCCTCGAACAGCTTCACGACCTTGTTGTGGTTCCAGGCGATGTTGAAGTCCGCGTTCCAGCGGAACCCTTTGGGGTCGCTCGGCTTGAGAATCAGCGCGTTGAGCTGGAGCTCGAAGCCCTTGTTCTCCATGTTGCCGATGTTCTGCAGCACCGTCGTCTGTCCGCTGGTCGCGCTGATGGGGCGGTCGAGCAGGAGATCCTGCGTCTCCTTCCGGTACCAGTCACCCATGATCGTGAGCCGCTCGCTCATCAGCATCATGTCGAAGCCCACGTTCACCTCGTGCGTCTGTTCCCAGCGCAAATCGGGGTTGCCGAAGTTCCGTTGCCCGATCCCAGGATCGCCGCCGTAGTTCGCCTTCGAGAAGCGCGCGAGCGGAGCAAAGTTGTCCGCGATATCCTGGTTGCCGGTCATGCCGTAGCTGGCGCGCAGCTTGAGGTCTCCGTGACGAGCGAGACCCGACATGAAGGGTTCGCGCGTCAGCTGCCAGCCGAGCGACACCGCGGGGAACACGCCGTACCGGTTGTTCTCGCCGAAGCGCGACGAGCCGTCGGCCCGCAGGCTCCCGGTGAACAAATACTTGTCCTTCCACGTCGCGTTCGCCCGGCTGAAGAACGACACGAGGTTGTGTCCCGTCCACCCGCCGTCGTAGACGGTCACCGTGGCCGCGTTGCCGGGATACTGGAACTGGTCGCTGGAGAAGCCGATCCCGTCGAGATAGTCCAGCTCACTGCCGTTCCACTCGACGCTGGCACCGCCGGTCAGCCCCAGGACCCACGCCGGACCCATCCGGGGCTTCACGTCCACGAATCCCTCGATCACGTAGCGGTTGGCGGTGGTGTTGCCGATGACCGATTCACCGAACACGTTCGCGGAATAGGTGCCGCTCACGAGCGGTGACAGCCAGCGCAGGTCGCGCAGGTTCAGCACGTCCATGCCGACGCGCCCGTTGAGCGTCACCACGCTGCTCGCCTGATACGCCGCCTCGACATTGCCGAACGCCCGAAAGCCGCGCGACTCCGCCTGGGAGTACGTCGCGATGGCGAGCGGATTCGAATAGGCGAGTCCATCGGCCGGGCTGGTGAAGGTGCCGTCGGCGTTGCGCACCGGAACAGTCGGCGTGCCGGCAATCGCGTTCGTCACGACGCCGTCGATCGTGTCGTCGTTCTCGACGCGCTGATGTGACTCGCGGCTCAGACTCAGTGAGGTCTTGAACCGCAGCCGAGTCGAAGCGTTGACGTCGACGTTGACGCGCGCGGCCTGGCGGTCGTACCCCGAACCGAAGACGACCCCTTCCTGTTTGAACTGCGACCCGGATACATAGTACTGCACGCGGTCGCTGCCGCCCTGGACGCTCGCATTGAGGTTGGTAACCGGCGCGGAGCGGAACATGACCGACTGCCAATCCGTGTTGACCAGATTCGGATCGTTCGGGTCGCCGAAGTACTGCGCGCCGTACCCATCGTTCTCGGCCGCTTCATTCATATACTCGACGTACTCCCTGCCGGTCAGCAGGTCCCAGCGGTTGCCCGTCGGCACGCTCTGCGAGCCGTAGTACATGTTGAAGCTCACCTCTGCCGGACTCGCATGACCGCGCTTGGTCGAGATCATCACGACGCCGTTGGACGCGCGGGACCCATAGATCGCCGCCGAGGCCGCGTCCTTCAGGATGTCGATGTTCGTGATTTCATCCGGATTGAGTCCGGTCACGCCGGTGATGTCCTGTCCTCCCAGACCCAGCTGCGAGAACTCGTCGCGCAGCAGGGGCACGCCGTCGATCACGTACAGCGGCTGGTTGGACGCCGAGATCGACGCCGACCCGCGAATGCGCACGGTGATGCCGGCGCCGGGGTTTCCCGCGTTTTGGATCACTTGCACACCCGCGGCGCGGCCCTGAATCGCGGCATCGATGCCGGCGAGCGGCGTATTCCGCAGATCCTCGCCGCGCACCGACGCCACCGCACCGCTGAGATCTTCACGCGTGCTGGTCCCGTAGCCGGTCACCACCACTTCCGAGAGCAGCGTGGCGGCCGTCGCGAGTGCGAAGTCCTGCGTCACCGTGCCGCCGTCGATCAGTGTGACGTTCGCTTCGACGGGGGCGAAACCGATGCGCTGCACGCTGATCCTGGCGGGACCCGCCGCCAATCCCTGCAGCATGTAGCGCCCGTCGCGATCCGTGAGCGCTGCACCGGCTAGGCCGACCAGCGACACGCGGGCCCCCGACACGGGCTGCGCCGTCGCCGAGTCCACAACGCGGCCCGTGACGCTTGCGGTGCCTTGCGCGCCGAGGGGCGGCGCCATTGACGCAAGAGCGAGGGTGAGCAGCAACGAACGATGGATCTGTTTCATGCCGACCTCCGTGGAAAAAGATGATTTCTCACGTTGCCCAGAATGGCGCCGGTCGGCAAGACCTAGTTGGGCAACGAAACCCGTCCGGTGGTGGGGTCGAACGTCGCGCCGGCGGGGAGCACGTGCAGGCGCACCTCGGCGGCACCCAGGCCATGTCGCGATGTGATACGCGCGGCGCGCGCATCGTAAACCACGACCGA
>Ga0208454_1001285_pt1 | contig 10490 bp, 23 predicted proteins | sample EasRivMeERMZT100_FD_187530 | JGI IMG/M metagenome (GOLD analysis project Ga0208454, IMG submission 187530) | Soil microbial communities from meander-bound floodplain in the East River, Colorado, USA - East River MetaG ERMZT100 (SPAdes) (version 2) | ecosystem: Environmental > Terrestrial > Soil...
CGCCAGGGTCTTTGACGTCGGACCTCTCAATGCGTGCAATCGTATTCGTATTAATCCCGGCTGCTTCGCCCAGCTCACGCTGCGTCCATCCTAATCGCCGTCTCAATAAATGCACACGCTCACCAAGCGTGCTATGGGCGTCTTGCGCCAGCTCTTTGCGCTGCTCCTCACCTCGCCTTGACTCATCATCCTGCTGCATACATTGCACCGCGCGGACGACGAGATGTTCCAGAGCAGCAGCGTCGAGGGCAATATCAAACCATTCGCCGCGCCGTCTTTCCTGCGCGAGAAAGCGATGTACTTGCTGCTCAATACGGCGGACGTTCGCTGCGACAGGCACCGTAGCCAACAGGTGCAAGGGAAACGGCTGTCCGGTTTGCAAGGTCTGCAGACGTGTTGCAACGCTCAGGCGTGTGCTGCCAATTTTGATCAGCGATGTGCCTTGCGCGCCTATCGCATAGATCGTTCCGCCAGGTTTAGACACCTCGACTCTCCTTGTATTGTAACACTCCAAAATGTATACTTTCTATATTATATCCATTTTGGAGAGGAGAGACAAGCCGTGACGAAAGAAGAACTAAAGGAATTACGCGAATCGCATGGACTTACACAGCGGGCGATGGGCGAGTTGCTTGGTTACACGGCGAATTATATCTCCCGTCTTGAGCGCGGCGACGAGAGCATAAACAACCGCTTTGAAAAACTACTGCGTTCGGTGCTTCGACCCAAAAAACCAAAGAAATCCTCCTGACGCTATTTACTATCCATAATGGATAGGATAGAATTAGAGTATAACAAAGGCGCGTCGCCACCCGCAAAAGTTCCGACGCGCCTCGTGTCCCTCACCCCGTATAAGGAGATGAACGATGCAAAGCATAGGCGATGCCCCTGCGTATTACAAGCGCGCGAAGCGCCTGCACCGTGCCGCCTACCACCGCTCGACGGCGCTCACGCCGGAGCGTAAAGCGCGGTTTGTGGCGGAGTCGATTACACTGAAAGAGGACGAAGGCCGGACCTGGTCGTGGAGCGAATACGGCCTGCAAGACAACCCCACCATGCAAGCGCTGGTGCTCGCCGCGCTGGAGGATCTGTAGATGGACCTCACCGCCGCTGAGGAGCGGCTGACCACCTTCACACAGGCCCTGGAGCGCGTGTCCGCGCTGGCACACGCGAAACTCCCCCCGGAGCTCCACGGGCATTTGGAGAGAGCCACGGCGTTAGTCAAACATCGCCACGTCTTCCCCACGGACGACGGCAAGCACGCGCAGGTCCTCTCGTCGGATGGCGCGCGGTGGTATCCGGTCAACGGCCACTGCACGTGTATGGACGCGTCCAGAGCGCCGCAAGGGCTGTGCAAGCATCGCCTCGCGTTTGGCCTGTACCGTCGCGCCAGTGAGCTGCTCGCGTCGTCGACGTGCGGCGTCGCCACGTCGGCGCAGGGCGCACCCGTCGCGCTGCCCGAAGCGCCGGCGTCCGTCAACGTGCGCCTGTGTATCGATGGCCATGAGTGCCAGTTCACCATGCGCGATGCGGACGAAGCGCGCCTGGTCGAGCGCCTGCAGGCCCTGCTCACGCGCTTCCCGCAGCAGGCGAAGCCGCCGGCGAGCGAGGCGGCGCCCCAGAGCACGGCGCAGACCCCGCCGGCCGCGCCGATCTGTCCCGTGCATGGCCCGATGAAGGAGAGCAGTAAGGCCCCAGGGACCTGGTTTTGTAGTAAGAAACTCATCGATGGCAGCTACTGTAAAGAGAGGATGCCCAAATGAGAACCTGGAACGATACGACGTATAAACTCGACACCAACGAGCACCTGATGCTCACCCGCCACGATGCCTTCATCAGTCTGTCCCTCCCCGGCTACATGACCGACGGGCGTGGCATCAGCCTGTATCTCCGCCCGGCGCACCTGCCCGAGCTGCGCGACGCCGTGGCGGCGCTGGAAGCCCTCGCGCTGGGGCAGGACGCAAACGACGATCCCTTTCCCGAGGCGGCGTAACCCCCCACCGGGCGCCCGCGTGGCGCCCCCCGCCGGCGCGCGTGTCAGGGAAACACCGACAGGCTGCCGCCCCTAGCGTCCAGGTGCCGTAGACCCCAGGCGTTTACGCCTGGGATATAAGGCACTCTCCCTGGCCTTCAGGCACTGTTCTTTCAGGCCAGCATTATTGTGTAGCATAGGTTACATATTCCTAAGTATACTTTGATTATTACGACCACACGTCAACGTAAAGCAGGGTCAAACCTCATGCGTTGTGTGGTGCGGCTCTTTGAAACTCAACGTAGGGCGTTGTACCGGGAAGTCCGGTACGTAAAATGTTGAACGCTGTAGAGAGAACGTTGCCAAACGTGATGCATCTCCTTTGGAGGTGCGTCCCCGGTCAGGGCATTGAACCGGTGCGGAGAGTCGGACCGTAAGCCCACTTCGGTGGCAACCGGCGCGTCTCCTTCGGGGGACACATCCCAGAATCCCAAGGTCTCTGACCTTGGGAGTATGTCAACCCTGGCAGGCGCACCCGGTGGGCGGTGGCACAGGACACCGCACCACCACCGGGTCAATACACACATCCCCGCATGCTTGACTCGCCAGACAGATCCGGCAACAGCCCTGCAGGTTCGGATTGAGCGGATTGGCCGGGGGCGGGATCTCAAAGGGCGTCTGCTGGAAGCCCCCCGGCGGCGGCGTGCCAGGCGCATCGGGCGTCTCGTCGTCGCCGGTGTTCGCACACGCCATGCTGAGGGCCAGTATCAGGAGGAGCACGAGCACCCTCCTCGTAGGGGTCCACGGGTGCAGGGCGTGTCGCATCGTCGGCTCCTGTCGTGAAAGGATGGTGCGTGTAGCAGCGCCCCCTAGCCCCCCTGCGAGAGGCGGTGGGCGGCGCGGCTGGTACGCGCGGCCGCAGCATTGCAGGCCAGACAATATCCCGCTTTGTTGTTGGCCCGTAAGCTCTGGCCGGTGCCCTGCCAGTCGTGCCCACGCGGGCAGAGCCGCCCCAGCCGGTGTCTCGTGGGGTCGAATGCGGTCGTGTCCGCCCCTGCCAGCGCTCCTGTCGGCGCCCTGTCATCGCGTGGTGTCCGCTCCTGTCGGCTCCCTGTCGGCGCCTGCTCCAGTGCCGCGACACGCATAGCCAGTGCAGACAGGTGCTCCTGAAGCGTGCGCAAGGTGTCGGCGCTGTCGGCGCCTGTCGGCTCCTCTGTCGGCGACCCTGTCGGCGTGGTGTCGGCAAGGTACGCCGCCAGCGCGTCACGCATGAGCACCGCGAAGGGCGTTCCAGCCTCGACGCGGGCCTGCACCTGGGCCGCGAGGGCGTGGGGCAGGCGGATGGTGTACCGTGGGGAGGGCATGTACGCTCCTAGCCTGACCGGGGGACGAGGGCGTTGAGGGTCTGGAGACGCTCCAGACAACTGGTATACGGCACGCTGCCAGCCGTGAGGAGTCGCATGCCGCGCTCGAGGGTCGCGATGGCGTCCCCTAGCGTGCCACATTTTTCCTCTTCCTTTTTAGGTTCGGGAAGATTCTTTGCCACGTTGTCACTAGCACATCTGTGCAGTGGACGCACGAGCAGCAGATAGACGTTGACGGCACATCGCTTCGCGCTGATCCACACGCGCTGTTTGCGCAGAACACCTAAGTCTTCAAGCCGCTGCACGTGGCGAATCATCGTACGCACCGAGAGACCCGTTTTCTGGGCGAGGTAGCTGTAGGCAACGCGGACGTGTCCAGCGCTTGAGGCGCGGTGGGCGAGTTCGATGGCAGTGAATTTGAGGGCACCCTTGAGTTGCGGCAGCTGGCGGATTGCGGTTATGATAGCGAGTGACATGGTTATACCCTCTGTGGAAGGGTGTGGCGTGTAAGTGATGCGCGTGAGCTTCGACCCTCGCGCGCATTGCATCCTCCGGTTGGGAGGCTCTTGATCCTAGCGTCCTTCGTGACAACATGCCAGGGTTTTCTGTCCGCTGCTCATCTGTGCCCCTCTAGGACGAAAATACCGCTTCCGATAACCAACATTATGGAAACTTTTCGTGATGTTCGGCACGCGCCACAGGATCGCGCCGCGACTGGAGATAGCCGCGCTTTGCGCAGATTTCGCCACAGCTGCGCATACCAGGATGATCCACCACAGAGCTCCCATGACATGGCAATACCAGGAGACATGCTGCAGTGGCAAGAAGACGACACTGCACACGACACAGCCTGACATGGCACTAGAGCCTGTCAAGTGTTTCGACTGTTACGGCCAGGCGTGGATCTTAGGCGCACGTCGCGATGAGCGCCAGGGTGATTTGCAAACGTTTGGACATCTCAGCGTTGCACGAGGACATCTCGGAGAGTTCCGCGTCCAGCAAGCTTTTCAGCGTCGCGAGATCAAGGGCGGTGTGTTGCCCTGTGAGCAGATACGCCACACTCGTATGGAGGGCTTTCGCCAGCGCGCAGAGCTTTTTCAGGGTGGGATTATATTTGCCCTTCTCGATGTCGCTAATCACATTGGCGTTCTTGTAGCCCGACATGCGCGCCACGGCTAATTGATCATACCCCAGGGCCATGCGGAGTTCGTACACCCGCTCACCTAACCCTGTCTGTATCTGTGTCCAGGCGTCTACGTCTGTGTCCGTCACTGACCACTCCTTCTCGGCGTTTCGTCAATACCGAAAATATACCTTCTCTTCCAGCGGAATTGCGATGGAAATAGATTCGTTGACAACGAAGTCATCGCTGTGATATCGTCGTTACTAACGAAGGAGAAGACGCCTATGCGCTTGAGAATACGTGAGATACGCCTTGCGAAGGGCATGACACTGAAAGATATTGGAGACCGCATAGGACGCAAGCCGCATAGCGTCTGGGAATACGAAAATCAGAAGACGCGAGTGCCGGCCTCCATTCTGTATGCGATCGCCCAGACGTTAGGTGTCTCCATGAACGAGCTGTGCACCGATGAGGACGCTGAGAGCCCTGCAACCCCGCTCCCCCCGCCCCCCACGCCGCGCGCCGCGGTGCACGCGCTGCCGCCCCGGCGCCGGACGCGGGCGAGCCGGGCGCAACACTGAGGGGGGACGCGTATGGCGGACGCGGAGGAGACGCCGGAGCTCGCGCGCCTGGCCTACGAGGCGTGGTGCCAGCTGCTGCCCGGCCAGCCCCATCCCAGGTGGGGGCAGGTGCCGACGCGGGTGCGGCGCGCCTGGCAGGGCGTGGTCATGTTCGTGGTGCTGACCGAGCGCGCTGCAGCGGCGCGTCGCTGCACGCACGCGAGCCGGGCGCAGGACTGAGCAGGAGGAGACGATGCGGCAGTACCCCAACCACGCGTGCGACTGTGACGACACGGATCTCTCCCAGACAGAGGCGATGGGCGTCTTACCTGGGGGCCTCCGGATGCTCATCACCTGCGGCGAGGGGCACCAGCGCGCCGTCCCACGCGAGCGCTGGGAGGCGGAGCTGGCACGGCGACGCGCGGCGCGGGCGCGGGCGAAGAGCGGAGGGGAGGACGTATGACCTACGCAGACGCCGTGTCGGCGCTCGAAGCCCTCTACGCACGGCTTCCACGTATCGACTGTCAGCGGCAATGCCAGGAGTCCTGCGGGCCAATCCTGATGAGCCGCGTTGAGTGGCTCCGGGTGCGCAGGCAGCCCGGCGGACGGCGCACCATGCGGGATGAGCGCACGTGCCCGATGCTGCGCCGTGGCGGGTGCGCGGTCTATACGGTCCGGCCACTCATCTGCCGCCTCTACGGCCTGGTCGAGCGCATGCGCTGTCCCTTTGGGTGCGTCCCAGAGCGCTGGGTGAGTGACGACGAAGCCAGGACCCTGCTGGAGGCCGCGCAGGAGCTCTCGGCGCAGCTCTTTCCAGGAAAGGCCCCTCATGCCTGACGCCCCACCACGCCGCTGGGAGACGCCACCGGACACCCACGACCCCGCACGCCGGCGGGCGGACGCCGATCGACGACGCGCCGCGCTGGTCGCCGCCGGGTGCCAGACGTCCGTGCGTTCGCGGGTGGGGATGCGCGGGGGCCAGGTGGCCCTCGTGTGTCTGTGCTGCGGGCTGGGCAGTGCGCATCCCAAGGACCTGGAGGAGCGGTACTGCGGCTTTTGTCACGCGTGGCACGGGGAATGGAGGGACGCATAGCCATGTCCAAACGTGCGCGCGCACCACGCCCACGCCGGGAGTCTCCACAGCAGGAGCAGGCGATGCTCGCCCTCCTGGAGCGGCACGCGCGGCATCCGGTGCACCTGGAGCTGGACGTCCTCACCGGACACGTCCTCAGCGGGGCGCTGCAGCTTGCCATGCGGCATCCGGCCTTTCCCAGGACCTCCAGAGCCATCGTGCAGGGCTTTCTCCGGGGGTTTCAGGCGAGCCTGGCCCAGCTCGACGGCGACCTGGCGGTGCTGGTCGAGCTGGGCAACCAGCCGCACCGCGACGTGCCGTCCCCCCCGTGCCGCTGGTGTGGCGAGGCGCTCACGGCGCACACGGCGGTCGCCGGCGAGTGGGTGTGTGCCGGTGGCAGACGGGCCTATGCGCCGGCGGAGGACTGAGCCATGCCTGACGCCGTCTCTCTACGCCTGCAACTGGCGTGTGCGAAGCGCGAGCTGGCGCTGCGCGTGCGCGTCGAGGAGAGGTGGTTGTGGTAGATCAGAACGCTGTTCGGAAACGATACCGGACACCAATGACCGTGATCTGCTGGACGTGTCAGCGTCCCTATACACGGCCAGGCCATGCGATCTCTCGGCAACCGGCCTGTTCCATCGCCTGCCGGCAACAGGCCAAACGTTTACGGCTCTTCGATCGCCTCTGGGCACACGTGCGGCAAGAAGGTGAATGCTGGCTCTGGCACGGCAAGGTCAGCAATCACGGCTATGCGATGCTCAGCATTGACCGCAAGACCAGGAATGTCCATCGCTTTCTCTATCAACACGTGCGTGGACAATTACCACTGACGGTGGCCCTTGACCATCTCTGCTGCCGGCCGGCCTGTATCAATCCCGCACACCTGGAGCCAGTGACCACCGTGGTCAATATCTTACGCGGCACGTCGCCGCCGGCGCGCAATGCGACCAAAACCCACTGCCCTGCAGGGCATGCATATACGCCAGACAATACGATCACGAGGCGACAGCATCGGTCCTGTCGCGCCTGCAAACGTCGCCGGGATGCGCAACGACACGATCGGTGGCAGCACACCCATCCTCGTCCTGCGTTTGTGCCAGTCGAGCAGTGCTATCGTGGGCATGCCTACGATGCAGGCAATACCTATTGGGATACCAAAGGGAAACGCCGCTGTCGGGCGTGTAAACGCATTCTCGATACGGCCAGGCGTCGGGCGCGTGGGAGACCTGTCCGCTACGTGGAGAGGACAGCGTGAGCGTCTCACTCGTCGAGCAACTGCGGTGTGCGACAAGAGAGTTAGCCCTGAGAAAAAGGGTCTACCCGCGCCTGGTGGCGAACGAGACGATGCTGCAGTCCACCGCGACGCGCGAGCGGGCGGCGATGGAGGCGATCGTCGAGACGTTGCGGACCTTGGTCGAGGCGGAGGACGACGCGAGCGGGCAGGGGGAGATGTTTGGGGGGAGGACGGGAGGGGAGGCAGAGCCGTGAACGACGAACAATTGTGGCCGCTCTTCCTCGCCTGGGAGACCGCCTCCCGTGACTGCATAGACGTGAAACGTCTCTATATCGACATGGCGGGCGACCTGGTCTCTGGCGTCCTCCTCAGCCAGATTCTTTATTGGCACCTCCCCGCGTCGACAGGGAGCGATATGCGCATGGTCGCCCATGGATGCGGCGTCAGGCACGAGGAGAAGTGGTGGCTAGTGAAGAAGCGGGAAGATTGGTGGGAGGAATGCCGCATCACTCCCAAGCAATTCGATAGATCAAGTGACGTTCTTATCAAGAAAGACTACATTTCCATCAAAAGATTTCACTTTCATGGACTCCCCACCATTCATATCCATCTTCATGTGGTACCTTTTCTCGCCAGTATGAAAATGATTTTGTTCCCGGTAAATTCCAATTTGACCTTTGGGGAAGTTGGAACTTTACCTTTGGGGAAGTTGGAATTTGACCAAAGGTCAAATTCCATTAATGATAATACAAGGGAAGAGATTTCCGGAGAGACTGAAAGAGAGAGAAAAGATCCCTCTCCTACCTCTCCCGAAGCAGGGGGCCATTTTTCTCTCTCTTTGGGACAGGGGAATAACACCACGCCCGCTACGGTCTCTCCCGTGCCTGCCACGGCGCAGTATGCGGTGAATCTGGACGGAATACGTGGACTCATGGCCCGCCTCGCACGTGACGACCTGACGACTCCCACTCCCCAGGCCCCACCCCGCACGCAGGAAGGAGCCCCCCATGCCCAGTGGCCGCCGCACCAGTCTGCACCTCACCCTGACCGCGGCGGAGCGCCAGACCCTCGAAGCCTGGCAGCGGGCGCGGGGGGTACCGGCGGCCCGGGCCCGCCGGGCGCAGATCCTCCTGCTGGTGGCGGACGGCATGGCGATCACGCGGGTGGCCGACACGGTGGGGATCAGCAGGCGCCATGTCTACCGCTGGGTGCGGCGGTTTCAGGCACACGGCCTGCAGGGCCTCTACGACCGCTCCCGGCGGGCCTTCGCGCACCGCCGGTGGGCCAGGGAGGAGACGCCCCCGGGTCGGAGCCCGGGGCAGGCGTGACGCCGCACGAGGGCGGACCAGCGCCGTGAGCGAGCAGCCTGCACTGCCGACGCCCACGCCGGAGCAGACGGCGCTCGGGTGCCAGCTCTACACCCGGCTGGCCCTGGTGGCCACGAGCTACCGCGACTGGTGTGCGGAGGGCGTGCCCTCGGAGTGGGTCCGGGCGCTGGACGCGATCCAGCAGACGCTGTCGCAGTGCAAACGCGAGGCAGCCCAGGCGGCCCGGGCGCACCGGCCGGCGCAGGGGGCATTGTTTGGCGAGGAGGGAACGTGGGACGAGCACGGCAACTGAAACGACTGCAGCGCAATGTGCGCCTGCATCTCTACAAAGACCTGGGCCAGCAGGCACCCCCACCCAGCAAGACCTACACGGATGCTCAGGGCGTCGTGCTGACGCATCGTGAGGCACCGTCCCTGGCCTGGGAGCCCATGCGCCAGGACGGCACCATCCAGCTCGCAAACGGGGAGGAGGCCGAGCACTGGGTGAGCCGCTGGTATACCGCCTCGTGCAGAAGGTACCAGGAAGGCTTTCCCTGGGGCAATGGCCCGTATGCCATCCTGGGTATCACGCATGTCTCGGAGACCGCACGGCATGACTGGCGCGATCTCCAACGCGTGAAAAATGACCTGGTGGGGGAGGAATGGGAAGGCGTCGAGCTCTACCCGAGCGAATCGCGCCTGGTCGATCCCAGCAACCGCTTCTATCTCTGGTGCTGTCCGCCCGGCGTGTTCACCTGGGGCTTGCCCACGGCGGGACGGCGCGTGCTCACGATGGCGCAGTCCATCGCGCCGCAGCGGCCTTTCCCGGAGGAGGCGCCATGCTCGTAGACGGTATCCGCTCGAGCGACGCACACGACAAGAAGCACCACCCGCTGGATCAAGCGCACAGCGCCGTGGCGACGCCGACCGGCGCGCTGGTCTACGTCGTCTGCGGCTGGCAGGGCTGCGCGCAGCGCCTGGAGGTGGACGAAAAGGTGTGGCGTGACGCAGAGGCCAGGCGGCGGGCGGCGCCACCCGCTGCGGGCTCTCCCAGGCCCGCAGCGGGATCGACGGAATAAAGCCGACGCCCCCGCGCCGGCGGGGCCAGGATACGCCAGAGGGACGAGGGAGGCACGCCGCATGCCTGATGACGTGCTGCGCATGCGCCATGACGCCGGCGTCTGCCGCACCTGCCTGAAGCACCTGGTACTGTGCGTCTTTGGGCAATGCGTCTCGTGCCACACCGCGGCCCCCCACACGGCGCGGGCGTGGGTGGGCGCGGTGCGCGCCCTGCCGGTGCATCTGTGTTGTGGGTGGTGGGGACCGCTGGACGTGCTGCCGTGGACGTGCCCCACGTGCGGGACGGCGCGAGGGAGGCACCCGTGACGCAGCGCGACCTGTTGGACGCCCTCTGCGCGGTCGCTGACGCGCTCCAGGCGGCGTGCGCGCGTCTTGGACTTCTCGCCGCACAAGCTGGCGCTGGAGGCGATCGTGGAGCGCGTCGACGTGCTGATTGACCAGGTGCTGGAGGAAGGCGTGCAGGACGACGGGCCGCCCCGGCGCCCGGGGGAGGGCCGCTGGACGTTGCCGAAGAGACCGGAGGAGAGCGTATGTTAACCGTTTTCGTGCTGCTCGCGGTGACGGCGTTCGTCGTGACCATCGTGAGCGCGGTCCGGCCCTGGCCGCTGTGGCCGGCCGTGCTCCTGCTGGCGCTGATCGAGCTGCTGCGCGCGCTGCCGCTGGGCCGCTAGATGCGGAACACCGACGCCGCGCTGCTGGTGCTGGCGCTCATCGGCGCGATCGCGGTCACGGTCGTGGCGCTGTACCTGCTGGCGCCTTAACGGATACGTACCTCGAC
>Ga0208454_1001287_pt1 | contig 10485 bp, 7 predicted proteins | sample EasRivMeERMZT100_FD_187530 | JGI IMG/M metagenome (GOLD analysis project Ga0208454, IMG submission 187530) | Soil microbial communities from meander-bound floodplain in the East River, Colorado, USA - East River MetaG ERMZT100 (SPAdes) (version 2) | ecosystem: Environmental > Terrestrial > Soil >...
AGAACCCGGTGCTAGGCTTCCACAGGGGCCGCTGCGGCAGTCCCGTGTTGCTCCACCCGCAAGCGCCGCTGTGGCCGCTGCCGCAGCCTGGCACTCCGAATCCGCAATGGAGTGTTTGCCGTCCGGACTCTCAGTGGGTGTGTGCGGACTGCTTCGCTTGAGCTTTTTCGCGCGGCGCGTTGCTGCGCGCATCGAGGTACGAAAGCAGCTCGGTCACTTCGCTCAAAGACAGGCGCAAGTTGGGCATTCCGACCTTCTTGTACTTGTTGTAGAGGGCGGTGGCAATCGGATCTCCTGCGGCAAGCACCTGTTCGGGAGCACTGATATAACGAGTGAGCCAGGCGCGTTCCCGCCGGTCCGTCACCCCCAGCAGGTCCGGGCCCATCTTGTCGCCTTGCCCGATGGTATGGCAGGCGCTGCACCGGCTCTGGAACAGCCGCTGCCCGTCCTTGATCGCCAGCGGGCGCGCGTCCGCGTAGCTCGCCTGCGGCTGCGTATCCTTCCAGCCGAAAAAAGTCCCCATCGTCGCGGCGAGGAAGCGCGGATTGTCAACGGCGTGCTTCCTAGTCCACAGCCCGGTCGACTCGATGCCGAGCATGAGATAGGCGGCGTGATGGCTCTCGCGGCTGGTCGGCGCGTCGCGGGCGCGGATCAATCCCAGCTTCCGGGTGATGAGCTTGATATCGTCCGGCTTGCCGGTAAGGAACAGCCACCCCGGTCCTCCGGCGCCGTACTTCTCCGCATACGCCTTCAGCACTTCGGGCGTATCCCGGGTCGGATCGATGCTGATCGAGTAGAAGAAAATGTCCTTGCCGACCTTGTCGCCGAGGAGCCGCTGCAGCTGGACCAGGTTCGCGGTCTCGAGCGGGCATACGTCCTTGCAGTCGGTGAAAATGACGTTGATCGCCACCGACTTGCCCTTGATCAGGTCGTCGTAGAAACGAACGGTCTTTCCGTCCTGCGTGGTGAGCGCGACGTTGGGGAAATAGTCAGCCCCCCACCGGTTGTCCGCGGCAGGCGCGTGGCTGAATACAAAAAGCGCCGCGGTACCGGCGAGCAATGCCGCAACGGTGCCTGCCCCGAACTTACCTGGCATTGGGATAATCAACTCCTGGCTCACCCCGCCAAACGCCGCGCCGGAGAGCCGACCGCCCTTGGGAGGCGGCCGGCCCCTCGTGCCTGCAACATTCAGCGCGGGTAGTTGGGACTGGAGACGCTGCCGGTTCCCGACGTGACCGCACCGCTGTTGAGATTGAAGTTGAGCGCAAAGGTCGCGACTCCGGTCCGCGCGTCGGAGGCCCCCCCCATACTGCCCTTGGCGAAGGGGAACGTGATCTCGACCAGCTGCGACGCCGCGACCTTCCGCTGCACCATCTCCGGACCCGAAACGACGTATTTCGAACGCGTCGACGAACCAACGGCGGAAACACTTGTGAGATCGATGCTCAGCACGAGCGTGGGCGTATTGAACACCGGGTCAGGCGCCAGCCGGCTGTTGACCTTCGCGTTCCCCGAGAACACAACCGTCTCCGGCACCCCGTCCACCGAGCCCTTGATCGGGACCAGGGTGCTGCTCCAGGTGACGGCGGCTTGGGCCGGGATGCTTCCCTGCCAGACCACTCCTGCCGTGATTGCAACGACGAGCGACAGCACTGCCGGGGCGAACAGCGTTCGACGCATCTTCATGTCTTTCTCCTTGCCAATTTGTTACGTATTACGCGCCCGGGAGGACTTCTTCCGGATCTCTGAATGTCACGCCCTGCGGCTTCGCAATCGGCGTCTGCAGCGGCCTCAGGAACGGAGCCCCGCTTTGGTCGATATCCCAGCGCAACAGCATGGCGTGGTCCTCGTGCACCGTGTTGTGACAGTGCTGCATGAACGTCCCGCCCCAGTCCCGGAATTGCATGGTGATCTTCAATTCTCCGCCCGGGCGCAGGCGATAGACGTCCTTGCGGCCCCGCTCCGCCTGCGGAACATTGTTCAAGCTGCCGTCGCGTTCGAGAATCTGGCCCTCCTCGAAATGGATGTGGACCGGGTGGTCCCAGCCGCCGCCGCCGTTTTTCAGGATCCAGATCTCGCGCTTGGGAGCGCCGAGCTTCCCGAAATTCACTTGCGCCGAAATCCGGCTGTAGGCCGCGGCGAGCATGTCCCCGTTGCCGGTCTTGATGCCCCATTCGCCTTCGCTCGACGAATTGACGAGGGCGTTGACGGGGTCGTTGATGGTCTGATCCGCCCCGCGCCCGAATTCGAAGGTCCGCGTCCGCACGATGGGAACGTTGGCCAGATTCGGGTTCGGGATCAGCGTGAGCGGCACCTGGCTGTTGTCGGTGTAGGACGGCGCCCGGTCGATCTTGAACTCGAGGATTTTCCCCACGCCGGGATCGTTCGAGTCGCCGGCAAGTGCTTCGTTCAGCGACAGGTCCTCGTGCACCTCTCTTCCGTCGTTATGTTCAGCGAGGTTCACCAGGAATACCGATTGGCCTATGCTCCACTTGGTGAAGTCGATCACGATGTCGTAGCGCTCCGCGATGCCGAGGTGGTCGGTCTGGGTCAATGTCACCCGCTGCGGCAGCAGATTGCCGTCGTTGGCGATCTGGAAGAAAGACTTGCCGTCGGAGAGCGCGAGCTTGTAGAAGCGCGCCACCGAGCCATTGAGGATGCGGAAGCGGTACTTGCGCCGCTCCACCTTGAAGAACGGCTTGTAGGCGAGGTTCACCGTGACCCGATCGCCCAGGAAGCCGTCGCGGTCGAAGATGTCGAAGACGAGCTGCCCGTCGTTGTCCCAGGCCTTGTCGGCCAGCATGAGATTGACGTCGTATTCGAGGTTCCCGAAGTCCTTCAGCCTGCCGCTCGGCAACCGCAGGTTAACGCCGTCGTTGATCTCCTCGTTGCCGCGGTCGATGGCGCTGTAGATATTGAACATCGCCGCGTTGCCCTTGTACACGTTTTCGGCCGTGTGCTCGAACATGTGGTCGTGGAACCAGTGCGTGCTCATGGTTTCGCGCCAGTCGCCCGGGATCTGGATCTTGCCGCCGCTGCCGTTCGGCGTCGCGGCCATGGGATCGGTTGCGCCGGTGTTGGTGCTGAAATGCCCCGCCAGCACGATCGGCCAGTGGTAATCGTAGAACTGGCCGGGGAAGAAGAACGCCCCGGTGAAGCCGTCGTTCTCCGCACCGTGATGCCCATTGTGCTCGTGGGTACTGATGGTATGCCGCCCGAAACCATTGTTCTGGGCGGGGTTGAACGGGAGCTTATTGTGATGGCGGAAGAGGATCGGCTCGCCGTAGCGGGCTATCGCGAGCTTCGGCGGCACCGTGCCGTTGAAGGTCCACACCGTGTTCAGGTTCTGGGTCGGCAGGCCCGGGTGGAAGCGGACGGGAATGGGCGTAGCCGGATTGATACCGGAATTGTGTATCGAGGCGACCCCCGGGTTGTAGACGGTATTATTCTTGGCCCCTTCCTGCGTCGCCTCGATGGCGATTTGGGGCAGGAATTCATTCCACCTCTGATGCGCCCAGACCGGTCCTGGCGGGCGCCCCTCGATGGGTCCCTGGTTGCCGCCGGGATACGCCGCGACCAGCGCGGCATTCAAGGTCTGCTGCGTCTGGTTAGCCTCGGCGAGCGGCGCGGGATTGAGAAAATTGAACGGATTCGGGTTCCGCGCCAGGACATCGAAGCGCGGCATGGCCTGCGTGAACGGCTGGACGCCGAACAGCGGGCTGGGCGGAAAGCCCGTCGGGATATTGTCGGCATAGGCGCTGCGCACGAACGGGTTCAAGCCGTGCTTCCAGGCGAGCGCGCCGGCCGCCGTGAACAGCCCCCATTTGAGCAGTTCACGCCGCGTGACCTGGCCGATCGAATGCGCCTTGACGATCTCGAGGCGGTTATTCCGTGCGTTTTGCGCTTCCCGCAGCCTGCCTTTCGATGCCTTCTTCGGAAGATACATGCACACTCCTCCCATGATTGCCGATTACTTCAGCACAGCGGTTCGCCGTGCGGACCCCATTCCGTTTATTTTTTTAAAACTTCAGCAACACGCCTATTCTCTGCGCCCCGCAGTTCTCTTGGAAAGCGGGACGGAGCCCGATTCCCAACTTGTTGAGCGACTGGCAACTAATTCCTCGCGGGCGTGAACCGTATCTACTCGAGTACCACTGCCTTCCGTCTTCCTCGGGCGTCCGCTCCTGCCGGGTCGCACGCGGCGCGCCACGATTCGCTCAATTTCATCCTTGAATGCGTCTCCACCTAATACAAGTCCGATGTTCACCGAACGCCTGATCTCCTCGAGTTCTCGATCGTCAATCGGATGACGCAACAGGTCACGGTAGGCGAACGCCCGTTCTTGCGGCGTCGCTCCCAGCCGGAGAAAAAGCGGGTGATCGTGGATCAGGCTGTTCCCAACGCACAGGGCATGGAAGCCATAGCTCGACCACGGATAAGTCGCCGGGTCTGTTACCAGGCCCGACCGAACCGGATCCAGTTCAATATAACGGTAGCAAGTCAGCAAATAGCGATCGCCGTCGACGATGCTTGACTTGAATCGTCCTCCCCATAGCGATCCAGTGCGTCGGTGGACATGATTCACATGCTGCGCATAGCGGCTGCTGAGGCTGCGCATCATCAATGAGAGTGCATCCTTGGAGTACGGAGTGACGAGCAGCTTCACATAACCGGGATTGAGAAAGTAGGCGTGGACCGAGCAGCCGTAGTGCTCCGCCCTGTCCCTGAGGCAAATCAGATAGAAGCGGTAATCCCTGTCGGAGAAGAAACACGGCGAACGATTGTTCCCGCGCTGAATCACGAGGTGTGGAATTCCAACCACCGTAAGACGCGCCCGACGCGGCATGTCACGTCCCCGCTACGCCGTATCTGATCCTGCGGGGGCATTGTCCAGCGTATGCAGAGCCGAGAATAGAAATCGCCATAGACCGAAAATTATCATTAAATGCCATACGCCACGCACGGCGGACAGGCTAGGCTCCGTATGTGGGGTCTGTCAAGCCACTTAGGCTTGTCCCTGTCGACTGGAACCATTCGGCGCAGATTGCGGGAATATATGGGTGAAGGTCGGTGTTTGAGAGACTCTCCGCAAGTTGGCGCGCAGAGAGTCCTTAACGAGATTGTTGATATTTGCCAACGTGAAGGCGGCAAACACCCGCGCCGTTGGCGTAAATGGGGGCCGGAATCACATTTCACCAATCCTGAAGTAGTGAACCCGGTTCGGATTTGGGCTCAGATTCTCAGATTCGGCCCACCCTCGAAAAGGTGAACCCGGCCCCATTGCTCCTTCCGTTCCAACGCGCGGTAATGAAGCGGCGCGAATGCGCCAACCGGCCCGGTCAATCTCCGCGCGCGGCCACGGCGGCGCGGATCTGCTCGAGCGCGGCCGGGTCCTCGATCGTGGTGAGATCGCCCGGATCGCGGCCCTCGGCGAGCGCCTGTATCGAGCGCCGCAGCAGCTTGCCCGAGCGCGTTTTCGGCAACAACGTGACGAAGTGCACCCGCGACGGGCGGGCAATGGCGCCTATCAGCCGGTCGACGGTCTCCAGCACCGCCTTCTCCTCCGCAGCGCGGGCAACCGCGGTCTCCACTTTGGACGCGTCCTTGACCACCGCGAACGCCATCGGCATCTGGCCCTTGACCGCGTCGGCGACTCCCACCACGGCAACTTCCGCGATATTGGGGTGCGCCTGCACCGCTTCCTCGATCTCGCGGGTGCCCAGGCGGTGGCCGGCGACGTTGATCACGTCGTCGGTGCGTCCGAGGATATAGTGGTAGCCCTCCTCGTCCCGGATGCCCCAGTCGAAAGTGGAGTAGACCAACCGGTCGCGGAAGCTCCCGAAATAGGTCTTCACGAAGCGTTCGTCGTCGCCCCACACCGTCGACATGCAGCCCGGTGGCAGCGGCGGCACGATGGCCACCACGGCCTTCTCGTTGGGAAGGGCCTCGGTGGCATCGGACTCGCGTATCAGCTTCAGGTCGTAGCCGAATACCGGAAAGCTCGGGCTGCCGAACTTGATCGGCGTCTTTTCCACTCCCGGCACGCTGGAAAGAATGGGCCAGCCGGTCTCGGTCTGCCAGTAGTGGTCTATCACCGGTTTGCCGAGCGCGTCCGCGAACCAGCGATGAGTAGGCTCGTCGAGCGGTTCGCCGGCAAGGAACAGGTGCTTGAGCGAGCCGACATCGTATTTCCTGAGGAACGCCGGGTCCTGCTTTTTCAGCACGCGCGCCGCCGTCGGCGACGAGAACATGACCGAAACCTTGTTGTCGGCGACGATTTTCCACCAGATGCCGGCGTCGGGCCGGACCGGCAGCCCCTCGTAGAGGATCGTCGTCATGCCGCGGATGAGCGGCCCGTAGACAATATAGGAATGCCCCACCACCCAGCCGATGTCGGAAGTGGTGAACATGGTCTCCCCCGGCTCGCCGCAGTAGATGTACTTGAGGGAGGCGGCGAGCGCCACTGCGTAGCCGCCGGTATCGCGCTGCGCTCCCTTCGGCTGTCCGGTGGTGCCGGAGGTGTAGAGGATATAGGACGGCTCGCTCGATTCGACCCAGACAACCGGCACCTTGTCGTCCCGATGCTTCGCGCGGAGTTCCCCATAATCCAGATCGCGGCCCGCCTTGAGCTGAAGATTCGGATCCAGGCCACGATTGACGACGACCAGCTTTTCGGGTGGCGACTTCGCGATCCGGATGGCTTCATTGAACATGGACTGATAAAGGATTGCGCGCCCGCCGCGCAATCCTCCGTCTGCCGTGATCATCAGCGTCGGCCGCGCGTCGTCGATGCGCGCTGCGAGGCTGTGCGAGGCAAAGCCGCCGAACACCACCGAATGGATCGCTCCCAGCCGCGCACAGGCGAGCATCGCGAACACCGCCTCGGGGATCATCGGCATGTAGATCAGCACCCGGTCGCCGCGGCCCACGCCGAGCGCGCGGATCATGCCGGCGCAGCGATTGACCTCGGCATGCAGCTCCCTGAAGGTGTAGCTCTGCTCCTGCCCGGTCTCGGTGGAAATGTAGACGAGTGCTTTCTGCCCGCCGCGCGCCGCGAGATGGCGGTCTACCGCGTTGTGGCACAGATTGGTGAGCCCGCCGACAAACCACTTCGCGAACGGCGGCCGGCTGTAGTCGAGGACTTTCCCGAATGGCTGGTGCCAGTCGATGAGCTGGGCCTGCTCCGCCCAGAACTCTTCTTTATGCTCGATCGAGCGCCGGTGGAATTCCTGATATGCACCCATTCTGCCTCTCCCGAAAAGTGACTCGTCTCTCGCTTCTCGTTGCTCGTCCCGCGAGGCGCATTACAGGAGTCCTTGCAGGGTTCAATCGAGAGTCGAGAAACGAGTAACGAGCAACGAGTCACCCGTTGTCAAAGCTTGACGACGGCCCTCCCCCTTATCTGCCCCTTCAGCATGCGCTCGAAATAGGCGGGCAGATCATCCAGCGTGATGGTGCCGGCTATGTCCTGCAGGTGTCGGGGCTTGAGATCGCCGGCGAGCCGCCCCCAGATCTTGCGCCGCAGGGGCATCGGCGTGTCTCCCGAATTCACTCCGATCAACCGCACGCCGCGCAGGATGAACGGCAGCACCGTGGACTTGAACTCGATGCCGCCGGCGTTGCCGAAACTCGCGATGAGCCCCCCGTCCTGCATGGTACGGGTGAGCCAGGCGAGTTGCTCGCCGCCCACCGAGTCGAACGCCGCTGCCCACAAGGCCCTCTCGAGCGGGCGCGTGCCCATCTCCAGTTTGTGCCGCGACAGCACTTCCCGCGCGCCCAGCTTCTTCAGGTAATCATGCTCGGCATCCTTTCCGGTCACCGCCACGACGTGGTAACCGAGCCTGGCAAGCATGTCGATGGCGAGCGTTGCAACGCCTCCGGTGGCGCCGTTAACCAGCACCTTGCCGGCGGCAGGCACCATGCCGTTCAACTCGAGCAATTCGACCGCGAGGCCGGCGGTGTAGCCGGCCACGCCGAGCGCCGCTGCTTCGTGTAGCGTCAAGCCCTTGGGTAAAGGCACCACCCAGTCCGCGGGAACCCGGCAGTACTGCGCAAAGCCGCCGTCGTGGGAAACACCGAACTCGTAACTGGTGCAAATGACTTTTTCACCCGGGTTGAAGCGGGGATCGGTGGATGACTCCACGGTACCGGTCGCATCGATCCCGGCGACGCGGGGGAAGGACCGGATGATCCTGCCGGCGCCCGTCGCTGCCAGCGCATCCTTGTAATTGACGCTCGAGCACGCGGTCCTGAATACGACCTCCCCGGCGGACAGCTCGTCCAGGCCCAGCTGCACCACCCGCCCGGCGACGCGGTCGTTTTCGTTGAAAACGCGATAGGCCCTGAATTTTTCCATTTCTACACCTTACAGGCTGATTCGATATCATCGAAACAGCCCCTAATATAGGGGTGTATGAGGGGAGTATCCCTTCATTCCTTCCCCCTCCTCCCGTCCCACCCGCGGCTGCTCCAGGTACTCCCGCGTCTGCATCTCGGCGATCCGGCTCAGCGTGCGGTCGAACTGGAACATCATCGCCTTCAGCTGCGCATCGTTGACGCTCCCATCCCGCGTCAGCAGCAGATCGGGCTCCGTCTCCGCGGACAGGATCAGGTTTACCCGCTGGTCGTAGAACACGTCAACCAGCAGCGTGAACCGGCGGGCTTCGTCTGCCCGCTCGAGCCCCATGCGCGGCACATTGGAGACGATGATCGTGTGAAAACGCTTGGCAAGATCCAGGTAATCGTTCTGCGACCGTCCCCAGCCGCAGATTACTCCGAAATCGAACCACACCACGCCCCCGGCGCGATGGCGGTACCGGAGCACGCGCCCCTCGACGTCGAGCTCGTGCGATTCCTCCTCGACCTCGGCGATCTGCCGGAACGCCGCCAGCAACGCCTTGTCGGTTTCCGGTCCGGACGGCGTGTGGTAAGCCTGCACCTGCTGCAGGGCGCGCCTGCGGTAGTCGGTGCCGCCGTTCACCTGGATCACGTCGAGCCGCTCCCGGATGAGCGCGATGGTGGGCAGGAAATCCTCGCGCTTCAAGCCGCCCTTGTAGAGCTCGTCCGGGTGGTAGTTCGACGTCATGCAGTAAACGACGCCCCGGTCCATGGTCTTGTTCAGCAGTCGCCCGAGGATCAACGCGTCCGCCACGTCCGACAACGCGATCTCGTCGAAACAGACCAGGCGGTAGCGCCGGGAGATGCGGTCCGCCAGCGCGTCGAGCGGGTCCGCGGTGCCTTTCAGGTCGTCCAGTTCGCGATGCACGTCGCGCATGAAGTGGTGAAAGTGAACGCGCCGCCGGCGCACCAGCGGCAAGCAGCGGTAGAAACTGTCCAATAGAAAGGTCTTGCCGCGGCCCACCGGGCCCCACAGGTAGACGCCGCGCGGCAGCGGTGGCCGCACCACCAGGCGGCGCAGCGCGGTGCTGCGCCGGCGCTTGTAATCGCTCCACTCTTCGTAGAGCCGCTGCAGACGCAGTACCGCCGCGTACTGCGAGTCATCCGGCTGGAAGCCTCGTTTCCGGAGCGCTTCCTGGTACAGTTCGAGGGCAGTGACCGGAAGCGGCATGGGGGGTTCGGCGTATTCGGCCGAGTCGGGCGCTTCGTCGCTCACGCGAGGGCGGTGACCGGTGACCGGTGACCGGTGACCGGTCGGAGGTCAACTGCCGGCAGGGATTGAGAGCAAATCCGGTCACTGGTCACGGGTCACCGGTCACGCATTAGAAATTGAGGCTGCGGTTGCCAACCGCAAGCGCAGCTTCCTTCATCGCTTCCGACAGCGACGGATGGGCGTGGCAGATGAGCGCAATGTCCTCGGCCGCCGCGCGGAACTCCATCGCGACCACCGCTTCCGCGATCAACTCGGACGCCATCGGGCCGATGATATGCACGCCGAGGATGCGGTCGGTCGCGGCGTCGGCGAGAAACTTGACGAAGCCGCGGGTATCACCCAGCGCGCGGGCGCGGCCGTTGGCCATGAACGGGAACTGACCCGACTTGTACTGAACGCCTTCGCTCTTAAGCTGCTGCTCGGTCTTGCCGACCCAGGCGATCTCCGGCGCGGTGTAGATCACCCACGGGACGGTGTTGAAATCCACGTGGCCGTGGCCGCCGGCTATGCGCTCCGCCACCGCGACGCCTTCCTCTTCCGCCTTGTGCGCGAGCATGGGGCCGCGCACCACGTCGCCGATCGCCCACACGCTGGGCAGGCTCGTGCGACACTCGGCGTCCACCGCGACGAAGCCGCGCTGGTCGAGTTCGAGGCCCACTGTTTTTGCTGCGAGCCCCTCCGTGTTCGGCACGCGTCCGATGGAGACGATCAGCCGGTCGCATTCGAGCTTCTGCGCGCCACCGCCCTGAACCGAGTACTCGACCGTGACGCCCTTCTTGCCGGTGGTCACACGCGTGATGGCGGCACCCAGCGTGATGTCGAGACCCTGTTCTCTGGTGAATATCTTCCAGGCTTCCTTCGCCACCGATTCGTCC
>Ga0208454_1001289_pt1 | contig 10471 bp, 10 predicted proteins | sample EasRivMeERMZT100_FD_187530 | JGI IMG/M metagenome (GOLD analysis project Ga0208454, IMG submission 187530) | Soil microbial communities from meander-bound floodplain in the East River, Colorado, USA - East River MetaG ERMZT100 (SPAdes) (version 2) | ecosystem: Environmental > Terrestrial > Soil...
GGAGGCGTGATCGCAGTGGGCGCAGTCGCCCCACTCGCCCCCGTGGGGGCACCGGTCTGGGACTGGCGATGGGTTGGCGGCGAACCATGCGGCGATCTCGGCATCGGACGGTTCATCGTCCGGCGGCTCGATATCGGGTTCTGGTTCGACGTGCTTCCCGCAGGTGGGACAGGTGCACGCGCCGGTTTTCTCGTCGTAGTCCATGAAGTCGCCGCAGCATTCGGGCGTTTCTGGTGACTCGGGCGGATCGTTCCAGTAATCGTTCATTGTGTTTGTTGGTTGGTTAGGATTAGACGAACAGGCGACCGATCTCATCGAGCAAGGCGTGCCGGTTCGGCCGCTCGATGAAGATATCAAAGTATGCGCCGAGCTTTGCGATCTTTGAGGCGGCTCCCGCCTTGGGGTTGCAGTAAACGCCGATAGGATAACAGCCGCCAGCGTGCAGCAGTTCTTTGTTGGGCCTGCGGTCGGTGATATCACCGTCTGTGATGACCAGGACGTGCGTCTTATCGGTGGCCCAGTCGGCGGCGACGATCGCCTCATAAGCGCACCAGAGACCTTCATACCCGGCATTGGGCTCGATGAGGTCAACGTGCGCGGCGGTAGGATGCTCGATGAGCAGCACCGCATTCGGCCCGGTGACGACAAGCCGCACGCGCTTGATCACTCCCTGGTCGCGGAGTTTGAGGATGCCCTGGACGATGCTCAGGCCGTAGCAATACCAGCGGCCGCGCATGGAGGAGGAACCATCGATGACCAGGATCAGGTCAGCATGGTGGCCGTTGTCCCCGCGCCGGTCCTGGAACATCTCAGGCTGGCGTTGAATGTAACGGTCGATGTTAACATCGTCCGATGGGTTGGCAGTGTAGCGGATGCCACGCTCGCCAGGGAACGCGGAGCGGAGGCGTGCGGCGGAATCATCGCCAGCCATGTCACACTCGGAGACAGGCTCGCTCATGATTTCGAGCGGGAAGGAACGGCCGGGAGCGCGGCCACCATAGCACTGCACGCAGTGCGGGACGGGGTTCGTATAGGTCACAAAGCCGCGTGAGGAAGTGTCGAGCTTTTCGATGTTGGCTGCTTCGGGATCGTATGGCGCGGAGTCAATGTGCGCGTGCCCGGTGCCGGTCTCGCGGGCCTTTTCGATCTCGGCTGGCGTTGCGCCTTCCTTCGCCAGGATTTCAGCGAAAGCGGTCTCCACTGCGGAGGAAACTGTTTCCTCGGAGAAGGAACCGTGACGCACCTTCGAAGCGTCAGGCGTGCCGGTTCCCTCTGCGTCCTCGGCTCCCTCACCGATGCCAGTCACCGCGCCGGTTTCACCGGGCACGGTATCGGCTCCCTCAGGGAAGGGGAACAGATTGAGCCATTTTTCCATGATGGGGATCAGGTCCAGCGAGGTGGCCGCGCTGAAAATTTCATAGATCAGGCAACGTGCCTCGTCATAATTCCCTGTGCAACCGTTAGGCGTGAGATAGACCGCGTCTTTCCACGGCCCTTTGAAAACCTTGCGGTTCATCATATACCGCAAGCCGCTGGTGCTGGTGCCGCGCCTTTCGGCGAGGATTTCGCCCATGACCTGTTTGCAATGGATGATGAAGGCGAGCGGCGACGATTGATCGAGTGGATCACCTTTCACCGGACCGGCGACGGGCATCGCCTTGCTCCACTGGAAAAAGGTCTGGATTTGAACCGCGCCATGATGCTCGATTCTCACGTCCTCGAAACAGTTCCAAAGCCTGAATGGGACTTTGGCTGCGTCGAGTGCATCGGTCACCGTCTTGAACTTTGAGCCGGTGAACAGCGCGTGCATCCTTTCGTGTTGATACGCCAGGACCATCCCGCGCAACGTGACCGGCTCAGAAGGCGAGCCGCCTTTGAGCAATTTGAAGTGCGAGGGCAATGTGTCGCCGATCAGGATTGTGTGCCCTGCTTCGGCGCTGTAGGTCCAGGCGGCGGTTTCAACGTGACGGCCCGCAGGGATTTCCAGTGCGGCATGCTCGCCGCGAGGAAAGCCGAGTGCGACCTGGGTCAGGAGGTGGAGCCGTTCGGCGGCTTTGATCACGTCAGGGTATTGGTGCAGTTTTTTGCTTGGTTTCATTGTTAGGTTTTTTGTTGGATTGTTAGGCGGGACAGGTGAGGCCGGAAGCGGCGAAGAGTGCTTTCAGCGTATCAATGTGGGATTTTTCCGGCGCGTTGGTTGTGCGGTCCAGGCCGCAATACCATCCGGTGGCGAGCAGCCACAGAACGGCTGGCACGTCCTCCAGCTTGTCCGCGACGTGCGCGGCATCGACAACGCAGCGGATGGTTGGTGGCGTTTGCAAGCGGCGTTGCACCAGTGCCATTTCGCGGCTGGCGACGAGGAAGGTCACCAGGGAGTCGGTGAGAGTGGTCGCCGTCGTTTCGAACTTATCGAACAGGATGGTCGCGATAATTTTGCGCACCTCAGTTTCGGAAAAGCTAACGCGGCAATGAAGCCAGCGTTGCATCTCCGCACGGTCGTCAGTCGAGACATGGTAACCGGCTCCCTCGTTGCACGTCGAGACGACACTCAGCATATGGCAAGGGCACGCGATCTCTTCGGTTCCTCCCTCGCCATCGGGTAAGCCGGTATCCAGGACATAGGACTCGACGCCGCCGCGAACCTGCTTGTTCAGGCCACCGCAAAAGAACGAGTTCAGTTCAACCGGGAGGCGATTGATCTCATCGACGATGACCAGCGTGGGCGTGCCGTTGGCTGCGTTGCGCCATGCGCGTGCCAGCTTGCCGTAAACCCGCGTGAACCCGCTTCCAAAGGGCACATAGGCTCCCAGGATTTCGCGCTGACTGGTGCCAGCGTGGCATGAGATATCAAACACATTCGCCTCACCAAACATCGAACCCCAACGGCGAGCCGCCCACGTTTTCGAGGCTCCCGGCTCCCCTGCGAACTTCACCGGCTTCTTCGCCGCTCCTGGTGCGCAAAAGCGGGCCAGGATTTTGATATTGTTAGGCTGATCGTCGTCACTGGCGATGCTGCGAGCGGCGATGGAAACCCGCTCAACTTTCGGGAGCGCGGAGAGCATGCGGCGGATGATGCCCTCGATGGTCGTCTCATCGATGACCGGCGCGGGCGGCATGCTTTTGATCGCGGTTGAATATGCTTTATCAACGCACCGGTCGATCACGTCCTCAGGAACTGAGGGAGCCGGGATTGAATCGATGGCGGATTCAATCGCGGCGGCGATGGCATCGCCGAACGCACCGAATGGCGCGAGCGGTGACACTTCAGCGGGAGGTGAACTGGTCGCGGTTTCCGCGCCATGGTTATCGATTAGCCATTGGCAAACGGCTTTGCGCGGACAGTTCAAGTCGCGGGCCGTATTATCGGGATCGATTCCAGCCTCGCGGAGGATGCTGACGCTGAAGGGTTTCGCGGCGTGAAGCTCGCGGACTTTCTTGCGTAGCAATTGGGTTTCAGATGGTGGCTTGCTCATTGTATTTTTTTTTGTTGGAACGTTAGGAGACGAGTGAGAAAAGCGCGACCGCAGCCAGGACGGCGGCGGCGAGCGCGAGGACGAGGGACGCGCCTTCGGTGCGTTGTCTGGCTTTATCTCTCTCGTTGTGGAGGCGGCAAATTTCGCCAGCCGTGAGGCGAGCGAAGGAGTTTCTGGGTCTGGTTCTCATTGTCTGGTTTTTTGGGTTGCTTGGTTAATTCCCGGCTTGCGGGAGCCCAATTTTACACTGTCCACGGCATTTAATCCATCGGCATTGTCGATTAAATTATAGAGGATCATCCATTTCGTTTGTAGGGGAAAACCCTAGGTCTGGCCGACATTTGTCAGGGTCCAGGCACGCGCCTGGTCACGCCTGGTCGAACGCCAGGCCGCTGGCGATGCACCGGCTGGCGTGATATCATCGCGCCTCGATGGGAGCCGCACCTTGCCCTGCGAAGTCGATCAGGATGGAGCGTCACCTGCCGCAGGCGGTGGCGGAGGATTGGTCTATTGATCGGTTCGCGGAGGCAACCAAAGTGCATCCAGACACTGCCAGTCGGTTTCTCCGGGTAAAAAACAAGGAAGCACGGGACGAGGCGCATCGGCAGCTTTTCAAAATTTCAGCTAATGCTGGCGCAATTTTCCACGGTGCGGCGATGCGGCAGCTTCGGCGGTTGGAACGGTTGGGGCGTATCGCTGATGAGGATTGGACGCCTGCCGATTATCAACTCGAAAAGCATACCATGGCAATGGTCAAACCGTTGATGGAGTGGGCGCGTGTTCCGGTCTCCGAAGAGCCTGCCAGCAGGCCGCCGCAGCTTGCCGATGGTCTCTGATGATATCATCCAGGCTCGAGCACCTCGAGCACCTCGAGCACGGTAACCTCGAGCTGCTCGAGCAGCTCGAGCACCAGTCATCCGGGCATAACATGATGATATCATCACCGCATGCCCGGATGCCCGATGCTACCCTAACTCCGATGCCCGATGTTACCCTAACTCGGAAACCCAAAGTGACATTGCATCCTACTAAGTTGGATGGCGACGGTGGGCGGCGCGGCGCGATGGCAAATCCAAAGCGCGGAGCGTGCCCTGGTGATATCATCGGACCGGCAAGGGATTGTTTTTTGCCGGGCGGATCGACCGGCCCCCGCCCCCGGCCCGGCAGGGCCGGAAGGGACCGGACCGTGCTCGCCCCGCGGGACCCACATGCATGATCGACACCTCCCCGGCACCCGAATATCCGGTTTTCCGTTGACTTTCTTGCCCCCGGCCGCACCCTTGTCTCCTCAAAACCCCATAACGAGTGTAGGGCACCCCTCCAGCGAGTGTAGGGCACCCCTCCAGCACCCTTGTCTCTTCAAAACCTTATAACGAGTATAAAGGATTGTTTTCCCCCTGAAGGAACTGCCCCATGAAAATCTACACCGTCCTTGCCTCCCGAGCCCCCGACCCCCTCACCCGGTTCGCCCAGATGGCGAAGGATATCGGGGCCACCGGAGTGACGATATTTACCCGGCCGGAATTCGTCACCCCCGCCACTCCCGAGGGGATGGAGTCAGAATCCACCCTTACCACAAAAGCTGAAGAGGCTGCAAAGAACAAGGATTACAAGACTGCTGCCGATTACCAGAAACAGATCGAGGATCTCCGGCTCAGGAAACTCGACCTCTCCAAGGAAGGCTGTCAGTGGGTCGCCGCGGCCATCGAGCCCATTAAGGAGATGACCCAGTTGATTGTTTTGGGCACCAATCACTGGCCTGCCACAGAAGCCTTTAGCCAGCAACGGTTTATGACCAAGCTGGATGCCATCTCCAACACCTTGATCACCGCCGGGATCGGCGGTATAAAACAATCAACGCCGCTTCATAACCGGACGTTCATTCCGCTGCCGGGGGCTGCTGGAGGCTATGGTGCGCAGGGAGAGCCTGCGACAGGCGCTTCATTGTCGCCCTTTGAAACGACCTCCCTCCCGGCGGCGGGCGTGCTCGTCCCCGGCACCAACGTCAATGCAACAAAAGTTCCTCAAACGCAGCCCAAGAATAAAAGGCACCCGTCGATTCCGAACCATCTGAGCGAAAAACAATCCCAGTTCGCCATTTTCCGCCTGGGGCTCGACCGGGGCGGGGCCCGGCGGTCCCGCAACGAAACCGGGAACATGATGGGGTATTCACCGGCCGTGGCCGCCAAGGTCGAAAACTCGATCAATGGCGTCTGGAAGGAGTTCAGCGGGATCATCACCTCCTCCGACGTGCTCGCATGAACTTCACCGGCGACCCTTCACCACTGCCGCCGCCGCCCGCCAACCTGGAGCAGGCCCTGCAGCATGCGATCAACTGCTGGTCCGCCGAGAACGGCAGCGATACCCCCGACTTCATTCTCTCTCAATACCTTATGGGTTGTCTGAACGCATGGAACGAGGGCGTTCGACAGCGGGAGAAGTGGTATGGAAGAGAGAAGTGGAAAGTGGAGCCACCGATGACCCCCGTTTCGCCGTGACGCGCCTCGAACTCAAATCCATCCCCGGGTTCATCGAATGGGCCGAGCGGGGCGAAGGCAACGGGTTCTTCAAAGCCCTTTCGGAATGCGTTGACGATGAGATCGGTAACCTTGGTCTGCCCAACACCGCGCCCCATGAGAGTCACATCAATTTGGGAATGCAACAAGCAGTGCGGCTGACCAAGCAATTGATCTCCGACCCGCTGCAGCGGGCGAGCGTCCGCCTTGTTTTGCCGAAACCATCCTACGGACTAGAAACCCATGCCTGAAGTCGCTGACCAAGCCCCCTCCCCTGTTGCCTTTCCCCCGCTGGTCGAACCTGGGATGCCCGACGCGCTCGCCGGGCTGGACTTCGACCCGACGACCCTCGACCCGTCGAATTTGACCGAGCCCGGGAAGGAGCCGAGGAAGAAAAAGGAGCCCGCCGACCCCGAGCCTGCTCCCGACGAGGGGAAGAAGGAGCCGGAGGTGAAAGCGCCGGACACGCTCGACCCGAAGCATCTCAAGGAGCCCTCGAAACGCGACGAGCCAGTTAATTTCAAGCAACTCAAGGAGTTGCGGAGGCAGGCCGAGGAGGAAAGGGATCGTTTCAAAGCCGAGATCGAGGTCAAAAACAAGGAGCTGGAGAAGCTCGCCGCCCTTGAGTCGAAGGCGATCTCCTATGAGAAGGAGCAGGAGCTGCTGCGTCAACAACTGAAGGAGCGGGAAGCGCGGGAGGAGAACCTCCAGGCAACCTTGAGAAGGACATCGGCCCGCGAAACGCCGGAATGGCAGCAGACGGCCTCGGCGATTCACGCCGCGGTGGCGGAAGTCGGGAAGATTTTGGAGATTCCCGAGGTCAAGGAATCCGGCCTGCCACATTCATCGCTCACTTTGCTGGACCCGAACCAAAAAGCGGCTCTGAACGACGTTTTGAGGGTGCTGAACGAGAACGGGCGGATGGCGGAAGCCCAGGATTTGATGGAGGCGCACCGGTCGGTCAATGTTTTGAGGGGGCGGCTCCGTGAAGTTGAGGCCCGGTCGGTCGAAGAGGCCAAAAAATGGTCGGAAAATCGGGATTTATTGCTCACGAATTCTTTTCGGGAGGTCCGGGAGAACATTTCCAAGGTGAATCCGTCTTTGGACCCCCGTTCGCCGGAATTTCAGGCTCTTCCGAAGGAAAATCAGGATTTTGTCCTCTCGCAATATAAAGAAGCCGAGGCCGATGCGTTGAAAATCGTCGATGCAGCCAGCAAACCGGACGTTTTGGCCGCGGGGGCGTTTCACAACTCGCTGGTGACCCGGTTGACTTCTCAGGCCCTCAAGGGATCTCGAGCCGAGATCGAAATTTTGAAAAAAGAGATCGATGAATTGAAGGGGAAGCTCGGGTCTTATGAAAAAGCCGCAGGCGGTGATATCAGCGGCGGTTCAAGAGCGCCCTCTTCAGGAGCAGGCGGACTCAGGGGGGATTTTGAAGATCCTGACGAGGCGGCGAAGTTTTTAGACCCGCGAAATATGCCCGGCTACGGCGGCCTCAACGCCGGGATATGAACTATTACTGGGACGAGGACAACCCCGAGCCGGTTCAATGCATGGGCGTCAAGAAGGCCAAGGCGATCGTCAACTTCATGTGCACCGAGTGGTGGGCCGAGCACCCGGAGGACCGCCATCTGCCCTGGCAGGCGGTGTTATATAAAGTTCTGCGGGCCAGCGCCATGCACGGTGGATACTCGATGTATGTCTGCCACAGTGAGCACGGCATGCTGATCTCCGACTTCGCCATGATCGACCGGACGGAGTTATCCCACCCTTTCCACGGATGAAATTCGAGGAACTCCACCCGATGGCCCCGGTCTTTAAGGCCGGGTCCGTGCACTTCGTCAACGTGCCGGGCGCGGCGCTCATCGTGAAGGAGATCGTCGAGGATGATTGCTATCATCTGGACCGGATACCGGACGGGTCGATGATCTTCGATGTCGGCGGATGTTATGGTGAGTTCGGGCTGATCTGCGCCATTGAGAAGAAGTGCAAGGTCGCCATGTATGAGCCCTCGCGGATGAACTGGCAGATCGCCGGGCTCAATTACAAGTTGAATGAAGACCAGTTTGAGGCCGGGGACATATTGATGTTCCATGCCGCGATCGGCGGCGAGGAGAATCTGGGCCGGGAGTTTTTCTATGTTCCCAACCATCCGGCCGGGAGCGGGTTCTGCATGATCGGCGGCGAGCCGGAGCTGGTCCCGACTTTAAGGCTCAGTGATCAGATCGTGTTGAGGAAAACCAGCTCGCCGGTTGTCGTGAAATTTGATTGTGAAGGGGCCGAGCGCGAGATCTTCGACCAGGACCCGGGGTGGATGAGCATGGCTGATATCATCACGATGGAGTGGCATTACACCGACGGGGAGCATTACCGGGACATTCTTCAAAGCCATGGGTTCGAAGTTAGCCTTGAGGGCCTGCCACATGAGCCGTGGCACAAGGAACTGCCCCGGGGAATGATCTTCGCGCAGAAATCATAGCTTCTGGATCATGGCGCAGTCGGTGATTGTCCCCCGGGACTTGCACCCGTTTTTAAGCAGCCATTTGACCAGCAGCCTGACCGTCTTGACCCCGCCCTCGGTCCAGTCTTCGTCGTCGCAGGCGATGAGCCCGCCGCGCTTGACTTTGCGGAGGTAGTTCTGGCCGTCGATCAAAGCCTGGGGGCCGTGATTGCCGTCAATTGACAAAAGGTCGATCGAGTTGTCGTCAAACGCATCGGCAAAGAGATCGGAGTGGCCTTTGAGGAACTGGACGTTTGTCAGGTTCAGATCCCTGACTGCCTTGCGGCAGTCGTTCTCGAGTTTGGACAGGGGGATCTGGTTCGGGTGGGTCCACCACTCCACGCTGGTGCGATCGACCATTCCTTCGAGACAGGCGGCTATCTCCCACGGGTCGATGCCGTAGACCCGGGACGGATACGAGGCTGCTGCCACGGCCATCGGGATCAGCGACGCGCCGCCGTAAACTCCTATTTCAACGATGAGCTTTGGTCGGCGGGCTTCGATCCAATCGGTCAGCCATTTCTCTTTTTCCGGGGAGCACCAACCTTCGAGTTTGATGTCTGTGAGTTGCATTTGCATAGGCGGTATTTCCTCGGGAGTTTCCAAAAATCACGCCGCGCCCGCCTGCAACGGGCCTTGAAGGCTGTGTCAGTGCGTTCCTTGACGATCTCCCAGTTGGTCTTTAGCACGCCCGGGGATTCTCCCTTGCCTTTTTGGGAAATACACCTCAATATCGGCCCCAGCGTGAAAAACCGGGTCGCACCCGGGTAGCGGTGGGGGTTTTTTACCTCCCCTTTTGCTCAAAAGGAATTTAGGGCGTCTACGCGACCCCGTTGAGAGCGAGTCAGTTGAGGCATGTCGCCTTTGCCGACCATCCAACCTTAAATTCCTTTACTGCAATGGCTATTTCTGATGTATTTCCACTAGCACAAACCCCGGAGTGCTTAAACGCGTATTATACGAGAGCTGCGAGAGTTGTTGAGATGTTTGAGGGGGCTAAGGCTCTCCCCGTCCGCACATGGCGCAGACGCTATGATGGCCGGGTCAGTTCCTATGATATCACCGGCAAGGGAGTTCAAAGCCGGGTCCTGAACCTTGAGCAACGCCGCCTGAACGCTCGCTTTTGCACCGACTGGCAGATGTGGCACAACGGGTGCGAACCTCAGGACTTCGTCAGCCAAACCGTCGGCCGCCCGGGGCTCTCCGAGAAATGGGCGCACCTCATGCACCTTCAGAAGGCGACGTGTTTCTATCACCTGGAGACCATTGCCGCGAACACGATGAACCTCCCCAAGAGGCTGGAGGCCGACATGAACTACCTCATGAGCGTCAAGAACGACGTTTATGCCGAGTATTTCCAGATCAACCACTTGGCGCAGTCCGACCGCCACTTCATGGCGTGGAAGCTGACCGATGGGCCGCCTGCGACATACACCTTTGGCGACAAGGTCCCAGGTGCTCCGGCCACTGCCCCGTTCCGCTGGGGGACCGATGTCGATGGGTGCCGGTTCTGCGGCGAGAAGATCTTTCTCGCACCCGGGATCACCGCCGCCGAGGTCCAGCCGCTGATGGCGCAGTCGCTGCAGATCCTGCAGGCGGAACTCGCCAACTCGACTGCGGCCTACAGCCTGAATCAGTTGAGCATCATCACCGATGCGTTCACGAAGTCGTCGATCATCCGCAACGACGACAGCCTCGTCAACGCGCTGCTCTATAAAGCGATCGGCTCCGGTTCGGCGCTCAACCCGAGCCTTGCTGCCAATCACAACGTCATCGACTTCTTCACTTGGGACATTGACCCGTTGCCTTGGAGAGGATACGAAGACCCGGATCAGACGTCGCCTGCTGGTGAAATCGCCATTGTGCGGATCGACCCGTTCCTCGATCTCCAGATCGAAGAGGGCGTCGAGTCCGACATGAACCCGGATTACAACGATCCGAACATCGCCGCATTCCAGATCGATGTCCCCTGGATCGGCCCG
>Ga0208454_1001291_pt1 | contig 10467 bp, 9 predicted proteins | sample EasRivMeERMZT100_FD_187530 | JGI IMG/M metagenome (GOLD analysis project Ga0208454, IMG submission 187530) | Soil microbial communities from meander-bound floodplain in the East River, Colorado, USA - East River MetaG ERMZT100 (SPAdes) (version 2) | ecosystem: Environmental > Terrestrial > Soil >...
CCATGGCGGCGGCGACGCGACCCTGACGTACGGCAACGACTTCGTCTTCCTCGACAACAATTTCGAGAGCGGCGACTACGCCGGCGACCTCGTGCTCCTCAGCGGCTCGTTCGAGGGGCCGACGCAGCTGGACACGGCAGCACTGGCAGGCAAGATGCTGGTGATTGCGGGGCGCATGCGCAATCCCGCCCGGGGACGGCGCCTCCTAAGTTGGCGTCCGGCGGGCGTCGTCGTCATGCTGCCGATCGCTGACTCGCTGTGGCCCAGGTTCGTCCAGCAATATGCGAACAGCCAGATGCGCGACCCCGGGCGCCCGGTCGGGCGATCGGTTTTCTTGGGCGCACCACTTGCGGCGCTGGCACCGCGGCTCGGCGCCGATCTCAGCAGCATCTCGGAGACGGGCCCGCTCACGGCGCGGCCCCTGGCGGCGCAGCTCCACGTTCACGCCCGCATCCGCGTAACAGAGCATGCCTCGGCCCCGAACGTCGTAGGCATTCTCGAAGGCAGCGACCCACAGCTCAAGAAGGAATACGTGGTGTTCAGCGGCCACATGGATCACGTCGGTGTCGCCGGACCGCGTGGCAGCGGTGGCTGCCGGGCGAGGGGCGGGGACTCGATTTGTAACGGCGCCGACGACGACGGCTCAGGGACGGTGGCGGTGGTCGAAATAGCGGAAGCATTTTCACGTCTCAGTGCACGGCCCAAGCGGTCGATCATTTTCCTGACGGTGAGCGGCGAAGAAAAGGGCCTGTGGGGCAGCGATTACTTCTCGCAGCATCCGCCGGTCCCCATGGACGCAATCGTCGCCGATCTCAACATCGACATGGTCGGCCGTAACTGGCGCGACACGATCGTCGCGATCGGCAAGGAGCATTCGGATCTCGGCGCGACCCTGAATCGCGTCGCCGCCGATCATCCGGAGCTGAACATGAAGCCGATCGACGACATCTGGCCGCAGGAAAACTTCTACGGCCGCTCCGATCACTACAATTTTGCGAAGAAGGGCGTGCCGATTCTGTTTTTCTTCAGCGGCACGCACGAGGATTACCACCGCCCGGGTGACTCACCCGACAAAATCGATGCCGAGAAGGCGGCGCGGGTCGCGCGGCTCATCTTCTACCTGGGCCTGGAGGTCGCCAACGCTCCCGCACGGCCCAAATGGAATCCGGACAGCTACAAGCGGATCGTCAGCGGGAACTGAGCAGCTCGGCGTTCGTCTTCGAACGCTTCATTTGTTGGAGGAGCGATTGCATGGCCTGCTCCGGCGGGAGATCCACGAGATCCCGCCGGAGCTTTTGTTTGGCCTCGACCGTCTTCGCGTCGGCGAGCAGCTCTTCGCGGCGGGTCCCACTGGCCGCGATGTCCACGGCGGGGTAGATGCGCCGGTCCGCGAGCGCGCGCGTGAGGCGCAGCTCCGCATTGCCGGTGCCCTTGAACTCTTCGAAGATGATGTCGTCCATCTTGCTCTCCGTCTCAACCAGCGCGGTCGCGATGACCGTGAGCGAGCCGCCGCCATCCTTCGGAGGCACGGCCCGCGCCGCGCCGAACAGGCCCTTGGGCTTCGCGAGCGCATTGGCATCGAGCCCGCCGGACATCGTGCGACCTGTCCCCCGCCCCGTCGTATTGTGGGATCGCGCCAGGCGCGTGAGCGAATCGAGCACGATCACGACGTCGCGGCCCAGCTCGACTTGCCGCCGCGCGTGATCGAACACCATGTCGGCGGCGGCAACATGCCGCTCGTGCGGCAGGTCGAAGCTCGAGGCGACCACCTCGCCGCGCCCCCAATCCACCATCTCACTGACTTCCTCCGGCCGCTCATCCACAAGCAGGATCAGCAGGATCGCCTTGGGGTGATTCTCGACTACCGACTCCGCGATCGCCTGCAGCATCATCGTCTTCCCGGCTTTGGGCGGCGAGACGATGAGCGCCCGCTGGCCGAAGCCGAAGGGGCAGATGAGATCCACGACGCGCTGCGTTTCCGCGGTGCGGGGACTCGATGCCGTGGGTGTCTCGAGCGTGAGCGGACGGTTCGGATGGACCGCGCCCAGATTCGCGAAATCGGGCCGCCCGTCAAGCTGGCCAGCCGGCTCGCCGTTCACCGTCGTGACGCGACCATTATCGAGTACGATCAGATCCCCGCGCCGCAGGCCCGGCAGCCGGACGGCAGGGTCTCCTTTGCCCGGCAAGTAGCTGTTGGCGGCCACGCGGAGCGCGCCGCCTTTGGGTGATGGGTCGAACCAACCGGTGATTGGAGGCATTGCTGTTAGCCGCCAGCCGTCAGCACTGATGGCAGATGGCTGATGGCTATATTTAGCGCCGCATGCGCCAAGATCATATCAGGAATTTCTGCATTGTTGCGCACATTGACCACGGCAAATCTACGCTTGCCGACCGGCTGATCGAGTTGACGGGCACGCTCGACAAACGGCTGATGCGTGATCAGGTCCTCGATACGATGGACCTGGAGCGCGAGCGTGGCATCACGATCAAGTTGAACGCGGTGCGGATGAGCTACCACGCGAAGAACGGCCAGTTGTATGAGCTGAACCTCATCGACACACCGGGGCACGTTGACTTCACCTACGAGGTGTCGCGGTCGCTGGTTGCCTGCGAAGGAGCGATTCTCGTCGTGGATGCTTCGCAGGGAATTCAAGCCCAAACGCTGTCCAATCTACTGCTGGCGATGGATGCGGGGCTTGAGATCATACCCGTCTTGAACAAGATCGATCTGCCGGGCGCCGAGCCGGATAAGCGCGCGCAGGAAATCCACGACCTGATCGGCACTAAGCCCGAAGACATCTTACGGATCTCCGCCAAGGAGGGGCGCGGCGTCCCCGAGCTGCTCGAGGCGGTGGTACAGCGTGTGCCGGCCCCCAAAGGCGACCCGACGGCACCGTTCCGGGCGCTCATCTTCGACTCCTACTACGATCGCTATAGGGGCGCGATCCCCTCGATCCGGATCGTGGACGGCCACATCACGCCCGGAATGAAGGTCGCGTTCGGCGCCCACCGCGACGACGTCTACGAAGTGGACGAAGTTGGCTATCTCCAGCTGGGGCACAAGCCCGTCGAGCAGCTCGAGGCTGGTGAGGTGGGCTACCTGGTCGCAAACGTGCGGGGGGTGCGTGAGATCCGGCCGGGCGATACCGTAATGGACGCCGAACACCGCGATGTCGAGCTGCTGCCCGGGTATCGCGACATCCAGTCGATGGTCTTCGCCGGCCTCTACCCCACCAACGCCGAGCAATACGAGGAGCTGCGCGACGCGCTCGCGAAGCTGCAGCTCAACGACGCGTCTCTGCACTACGAGCCGGAGACCTCGGTCGCCCTGGGCTTCGGGTTCCGCTGCGGCTTTCTGGGGTTGCTGCACATGGAGATCGTCCGGGAACGGCTCGAGCGCGAGTTCGATCTCGATCTGATCAGCACGGTCCCCAACGTGGAGTACCACGTCTACAAGACCGACGGCAAGATGGAGCTGGTCGAGAATCCCAGTCTCTTGCCTCACGGTTCCGAGGTCGATCGCATCGAGGAGCCGTACGTCAAGGCCCGGATCTTCGCACCGGCCGAGTACATCGGCGGGATCATGAACTTGGGCCAAGAGCGGCGCGGCGTGTATGGCGGGATGAAATACCTCGACCCCACACGTGTCGAGTTCGATTGGGAGTTTCCGCTCGCCGAGATCATTCTCGATTTCTACGACAAACTGAAGACGATCTCGCGCGGGTATGCGTCGCTGGACTACGAATTCCTCGCCTATAGGCCCGGTGACCTCGTCAAGCTCGACATGCTGCTCAACGGCGACGCGGTGGATGCGTTCAGTGTTATCATCCATCAGGACAAGGCGTACGAGTGGGGCCGCAAGATCGCCGAGAAACTGAAGGAGCTGATCCCGCGCCAGCTGTTCGAGGTCGTGATCCAGGCTGCGATCGGCACCAAGGTGATCGCGCGCGAAACCGTCCGCCCGCTGCGCAAGGACGTGACCGCCAAGTGCTACGGCGGCGACGTCACACGTAAACGCAAGCTGCTCGAGAAGCAGAAGGCTGGAAAAAAGCGCATGAAGCAGGTGGGGAGCGTCGAGATTCCACAGGAGGCGTTTCTGGCGGTACTGCAAGTTGAATAGGACCGGAGTCGTTCTCGCGCTCGCGCTCGTCACGCTGGCCGGGGCATGGGGGTGCCGCGCGGTGGTGAACTACCAGGACCCGATCTGGCCGCGGTACTCTGGATTACCACCCGCGCCGTCGGACAGCGTCCGACTCTCGCCTGCGACCGTGAACGGGAACAACCGGACCCTGCGCGTCGTCACGTACAACGTACAATGGGCCAAGCACATCGATCGCGCGATCCACGTGCTTCAGAATCGCGAGCCGCTGACCAACGCCGACATCGTGGTGCTCCAGGAGATGGACCCGGATGGCACCCGCCGCATCGCCGACGCACTCGGCATGCAGTGGGTCTACTATCCGTCGGCGATTCATCCGAAGCGCGGCCTCGACTTTGGAAATGCCGTCCTGTCGCGCTGGCCGATCGTTGCGGACCGCAAACTGATCCTGCCACACATCGCCGGCATGCGGCATGCCCAGCGGATCGCGACCGCCGTGACCGTCCTGGTCGATTCGACTCCGGTGCGCGTCTACAGCGCGCACCTGGGCACACCCTCCGATATCCGGTCGGCCAAGCGTCGCGATCAAGCGCGAGCGATCCTGGCCGACGCGTCCACGTATCGGTTCGTGATCGTCGCCGGTGACATGAACAGTCACGGGATCGGCAAGGAATTCGTCGCGCAGGGATTCCTGTGGCCCACCGAGCACAATGGGTTCACGACGGCCTTCTTTAACTGGGATCACGTCTTCCTGAAGGGATTTGCGCCGCCGCTCGCCACACAGAAGTCCGCCGGGATCGTTCGCGACACGCTCCAGACGAGCGACCACGACCCCGTCTGGGCCGTGGCCCGGCTCCCTTGAGCGCGCCTCCAAACTCCCCAACGCTCGTCATTCAAACCGCATTTCTGGGCGACGTCATTCTTTCGACGGCGCTCCTGGCGGCACTCGCCGAGCAGCACGGTCCCGTGGACGTGGTGACCACACCGCTCGCGGCCCCGCTCCTCGAGACGCATCCGGCCGTCAGGCAGGTTTTCGCCTATGACAAGCGTCGAGCAGATCGAGGCTGGCAGGGCCTCAAGACCTTGGCAAACCGATTGCGGGAACAGCAGTACGGCCGGGCGTACCTCCCGCACCGCTCGCTGCGGACCGCCGCCCTGGCGCTGCTGGCCCGCATTCCATCGCGAATCGGGTATGCGGGGAGCTGGTCCTTCCTCTATACAGAGGCTAGAACCAAGCCCCGAACGGGCCACGAAACCGACCGTCTGCTGGCCCTCGCGAACGAGGCGTCGGGCGTCTATCGTCCCCAACTGCGACCGACGCCGGAGGATGAGCGGGTTGCAGCCGGCCTGATCGATGGAGACTTTGTCGCGCTCGCGCCGGGGTCTATTTGGGGCAGCAAGCGCTGGCCGTACTACGCTGAGCTCGCCGCTCAGCTCCCAGCGAACACCGCGGTCGTGGTCGTCGGGGGCGTCGACGACAAGGGTTTGGGAGAAGACATCGTTCAGGCGGTCCGGCCGTCTGGACGCCCGGCCGTCAACGCCTGCGGCACGCTGACGCTCCGGCAGTCCGCGGCCCTGATCGGGCGGGCGGCGCTGCTGGTGACGAACGACAGCGCGCCCTTGCATCTGGCCACGGCGATGGGAACGCCGGTGGTGGCGCTGTTCGGGCCGACCGTGACCGAGTTCGGGTTCGGCCCGCTGCGCGCGGGCGATGTGGCATTGGGCGTCGACGAACTGCGGTGCCGGCCGTGCTCGCCGCATGGCCCGCCCCAATGTCCGCTAGGACATCATCGCTGTATGCGTGATTTGACCGTTGCGGCCGTACGTGCGGCCATTGAGGAGCTTGGTGCGTTACGTCCTCGGCATTGATGTTGGAGGCACGAACCTCGTCGCCGGCGTGCTCGCCGAAGACGGCTCGGAGATTCATGCGGTCGTGTCCGAGCCGACGTTAGCGGCGCAGGGCGCCGATCCGGTCATCGGCCGGATCATCAAACTCGCCAAAGCATCGATCAAGAACTCGGGCAAGAAAGTCGAAGGCATCGGTATTGGCTCGCCGGGTCCGCTGGATACCAAGAAGGGCATCGTGCTGCTCACGCCCAACCTGGGCTGGACCAACATGCCGCTGCGCGACCGGGTCAGCGAAGGGCTCGGCCTGCCCGCGGAGCTCGACAACGATGCGAACTGCGCGATTTACGGCGAGTGGTGGCGCGGCGCGGCTCAGGGAGCGACGTACGTGATCGGCCTGACGCTCGGCACCGGAATCGGCGGCGGCATCGTGATCGACGGCAAAGTCTATCACGGCGCGTCGGATGCCGCTGGCGAATTCGGGCATGTCACGATCGATGCCAATGGACGCCGGTGCAAATGCGGCAACTACGGGTGCATCGAGGCATACGCGTCGGGCCCCGCGATCGCGGAGCGCGCCGTAGAAGGCATTCAGTCGGGCGTCGAGACATCGCTGGGCGCGTACGTGAACGGCGATCTCACCAAGATCACGGCGCAGATCGTCTACGAAGCCTCTAATGACGGGGACGAATGGGCGCTCGAGGTCGTGCGCGAAACCGCCTCCCTGCTTGGCGCGGCTGTCGCGAGCTTCATCAACATCTTCAATCCCGAAGTCGTGGTGGTTTGCGGTGGCGTCACCCAGGCTGGGGAGAAGCTGTTCCATCCGCTGCGCAGTGAGGTCAAACGGCGCGCCTTCAAGCCGGCGTGGGAGGTGTGCAAGATCGTTCCCGGTACCCTGCCCGGCACCGCAGGCGTCTTCGGCGCGGCGGCGGTCTTCATCCAGAGTCATTGGGGTCTGCGCTGAAGCGGTTGGGTGTGATCGGGTCGATGGTCTGGGATAGCATCCACGGCCGTGACCCCGCGCAGCCAGCCGTCGAGGAGTGGGGCGGCATCTCCTACGCGCTCTCCGCGCTCGACGCGACGCTCGCCGACGAGTGGGAGATCGTGCCGCTTATCAAGGTCGGCCGAGATCTGGCCCCAAGAGCCAACGAGTTCTTGCGCACCCTGCGCCACACGCCGCGCGCCGCACGGTTCGTCGAGGTCTCAGAGCCCAACAACCGGGTGACGCTGCGCTACGAATCCGCCGACCGGCGTTGCGAACAGATGTCCGGCGGCGTGCCGGGCTGGACCTGGCCGGAGCTTGGCCCACTCGTGCGGGACATCGACGCGCTCTACGTCAACTTCATCTCGGGATACGAACTGAATCTTGACACGGCACTGATGCTGCGCCGCGGGTTCGCGAACTTCATCTACGCGGATCTCCACAGCCTCTTTCTCGCCAAGGAACCGGACGGCACCCGGGTCCCGAGACCGCTCCCCCAGGCCCCGGCATGGTTCAGCTGCTTCAACGTCGTCCAGCTCAATGAGGATGAAATGGCCCAGCTGGGTCCCGACCCGTTCGTGATTGCGGCGGACGCGCTGCGGCAGGGCTGCACCGCGGTGTGCGTCACGCTGGGAGCGCGGGGTGCGGCATACTTCACCGGCAATCCGATTCGCACCGCCAGAATCCCGGTCCCCCCGGTGCACCAATCGATCGCGCTCGGCGTGAATGATCCCACCGGATGTGGCGACGTGTTGGGCGGCGCTACGGTCGCCGCATTGCTCGGCGGCGCGCCGATCGAGGAAGCGCTGCGTCTCGGCACGCAGCTCGGGACCCGGAATCTGAGTCATCGCGGGGCCACCGGGTTGCGCGATCATCTCATGGGCAAGCTCTCCCTCGCGTGACGCGGCTCGTCGAAGTCCCGACGTCCTTCGACGACCGCTCCTTCGATCAGTTCGCGGCCGCGTACGCCCAGGCAGCCGACGATGAGCGGCTGCTGTTCGACGCGCACGCCGCGGAGTGGGCATCGCCGTATGGGCTCGTGGGTCTGCTCGCGGCGGGTGCCGCCGCCGCGCGCAAAGGCGGCGAGCGGCCGTTGCTGACCGCTCCGGCGAATGCGGACGTGAAGGTGCCCAAGCTCAAGCCCGCGGTGGAAAGCGACGTGTTGCTCCCCGTGACGGCGGTGCGCGCCGCCGAGGACGTGCACGCGGTCGTGAGCACGATCCAGCAGCGCGCGTCCGCGATCCTCAGCTCGGAGCTTGGACTCGATCCGAAGGCGACGATGGGTTTCGCTATGGCGCTTTCGGAGTCTTGTCAGAATATTGTGGAGCACGCGGGCACCGGTGGCTGGGTTGCCGTGCAGGCGTACAACTGGCGGCGCAAGCTGGCGCGTCGTGTGGTGGTGATCGCGGTCGCAGATGCCGGCGTCGGATTTCGGCATTCTCTGGAGCCGACGCAGGCCAAGCGGTTCGGCGAGCGCTGGGGCGATGCCGCGGCGCTGGAGGCGGCGCTGGTCCAGGGCGTGAGCCGGTTTCGGGATCCGGGACGGGGACAAGGGCTTGCCGGAATCCGCCGCTACCTCGCCCGCTGGGAAGGCAAAGTCGCGATCCGCAGCGGGACCGCGCGCATCGCGATCGTGCCGCGCTGGGACGACGATGTCCCGCTGAAGGACGGGTTGCCCGCGTTTCCAGGATCGCAAGTGCTGCTCATCATTCCGGAGCAAGCGTCGGAGAAAGGGTCTTCCAAGCAGTGATGATTCCGCACATCAATGTCCACGCGATTCTCCAGCAGTCGGTGAACGGCTTCTACACCGACCTCGTCACGCGCCCCACCGGCCGCGCGGTCCGCGAGAACATCGAGCGCGATCTTCCCGCGGGCACCGTCGCCGTGATGGATTTCACCGGCGTCGGGTGCCTCGATTATTCCTGCGCCGACGAGATCGTGGCGAAGCTGGTGCGCGACAAGGTGAAGGTGCTGCTGCTGCGCGGCCTGACCGACGCCCATCGCGAGGCGATCGAGCCGGTGCTGGCGGGCGCCGGCCTCGCGGTCTTGTGCGAGCGCCCCGATGGCGTGCTCGAGGGACTCGGCGCCAGTGAACCCGCTCCGGCATTGCTCGACGAGCTGGTCCAGCGGCGGCTGGCCGCGCGCAATCCCGGAGGCACCATCCGACTTACGGCGGCGTGAAACGCCGTCGTCTGGGCCTGTCCACCCGCGCCATTCACGGCGATCCCAAGGCCCGCGCCGACTGGACGGCTGTCGCTCCTCCGCTCTACCAAAGCAGCACGTTCACAAATCCGGTCGGCTCGACCGCTGAGGTCCTGTACAGCCGGTACGGCAACAACCCCAATCAAGTCGATATCGGCAAGCGCCTAGCGCTGTTGGAAGGCGCCGACGCCGCGCTGTTCACGGCGAGCGGCATGGGCGCGTGCGCACTCGCGCACCTCGCCGTGCTGCGTCCCGGCGACCACCTGCTGGCGAGCGAGTGGATCTACGGCGGCGTGCACCGGTTGTTCCGCGAAGAGTTCGGCAAGTTGGGGATCGACGTTTCATTCGTGAATCCGACGCAGCAACGCACGTGGAAGCGCGCGATGCGGAAAACGACGCGTGCGGTGTTTCTGGAAACGCCCACCAATCCGTTGATGCGGGTGATCGATCTCGAGCCCGTCGCGACCCTGTGTAAGGCCGAAGGGCTCGCGCTGATCGTCGATTCGACCTTTGCGTCACCGGTAAACTTCCGGCCGCTCGAGCACGGCGCCGACCTCGTGATCCATTCAGCCACCAAGTACATCAACGGCCACACCGACGTGATCGCCGGCGCGGTCGCGGGCACCGACCAGGTGGTCGAGGAAGTCCGCCGCCTCATGCAGGTCTGGGGACAGGCGCTCGATCCCTTCGCCGCGTGGCTGATCGACCGGGGCATGCGCACCCTCCCGGTGCGGGTGCGGCGTCACAACGAGGTCGGGCTGGCCGTCGCGGAATGGTGCGCCAAGCAGGACGCCATCTCGAAGGTGCACTATCCCGGGCTGCCCTCGCATCCCGATCACGAGCTGGCCAAGCGTGTCCTGGGCGGTTTCGGCGGGATGCTGGGTCTCGAGCTGAAGGGCGGCGTGCGCGCCGCCGAACGGTTCCTCAAGGCCCTGACCATCGCTGCGCACGCGCCGAGCCTCGGCGGGGTCGAGACCCTCGTCTCGGAGCCCCGCCTCACGTCACACGCGAGTCTGACCGCGGAACAGCGCGCGCAGGCTGGCATTCCGGACGGATTCTTGAGATTTTCCCTGGGACTGGAGGATCCCGATGATCTCATCGCGGACTTCGCCCAGGCCCTGGCGCGGCACTAAGTGATCAAGTTCACGAACGTCTTCAAGGCCTTCCCCAAGGGCGGCCTGGCGCTCAAGGACGTCTCTTTCCACGTCGGCAAGGGCGAATTCGCCTTTCTCACCGGCCACTCGGGCGCGGGCAAGTCGACGGTCATGAAGCTGATCTACGCCGAGGAGCGTCCCACCTCGGGCGAGGTCCGCGTATCCGGCTACAACGTGAACGAAAT
>Ga0208454_1001293_pt1 | contig 10463 bp, 6 predicted proteins | sample EasRivMeERMZT100_FD_187530 | JGI IMG/M metagenome (GOLD analysis project Ga0208454, IMG submission 187530) | Soil microbial communities from meander-bound floodplain in the East River, Colorado, USA - East River MetaG ERMZT100 (SPAdes) (version 2) | ecosystem: Environmental > Terrestrial > Soil >...
TCCTGAGATCTATGACCTCATTACCCTGGAGACCCAACGGCAACACGAGTTCATTCGGCTCATTCCGTCGGAAAACTACGCGTCCAACGCGGTCATGGAAGCCACGGGCTCGATCCTCAACAACAAATACTCCGAGGGTTATCCCGGTAAGCGCTATTACGAAGGCCAGGACTACATCGACAAGGTCGAGACACTGGCTATCGAGCGGGCCAAGAAACTCTTCGGCATGCAGCATGCCAACGTGCAACCCTACTCGGGCTCACCGGCCAATCAGGCCGTCTACCTGGCGATCGTCAAACCCGGCGAGTCCGTGATGGGTTTGGGGCTGCCTTTCGGCGGCCATCTCACGCACGGCTGGGGAGTGAACTTCTCCGGCATCCACTACAAGTCGATGCAGTACGAGGTCGATCCCGAGACGCATCGCGTGGATCTCAATCGAGTGGAAGCGCTCGCCAAGCAGGTGCGCCCCAAGCTGATCTTCTGCGGCGGCACGGCCTATCCGCGCAGCTGGGACTACGCCGGGTTCGCGTCGATCGCGGCGTCCGTCGGCGCAGTGTTGGTGGCCGACATTGCCCACATCGCCGGCCTCATCGTCGCGGGGGCGCACGCGCACCCGTATCCGCACGCCAAGATCATCACGACCACGACGCACAAGACTCTGCGCGGCCCGCGCGGCGGCATGATCATGTCGGACAGCTCCTTCAGCAAGGAGATCGATCGCGCCGTGTTCCCAGGGTTGCAGGGTGGTCCGCACAACCATACGACAGCGGCCATTGCCGTGGCGCTGAAGGAAGCGGCCACGGACGACTTCCGCCGGTACGCGCACCAAATCGTCAAGAATGCCAAGGCCCTGGCCGCCGCTCTGCAGGCACGCGGCTTCCGCCTGATTTCAGGCGGTACCGATAATCATCTGATCCTGATCGACGTGACGCCGCGCGGCATCACCGGCAAGCCCGCTGCGCGAGCGCTGCACGAAGCTGGGATCGAGTGCAACTACAACACGATTCCTTTCGACCCGCGTAAGCCGTTCGATCCGAGTGGCGTACGCATTGGCACGCCGTCGATCACCTCACGCGGTATGCAAGAAAAGGACATGGAGCCGATCGCCGTGTGGATCGACCGCGTGCTGAAGGTGGCGGACGATCAGGCGAAGCTGCACAAGATCCGCGCGGAAGTTGCCGAGTTCTGCAAGGCGTTCCCGGCTCCGGGTATTCGCGTCTAGGCGAGCGCGACTCGAAAGTTAAACGCAGCAAAAAGAAACGGCGCCGTGACGGCGCCGTTTGCTCATCGAGGCCGCTGCGCGGCGTTCGATCAGACCTCCAGCGTGCCGGTGCTGTCGCCGAAGCTATCGAGATGGATGTCTTCCTTCTCGGCCAGCGTGAGGAAGAGATTGGCGAGTGGAGTGCCCTTCGGGTTCACGATGTGCCGATTGCCTTCGTACCGACCCGCTGCCGTGCCCGCGATGAAGACGGGTAGGCCGAGGTGGTCGTGTGCGTTCGAGTTGCTCATTGGGCTGCCGAACATCACGAGGGAGTTGTCGAGTAGATTCGACCCGCCTTCCTGCGTGCTGCGGAGCTTGTCGAGGAAATAGCCGACGACAGACACGTGATACGCGTTGAGCTTGGCGTAGCGCTCCATGCGCACAGGATCGTCCTGATGATGCGATAGCGCGTGGTAGGCGTCCGGCACGCCGCTCTCTGGATAGACCTTCGCGCTAAGGTCGCGCGAGAACATCATCGTCGCAACGCGCGTGATATCCGCTTTGAACGCGAGCACCTGCAGGTCGAGCATGAGCTTGATGTGCTGATCGAACGGCAGCTCCGCGGTCTCCGGCCGATCGGCTTCGACGGCTGCCGTCTGCTCGGCGAGCGCGATGCGCCGCTCGATCTCGCGGACGTCGTCGAGGTAATCGTTGAACCTGGCCAGGTCGCTCGGGCCAAGGCCGCGCTTCAAGCGATTCATGTCGCTCAACACGGAGTCGAGAATGCTGCGGTCCTCGCGTTTACGCGCCGCGCGCTCCTCGGGTGTGCCGCCGTCGCCGAACAGCCGCTCGAACACGACTTGTGGATTGCGTTCCATCGGCAGCGGTGATGTCGGCGACGACCACGAGATCGAGTTCGTGTACGCGCAGCTGTAGCCCACGCCGCAGACGCCGAGCGAGCCGACGTCTTCGATGCACATCTCGAGCGAGGGCAGGGGGCTCTCTTGCCCGATCTTGTTGGCGATTACTTGGTCGATCGAGATACCGGCGTAGATGTCTTGACCTTCCGTCCGTTTCGGGTGAGCCGAGCTCAAATACACCGCCGCTGTACGCGAATGGTCGCCCGCGCTCTCGTCCGGACTCAACGATGTGGCCATGCGGTGGTCGGTATCGCTGACGACCGTGAGGCGATCCTTGAACGGCGCAATCGGCTGCAGGATACGGGACAGCTCCCAATTTTTGCCCGAGCCGGTGGGCCGCCAGTAGCCCGGCGATGCGCCATGTGGCACGTGCAAGAAACTGTAACGGCTCTGCGCCGCAGGCGTTTGCGCCATCGCCGGGACCATGGCGTCGAGCAGCGGCAGGGCTACGGTTGCCCCCACTCCGCGCAGAAACGTTCGGCGTGGGATGTGTCGTTTGGTGATGAACATCGATGTCTACTCCCGTCGATGATTACTGGGTGCCAGCTACGATCTCGGTGGCGGACGGAGGTTGCTCCGCTTCGCGCATCTGAAATGCGTCGCTTTCCACGATCCCCAGGATGATGCTCGAGAAACGATAGTCGTCCTTGGCCGCGCTGCGCGTAATCGCGCGCACGGTTGGCATGTCGTAGTACTCGAGGCCGCGTCCCAAGGCGTAGGTCATGAGCTTCTCGGTCGTGGTTTGCACGAAACGATCCGAGTATTTGAGCAGCGCATTGCGTAGGTCGATGGCGCCGTTGATCTCGGTGCCGTCGACCATCTTGGCCGTCGCGTTGATGGGCTCGCCGTGCTCTTCGACGCGCCAGCGGCCGACGGCGTCGAAGTTCTCCATCGCGAAGCCGATCGGGTCCATGATCTTGTGGCACCCGGCGCAGAAAGGCCGCGTGGTGTGCAGCTCCATTTGCTCGCGCAACGTGCGTGGATGATTTTTCGTGCCGGCTTGCTCTTCCAGGGCGGGTACGTTCGGCGGCGGCGTAGGAACCGGGGCGCCGATGATGTTCTCGAGCACCCACACGCCGCGTTGCACGGGCGACGTGCGCTCCGGCAACGATGTCACGAGGAGGATGCTGCCCTGGCCGAGCAGGCCGCGGCGCGCATCGAGCTCGATCGGCACACGGCGGAAGTGGCTGCCGTAGATGCCTGGAATGCCGTAGTGACGTGCTAACCGATCGTTCACGAACGTGTAGTCCGCCGTCAGGATGTCGAGCAGGTTACGGTCCTCGCGCACGATGCTGGCAAACAGCATCTCGGTCTCCGTGCGGAAAGCCTGGCGCAGATTGTCGTCGAAGTCGGGGAAATGCTCGACCGCGCCGCCCTTGCTCTTCAAGTTGCGCAGATAGAGCCATTGCCCGGCGAAATTCTCGATGAACGCGTTGGAACGCGGATCGTCGAGCATGCGCCGCACTTGCTTGCGCAACGTGCCGGCATCGTGCAGCCGGTCGTCCACGGCAAGCGCGAGTAGCTCGTCGTCCGGGATGCTGCTCCAGAGGAAGAACGAGAGGCGCGAGGCAAGCTCCAGGTCGGTGATCCGATAGATCTCGCCGGGCTCGACGTTGGCGTCGACACGCTCGAAGCGAAACACGAACTCCGGGCTCGCGAGAATCCGCCGCAGCGCGAACTCTATCCCGGCGTCGAAGTCGCCTTGCTCGCGCCCCGTAGCGTAGAAGTCCATGAGTGTGGAGAGCTGCTCGCGATCGACTGGCTGGCGGAAGGCGCGGGTGGCCAACGTTTCCACGATCTGCTCCGCGCAGCGTTGCTCTTCGCTCGGCTTCACGGGGCGGCAGACGAAAATTCTCTGTCGCGTCGGTGTGTCGCCGATGCCAGCGACGTTGAACGGCCCGGTTACCGCCATGCTGGCGAGATGAGGCACGAAGGTCCAGTCCGGATCGCCGTCGACCGCGGGCTCGAACAAGCTAAACTCGAACGGCTGCAGAACGTCCTCGACCGGCGCGTGGTTCTTCTTGATGAAGGCGGCGCCGAGCGTGTGCGAGCCCGCCTTCACGGGCATGCGGATCGCAGCGCCTTCCTCGACGGTGTACTCGCCAAGGTCGTAGAGGAGGATGCGTTGGCCGTCCAGCGTCACCTCGATCTGCTCCGCTTTGCCCAAATTGGCCCCGAACATTCGGCCGCCGCGTTCCACGAGATCGGCTCGAATGACGTACTCGGCGTCGACGGGGAAGTAATGGGTGAACACCGCGCCGCCGCGCGTGCCGAACGGCAAGCCTTCGATGTGCCGATTCTGCGTGAGGTCGCCGCTCACCAAGTATTTTTCTTGGGCGTCGGGCATCGTTGTATCGCCGATCGCAAGGCGGCTGATCTTGCTGGCCGCCGCTACGTAGCGCTCGAGCAATACGGGCGAGACACCGAGCGAGCCCGCAATGTTGTCGAAGCCGAAAGTAGAGTCGTCCGCTGGCAGCAAGGCCGAGGCATCGACCTCGAGCGCCAGTAGGTCACGGATGGCATTGGCGTACTCCGTGCGGTTGACACGGTGTAGAGCAGGGCGCCCCGGGTTCGGTTGTCGTGCAGCGAGGGAGTCGAGCTCGGTTTCGAGGTACGTCAAGAACCGCGCTTTGGCCGCCGCATCGGGCCGCGGTTTGACGGCCGGTGGCATCATGCCCGCGCCGAGCTTGCGGACGACTTTTTCCCAGGTGTCTGGCTTCTCGGCGACGTGCATGACGTCGACTTGGTCGAAGAACAGGCCCGCGAACAGGGCAGCTGCGGACTGGTCGGTGCTGTTGTGGCACTCGATACAATACTGCTGGAGGAACGCTTGCGGCGCGGCCAGGCCCGCCAACGAGCTCTCGGGTGGAGCCGCCGGTTGCGCTAAGCACGCACCCGTGCCGGCCACCGTCAGCCAAAACGCGAAGCTAGCTCTGCTCAAGATGCCCCCGCACCAAACGAGTCGGTTCGCCAAGTGCCGGTTTTGATTGTTGTTTGTCCCGGCCCTAGCACGGTGCTTATAGCACCCTATTGTTAGCATGTCTGGGAGTATCGGGGAACAGCCTTTTGTTGTCACTGTTTCGCCACTTGTGGTATGAGAAAAGGCTGACCGAAGTCTCGTTTTCTTCAAGGCGGAGGCCGCCCACACCATGATTCGCAGAACCCTCGTCCACGGCTCTGTCGCGGTACTGCTATCCCTGGCGGCGCTCGTAGCGGCCCAAGCCGAGTCCGCGATCGCCGATGCCGCCATGAACGGTGACCTCAAAGCCGTCCGGTCCTTGCTGCGCCAGCCCACGGCCATCAACGAAGCGCAGGCGGACGGCATGACGGCCCTTCATTGGGCCGTGCAGCGCAACGATCTCGACATGACCAATCTCCTGCTCAATGCGGGGGCTGATTACCATATTGCGAATCGCACCGGTGCGACGCCGCTGTATCTCGCCGCCGTCAATGGCAACGCCGCGATCATCGAAGGCCTGCTCGAGGCTGGCGAAGACGCTGACGCCGTCCTCACGGGCGAAGGCGAAACGGTTCTCATGCTCGCCGCCTACACGGGCAACCCGGCCGCGGTCGAGGTGTTGCTCGACCGCGGGGCCAACGCCAACGCGCAGCAGGTCCGTGGTCAATCGGCGCTGATGTGGGCAGCCACCGAGGGGCACACAGACGTCGTGAAGCTACTGATCGAGCGCGGCGCCGACGTCGCTCTCTCGACCATGGCCTCGACGAAGCCCGAGCGGCGCCCGCCCGGCGGCATGACCGCGCTGTTGTTCGCCGCCCGCCAGGGCAAAATCGACGCGGCCCGCTCGCTCCTAGAAGGCGGCGCGAACGTCAACCAAGCCGGAGCCGACAACACGAGTCCGTTGCTGATCGCCGTCGTCAACGGGCACTACGAGCTGGCATCGATGCTGCTCGAGCATGGCGCCGACCCGAATATCGCCGACGCCAACGGCCGCACCCCGATCTATGCGGCCATCGACCTGCGCAATGTCCAGTGGTCGCAGGGGCCGGCGCCCGAGCTACCCCAGGCCGCCCATTTGGCAATGATCAAGCAGCTGGCGACGGCCGACGCCGACCTGTCCGTCAAGATCACGGGCAAGGTCGGTCACCGCGGCTCATTCGACATGCGTTGGTCCGATCTCAAGGGCGGCACGCCGTTCTTGCGCGCCGCATGGAACGGCGACATCGAAGTCATGCGCCTGCTCCTCGAGCATGGGGCTGACCCCAAGGTCATGACGGAGAAGAATGAAACCGCCTTGCTGCTACTGACTGGGGCCGGTTGGCCGCTCGGTCAGGGCTACATTCGTTCCGACGAGGAGATCTTGGCGTCGCTCGATCTGCTCGTGAAAGAGTTCGGCATGGACGTCAACGCCGCCACGACGGAGGGCATCACACCCGTCATCTGCGCCGTCTTCAAAGGCACCAACAACGTCGTGCAGTACCTCGTCGACAACGGCGCGCGGCTCGACGTCAAAGACAACGCCGGGCACAGCGTGATCGCGTGGGCGCAAGGCATCGCCGCCAACGACGGCCAGCCCCCGCGGCCGCAGCCAGAGACGGAAAAGCTCGTGCGCGAGCTCATGGCCAAACAGGGCGTTACCGTGGCCATGCTCGACTAGCAGCCAGCCGCTCCACCAACGAAAAAGGGCCGCCACGCTCCGTGACGGCCCTTTTTTTACTTAATCGAAGTTTTGGCGCGGATTACTGCTTGAGGCTGAGCTTCACTTCCACCGTGACGTCTTGCGCCACCCAGCTCGTGTCGTTCCAGCCCTCGCCTACGTTGAAGTCGAAGCGGTTGATGGCCAGCGTGCCGGCGAACTGAGCCGCTGCCGCGTCGCCACTCAGCGTGAACTTCATGGTTGCTGGTTTGGTCTGGCCCTTGAGGGTGAGCTGGCCCGCGGCTTGATAGGAGCCGTCGGCGGCCTTCTCGATCTTCTGCGACTCGAACTTGGCCTCGGGGAATTGCTTCGCGTTGAACCAATCCTTGTCGAGCAGGGCCGCGTCGCGATCGTTGTCGCGCGTATTCACGGAATCGAGTTGCACGGTGCCGACGATGTTGCCCTTGGTCGGGTCGGCGACGTCGAGGTTGATCGTGGCGACGAACGTTTGGAAGCGCCCATTGAACTTCGTGCCCTGTTGCATGCCGACGAAGCCAACCGAGCTTGTTTCCGGTACCACGGTCCACTGGCCGGCAAAGGCGCTGCCGCAAAGCACCAGGCTCGTGGCGAAGATGAGCGGTTTGAGAGTGAGCGATTTGATCATGGCTTAATCCCGAGTGTCGCGAACGAGGCGTTGCGTTGAGCGAATTGTATTCGATGCGTTCCGCGCGTCGCAAAGAGCGCCGCGGCAACTTGAGCTATCTCTAGATGCTATGTTCAGCCTCGGTTCATTCAATCGCGCGACATGAACAGGCGCAGCACGTACCAGAACATCAGGGCGATCGACGCGAACAATTGCAGCGCCGCACCCACGTAGCGGTCCTCGGGATAGTGGTGGAGGATGTTCGACGTGTCGTAGAGCACGGCAGCGCCCGCAAAGCCGACCATCGCCACGGAGAACCACGTACCCATCTCGAAGCCGAACAGCACGCTCGCGACGATAGCGACGAGCGCGAGGATGCCGCCCCAGACCAACAAGCCGCGCAGGAACGAAAAATCCTTGCGTGTGATGACCGCCACGGCCGTGAGTCCTGCCGTGCCAAGCAGCGTTACGCCGACGGCGCTCTCGACGATGCCGGGCTGCAGCTGAATGGCCATTGCGAGCAGCGGCACGAAGATGATGGCTTCAGCGATGACGAACCCGGCCAGGGCTAGATACTGGAGCGGTTTCGACGCGGTGCTGTGCGCGACGTGAGTCGCAAGCCAACCGACGAGCATGAACGCGCCGAGAATCAGTAGCCAGTTGAAGCCGAGCATCGAGCGAGCCAGCGGCTCCGCGAGCCCGCTGTCGAACAGGTACGATTCGATCGCGGCGAAGCCCAAGATCGCCGCCGCCACATGGCCATACGTGCGCCAGATGAACGTCGAGCGTGCGTCCGTGCTCAACGCGGACACTGGCGTGTAGTTCGACAGGCTCTGTGCTTGCTGCATGGTCGCTCCGAATGGTGGCTCGAAAGTCCAAGGATTCTAGCACCGTGGTGGCGGCTACCCTAAGATCTGCGTTCACCCACGGAGCTAGAGATTGCTCGATGTCGACCCACGGCCCTGCCCAGCTCGCCGGGCGCCACTCCGTGCGCGGGGGCGCACTGCTCTTCGCCATCGGGCTCGTGGCCGCGTGCGACGAGCCGCCCGCGCCGCTGCCGCAGGTCGGCGGTGCAGTGGCCGTTGCCGAGTTCGCTGTCCTCGGCGATTGGCCGAACTACAACCGTGATCTCGCCGGGACCCGGCATTCCCCTCTCACGCAGGTCGATACCATCAACGTCAGCGATTTGCGCCCGGTGTGGACCTACGCTCTCGGCCGTGCCGGGACATCTCAAGCCGACGCCGGGTTGACGCCGCTCGTCGTGGGCGGGGTGCTCTATGCCAGCGCCGCGGACCGTGTCGTGGCGTTGCGGGCTGATACGGGCGAAGAGCTCTGGCGTTACTCGCTCGAGCAAGGCGCCCCGGCGCACCGCGGCTTGGCCTATTGGCCGGGGAAGGGCGCGGAACCGAGTCGCCTGTTCTTCATCGCCGGTCGACGCCTGATGGCGCTCGAGGCGTCGAGCGGTCGCAGGATCGTCGCGTTTGGCGCCGAGGGCGCGATCGAGCTGCCCGTGTCCTACGACGCCGCCCCGACGCGCTTCGAGAACCTCCTGATCATCGGTTCCCACAGTCCGCCCGGCGGTGTACGCGCCTTCGACGTTCGCAGCGGTGCGCCGGTGTGGGAGTTCGCTGCACCGGAGTCTCCGCTGCTGCACTGGCCGTTCGCGTTCACGATCGACATCGACCGGGCGCTGCTGTATGCGGTCTTCGATAGCCCCGGCGCCGACGACTACTTTCGCGGGAGCGAGATGGCGTCCGACGGGCTCGACGACTCGATCGTGGCTCTCGAAGCGCGCAGCGGCGCGCAGCGCTGGCACTTTCAGACCGTCCATCACGACATCTGGAACTATGATCTGCCCGCGCCGCCCGGTTTGCTCGACGTATCGATCGATGGCGCCGTCGTGCCGCTGCTCGCGCAAGCCTCCAAGACGGGCTATCTGTACATCCTCAATCGTGTGACCGGGGAGCCGGTGTTCGGCATTGCGGAAACGCCGGTGCCGCAGTCGGACGTGCCCGGCGAGCAGACCTCGGCTACACAGCCGATTCCGCAGAAGCCGGAGCCGATCGCGCGCGTGAGCGTCGGCGCGGATGACTTTGTGGCTGCCACCGACACGACCGCCGCCCATGCCGCGCGTTGTCGGCAGCTGCGTGAGCGCAGCGGCGGTTTGCGTAACCAGGGACCGTTCACGCCGTACCGCTATCGTGCGCCCGGTGCCCAGCCGCGCTCGAGTGTCGTGTTTCCCGGTGTTGCGGGCGGCGCGAGCTTCGGCGGTACGGCCGCCGATCCGACGTTGGGGTTGATCTTCGTCGCTACGACGAGCGACGGCAGCGTCGGTTGGATCGAGCAGAACGTGGCGGACCCCACCGCCGCCCAAACTGGCGAAGGTTCGCGGCGCGAGCAGTTGCCGTACCGGCGCGCCGGCGCCGTCGGCGAGCCGCTGGCGCGTTTCGCGGCGAGCGAGGCCGCCGCCGATGCCGATAGTGACGAGGCGCACGACCACGCGCTCAACTGGCCGTGCCAGAAGCCGCCGTGGGGCGAGCTCGTCGCGGTGACTGCGAGGACCGGCGACATCGTCTGGCGCGTGCCGCTCGGCATCACCGAGCAGTTGCCCGAAGAGCGTCAGCGCACGGGTCGACCGAACCGCGGCGGTCCCATTACGACAGCTGGTGGGCTCGTGTTCATAGGTGCAAGCGACGATCGGCGGTTTCGCGCCTTCGACTCGCGCTCCGGGGACGAACTGTGGGTCACGGAGCTGCCGCAGAGCGCCCATTCAGTGCCGGTCACCTATCTCGGCGGCAACGGCAAACAATACGTGGCCATCGTGGCCGCGGGTGCGGACGCTGCCCAATCGCTCGATTCCCAGTCCATAATCGCGTATGCATTGCCCTGACAGGAAAGCCGCGTGAGTGCGAGCCGCACGCAGGTCGGCATCATCGGTTCGGGCCCTTCGGGACTATTGCTGTCGCAACTATTGCAGCTGGCCGGCATCGACAGTGTGGTGCTCGAGCGTCGCAGTCGCGATTACGTGCTCGGTCGCGTACGTGCCGGTGTGCTCGAGCAAGGCACAGTCGCGATCCTGCGTCGGGCCGGCGTAGCGGAGCGTC
>Ga0208454_1001294_pt1 | contig 10458 bp, 8 predicted proteins | sample EasRivMeERMZT100_FD_187530 | JGI IMG/M metagenome (GOLD analysis project Ga0208454, IMG submission 187530) | Soil microbial communities from meander-bound floodplain in the East River, Colorado, USA - East River MetaG ERMZT100 (SPAdes) (version 2) | ecosystem: Environmental > Terrestrial > Soil >...
TCATAGTTCATCATTCATCATTCATCATTCGGCGTTCCGCGCTCATCCTATGAGCGCGGCAGCCTGCCGATACCACTCGGCGAGATACGGCGGAATGTACAAGCCCAGCAGCAGCACGATCGCCAGGTGCACGAACACCGGCACCAACGCCGGAGGATGCGGCAGGCGCTCTGCAGTCGCGGTGCCGAACACCATCGGCTGGACCTTGCCGAAGATCGCGGCGAAAGCCACGCCGAGCGCAGCGAGCAGAAACGGCGTGGCCCACGGCTGCTGGTGCATCGTCACCGTGAGGATCATGAATTCGCTCGCGAACACGCCGAACGGCGGCATGCCGAGAATCGCCAGGCTGCCGAGCATCAGTCCCCAGCCAATGGTCGGATTGCTGTCGATCAGCCCCCTGATGTTGGCCATGACCTGCGTCCCGGATTTCTGCGCGGCATGGCCGACGGCGAAAAAGATCGCGGACTTGGTGAGCGAATGCACCGTCATGTGCAGCAGCCCGGCGAAGGTAGCGAGCGCGCCGCCCATGCCGAATGCAAATGTCATCAATCCCATATGCTCGATCGACGAGTAGGCGAACAGGCGCTTGGCGTCGGTCTGGCGCGACAGCAGGAACGCGGCCACCACCACCGACAGCAGGCCGAAGCCCATCATCAGGTTGCCGGCGAAATGGGTACCGAGCGCGCCTTCGACCAGCACCTTGGTGCGCACTACCGCATACAGCGCGACGTTGAGCAGCAGCCCCGACAGCACTGCCGAGACCGGCGTCGGGCCTTCGGCATGCGCGTCGGGCAGCCAGTTGTGCAGCGGCGCCAGCCCGACCTTGGTGCCGTAGCCTACCAGCAGGAACACGAATGCAAGCCCCAGCACCGTCGGCTCCAGCTGGTCCTTCACCTCGTACAAATGCGTCCACAGCAGCGCGTTGCCGCCCGAACCCAGCACCTTTTCCGCCGCGAAATACAACAGGATGGTGCCGAACAACGCCTGCGCCAGTCCCACGCTGCACAGGATGAAGTACTTCCACGCCGCCTCCAGGCTCGCCGGCGTGCGGTACAGGCTCACCAGCAGCACGGTGGTGAGCGTCGCCGCCTCCATCGCCACCCACAGGATGCCGATATTGTTGGTCAGCAGCACCAGCAGCATGGTGAAGGTGAACATCTGGAACATGCTGTGGTACAGCCGCAGCCGGTTCGGCGACAGCCTGCCGAGGTGCAGCTCGATGCGCATGTACGGCCGGCTGAACAACGAGGTGGTAAACGCGACGAACGCAGTAAGCGCCACCAGGAACACGTTGAATGAATCGACGAAGAACATCTCGTCCCACACCAGGATCGGCCCTTCGGCGATGATACGTACCGTGAGCGCCGCCGCCGCCAGGAACGTCAACAGGCTCATGCCCGAGTTGAGTTCGGGCGCAAAGTGGCGGTGCCCCCAGAATCCGAGCACGATACCGCCGGCGAATGGAACGCCCAGTAACAGTAGCAATTCCATCAGCGTTCCTTCAGCTTCTCGAGATGATGAATATCGAGGCTCTCGAAGGTATTGCGAATGTGGAAGAAGAACACGCCGAAAATCAGCGTGGCGACCAGCACGTCGAGCGCGATGCCGAGCTCGACCACCATCGGCATGCCATAGGTAGCGGAAGTCGCCGCGAAGAACAGGCCGTTTTCCATAGCCAGAAAACCGATCACCTGCGATACCGCCTTGCGGCGCGTGATCATCATCAGGAATGCCAGCAGGATGCAGGCGGTGGCAATGCCGAGCGTGCTCTTGGTGATGGTGCCGGCGAATTGCGAGATCGGGGCCGCCAGGTTGAACGCGAACACCACCAGCACGATGCCGATCAGCATTGTTGCCGGTATGTTGATCAGGGTCTCGACGTCCCAGCGCACGTTCAACGCGCGGATCAGCCGGTGCATGATCCACGGCAGCAGCAGCACCTTGAGGACCAGCGTCAGCAGCGCGGAGTAATACAAGTGGCCCTGGTGCGTGAAGTAGGCGACCACCAGAGTGGAGAGCACCAGCACGAAACCCTGCGCGGCAAACAGGTTGATCAGCGACAGGATGCGCCGCTGCGTGAGCATCGCGAACGCGAGCAGCAGCATCAACGCCGCGAACAGGTTGATCAGTTGTGCGTGGAACGGCAGATCCATTTATGCGTTCCTTGGCGTCCTTGGCGTCCTTGGCGGCAACGCTGCTCTACCTTTCGAGCAGGAAATGGATAAGCATGCCGAGCGTGGCAAGCATGAAGGCGGTGCCGAGAAATTCCGGCGCGCGGAAGATGCGCATCTTGGCCGACACCGTCTCGAGCAATGCGAGCCCGGCGCCGGCCGCGAGCAGCTTCAACACCAGCGCCACCAGCGCGAGCGGCAGCGCCTCCCAGTCGCCGGCCCCGGCGATTCCCCACGGCAAGAATATGGCGATGCCGATCGCCACATAAGCGGTAAGCTTGAGGCTCGCCGCCCATTCGATCAGCGCCAGGTGGCGCGCCGAGTATTCGAGGATCATCGCTTCGTGGATCATGGTGAGCTCGAGGTGCGTGGACGGATTGTCGATCGGCACGCGCGCGTTCTCCGCCAGCAGCACCATCAGGAATGCGACCGCCGCGAACGCCATGCTCGGGTAAATCACGAGTTCGCGATGGCCCAGCGTCTCGACGATGGTCGCGAGCGAAGTGGAGTGGCTGATGAGCGAGGCGGTAAACAGCGTCATCAGCATCGCCGGCTCGGCCAGGAAGCCGATCATCATCTCGCGGCGCGCGCCGAGCGTGCCGAACGAGGTGCCGACGTCCATGCCGGCAAGCGAAATGAACACGCGCGCCAGCGCGAACAGCCCGACCAGCGCGATCACGTCCGCCGCCGGCGCAAATGGCAGCGAGGTCGCCAGCACCGGCACGATGCCGACCGCGAGCCACATGCAGCCGAACAGGATATAAGGCGTGACGCGGAACAGCGGCGAGGCGTTGTGCGCGAGCACCGCGTCCTTGTGGAACAGCTTGTGCAGCACCTTGTACGGCTGCCAGATTCCGGCGCCGCTCTTGTTCTGCAGCCAGGCGCGGCACTGGTTGACCCAACCCAGCATCAGCGGGGCGATCAGCACTACCAGTACCGATTGCAGCACCTGAAAGACGATTGCGCCCGTGATGTTCATTGCGCAAACACCAGCAGCGCGATCAGCGTCAGGAAGCTGTACAGCAGGTACATCGAGATGCGCCCCTGCTGCAGCCGGCCGATGTGGCGGGACAGATATTCGGCGAAGCGCGCGATCGGCAGGTACATCGAGTGCCAGTGCCGGTCTTCCACCGACTGCCTGAACACCGGCTGCGGATCGTCGGCCCGCGGGATTTCACGGTGGATCAGGTAGACCGGCGCGAAGATCTGGCGGATCGGCTGGCCGAACGCATCCGCGCTGTCCTGCATGCGCGGCGTCTGCGCCGGGAAGCCGCAATCCCACGGATCGGCGCGGCGCAGGCGCCCATGGTAGAAGTGGCGCACCACCAGGAACGTCAATCCGAGCACGGCCGCGATCACCAGCAGGAACACGACCGGGCTGTAGCTCGCCTGAGCGCTGGAGGTTGGCGCGAGCCACAGCCAATCCGCTGCCATCGCCTCCTTGCCCAGGCCGGTCTTGATGAGGGCGAGGCTGACCTTGTTGAGCTCGCCGATCATGAACACCGGAAACAGCCCGAGCGCGAAGCAGGCGATGGCGAGCCACAGCATGCCCGCGCGCTCCCAGCCGCTCGCCTCGCGCGGCGATTCCGCGAATGCATGGCGCTGCTGCCCGAGGAAGGCGATGCCGTAGACCTTGACGAAGCACATGCCGGTCAGCGCGCCGGAGAGTGCGAGCACGGCGGCGACGATCGGCACCAGGCTCCTCACCACGCTGCTGTCAAGCAGCGGCGCCTGCAGCGAAGCCTGGAACGTGAGCCACTCGGACACGAAGCCGTTCAACGGCGGCAGCGCCGAGATCGCCAGCGCACCGATCAGGAAATACAGCGCGGTGTGCGGCAGGTGGCGGATCAGCCCGCCCATCTCGTTCAGGTTCCTGAGTCCGGTGGATTTAAGGATCGCGCCGGCGCCGAGGAACAGCAAACCCTTGAATACCGCGTGATTGAGCGTGTGATATAGCCCGGCGATCAGCCCGAGCGCGCCGGCGACCGGGTGGCCGCTGCCGATGAATACCATCGACAGCCCGATGCCGATCAGGATGATGCCGATGTTTTCGACCGAGTGGTACGCGAGCAGGCGTTTCAAATCGTGCTGCATCAGCGCGAACAGCACGCCGAACAACGAGGTGGCCGCGCCGAACAGCAGCACGGTGAGGCCCCACTCCCAGCGGATGCCGCCGATCAGATCGAAAATGACGCGAACCATGCCGTAGATCGCGGTCTTCAGCATCACGCCGCTCATCAACGCGGACACCGGCGACGGCGCGGCCGGATGCGCTTCCGGCAACCATACGTGCAGCGGCAGCATGCCGGCCTTGGCGCCGAAGCCGAAAAATGCCAGCAGGAACGCCACCGTGGCCCAAAAGCCGCTCAGTTCCGCCGCGCGCAACGCCTCGAACGTGTAATCGCCGTGGCCGCCGTGCAGCACGCCAAAGCACAACAGGATGCTGATCGCGCCGATATGCGCGACCAGCAGATAGATGAAGCCGGCCCTGCGGTTCTGCTCTTCATGATGCTCGGTGGTGACGAGGAAATACGAGGAGAGCGCCATCGACTCCCATGTCACCATGAACAGGTAGGCATCGTCGGCGATCAGCACGAAGGCCATGCTGGCGAGGAACACGTGGTACTGCAGGCTCAACTGTCCGAGCGTCGCGGCCTTGGTGCCCTGAAAGTAGCCGACGGCGAACAGCGAGATGCCGAACGAGACCCCGCCCAGCAGCAGCAGGAAAAACCCCGCCAGCGCGTCGAGGCGAACGTGGAACGGCAGGCCGGGCAGGCCCGCCGGCAGGACCGCCGCGCTGGCGGGCGCGCCGATTGCCCATAGCCCGGTCGCCGCAAGCAACAACGAGACCAGCGCTCCGGCGGGAAACACGGCATGGGTGATCAGCCGCGGCGCACGCATGAACGCCAGGCCGATCACGCCCAGACCGATCCAGACGACAGACAGCGTGACCGCCGCCTCGATCGGTTGGATAAATACTGGCATCGGCTATGAGCGGTCGGCCGCGCGAGAGTCACGCTCGCTTGGCGTGCGGCTAAATCCGGATTCTATGCGCTCAGCATCGCCTAGCGCAAATAAAGGCTCTGCGCCGTGAAAATTCCGGAACTACCGGACCCCGATTCGCCGCGGGTGCAAATCGCGGTTGATTCCGATCGCCGGCGTCTGGAATCAAAACTCCGATCGTTGCCGTCGGTCCGGCTTGCGGCGCCGCGGGCCGGTCGCGCGCTTCTCTTCTGCCGTCGTGTGCCCGTCGAGCGCGCGGCGATCCTGAGTGCGGCGGTCGGCGAAAGTAACCTTCTGCCCCGCTTTTTTCGCCGCCGCCAGCCAGCGAATCCCCTCCTGATCGATGTAGTAACACTGGGAAAAATCGAGGACCACGCTGCCTACGCGCTCGATCGCGCTGTGGTACGTCGATTCGATGACCGGCAGCGAGCCGTAATATATGTTGCCCCTGACCTTCAGCACATTGCCGCGCAGGTTCATGCTGGGATGGGCCTGTTCCCACTTCGAATAGGCAATGGCGAGGACGGACCCGACGACCACGGCGCCGAACAAATCGAGGAACAGGACCGACAGGAAGGACGCCATGAACACCACCGCTTCGCGGCGATCCCTGAGGTGAGGTTTGATGTCCTCCCAATTGATCATGTTGGCCCCCACCACCATGATGATGGCCGCCATGGCCGGCATCGGAATGATGGCGATCACGTCGGCGAGGAACAGCACCATCAGCAGCAGGATCAGCGCCGAGCTCGCCGAGGTCCAGCGGCTCTGGCCGCCCAGCTTGTACACCAGCCACATGCGGTTGAAGGAAGCGCAGGTGGGCAGGGAAGAGAGGAACGGCAGCAGGCAGTTGGATACCGCGTCCGCGAAGATGCCCTTTTGGCTGTGGGTGTAACCGTCGATCTTGCGGTTCATGCGCCGCATCGCCGCCACCGTTTGAAACAGTCCGAGCAGCGCCAGGGTCACGGCGCCCGGCAGGATCGCAATGATGTCCGGCATCGCCTCTTGATTGAAAAGCGGCAGCGAGGGAAAGACCAGTCCCACCGACGACAGATTGGCGATCTGTTCGATCATCGTATTCTGCAAGCCGACCGTGGCGTTCAAGTACTCCGAGTACGCCGTGCCGGCGGCGACGCCGATCAGAATCGCCCAGTTGCGCAGGGTGTCGATCTGCCGCACGACCAGGCACGTGATCAAGGTAATCAGACCGATCTCGATGGCGTAAAGATTGCCGATCTCCAGGACCGCCAGAAACGACTGCCAGGCTATCCACAGCGGCCATTCCACCTCGGTATTGATCGGCAGGCCCGCGAAGCTGGTGAGGGACTTGAAGATGAGGAACAGCCCGATGCCGCAGATCAGGCCGTTGATGATCGGCTCGTTTATCAGGTCCAGCATCCGGCCGAGCGGCCGGATGAGCACGAACAGCATCTGGATCAGGCCCGCGAGCAGGATCAAAGTCAGCGCATAGCCGATATAGTCGGCGCCGAACGGCGGCGCCACCGGCAGCAGGGTCACGCCGATCGCCGCTGACATGGTGGTATTGGGGCCGCCGCTGAACACGCGCGAGGGGTTCAGCATGGCGGTGAACAACACGCCCCAGATGGCGGCATAGATGCCGAAATGCGGCGGTAACCCGGCCAGAGTCGTGGAGAAGGCGATTGCCTGGGGGAGCGTCACCACCGCCAGCGTCAGTCCAACCAGCAGGTTGACGCGCAGAGCGGGGAGAATACGCGGCAGGGCGCTAATGATGGCGTTCATCGGCGCAGGTCTAGTTGGGGGTTTGCAGCGTGTCGTTGCTTCCGAGCGACTCGGCGTAGCGCGTCAGGGGTGGCATGAAGGTCATCATCAGCTGCTGCCACGCGGCCACCAGGGGACCTTGCCGGTCGCCGGCGGGCCGCGGCAGGGTGCTAAGGTAGTACGCGATGTCCCGGCACTGTTGATTGTCGAGGCTGCCTTCCTCTCCCGGCGGCATGTTGCGGCAGATGAAGCCCGCCATGACCGAATTGACCCTGAAGAAATTCATGCGCGAGTCGAGGCTGAAGGACTCGGGGCCGGCCAGTGCCGGGTAGAGCACCCGCCCCTGCGCTACCGTACCGAGGCCCTGGGGACCGTGACAGGTCGCGCATCTCTGGCGGTACACGTGGGCACCCCGCACATAGTCGTCGCCCCGCCTGAGCGTCGCCGAGGCGGGAATCTCGTCCATGCCCTGTTCCGGGTAGCGGTTGCCGATCTTCAAATCCAGCGCTGCGGAGAGGAAACGGCTATAGGCCGTGACGTCCCGCATCAGGTCGTCCGCGGGGTTCGGCTTGAAACCATTGGATGAATTGATGTAGCACTGCATCTGGCGCAATTCGTGGGGCAGCAACAGTCCGGTGAAGCGGTCGTACATGTCCGCCATGACCCACGAGGTTGCCAGGCTGTTCGAGCCCGCCAGGCGATTGCCTGCCGCGTCCTGCTTGTCTCCCACGCCCTGGTGGCAGTGAACGCACGTGGTCTGCGTGCCGCGGACGAACCGGTTCGCATGCCAGCGCTCGCGAGCTCCTTCCTTTGCCAGATACCCCTGCAGGTCATCGACGATATTGCAGCCGCGCCGGATGGCGCGGACATCCTCTTCGCTGTAACCGCGAATCGTGCTCCAGGAACCGCTCATCTTGCGAACATAGGGCGAGCGGTAATGCTCGTCCGCCGCCAAGCCATAGCCCTGCAGTTTCTCGTTGCAACTCGGCGTAAGTTCGACCGCGGCCTGCCGGATCTGATCTCGCTCGGCGTGCTTGTGCACGGCCAGCCAATAGAGTCCGCCAATGATCAGCAGCGCGGCAAGGACCTTCGACAGTCTTATTGACAGCGTCGAGATGGCCTAACTCCCATGCTTGAGCGCGCCTTCGCTCAGTTGAAGATGGTGCGCCACCGCGCGCGCAAGAATGCGGATGTCGCGCACCGCAGGATCGTAGAGTGTGGGCACGAATCCGTTCATGGGGCCCGCATAACATCGCATCACGCGCTCTTCGAATGAGATTCTCCTGCCGAGGCTGGCGTCGAAGCGATCGGAATTCACGAAGCCGTACGCAAGGTCCTCGGCGGTATGACAGCCTGCGCAGGCATTGACGGCGTCGCGAGCGGTCTTGCGCGTGAAGCGACTACCATGCTCGTGCGTAAAATAGAACAGGTTGTAGCCGTTCTGCACGGCCCTGGTGAAATAGCTGTCCGCGCCGAAATCATCCACGCTGTAAGACGCGCGAAATTGCTGCCACCCGGGCGCGGATGACACTTGGGAGCGAAACACCTGAATGCCGGATCCGAAATGGGCCCAAAGCACGAAGCCGGCTATCGCCGCCGCCACGCCAAACGGCTTGCTCATGGAGGCCAGACCGCTCATTGAGACCGGAAGCTTCATCGCGGCGCCAATGTGGGCCCCAAAACGGCACGCACCATCCTGCGATGCGGCTCATAGTCCTTGTCGTCCGCCCTGCCAATGCCCGTCAACACGGCCGCCTTCAAGACCTCCTTGCCGGCCGCGCTGTTTTCGAAATCTGTCAGGATGGACCGGATGGATTCACGCAATTGGGCAGGCATCGTGCGCCTCACCGCCCAAGGGAGGTGAAGCAACTGCTCCGAGACAGCCAGGGCGGTCAACTCATCGAAATTGACGGCCTTCGCCATCGCCGGCTGCCCCACGACCATATCGCCGGAGCCCGCGGCATCGGCCTGCCTGCGATAGACGCCAATGACCGAGTTGAGCGGGTTGACGGCAAACTGGGATATGAAATCCTCTTTTTTCAGCCCGGCCTGCAACAGCATATAGAACGGCGCGATGTAGCCGATCATCGCATCCTCCCCGCCGCCGAACAGTACGGTACGCCCGCGCAGCTGAGTCAGATCGGTAATGCCACTGTCCTTGCGCACATAGAGCACCCCGGCAATGGTGCTTTTCCCGAATTCCTTGTTATGCCCTATGACCTGATAGTTCTTGGCCGAACGGATGTAGTGATACTGGTTGTAAAGCACGATCTCGTAACGTTGCTCATCGATGCCGTTCCAGAACGATGGGAAATCCTTGGATGTGACCAAGGTTACCTTGCGGCCGAGCCGCTCGCCAAGTAGTTTCGCGAGGGGTGCGTAGCGCTTCGTGGTTTCGCTGGCATTGAGCCGCGGGAACACCCCCATGATCAAAGGATCCTCCGCGGCCTGGATGACAGGCGCCGCGGCGGCAGTCGCGATCAACCAAAGCAGGGGGGCGATTCGCCGCCATTTGCGATTCCAGTCCCGGATGGATTGAATTTCCATTTGTGGTTCCCCTTCGAAGGCAACGTGAATCATATGGCTTCAGCTTCATCAGCTCGTGCTATTCGTGCGCTGATTGCGGCTCGCAGACAGCCGCAGCGGTTCAACACCGGCTTGCAGGTTTTTCAGACGACTTAAATAATCCTCTTCTTTCATGGGCCTGGCGAGGAGATAGCCTTGCACAAGATCGCAACCCTGGGCCGCGAGGAAACTCAACTGGTCGTGGTTCTCCACTCCCTCGGCGACCACCCTGAGGTCAAGTCCCTTGGCCATGGCCAGTATGGCTTTGACCAGCAAGACGTCGTCCGGATTATTGGGCAGGCCGGCAACGAAGCTGCGATCGATCTTCAACACGTCGAACCGGAAACGTTTCAAGTAACTCAGCGACGAGTAGCCGGTACCGAAATCATCCAGGGACAAAGTCAAGCCCGCAGCACGTAAGCTGCTCAGCTCCTCGGCCACCTGATGGTGATCGTCCAGAAGAACGCTCTCGGTAATTTCAAGTTCCAGCGCACCGGGCGGAATGCCGTATATCGACATCAATTCGGCGAGTCTCTTGGAAAAGCGCCTCCTGAATTGAATTCGGGATATATTGATCGCCAGGAATCCCGGACTGATCCCCCCTTTGTGCCACGCCGACCAGCTGCGGCAGGCTTGTTCGAGAACCCAATCGCCAATGCCGACAATCTGGCCGGTGGCCTCCGCCAGGGGAATGAAGACGGCCGGGCTGATGGCGCCCCTCTCGGGATGATGCCAGCGCAACAGCACTTCGGCGCCACGATGATGTTGGCCGGACGAATCGAAGATCGGCTGAAAGTGGAGCGCCAATTGACCCGCCTCGATCGCCAGATTGAGGTCCTGCTCCATCTGCATACGCTCGTGCAGCCGGGTATTCATCTCCTCGGTGAAGAAAATGGCGGAGCCCTGTGCCGTGCCTTTCGCCTGATACATGGCGTTGTCCGCGTTCGCCATCAGCGTTTCCACACTCTGTCCGTTATCC
>Ga0208454_1001300_pt1 | contig 10416 bp, 9 predicted proteins | sample EasRivMeERMZT100_FD_187530 | JGI IMG/M metagenome (GOLD analysis project Ga0208454, IMG submission 187530) | Soil microbial communities from meander-bound floodplain in the East River, Colorado, USA - East River MetaG ERMZT100 (SPAdes) (version 2) | ecosystem: Environmental > Terrestrial > Soil >...
CGAGCCGGCGCTGCTCATCGCCGACGAGCCCACCACCGCCCTCGACGTGACCACGCAGGCGCAAATCCTCAAGCTGATCGTCGAGCTGCAGAAGCGCCACGGCATGGGGGTGCTGTTCATCACGCACGACTTCGGCGTGGTGGCGGAGCTCGCGCACCGCGTCGCGGTGCTGCGCGAAGGCAGGCTGGTCGAGCTCGGTCCCAAGCTCGACGTGCTGCAGCGGCCGCGGCACGAGTACACCAAGATGCTGATCCACTCGGTGCCGACGCTCGAGCCTCACACCCGGGACGTGAGCGCGCAGGCGCCGCTGGTTCTCGAGACGAAGAACCTTTCCAAAACCTATGCCGACCGCGGCTGGCTCGGACGCCGGCGCGAGGTGCGCGCGGCGAGCGACGTCAGCCTCGAGGTGCGCAAGGGCCAGACCCTCGGCATCGTGGGCGAGTCGGGCTCGGGCAAATCGACCGTGGCGCGCTGCATCGTGCGCCTGATCGAGCCGAGCGGCGGCGAGATCCGGCTCGGCGGCATCGACCTCGCGCGCATGCGAGCGCGCGCGCTGCGGCCGCTGCGCCGGCGCGTGCAGATCGTGTTCCAGGATCCCTACCGCTCGCTCAACCCGCGCCGCAGCGTCGGCGAGGCGATCATCGAGGGACCGGTCAACTACGGCGTGCCGCGCGCCAAGGCGCTCGAGCGCGCCCGGCGCCTGCTCGAGCTGGTGCGCATGGACCCGGCGGTGCTCGATCGCTACCCGCACCAATTCAGCGGCGGGCAGCGCCAGCGCATCTGCATCGCGCGCGCTCTCGCCCTGGAGCCCGAGCTGCTGGTCGCCGACGAGGCGGTCTCGGCGCTCGACGTCTCGGTGCAGGCGCAGGTGCTCGCCCTGCTCGCGGAGATCCGCTCGCGCCTGGACCTGGCGATGCTCTTCATCACGCACGACCTGCGCGTCGCCGCGCAGGTCTGCGACCGGGTCGCGGTGATGCAGGCGGGGCGCATCGTCGAATACGGGCCGGCGCGCGAGGTATTCCTCTCGCCGCAGCACGACTACACGCGCGCGCTGTTCGCCGCCGCGCCGGGGCGAGGCTTCGCGTTTGGCGGCTAAACTAGCAAGATGGACAGGCTCCATGCAGCGGCGATCGCCATCCCTGGCGTAGAGGTGCGCGTGGTGGAGCGATGCAGCTCCACCAACGACCTGCTTCTCAGGGAGGTCCCGGAAACCCCGCTCCTGATCGCGGCCGAAGAGCAAACTGCCGGCCGCGGCCGGCGCGGCCGGCGCTGGCACAGCGCGCCCGGCGCGGGGATCACGTTCTCGCTCGGCCGGCGCATCGCGCGCCCGGTGCGCGAGCTCGCGGCGCTGTCGCTCGTCGCCGGCGTTGCGGCGACGCGAGCGCTGCGGGCGCTCGGCGCGCACCAGGCCGCCCTCAAGTGGCCCAACGACCTCGTCGTCGACGGCGCCAAGCTCGGCGGCATCCTGGTCGAGACCCGCAGCAGCCATGCGGTGATCGGAATCGGCATCAATTGCCGAAGTGATGCGACGGTCGAGGCCAGGGTCGGCCGCAGGCTCGCTTACCTGAACAGCTCGGTCACCCGAAACGAGGTGATCCGGCGAATCGGGGTCGCCCTGGTCGAGGCCATCGACCAGTTCGAGAAGAACGGACTGGACGCGCTGCGCGCGGAATGGGAAGCGATGCACGCATACGCGGGCCAGAAACTGCGCGTGCGGCTGGCGGACGGGCGCACCTTGAGCGGCACCGCGACGGGACTGGGCGCCGATGGCTCTTTGCAGCTTCACACGAGGCAAGGCATGCGCTCCGTCACGAGCGGCCGCGTGGTCTCCGCGAGGTCGGCATGATTCTCGCGATCGATGCCGGCAACTCGCGGGTAAAGTGGGGATGGCACGATGGCACCGGCTGGGCCAGCATCGCCACGGTCTCGCTCATCGAGTTCGCCGCCTCGAGCGACCACGTCAACCCGTTCTCGGTGACGCACGAGGACCCTGAGCGCATCATCATCTCCAACGTCGCCGGCGACGGCGCGCACCACCTCCTCATCAATTGGACCAGCATCTTCGACGTCGAGCCGCTCTGGCTGCGCGCCGAAGCCGAGCGCTGCGGCGTACGCAATCTCTACGAGCGCCCGGAACAGCTCGGCCCCGACCGCTGGGCGGCGCTGATCGCCGCGCGCGCGCTGCACTCATCGGGCCCGGCGCTGGTCGTGAACGCCGGCACCGCGACCACCGTCGACATGCTCTCCGGCGACGGCCGCTTCCTCGGCGGCGCGATCCTCCCGGGGGTCGAGCTGATGCGCTTCGTTCTGCACGAGCACACCGGGCGGCTGCCGCTCGACGAGGGGCAGTACCGGGATACCCCGCGCAAGACGAGCGATGCGATCGAAAGCGGCTGCCGCCATGCGCAGGCGGGCGCCGTGGAGCGCATGTATCGCGTGCTGCGCGATGTCGAGCTGAACCCGCTGTGCATCGTGGCCGGCGGCGCCGGCCGCGCGCTGGTCGATCAGCTCTCGATGCCGCGCCGCTACGTGGAGAACCTGGTCCTGGACGGCCTGGCGCGCATCGCGCTCCACGAGCGCACGCTGGCGAAATGAGGGCGCTGTTTCTGCTGCTGCTGTGCGCGAACCTGGCGTTCTACGCGTGGGCGCGCTACGGCGCGCCCGTCGACGCCGGCGACCCGGCGCCGCTCTCGCGCCAGATCGAGCCGGGGAAGCTCAAGGTGATCTCGCCTGCCAACCTGCCGGCGGCTGCGGCCGCGAAGAAAGCCGCGCCCGCATCCCTGTCCACCTCCACGATTGCTTGCCTGGAATGGGGCAGCTTCACGCTCGCGGACGCGCCGCGCGCGGAGCAGACGCTCGAGCCGCTCGCCCTCGGCGCGCGCCTCGCCCAGCGCCGCACCGAGGAGGTGGCGGGCTGGTGGGTGTTCATCCCGGCGCAGGGCAGCCGCCAGGGCGCGCTCAAAAAGGCGCTGGAGCTCAAGAACCTCGGCATCGACGAGTATTTCATCGTGCAGGACGAAGGCGAGCACCGCTGGGCGCTGTCGCTCGGGATATTCCGCAGCGAGGAAGCGGCGCAGGCGCACCTCGCGGCGCTACGGTCTCAGGGCGTGCGCAGCGCCCTGGTCGGTGCGCGGGAAACCGTGGTGCCGAAGGTCTGGCTGCAGGTGAAAGGTGTCGATGCCTCGCTTCAGGCGCGGCTGAAGGAGATCGCCCGCCAGGCCGAAGGCAGCGAGCTGAGGGATTGTCGCTAGAGCATTAACCGATCGGCAGGGCGCCGCCGGGCACATGCTTCGCGACCAGCTGCAACAGCTTGTCGGCACGTACCGGCTTGGTGAGATAGCCCACCGCGCCGAGCGCCTTGCCGCGGTCGTCCCCCTCGTCGTACGAGGTGAGGAAAATCACCGGGATGCGCGGCAGCGTGGTATCGGCCTTCAGCGCCGCGATGAACTCGAAGCCGTCCATGTGCGGCATGTTGATGTCGCAGACGATCAGGTCCGGGGCGCTGCGCAGCACGTGGTACCCCGCGGCGATCGCGTCCGCGGCGGCGTGCACCTCGTAGCCGGCCGCCGCCAGGTGCATTCGCAGCAGCTCGCGGATGCTTTCGTCGTCGTCGACGACGAGAATCGTTGCCGCCATGGATTGGCAAAGATTCTATCGCCGGATCGCCGAAGAAAACAAAAAGGCCCGGGGGTACCGGGCCTTTTCGACATCTGGCTTTCGGCCAGATCAATCGTCGTCATCGTCGTCGTCGTGGTGTCTGCCGTCGTGGTGGTGGCCGTGTTTGTAGTGGTGCTTCTGCGCAAGGACTTTCACATCGGCGTCGCCTTGGAATGCTTTGCCGTCGCGCGTCTTACCCTTCACGAAGCCACGGGTATTCATCAGGGTAAAGCCGGCCTTCGAGGTGTCGAAGCGGCACACGCGGTCGCGCTTGCGATCCCCGTTGCGATCTTTGCCGCTTCTCGCGCAGCGGACGAAGCTTTGCTCGTCGCCAGTCGGTCCGAACCTGAGGCTGTGGACGTTGATGTCGAATGGGTCGAATCCGCTCTTCCTGTTCGACAGCAGCGCCACCCGGATGTGACGTTCCCGCATCTTGATCGGCGTGGTCTTCTCCTTATTATCCGGCTTGATGTCGATGTTGATCGCCATGTAATCCGGCCCCCCCGGCGGCGTCTGCGGCTTCACGCGTGTGGCCAACAGGGTATAAGGGCCGCCGCTAGCGAAGCCCGCCCCCGGGTTATGGGTCACCGAGACCTGCCAGCGGCCCGCCGTATCTGCGGTGAACTGGACGTATGAGTCGGTATCGAACTCGTTTGTGGATGTCGGATCATTCTGCACGATTCCGAGGTCATCCCGCTGCCGGCCCAGAGGATCGACAACGTAGAGGTGCGTATCGAGCTCGCTAAACATTTCGGTGTTGATATCGATGGTGATGGTATCGCCTGCGCCCGCATCGAAAGAATAGACGTCGACGCTGGGCGTCCCGGTGGTGTTAAGGATTGCGCCATCGACGTCGATGACGGTCTCGGCCCCGGATTGGGCCAGCGCCGTTCCATTTGCCCCCAGCGCAACCAACGCCATCGCCAACAGCGTGTTGCGAATCGTGCGTTGCATACTCCGTTGCGTACTCATTTGCCACTCCTCGTAGTTATCGTCACGGTCACCGGCTTTCGTCGGTGACTCCCTGTCGTGCGTAGACGATTAGGCGCGCCGCGCCGCCGGGGTGTCGGTGAAGAAGTGCGCACGCTTGCTAACCTCACAACCTCCGGAAAGGCCGTTTGTCGCACGTCGTCGTCGCCGTGGTGACGCACGTCACGCGTGGCGACGAACTTTGTCATGCGACAAAAATTGTCGGACAAAAACTGTCAGCGACGATGGCGGGGGGATTGGTGCTGGTGGCCCGACTCGAACGGGCGACCTACTGATTACGAATCAGTTGCTCTACCAGCTGAGCTACACCAGCACTACGAGAGCCTACGAATGTAGGCGATGGATTATAGCGGCAGCGCGCAAGTCGCGTGAACTATTCGCGCTGCGCCGGCCCGCGGGCGCCTTTCGCGCCGCCGTTGCCGCCGTCGGTCGCCCGCCTTTGCGCCGCCAGCGGGCTCGTCCTTAGTATGGCCGGACCAATAAAGGAGGTCGCCTTGCGCAGGGTTGGGGGATTCACGCTGATCGAGATCATGGTCACCGTCGCGGTGCTCGCCGTGCTGCTCGTCGCGGCCGCGCCGGCGATGACCGACATGGTCCTCAACAACCGCATGGCCGGTCTCAGCAACGACCTGATGTCCGACCTGGCGATCGCGCGCAGCGAGGCGCTGAAGCGCGGCCAACGCGTCGTCCTGTGCAAGAACGCCGGCAACGATTCGAGCTGCAGCACCGGCCTCTGGGCCGACGGCTGGCTGCTGTACCTCGACGCCGACAACGACACCACGCTCGACACCGGGGAAACCATTCTGCGCGTGCGCCAGGCGCTGCCCAGCGGGTACACGGTCACGCCGACGGGAATCATGGAAACCCTGGTGGTGCGGCCCGTCGGCATGGTCACGCCGACGGGAACCTTCAAAATCTGCGACCAGCGCACCGGCAACTTCGGCCGCCTGATCACCATCTCCGCCGGCGGGCGCGCGAGCTCCGCCGCGACAACCTGCCCATGAACATGCTCCCCACCTTCGTGCACAAAAACCTCCCGGCCCGCTCGGACGGCGTCACGCTGATCGAGGTCCTGGTCGCGATCCTGATCCTTTCCTTCGGGCTGCTCGGCAGCGCCGGGCTGCAGATGGCAGGGCTGAGGGCGGCGCTCGCCGCGAACCAGCGCACCACGGCGACGCTGCTCGCTTACGACGCGGCGGACCGAATGCGCGCCAACAAGGTGGGGGTCGCTGCAAACAACTACCACAACTATACGGCGACGCAGAACATCAACTGCCTTCAAGCGGCCGGTTGCACCGCGCAGCAGCTGGCGCAGCACGACATGTGGGAGTGGGCGCAGGCCATCGCGGCACAGCTGCCTTCCGGCATCGGCATCGTGTGCAAGGACCAGTCGCCGAACGACGGCACCAGCAACATAAGCCTGCTTGCCGCCGGTTGCGACAACCTGAGCGATCAGCACGTCATCAAGATCTGGTGGATCGAAGACCGCTCGGAGACCAACCCGACCGGAACGCTCAAGCGGTTCACCACGTCGGTGCGCCCATGAACAAGCGCGCGCGGCAAGCGGGCTTTACCCTGATCGAAATGATGGTGTCGATGGCGCTCGGCCTGCTGCTGGTCATCGTCATCGGCCAGGTCTTCGTCACCAGCAAGGAGTCGTACCGCACGACCGAGGACCTCTCGCGCCTGCAGGAGAACGCGCGCTTCGCCGCCGCTCAGATGAGCCGGGTGATTCGCATGGCGGCCTTTACCACCGATCCGCTCGCCAACCGCACGGCGGTGTTTCCACTGGCGATTACGCCGGCGCTCGCTGGGACCGAAGGCCTTTTCGGCGCCCCCGACCAAGTTACCGTGCGCTACCAGGGGAGCGGAGCGGGCACCGCGGACGGTTCGATCCTCGACTGCCAGGGCAACCCGATCCGGGCCGACGAGCTGGCGGTAGCGCGCTTCTACCTCGCGGCCGGCGCCAACGGCGCGAATGCGCTGTTCTGCGACAACACGGGAACGGTGGGGCCGCTCGGCTTGGTCACGGGGCCGGTGGAGCTCGCCTCCGATGTCGAGAACATGCAGATCCTCTACGGCGAGGATACCGACCTGGACGCCACTGCGAACCGCTACCTGCCCGCCAGCGACGTCGCCAGCTTCGACAACGTGGTGAGCGTGCGCATCGCGCTTGTGGTGCGCTCCACCAACCAGGTCGCCGCATCGGTCAACACCAGCACCTACAACCTGCTCGGCACGGTGTTCGACCCGGTCGACGACCGTCGCCTGCGCCGCATGTACACCTCGACCATCACGCTTCGCAACCGCGCGCCATGAACCGCCACCCCCTGCGCCGCCAGCGCGGCACCGCGCTGATCATCGCGATGCTGTTCCTCGTGATCCTCGGCATGCTCGGCGTCACCACCATGACCGCCACCACGCTCGAGGAGCGCATGGCGGGCAACACGCGCGACCGCGACCTCGCGATGCAGGCGGCCGAGGCGGCGCTGCGCGACGCCGAGCGCGACCTCACCAACACCGCCGTTACCGCTGGGCGCGTCGTGACGCTGGCCAATTTCGTCGCCGCCTGCACCGCCGGGCTCTGCACCGAGGGCGCGCCAATTCTCACCAACATCGACGACCCCACGAAGAGCGCGTACTTCACCCAGTACATGAGCTCATCGCAGCCGTTCATGGGGCCGGCGGCGCAGCCGCGCTACCTCATCGAGCTCCTGACCGCCATGCCGCCGCAGGTCCCGGCGCCGCCGGCGGGCCAGCAGATCCGCAACTTCCGCATCACGGCCAAGGGTTTTGGCCGGAACACGAACACGGTCGTGATCCTGCAGACCGTGTTCCAGCTGACCATATGAGCACATCATGAAGACTTCGATCCGCACCATCGCTCTGGCGCTGGCCGCTTCGGCCGCCGCCTCCACCGCGCACGGCGCCGGGCTCACGCTCGGCACCACGCCACTCTACCTCGGCTCGAGCGTCGCGCCGATCGTGATGCTCACGGTGTCGAGGGACGAGCAGCTGTTCCAGAAGCTGTACAACGACTACACCGACCTCGACGGCGACGGCCTGCTCGACATTACGTACAAGCACTCGATCAACTACTACGGCTACTTCGACGGCTTCAAGTGCTACAACTACGACACGGCGCTCAGCCGCTTCGTGCCGATCGCGCTCAGCCCGTCGGCTAACAAGTATTGCGACACGGTGGCCGGCGGGCGCTGGAGCGGCAACTTCCTCAACTGGGCGACCATGACGCGCGCCGATTCGGTGCGCAAGATCCTCTACGGCGGGCATCGCCAGACCGACACTGCGGCGCTGACGGTGCTCGAGCGGGCGAATATTCCCTTCGAAACCCACGCTTTCGCCAAGTACTACCACGGCGCCGACATCAACCGGCTGACGCCGTTCACGACGACCGTCACTACACCCACCGGCGGGGCGGTGACGGGCTCCGACAATCTGTATTCCGGCAACCTTGCGGTCCCCATCAGCGCCGGCACGAAACACTTTCGCAGCCTTCCCATGGCGGTCTGCAAGGGAGACCAGGTCAAGGTCAACCTTGGCGCCGCCGCTACCGCCAACTATGTGGTTGGCTATGTATCGGTTGTGAATGGCACGGGGGACTGCAGCACCACCGGAGGCGGCAGCGGCTTCACCATGATCGTCAAGGCCCAGGGCGTGTCCGGCGCCGGCGCCGGCTCCAATGCAGGCAATGCCTATACGCTGACCAACCTCAGCTCCACCGGCATCACGATCTGCAACGTCACCGACGCCGGCAGCACCAATCTTTCGCATACCACGACCAATCCGCCGCTGATCAAGGTCGCGAAGGGCAACTTCGCGATGTGGGCGAACAACGACATCACGCAATGCCAATGGAACCCGGCGAACGCCACGCGCACCTTCGGCGGCACCGGCTCGAACGGCAACGAAGGCGCGCTCAGCGGCGGACTCCCGACGGTCTTTCCCGAAGGCAGCGTGAACTGGGCGAGCGCGCACGAGCCGATCCAGGCGACGCACGGCCTTGCCGTCGCCGGCGTGTTCAACTTCGTCATGCGGGTCGAGGCCTGCAAGCCGGGCGTCCTGGGCTTCGAGCGCTGCAAGGCCTACGGCGCGGGCTTCAAGCCGATCGGCCTGCTGCAGTTCTACGGCGAGCCCGACCTGCTCTACTTCGGCCTGATGACCGGCAGCTACGCGAAGAACAAGTCCGGCGGCGTGCTGCGCAAGAACGCCGGTACCTTCACCAACGAAGTGAACCCCGCGAACGGGACGTTCATCGTCCCGGCGGGCGGCGGGATCGTCGACACGCTGAACCGGTTGCGCATCTACGGCTATGACTACGCCACGACCAGCTATGGCGGGGCGGGGCCGGACCGGGACGGCTGCGGCGTCGTGACCGCCGGCAGCGGCACCGCCACCCTGAACCGCGGCGATGCGCAGGAGGGCCTGTGCACCAGCTGGGGCAACCCGGTGGCCGAGACCTATCTCGAGTCGCTGCGCTACCTCGCCGGCAAGACCGTCGATCCGACCTTCACCTACGCGGCAGGCTCCAAGGATGACCAGGTGGGCGGCGCGCCCGGCCTGCCCAAGCCGGCGTGGGTCGACCCGATGTCCGACACGACGAGGTACTGCCGCCCGCTCAACGTGCTCGTGTTCAGCGCCAACGTGACGAGCTTCGACAACGACCAGCTCGGCAACGTGACCCAGCTGAACACCGCCAGCTCCGCGGTGACGCTCACCAACTCGGTCGGCACGGCCGAGGCGATCAATGGCAACAACTTTTTCGTCGGCAACGACGGCGCGGGAAACAACAACGAGCTCTGCACGCTGAAGAACGCGATCAGCTTCGGCAGCGTCTACGGCGTCTGCCCGGAATCGCCGCGCGGCCGCGGCAGCTACCTGATCTCGGGAATCGCGCACCACGCGCACACCAACCGCATCCGCGTCGCGCCTGATCCGACCGCGCTCGCGGTGCCGCCGACCAACACGCGCGCCCTCAAGGTCAATACCTACGGCATCACGCTCGCGGCGAACAGCGGCACGGTGCAGATTCCGGTCGGAACCAACACCGTGACCCTGCTGCCCATCGCACGGGTGCAGGACATCATCGTCGGCGCCGGCTCGGGCGGCCTGATCGATTTCAAGGTGATCCAGCAGAACGCCACCAGCGGCAAGTTCTTCGTGCAGTGGGAAGTGTCGCAGCAGGGCGCGGACCGCGACCTCGACCTGTGGGGCGTCATCAGCTACACGATCAACACCGGCGTCACGCCGAACACGATCACCGTCACGACCGACGTGATCTCGGCGAACCCGAGCGGCTTCCTCGGCTTCGGCTACGTGATCGCCGGCACCAACCAGGACGGCGCGCACTTCCATTCGGGATACAACACGTTCAACTACACCTACAACCCCGGCGGCATCGTCGAGTGCACCAACTGCCAGACCGCGGATGCGCCGAGCTCCAAGACGTACAACGTCCAGAACTCGACGGCGCAGATCCTGAAGGACCCGCTGTACTACGCCGCGAAATACGGCGGCTTCACCGACGTCAATGCCAACAACCTGCCGGACCAGACGATCGAGTGGGACAGCAAAAAGATCGACGGCAGCGACGGCGCCGACGGCATTCCGGACAACTACTTCCCGGTAACCAACCCGGCCGCGCTGGAGGCCGCGCTCGATCGCGCCTTCATCTACATCCTGCAGGTCTCGTCGGCCTCCTCGGTGGCGACGAACTCGACCTCGCTCACCACCGGCAGCCGGGTGTACCAG
>Ga0208454_1001303_pt1 | contig 10399 bp, 8 predicted proteins | sample EasRivMeERMZT100_FD_187530 | JGI IMG/M metagenome (GOLD analysis project Ga0208454, IMG submission 187530) | Soil microbial communities from meander-bound floodplain in the East River, Colorado, USA - East River MetaG ERMZT100 (SPAdes) (version 2) | ecosystem: Environmental > Terrestrial > Soil >...
GAACGCCTCGGTGCCCACCTCGAGGCCCTCCACTGCCGAAAGCACCGAGATTGCCGGCGTGAGGACCGCGTCGCCGTAAAAGAGCGATGCCCCGAACACGCCGATGACGAGAAGTGGCAGGCGCCAGTGCGGCTGGCCCCGGATCGCGTTGGTGGCGAGCGCGATCAGCGCCATGATGCCGCCCTCGCCGCGGTTGTCGGCGCGCATGATGAGCATCACGTACTTGAGCGAGACGACGATCATCAGCGACCAGAACATCAGCGACAGGCCGGCGAGGACGTTCTCGTGCGTGAGCGCGATGCCGTGCTCGGCGGAGAAGGTCTCCTTCACCGCGTAGAGCGGGCTGGTGCCGATGTCGCCGAACACCACGCCCAGCGCGATGAGGGTCAGGGCGGGCGTCGATTGGCGCGCGGGCATCGGGAGCGAAGCCTAAGGGACCCGGGACAGGACGGCAGCGCGTGCGGCGATTTTTTACGGCGTTTTTACGCGCCCTTTTTACGGCGTTTTTACGCCCGCGTTGCGCTAGAGTCTGCGCATGAAGTGGCCTGGATATGAGTGGTCCGGGTACATCGGGGCCGCTGGCGCCACCGTCGCAGCGACGCTGGTCGGGCTCGGGCTGGACGCGTACTTCCACGTCGTGAACGTGGCGCTGGTATACCTGATCGCGGTGGTGCTGGTGGCGCTGCGCTTCAGTCGCGGCCCGGTGGTCGCGGTCTCGGTGCTCAACGTGGTCGCGTTCAACTTCTTCTTCATCCCGCCGCGCGGGACTTTCCACGTCGACGACCCGCAGTACCTGCTGACCTTCGCCATGATGCTCGGCGTAGGCCTGATCGTCTCCGGCCTTACCGACCGCGTGCGCGCACGCGCTCAAGCGCAGGCTGCGCTCGAGATCGAGGCCGAGACCGAGCGTGTGCGCAGCGCCCTGCTTGCCTCGATCTCGCACGACCTGCGCACGCCGCTCGCGGTGATCACCGGCTCCTCCTCGACGCTGGCGGAGCGCGGCGAGCGCCTGGGCGCGGAGGAGCGCGCCGCGCTCGCGCAGAGCATCTTCCAGCAGGCGCGCGACATGTCGGAGCTGGTCACCAAGGTGCTGCAGATGACGCGCCTGGAGAGCGGCGCGATCAAGCTCGAGCGCGGCTGGGACTCGCTGTCGGAAATCGCCGGCGCGGTGCTTCGCCGCCTGCACGACCGCCTGGCGACGCATCTGATGATGGTCGATCTGCCCGACGACCTGCCGCTGGTGCGCGTGGATGCGAGCCTGATCGAGCAGGTGCTGGGGAACCTCCTCGAGAACGCGGCGCGCCACACCCCGCCACGCACCCTCATCCGCCTGCGCGCCCAAGTCGCCGGCGGCGAGATGGTGGTCTCGGTGGAGGACTTCGGCCCCGGCCTGCCGGAGGGCGACCTCGAGCGCATCTTCAAGAAGTTCCACAAAGGCGCCGGCCTCGGCCTGGCGATCTGCCGCGCGATCGTCGAGCTGCACAAGGGCCGCATCTGGGCCGAGCGCCTGCCCGGCGTCGGCACCGCCTTCCGCTTCACGCTTCCCCTCGAGACACCGCCGCCCATGCCGGTCGAAGCGTTCGCGAGATGAATCCAACCATTCTCGTCGTGGAGGACGAACCCGAGATCCGGCAGTTCCTGCGCACCTCGCTGAAAGCCGAGGGCTACCGCGTGGTCGAGTCGCCGAACGGCCGGCGCGGCTCGCTCGACGCCGGCCTGCACAAGCCCGACCTCGCGATCGTCGACCTCGGGCTGCCCGACTTCGACGGCATCGAGGTGATCCGCCGCATCCGCGAATGGTCGCCGATGCCGATCATCGTGCTGTCGGCGCGCATCCAGGAGCGCTCCAAGATCGACGCGCTCGACACCGGCGCCGACGACTACATCACCAAGCCGTTCGGCGTCGGCGAGTTGCTCGCGCGGGTGCGCGTGGCGTTGCGGCACGCGGTGCAGCCGGAAAACGGCCAGAGAATCCTGAACCTGGGTTTGACTTCAGTAGACCTCGAAAAGCGCCGCGCGACCAAGGGCGACGAGGAAATCCACCTCACCGCGATCGAGTTTCGCCTGCTCGCCTGCCTCGCCAAGCACCTCGACATGGTGGTGACGCACCGGCAGCTGCTGCAGCAAGTCTGGGGACCGACGCACGTCGAGGACACGCATTACCTGCGCGTGTACATGAAGCAGCTACGCGAAAAGCTAGAGCCGGACCCGGTGAGGCCGAAATACCTGCGGACGGAGACCGGGGTCGGCTACCGCCTGGTGGCCGACGAGAATTCGGGGACGGAGCCCTAACTAGATCTCGACGCGCGTTCCGAGCTCGATCACCCGGTTGGTGGGGATGTTGAAGTAGTCGGTGATGTTGCCGGCGTTGCGCGCCATCGCGGCGAACATTCGTTCGCGCCAGCGTGCCATGGTCGACGCGCCGCCCGCCCCGGGAACGACCTGCTGGCGCGAGAGGAAAAACGAGGTCTGCATCATGTCGAACTCCAGGCCGAGCGCGCCGCACACCTCGAGAGCGCGCATCACGTCGGGCCGGTTCATGAAGCCGAAGCGCACGCGCACCCGCCAGCAGCCGTTGCCCATGCGCTCGCAGGTGACGCGCTCCTCGAAGGTCACCCACGGCACGTCGCGGATCTCGACCGTGAGGAACACCACGCGCTCGTGCAGCACCTTGTTGTGGTTGAGGTTGTGCAGCAGCGCGTGCGGCGTCGCCTCGGGCGTCGCGGTGAGGAAGATCGCCGTGCCCGGCACGCGGTGCGGCGGATCGCGCATCAGCGACTTCAGGAACGGGTCGAGCGGCACCGCCGACTCGTTCAGGCGCGTGAACATCACCTCGCGGCCGCGCCGCCAGGTCGTCATCACCAGGAACACGCCGACGCCGATCGCGAGCGGGAACCAGCCGCCGTCGGGCACCTTGAGCATCGCCGAGCCGAAGAACGCGATGTCGATGGCGAAGAAGAAGCCGGTGGCGGCGAGGCACAGCCAGAGCGGATAGCGCCAGGCGTAGCGGATCACGAAGAACGTGAGGATCGTGGTGACCAGCATCGTGCCGGTCAGCGCGACGCCGTAGGCCTGCGCGAGGTTGCTCGACGTGCCGAAGCCGAGCACCGCGGCGAGCACCATCACCAGGAGGAACCAGTTGAGCGCCGGGATGTAGATCTGGCCGTAGGCGCGCGCCGAGGTCTGCACGATGTTGAGCCGCGGCAGGAAACCGAGCTGCACCGCCTGGCGCGTGAGCGAGGCCGTGCCGGTGATCGAGGCCTGCGACGCGATCACGGTGGCCGCGGTGGCGAGCCCGACCATCGGATAGAGCGCCCAGCCGGGAAACGCGTAGTAGAAAGGGTTCGCGACCGCCGCCGGATTGGCGATCAGCAGCGCGCCCTGCCCGAAGTAGTTCAGCACCAGCGCCGGCAGCACGACTACGAACCAGGCGATGCGGATCGGGCGCTTGCCGAAGTGGCCCATGTCCGCGTACAGCGACTCGGTGCCGGTGAACGCGAGCAGCACCGCGCCGAGCACCGCGAACGAGGCGAGCGCGTGGGTGGTGACGAAGCCGTAGGCGTGGCGCGGGTCGAGCGCCGCGGCCACGCCGGGGTTGAGCCAGATGTTCCAGAGGCCGACCGCGCCGAGCGCCAGGAACCAGAGCAGGCACACCGGCCCGAACAGCGCGCCCACCTTCGCCGTGCCGAGGCGCTGCAGCGCGAACAGGCCGAACAGCACCAGCACCGAGAGCGGCAGCACCCAGCGCTCGAAGAGCGGCGTCCCCACCTGCAGGCCTTCGATCGCCGAAACCACCGAGATCGCCGGCGTCAGCACGGTCTCGCCGAGGAACAGCGCCGCGCCCAGCAGGCCGAGCAGGGTCACTGCCAGCCGCAGCCGGGGCCGCTGCTTGAGCGCGTTGCTGGCGAGCGCGAGCAGCGCCATCGTGCCGCCCTCGCCGCGGTTGTCGGCGCGCATCACCAGCACCACGTACTTGAGCGACACCACGACCACCAGCGACCAGAAGATGGTCGAGAGGCCGCCGAGGATGGTGGCCGGGGTGAACGGCAGGCCGTGCGCCGGGGAGAAAGTCTCCTTGACCGCGTACAGCGGGCTGGTACCGATGTCGCCGAAGACGACGCCGAGCGCGGCGAGCGTCAGCGCGGTCTGGGTGTCCTTGCCGGAGCGGTCTCTCTCCAATAGTGTCGCTAGAACCTGCCTGAGAAGCAGGCGCGCAAGCTACCGTCGCGCCGCCGGAAAAGCAAATTCGAGCTTCAGCTTGAGCGGCTCGCCGAGCGGCTGGAACGAGGCCGGCACGGGCGGCTCCTGCGTCACGACGAACACGAAGGCCGCCAGCAGGGCAACGCCGATCGCGAGGCCCGCGGCCACGAGCGGCAGCCGCCGCGGCCGCAATTGCGCGAGCCGCGCCTTGAGCGCGAGCCGCTCCTCTTTCGCTGAAACGACGCGAGCGGATGCGTCCGCGGCGCGGTGCGTCTGCTGTTCCAGCGCTTCCTCGGCGGCGATGCCCGCGCGCAGCAGGTCGGCCGCCGCGGATTCCACTTCGGCGCGCCGGCCCGCGGCGAGCTCGAGCTTCTTTTCCGCGTCCAATTTTTTCTGCAGAGCGGCGAGCGCCTTCTCGTCGGCGCGCAGCTGCACCGCCTTGGCCTTCGCCGCGGCGGCATCGGCCGCCGCGCGTGCGGCGAGGGCCAGCGCAAGCTCTTCTTCGTGCTCGGCTCTTGCGCGCGCCGCTTCCTCGGCCTGCCGCGCCGCCGCCTCGGCTTCCACCTGCTTGCGGGTAAGCGCCTCCTCGGCGGCAATGCGCGCCTGGAGCGTGGCCGTCGCGCGCGACTCCGCCTCGGCTTTCTCGAGCGAAACCCGCTCGCTCTTGCGCTCCGCCTCGAGGCGCATTTCATGGTCGGACGCCGCTTTCGCTTCGGCGTGCTCACGCTCCGCCGCGCGGCGTGCCGCTGCCGCGTCCGCCTCGGCCCGCGCCTGCGCCCCGCGACGCAGCTCCGCATCGAGCGCCGCGCGCTGGGCGGCTGCATCGGCTGCCTGCTTTTCCGCATCGCCCGCCCGGCGCGCCTCCGCCTCGAGCGCGCGCTCGGCGGCGGTGCGCCCCTGCAGCTCGGCCGCCGCGGCGGCTTCGGCGGCCGCGAGCTCCTCCGCCGCCACGCGCCGCCGGTCCTCGGCCTCGATGCGCGCGGCAAGCGCCGCCTCGGCCTGCGATTCTGCCTTCTCGCGCTCGCGCGCGACGCGCGCGGCGTCGGCTTCCGCCTGCGCGCGATCTTCGGCGGCCTTGCGCGCCGCGGTCTCCGCCTGCTCGCGCTCGCGCGCCGCCTGAAGCGCGATGCTTTCCGCGCTCAGGAGCGCCTTCGAGCGCTCGCTCAGGGCCGCGTCGGCTTCGTGGCGCTCGAGCGCTGCGGCGGCGAGCGCCTGCTCTGCGGCCGTCCGCTCGCCCGCCTCCGCAGCCGAGCGCGCCTTGGCCTCCTCCGCTTCGCGCGCCGCCTGCGCCGCGTCGGCCTCGGCCCCTAGTCGCTCGCGTGCGATCCGCTTGAGCTCCCCGTCCGCGATCTCGCGCTCGCGCGCCAGGCGCGCGGCTTCGGTCTCGGTTTGAGCTCGCGCGTCGGCTTGCTGGCGTGCGGCTTCCTCCGCCGCCGCCTGGCGCTTGGCCGCCTCCAGCGCCTGCGTCTCGACCTCGGCGCGCTTGCGCGCCTTGGCGTCGGCCGCCTGCTCGAGCGCGCGCCGCTCCTCCGCGAGCCGGGTGGCGCGATTGGCCGCTTCGATTCTTGCTTTTGCCTCTTCAAGAGCGCGTTTTTCCGCTTCCTGGCGCTCCGCCGCGGATTGCAGCGCCGCTGCCTCGGCATCCGCACGCGCCTGCGCGTGCTTCGTGGCGTGCGCGTCCTGCGCTTCGCGCTCGCGCAACGCCGCCGTCGCGTTGCGCTCCGTCGCGATCCTTTCCTCCGCCGCGACGCGCGCTTGCTCTTCCGCCTCGGCGCGCGCCCGCGCGAGCTCGGCCGCGGCGGTTTCCACGCGCCTGCGCTCCTCGGCGAGCGCGCTGGCGCGAGTCTCTGCCGCGATCCGCCCTTGCGCCTGCTCGGACGCCGCGCGTTCGGTCGCGACGCGCTCCTGCGCCAGGCGCCCCGCTTCCAGCTCGGCGGCGACCCGCGTCTCGGCTTCGCGCTTCTGCTTGTCCTCGGCGGTCTTGCGCTCGCGCGCGGCTTCGAGCGCCTTCGCCTCGCCGTGCGCGCGCTCGCGCGCCGCGCGCCGCGCCTGTTCTTCGTTGGCGGCGCGCTGCTTCATCGCCGCCGCGGCCTGCGCCTCGGACTCGGCGCGCGCCTTTGCATGCTGGGCCGCCTCCTCCTCCTTCTTCTTGCGGCCCTCGGCGATCGCCGCCGCCTTCTTCTCGGCTTCCTCGCGCTGACGCGCTTCGGCCGCGGCCGCCGCTTCGGCGCGCTCGCGCTCGGTCACCAGGCGCGCCGCCTTGGCCTCGGCCTCGGCGCGTGCGTGGGCGAGACGCCGCAGCTCCACCTCGGCGGCCTGGCGCTCGCGCGCGAGATCCAGCCCGCGACGCTCCTCGCCGGCGCGCGCCTGCGCCACTTCCTCGCCGCTCTTCTCGCGCTCGATGCGCTCGCGCTCGGCGCCTTTAAGCTTGTCGAATATCTTGCTCATTTCGGGGCGTTATTTCTTCCTTGCTGCTGCTTTTACCATCTCTGCCGCGCTCAGCTTGGGCTTCGCCGCGGGCGCTGCCGCAGGCCTGGGTGCCGGGGGAGGCGGGGCCGGCGTCGCCGCGCCTGCCGTTGGCGCGGGTTTTTGCGCTACTTTCGGCGCGAAATCCAGGTTGATCAGGTCGCCGAGCTGGTCGGAGTAGGTCTCGCGCACCTTCTGCATCACCGGCAGCGCCTTCTTGAACGCCTCGACCAGCTTCGGATCGTACTTCTTGCCCGCGCCGCGCTCGATCTCGCCGCTCGCGCGCTCGATGGGCAGCGCTTCGCGGTAGAACTGGGTGCTGGTCATCGCTTCGAACGAGTCGACGATCGCCATCACGCGTCCGCCCCAGGGGATGACTTCGCCCTTGAGCCCCTTCGGATAGCCGCTGCCGTCGTAATTTTCGTGGTGCGTGAGCGCGAGCTGGCGCGCGAGCCTGAGCAGCGGATCGGTGTGCTCGCCGATGATCTCGGCGCCGATCTCGGGATGGCGCTTGATGCGCTCCCAGTCCGGCGCCGAGAGCTTTTCGCGCTTGCGCAGGATCTCGGCCGGCACGCCGAGCTTGCCGATGTCGTGCAGCGGAGCCGCCTTCTGCATCATCTCCGCCAGGTCAGGCAGGGCGCCCGAGGCCTGCGCGATCAACTTGGCGTAGTGCGCGAGGCGCATCACGCGGTTGCCGACCGCCTGGCTCTCGTGGACCTCGAGCACGCGTGCCAGGCGCTTGATCATCTCTACGCGCGTGCGCTCGAGCTGCTCGGTGCGCTCCAGCACCAGGCGCTCGAGCTCGGCGCGCTGGTTGACGAGCGCGAGGTGCATGCCGACGCGGCTCTTCAGGATCGTGGCGTTGGTGCCGGTCTTGGAGATGTAGTCCACCGCGCCCAGCGCCAGGCCTTCGGCCTGCGACTGCGGCTCGCTGCGGCCGGTGAGGAAGATCACCGGGATCGCGCTCGTGGCCGGCTCGTCCTTGAGCGCGCGGCACACCTCGAAGCCGTCGATGTCGGGCATGTCGATGTCGAGCAGGATCAGGTCCGGGCGCGGCTCGCCGAACGCCTTCTCGATCGCGCTCCCCGGGTCGGCGGCGGTCATCACCTGGTATTCCTCGCCCAGCGCTCTTGTGACCAGCGCCAGCATGTCCTCGGAGTCGTCGACCGCGAGGATCACCGGGCCCGCTTTTTTCTCGCCGTCGCTCACTCGGGAAACACCACCGTGAGCTTGCCGCCGGCGCGCCGGCCGGGGCTGTCGCGCACCACGATCTCGACGTCGCGGCCGAGGCTGGTCAGGCAGTCGATCAGCTTGCGCTCGGACACCCCGCGGAAGCGCCCGCGCAGGATGCCCGACAGCTTCGGCTGCGTGAGGCCGAGGATCTTCGCCGCCTGCACCTGGGTGAAGCCGTTGTGGCGAATGATCTCGCCGATCTTGTGGACCAGTTGCGCCTTGGCGGTATCGCGTTCGCTCATGCTGGGCCGCGATTATACCCATGTACCTCGTCGCAGCCGTGGCGGCGCAGGAAGCGCACCTGGGCGTCGGTCTCGACGCCCTCGGCGATCACCTTCAGGTGCAGCGAGTGGCCGAGCGAGATGATCGCCTGCGCGAGCACGCCTTCGTCGAGCTCGGCCCCGCTGCCGATGTCGCGCACGAACGAGCGGTCGATCTTGAGCGTGTCGATCGGCAGGTCCTTCAGATAGGACAAGCTCGAGTAGCCGGTGCCGAAGTCGTCGACCGAGAGCGTGATGCCGAGCTGCTTCAGGCCCTGCAGCACCGCGATCGCCGCGTCGACGTTGCCCATGACCATGCTCTCGGTGAGCTCCATCTCGAGCTGCGCGGGATCGAGCGCGGTTTCCTCGAGGATGCGCGACACGCTGCGCACCAGGCCTTCCTGGCGGAACTGGCGCAGCGAAAGGTTCACCGAGACGACGCCCGGGTCGAGGCCGGCATCGAGCCAGGCGCGGGTCTGGCGGCAGGCCTCGCGCAGCACCCATTCGCCGATGCTCACGATCAATCCCGTCTCCTCGGCGAGCGGGATGAAGCGCGCCGGGCGCACCAGGCCCCACTCGGGGTGCAGCCAGCGCACCAGCGCCTCGGCGCCCACGATCTCGCCGGTCTGCAGGTTCACCTTCTGCTGGTAGTGCAGCGCGAGCTCGTTGCGCTCGAGGGCGCGGCGCAGCGCGTTCTCGAGCGCCAGGCGCTCGCTCACGCGCTCGTTCATCTCCGAGGTGTAGAACTGGAAGTTCGAGCGGCCGTGCTCCTTGGCGCGGTACATCGCGGCGTCGGCGTTCTTGAGCAGCGTGTCCACGTCGCGCCCGTCCTGCGGGTAGAGGCTGATGCCCGCGCTGCACGTGACGTGGAGCTCCTTGCCGTCGATGGTGAGGGGCTCGCTCACCTTGGCCGAGATGCGCTGCATCGCGCGGTAGATGATCTCCTCGTTCGACTGGTCGTTCAGGATCAGCACGAACTCGTCGCCGCCGACGCGCCCGACGGTGTCGCCCTCGCGCAGCACGGTGCGCAGGCGCTCGCCCATCGCCTTCAGCAGCAGGTCGCCGGTCGAGTGGCCGAGCGAGTCGTTCACGAACTTGAAGTGGTCGAGGTCCATGAACACCACGGCGATGGCGCGGCTCTGGCGCTGCGAGTACACCGCCTGGCGCAGTCGGTCATGGAGCAGGTTCCTATTGGGCAGACCGGTGAGGGCATCGTAGTTCGCCTGGTGCTCGAGCTGGACCTGGTAGCGCTTGCGCTCGATCGAGTAGTGCATCGCGCGCAGCAGCAGCTCGCGGTCCAGGCGCCCCTTCACCAGGTAGTCCTGCGCGCCGCCCTTCACCGCCGAGAGCGCGGTTTTCTGGTCGTCGTTGCCGGTGAGCACGATGATCGGCACGGCGGGCGAGTGCGCGTACACCCGGGAGAACGTCTCCAGCCCCATCGAGTCCGGCAGCGACAGGTCGAGCAGCACCAGCCCGGTCTCGCCGGCCGCGAGGTGCTCGAGTCCGCGCGACAGGCGATCGGCGCAATGCACCTGGAAAGGCGTGCCCGGATCCTCGCGGATCATCTCCTGGATCAGCCGCGCGTCGCCCGGGTTGTCCTCGATCAGGAGGACGTTGTGCAGTCCGTCAGCTATGGCCGTTCGGGGGAAGAGTGACGACGGTGAGCCAGAAGACGTCGATCGTTTTCACCACCACCATGAACTTCTCGAGGTCGACGGGCTTGGTGACGTAGCAGTTGGCGTGCAGGTTGTAGGTGCGCAGCACGTCCTCCTCGGCCTTGGAGGTGGTGAGCACGACGACCGGGATGCGCTTGAGCACCGAGTCGGACTTGATTTCCTCGAGCACCTCACGGCCGTCCTTGCGCGGCAGGTTGAGGTCGAGCAGGATGATGTCGGGGCGCGGTACGCCCGAGAACCGGCCCTGGCGCCGCAGGAACTCCATCGCCTCCACGCCGTCCTTGACCGTGTGGAGGTTGCTGTAGACCTTGCCTTCCTTCAGCGCCTCGCGGGTGAGGCGCACGTCGCCGGGGTTGTCCTCCACCAGCAGGATCTCGATGGGTCCGTTCCTCTCGACCATCAGCCCTCCCCTCTTTCCTTGGGTAGCGTGAAATAGAAGCTCGAGCCGCTGCCTAAGCGCGACTCGACCCGGATGCGGCCGCCGTGGCGCTCGACCACCTTCTTGCAGATGGCGAGGCCGATGCCGGTGCCCGGGTACTCGCCCTTGTCATGCAGGCGCTGGAA
>Ga0208454_1001304_pt1 | contig 10398 bp, 9 predicted proteins | sample EasRivMeERMZT100_FD_187530 | JGI IMG/M metagenome (GOLD analysis project Ga0208454, IMG submission 187530) | Soil microbial communities from meander-bound floodplain in the East River, Colorado, USA - East River MetaG ERMZT100 (SPAdes) (version 2) | ecosystem: Environmental > Terrestrial > Soil >...
CGCTGCGCGGCCACTTGCGTCGCCAGCACGGCGGTTTGCAGTAGCAGGCCGCGCTGCATGGCCAGCGCCCCGTGGCGCGCGGCCGCGTGCACGATCTCATGGCCGAGCACGGCGGCGAGCTCCGCCTCCGATTGCAGCTCCGTGAGTAGGCCGCGGTTCACGGCGATCTTGCCGCCCGGCAGCGCCCACGCGTTCGGCACGGAGTTGTTGAGCACCACGAACTCGTAGGGCAGGGCGCGGTCGCTGACTGCCGCCAGCTTCTGTCCGACACCGGCCACGTAGGTCATGAGCGCCGGGTCGATCGAGTAGCTCCCGCCCTGCATTTGCTGCGACGGCGCGTACTGCTCCGCACCGATCGCGACCTCTTGGTCGGCCGAGATGAGCGCGAGCTCACGGTCACCCGTGACGGGGTTGATCACGCAGCCGCCGAGCGCGGCGAATACGGCGACTAGCAATGGACGTCGTGTTGCCATGGGTGAACATTCTCTCAGCGCCGCGGACCGGTCAAGTCGCCGCGCACGTCGCTATCGTTTTGTGTCGTCGATACCCGACAGAGTTCCGCTTGTCTTTCGCAGGCTGATCAGTGCAGCATCGCACTCGGGACCTACAGCACAGGGAAATCGTCGTGCGCATTGTCGGCAGATGCATTTTGATTGGTTATTGCGTGTGGTTGGGCGCGTGCCACTCGTCGTCGGACGATCCGGCGCCGCCCGCACCACCCGGCACGCCGACGGGTGGGCTCGACGCACGGCCATCGAATCTCACTTGTGTGGCGCCGCCTAGAACGACTGGTAGCGCCGGGGCGACGATCGCGTTGCAGCGCGCGTTCCCCAATCTCACGTTCAGTCAGCCGCTCGGCATGCTGCAGGCGCCGGGCGACGACTCGCGCTGGTTCGTGTTGCAGAAGGGTGGTGCGGTGCGCGTGTTTGCCAACACCGCAGATCCGACGGTGAGCAACTTTATCGCGCTCACGGTGAACTCGGGCGGCGAGGGTGGGCTGCTCGGCATGGCTTTTCATCCGAACTGGGCCACCAACCGGTTTGTGTACCTGTCGTTTACCGAAGGCTCACCGATGGTATCTGTCGTGGCGCGGTTCACGCTGGCGGCCAACGGTGCGACGTTGGACCCAGCGACCGGGCAAGACATCATCCGAGTCAACCAGCCGTTCACGAATCACGATGGCGGGCAAATTGCGTTCGGGCCAAATGACGGGTTCCTCTACTTTGGCTTGGGTGACGGTGGGGACGGCGGTGATCCACTTAGTACCGCCCAGGACACGACCGATCTGCTCGGCAGTATGTTGCGGTTGAATGTCAGCGGTGCGTTGCCGTATACGATTCCGTCCGACAATCCCTTTGCGTCGGGTGCAGTGTGCACGCCGGATCACGCAGTTTCCGCGGGCAACTGTCCGGAGACTTACGCGTGGGGATTCCGCAATCCCTGGCGCTGGAGCTTCGATGCCGCCACCGGCGACCTGTGGGTCGGCGACGTTGGGCAGAGTACGTTCGAAGAGGTCGATCGCGTGCAGAAGGGCGGCAACTACGGCTGGGATTGCCGCGAGGGCAACAGCACCTTCGGTAGCCCGGCGGCGAGCTGCACCACAGCCACCGGCCTGATCAACCCCGTGCACCAGTACGGCCGCTCGCTCGGTTATTCGATCACGGGCGGCTACGTTTATCGGGGTGCGGCGCTGCCGGCGCTCGTCGGTCACTACGTGTTCGCCGACTACGGTAGCGGGCGGATCTGGCGGCTCAATGACAGCGGCGGCGGGGTTTTCACGGCCGAAGAGCTCCTCGATTCGCCGTTGTCGATCGCGTCTTTCGGCCAGGGCAACGACGGTGAGCTGTACGTCGTCGACATCGCCGGCGGGGGGTTACACAAAATCGTCGATGGAGGCGGCGGTGGTGTACCGGGTGGTCCGCCCGTGCCGACGCTGCTCTCGGCAACGGGCTGCGTGAATGCCCAGAATCCGAGTCAACCCGCGACGGGGCTCATTCCATACCAGCCCGCGGCGGGGTTCTGGTCCGACAATGCGACGAAGGAACGTTGGCTCGCGATTCCGAACGGCACGTCGATCGCCGTCGGCGGCGACGGCGACTTCACGTTCCCGAACGGCACCGTGCTCATGAAGCATTTCCGGCTGGCGAGTGCGCTCGTCGAGACGCGTCTGTTCATGCGTCACCCGGACGGTGAGTGGGCGGGGTACACCTATGAGTGGAACGGCGCGCAGACCGAAGCCACGCTTGTGCAAGGCGGCAAGACCGGCGCGCAAGGCTGGATTTATCCCAGCAGTAACGATTGCCTGACGTGCCACACGTCGGCGGCCGGCTTTGCCCTTGGCCTCGAGACCGCGCAGCTCAATCACGATCTCACGTACGCGAGCACGGGCCGGACCGCCAATCAGCTCCGCACGCTCGACAGCGTGGCGATGTTCGCTACCCCACTCGGCGACCCGGCTGTGCAGCCCCGGATGCCGAGTCCCGCCGACACGTCTGCGCCGCTCGGTCAACGCGCGCGCGCCTATTTGCACACCAATTGCGCCGGCTGCCACCGGACGAACGGGCCGACGCCGAGCGCGATAGACCTGCGTTACGCGACTTTGCTCTCGAATACCAACGCCTGCGAAGCGGTGCCTCAGCAGGGCGACCTCGGCATCGCCAACGCCAGGATCATCGCGAACGGCGCGCCAGAGCGTTCAGTCTTGGTCGCGCGGATGGACCGCCGCGACGTACAGGGGATGCCGCCGCTGGCGTCGACTGTGGTCGATGCCGCAGGGATCTCGCTCATTCGGGATTGGATCGCGAGCCTCACGACCTGTCAGTGAATTGTTTTTCTCGCCGCGATTCGACGACAATGCGCGGCCATGGAACCAGCCGACATTTCAGGTAGCGCGCCGGGGCGCGACTTCATCCGCCAGATCGTCGCGGAAGAGGTGGGCGCCGGCAAGAATGGCGGCCGCGTGCAGACGCGCTTCCCGCCGGAGCCGAACGGCTATCTGCACATCGGCCATGCGATGGCCATCTGCGTGGACTTCGGCGTGGCGCACGAGTTCGGCGGCACGTGCTTCCTGCGCTTCGACGACACGAATCCCGAGCGCGAAACGGAAGAATTCGTCGAGGGCATCAAGCGAGACGTGCATTGGCTCGGCTTCGATTGGGGCGATCGCCTCCGCCACGCGTCGGACTACTTTCCGCAGATCTATGACTTCGCCGTGCAGCTCATCGACAAGGGGCTGGCTTACGTCGATCATCAGAGTGCGGACGAGATCCGCAAGAACCGCGGTACGCTCACGGAGCCGGGCAAGAACAGTCCGTATCGCGATCGCCCGGCCGAGGAGAACCGGCGCTTGCTCGATGCCATGCGGCGCGGCGAGCTCGACGAAGGCAGCTGCGTGCTGCGGGCGAAGATCGATATGGCTTCGCCGAACATCAATCTGCGCGATCCCACGCTGTATCGCATTCGCAAGGTCGCCCATCAGCGCACCGGTGCTGCGTGGTGCATCTATCCGATGTACGACTACGCGCACACGCTCTCCGATGCCATCGAAGGCACCACGCACTCGCTCTGCTCGCTCGAGTTCGAGGATCACCGGCCGCTCTACGACTGGTTTCTCGATCAGTTGTGGACGAAGTCGAGCCGGCCGCGACAGATCGAATTCTCGCGCCTGAACTTGATGTTCACGGTCATGAGCAAGCGCATCTTGAAGCGGCTCGTCGACGAGAAATTCGTCGAGGGCTGGGACGATCCGCGTATGCCCACGCTGTCCGGCATTCGGCGCCGCGGCTTCACCCCAGAGTCGATTCGCCTGTTCGTGCAGCGCATCGGCGTCACCAAGAAAGAAAAGGTGGCGGAGCTCGGCCAATTCGAAGGCTGCATCCGCGATGACCTGAACGAGCGGGCGCCGCGGCGCTTCGCGGTGCTCGATCCGCTCAAGATCGTCATCGACACGTATCCGGCAGATAAGGAAGAGTGGCTCGATGCGGCCAACCATCCGGCCAAGCCGGAGCTTGGCAGCCGCAAAGTGCCGTTCACGCGCGAGATCCTAATCGAGCGCGAGGATTTCATGGAGAACGCCCCCGGCAAGTTCCACCGTCTGAAGCCCGGTGGCGAAGTGCGTCTGCGCTACGGCTACATCATCAAGTGCGAGAGCGTGATGAAGGACTCAGCGGGTCGCATCGTCGAGCTGCGCTGTAGCCACGATCCCGCCACGCGTAGCGGCTCCGAAGAGGCCGGCCGCAAGGTGAAGGGCACAATTCACTGGGTGTCAGCGAAGCACGCGATCTACGCGCCCGTGCGCCTCTACGATCGGTTGTTCTCCACCCCGTTTCCGGGCGATGACCTCGCGAGCGAGCTGAACCCGGAGTCGCTCAAGATCGTGCAGCGAGCGGCGCTCGAGCCCGCGCTCGGCGAGGCGTTGCCCGAGGAGCGCTTCCAGTTCGAGCGCACGGGCTACTTCGTGGCCGACAGCGTGCTGTCGAAGCCCGGTGCGCCCGTGTTCAACCGCACGGTCACGCTGCGCGATTCGTGGGCGAAGATCGAGCAGGAGGCGCTGGCGAAGTTGCCGGCGCGTGCCGTCGACGGCTAGTGGTAACCCGATGCCTGCAACGGATTTGCAAACGCCGCGCCTGCAACTCGTTGCGCAAACACGCGAGGACCTGCTGGAGATGATCGAGGCGATGAGCCCGGTCGAAAAGGCGCAGCTCTCGGCCGTTTGGTTGGCGCTCTTCCAGACGTCGAGCGGCGCGGATCCGTGGGTACACGGTTTCCGCCTCGTGGAGAGGGACAGCGACAGCGTCGTCGGGACCTGCAGCTTCAAGGGCCCGCCGACCGACGGCATCGTAGAGATTGCCTACGGGGTCGATCCCGACCAGCAGAACAAGGGGTATGCGACGGAGGCGGCGCAGGCGTTGGTCGCGTACGCCACAGGCTTCGGCGACGTGCGTGTCATTCGAGCCCACACGCTCCCCGGCTCGAAGGCTTCACAGCGCGTCCTCGAGAAGTGCGGCTTTCGGCACGTCGGCGAGGTCATCGACCCCGATGACGGCGTGGTATGGCGATTCGAAAAAGCGGTCGACGATGTCCGGCCGGTCGACGCGGGTCACGCGTCGTAGCGACGAGCCGCCGACCGCGTTTAGGTTGGCGCCAGCGCTACCTTCTTGTACAGCGTCTGGGCGTTGCCGGCGGGGTCGTACTTGGCTTTGAGGGTGCGATAGCCGGCGCCGTTGTACAGGGCGTCGAATTCCGCTTCGCTCAGGAACGACGACGAGTACAGCATCTTGATGCCGCCGAGCTCGAAGCACTTGCGGTCCAAGATCTTCGTGTAGTGGTAGGGCGCCATGCCCGGTGGCCGCGTCACTTGGCAGTAGCAGCCCAGGTTGAAGTAGAGCTCCTGCGGCTTGATCGGGTAGAGCGTCGGCCGGCGCGGCGTCTTGATCGGTACGGCGGCCCATGGGCGTCCGTCGAGATCGACGTTGTCGATACAAAAGCGGATCAGCTCCTCGCCGTGCTCCCAAGGCACTTCCCAGTCTTGAATGAGTGGCTCGACGCTGTCGTCCTTGATGCCGAGCCGGCCGAGCAGCTTGGCTTTCGCGGCTACGTACCTCGTATAGAACGCGGAGTTGCGCCAATGCAGGGGTGCATGACGGCGGAATAGGTTGAACAGACCTGTTTCGGGCACGTTCCAGAACCAATCCGGGTCGTAACGAAAGATGTAGTCGAAGGTCTTGAGATAGATATCGTCGCGTCGCTCGACGAGGCGATAGAAGATGTCCTTGCGCACGACGTCGTCGCAGTGCGGCACAGTGCTCACGAACTCGCCCGTCATCAAGAAATAGCGGCCATCCTCGAAGAACAGCCCCTCTACGAACGCGAGGTCGGACCGTTCGGTAGCCACGCGCATCGCATCGAGATACGCGGTGATGCCGCTGAACTTCTGCACGTGCAGGTGCACGTACGGACCTGCGGGATGCAGGGCGATTTTGGCTCGCAGAATATAGCCCAGCGTGCCGTAAGAGTTCGGCAGCGCGCTGAAGAGGTCGGCGTACTCGTTGTCGGCACGCGCCGTTACGATCTTGCCGCTCGGCAGCAACACGTCGGCTTCGCGCAAGCCGTCGTGCACGAACCCGTAACGGAAGCACGTGGATTCGATGCCGATACCGACCGTGGCGCCGCCGACGGTGATGTGCTTGAGCTCGGGCGCTACGAGCGGCAGGAAGCCGTGCGTCAGACAATGCCGAACCACCGTCTCGTAGGTCGTGAGCCCTTCGACCTCGACCGTGCGCGCCTGCGCGTCGAGTCCGATGACGTGGTTGAACTCGCCGAGCGAGATTCGCCGCGCGGCAGTGCCGCGCGGTTGGTAGCGGAAGAGGTTCGAGATCGTCGACTTCGCGAGCCGAAGTTGGCCCGCTCCGCTTTGCCAGTTGCTCGTGAGCCGGGCTGTCTTCTCCGCGTAGCTGTTAGGGGTGGTCGCGGTAGACATGCGCGCGCGTCCACGGACCTTGCTTCGCGCCGGAGTGGGCATACAGCACCTGGAAGAGCTGTAGCTTGCCGGCGAGGAACGCGGCAATCGAACCCACTAGATAGAGTCGCCACGCGCGGACGAACGGCTCGTCGAACATCGCGCGCACGGCGTCGATGTTTTGTTCGTAGCGCTCGAGCCAGCCTTCGAGCGTCTTCGCGTAGTGCAGCCGGATGTTCTCCACGTCGAGCACCGACAGCCGGTTCGGCTCGAACATGTCCATCATCTCGCGCAGGGTCGGAGGATAGGCGCCCGGGAAGATGCGCTTGTCGATCCACGCGTTCATCAGAGCCGGAGTATCGCGGCCGATGCTATGCACGAGACCGCGGCCCTCCGGGGCCAGTGCGCGCTTCATGAGTGCGCCGAGCTCCTTGTAGTTGCCGGCGCCCACGTGCTCGAGCATGCCGATCGAAACGAAGGCGTCATAGGTGCCCGTCAGGTTGCGGTAGTCGTCCTCGACGAACTCCACCTGATGCTCCAGCCCTTGTTGCGTGGCCCAGTCACGCGCATGTGCGATCTGTTCCTTCGAGATGTTGAAGCTGCGGACCCGGGCCCCGTAGTTTTTCGCCATGAACAGTGCGAACCCGCCCCAGCCGCCGCCGGCCTCGACCACCCGGTCGCCGGGCTTCAGCTGCAGCTTGCGGCACACGTGGTGCATCTTGGCTTGCTGCGCTTGCTCGATCGTCATCGTCGGCTCCGCGTAGTACGCGCACGTGTACTGCAGCGCCTCGCGGTCGAGCCAGAGCTTGTAGAAATCGTTGCCGATGTCGTAGTGGTGGTGGATGTTGCGCTTCGACTCGGAAAGATCGGGCGCCAGCCGCCGGCCTCTGGCCAGTAGCGTGCCGATAGCGGCGTGCTCCGACGTATAGCGGTACGCCTCGAGCAGCAGGGTCAACAAGTCGCCGCGAACCTGGATACGGCCGGCGCTGTAGAGATCGCCGAAATGCAGATCCGGGTTGATGATGAGCTGCCACAGCGCCCTGCGGTCGAGAACGCGCATCCGGACGGTACCGTCGCGCGACGCGCCCTCGGGTTCGTCCCAGAGCTCAATGCGAACGGGCGACGTACCGAGCCTGTCGATGATCTGCCGGACAGCCCAGCGGTCGAGCCCGCTCGGCGCGCGGCGTGACGCTTCCGCTTCGGCATAGTCGTAATCGCTTGCAGGAACGCCAAGCGGCTCCAAACGACCCCTGTTCATGTGCTTCGCCTCCGCGCTGAAAAACCTTAACGTCGCCCGCTCATTCGCCAGTTCTCGGTAGCGCTCGGTCTATCGCCGAGTCCAGCCTCCTGCCGGGCAGGAAGGGCGGGCGGCATGCGCCGACTGCCGAATCCTGCGTGCGGGCACGCGATTCGGTCCGTTCCGACGGCGTAGGTTACTATACCGCCAGGAAATCGGCATGTAGGGGCGGCGCCGGAGCCCGCCTGTAAGAGCGTAGTCTAATGAGCGAGACCGTAGCCCACTGGCAATCGCAGGCAGCCGTCAAGGACCAGCTGAACCGGCCGCTGCGCGACCTCAGAATCTCGGTGATCGACCGGTGCAACTACCGCTGCCCCTATTGTATGCCGGCCGAGCTCTATGGTGAGCATCACCAATTCCTGCCTCGCGGCCACTGGCTCACGCCGGGAGAAATCAAGCGCGTGGCGGGGGTGTTTCTGCAGCTCGGCGTCAAGAAGCTGCGCCTCACGGGTGGCGAGCCGCTGCTCCGTCGCGACATCGTCGAGATCGTGGCGGGACTGTCCGAGTTGCAGGGAGCCGAGGATCTGGCTCTCACGACTAACGGCTCGCGATTGGCCGAGCATGCCGCCGCGCTCAAGCAAGCGGGGCTGAAGCGCATCACTGTGAGCGTCGACAGCCTGGACCCGGACGTATTCAAGGAAATGAGCGGCGGCCGTGGTGAGCTCGACGTGGTGCTGAACGGCATCGAGGCGGCGCGCCAGGCCGGGTTCCCGCTCAAGGTGAATACCGTGGTCGAGCGTGGCAAGAACGATCACACGGTGCTCGATCTCGTCGAGCACTTCCGCGGCACGGGCATCATCGTGCGCTTCATCGAGTACATGGACGTCGGCACGGTGAATGGTTGGCAGCCGCAACAAGTCGTGCCGTCGAAAGAGCTGCTCGAGCGTCTACGGGCGCGTTGGCCGTTGTCGCCGCTCGGCAGCAACTACCGGGGCGAGGTCGCGAAGCGCTATGCGTTCGACGACGGCCAGGGCGAAATCGGCTTCATCTCCTCCGTGAGTGAGCCGTTCTGCGGCGATTGCCATCGCGCGCGCCTTTCGGCGGACGGCACGCTATACACCTGCCTGTTTGCCTCCGCCGGCACCGATCTGCGTGGACTGCTGCGCGCAGGCGCTAATGACGCCGATCTGGTCGGGTTGTTGCAGAATACTTGGCGCAATCGGCGCGATCGTTACAGTGAGATTCGCGGCCGGCTGCTCGAGCACAAGCCCGACGACGCGGAGAAAACCGAGCGCGTCGAGATGTACCGGATGGGCGGCTGATGTTGACTCACGTCGACTCCGCCAACCGGCCCACGATGGTGGATGTGGGCGACAAAGCCGTCACCACGCGTACGGCCGTCGCGCGCGCAGTGGTGGTGTTCCCGGCGGACGTCGTCGTGCGCTCTGGTGACGTGCTGCGCACGAAGAAGGGGCCGGTGTTCGATACGGCCATCATTGCCGGCGTCATGGCCGCCAAGCGCACCTACGAGCTGATCCCGTTTTGTCATCCGATCGCACTCGAAGACTGCAAGCTGTCGATCGAGTGGGGCGGGCCGAACGAGGTGATCATCGAATGCTCCGTGCGCGCCACGCACAAGACCGGCGTCGAGATGGAAGCCCTCACGGGCGCCACGACGGCCGCGCTCACGATCTACGACATGTGCAAAGCCCTCACGCACGGCATCGAGATTCGCGAGGTAGCGTTGCTCGCGAAGACCGGCGGTAAGCGTGATTACGGCAGCCCCGAGGCCGCGGGGCAGGCGGCCAAATGATCGAAGTCACGGCTCGCTACTTCGCGGCTTTTCGCGAGCGCGCAGGCCGTGATCGGGAGCGTCTCAGCACGAGTGCTCAAACGGCAGCGGAGCTCTATGGCGAGCTGGCACGCCGGCATGGTTTTGCCGATTCCATGACGCGCTGCAAGGTGGCGATCAACGACGAGTTAGCGGATTGGGACGTGGCGCTCACGCCCGGCGACGAAGTGCTTTTCTTCCCGCCCGTCGCCGGCGGCTGATGGCGAATTGCCGTGTCGTTCAAGATCGTCTCGGCCGCCATCGATCCGCAGCTGCGCAAGCACGATCTCATGCGCAATGCAGCTGGCGCTTGCGTGACGTTCGAAGGCTGGGTGCGGGATCACAACGACGGTGAGGCTGTGCAGGCGCTCGAGTACGAGGCTCACCAAGCCATTGCCGAGAAGGAAGGCGCCAAGATCCTCGCCGAAGCTCGCGAGCGCTTTGACATTACCGTGGCCTATTGCGAGCACCGGGTCGGTAAGCTCGCCATTGGCGATTGCGCCGTGTGGGTGGGCGTGAGCGCACCGCACCGCGGCGCGGCGTTCGACGCCTGCCGCTATATCATCGACGAGACCAAGGCGCGCGTGCCGATCTGGAAGAAGGAGCACTACGCGAGCGGCGCCACGGGCTGGGTCAACTGCGCCACGAGAGCGTAAGCCTAGCGTAATCGACGCAAATCCGCCGGCGTGTCGATATCGACCGCGGCCTCGGGCATCTCGACGAGCGTGAGTGGCGTACCGTCACGCAGCAGCGCACGCGCGCCAGAATCGCCACGCAGAGCCCGCAGCGCGGGCCAGTGACGGCGCGGCAGGACGGCCGGCACGCCCGCGCGGTCGAGATAGCCCGCGGCGGCCGCCACGCCTGGGCGTCGGC
>Ga0208454_1001305_pt1 | contig 10397 bp, 15 predicted proteins | sample EasRivMeERMZT100_FD_187530 | JGI IMG/M metagenome (GOLD analysis project Ga0208454, IMG submission 187530) | Soil microbial communities from meander-bound floodplain in the East River, Colorado, USA - East River MetaG ERMZT100 (SPAdes) (version 2) | ecosystem: Environmental > Terrestrial > Soil...
TGTGCCGAGGATGCATCGCGCGTGACAACCTGTTACAGCGGGCGCAAGCGCGCGTCGTGGAGCTGGAAGCGAAACTCGAACAGGCGAAGAACGGTGCGTCTGCTGCTCGGGATAGGGCAGATACGCTCGGGCGGGAGCGCGACCGGCTGCGGGAGGCGCTGGAGGAGTTGACGGCGATGGTGCGTGGTGAGTGCCCATCGCTGTTGAACGAAGACAGCGGGGGTGACGCGACATTGGCGCTCCGCATCGACGCCGCCCTCGCCCCAAAGGAGGTGGAGTGATGTCGTGCTTTTCATGCGGCTGCCCTGATGAGTGTGATGGGTATGACCGTCTCGACAAGGCCGAACTGGAGATTTACCAACTGCGGAAGGTATTGGCGGACGCACGGGCCATGCTTGGCGATGCCGTACACCGAGTGGAAACGCCAGTGGCGCGGCGGTACCTCATCGTGCTGGAGAGAGTCAAAGCCGCCCTCGCCGGCACACCGGAGGGGCAGTCGTGACGCCAGAGCAGCGGGAGCGGTTGGCGCACGAGAGCGTGTGGCTGCGCGAGCGGATCGCCTTCCTTGAAACGGCCCTCGCCGAGCGGGATGCGGCGCGGAAGATGGTCCTGTACGAGCGTGACCTTGGCGACAAGTGGATGGCGGATGCTGAGCAGGCCGAGGCCACCATTCGGCGGTTGGAACTCCGCGTGTGCGAGATGACTGACGCAGGTCGTCTGTACGCCGCTGGGGAGATTTCAGCGGGGAAGCTCGCGGAAGTGCTGGGGGTGGAGGATGTCGCTGCGTTCAGGATGACGGCGAACGCTGACGACGCCCAGCGCGAGGCGGACATCGAGGCGCTACGCCTGTCACATGATGCGTACGTGGCAGAAGCGCGGCGGCTGCGGGAGGCGCTGGAAGCGGCGCGACAGCAGATCGCCAACATGCCCACTCGCGAGGAATGGATCGGCGGACAGCGCGCGTGGTACGTGCAGGTATCCGAGGTGCTGTTCATCCTCGATGCGGCCCTTGCCGGGACGGAGGAGTCATGAAGTTCCTCTTCAAGCTGAGCTTTGGAAACATTACCGTCAATGGGACCTCGGCGGTTAGCAGCACAGAGCTCGATCATGACCTGATCCAGCGCATCATTGACACCGAGCGGTTCCTCGAACTCGTGCTGCGACGCGAGGTGACCTTCGAGGTGATTCCGTCGGATGATGCTAAGGCAGTTGGCCTGAACAGGCTGGATCAGCTCCTGGAACAGGACCGGAATTCCCGGTGAAGTCCTGTACCTCCGGGCGGCTCTGTGGTATTCTTAAAGGGTACCCGGCCGCCCGGCCGGCTAGATAGGAGTAGATAGATATGAAAGTTTGGTCTCCCCAACAGGAAGCGATTTTTGGACGCTTCGCAGAGCCTAACGGCGAAAACTTCGCCGCTCGGGCGCGAGCGGGAACCGGCAAGACGACGGTGATCATCGAGGGTGTGAAGCGTGCACCCGATCAGTCGATCATGCTGTGCGCCTTCAACAAGTCAATCGAGAAGGAACTGAGCCTGCGCATCGCCGGTCACCCGCGGGCGCGAGCGAAGACGCTTCACGGCCTCGGGTTTGGTATCGTGATGCGTAACTGGAACGGCGTGCAGCTGGCCAGCCGCCTGGATGACCGCGCCGCGTCGGTGACGGAAGCCGTGACCGGAGGGCGCGTTCCTGATGCAGCCAAGAAGCTGATCAGCAAGCTGCACACGAAGGGCCGCGAGATCATTCCACACGCCGAGATCGCCGGCGACCTTCTGGACCTGATGTACAATTTCGATATCCTACCGGATGAGTACCTCGAAGAGATGGGGTACACGCCGGAAGTGATCGAGGACTACGCGCTGAAGGCGATGGAGTTCGCGGCTGCAGTGAAGCCGGTGAACGGGATCGACTTTAGCGACATGATTTTTCTGCCATGCCGCAACCGCTGGATTCGACCGGCGCACCACCTCGTTGTCGTGGATGAGGCGCAGGACATGTCGCCGGCGCAGTTGGAGATAGCGCTCGGGTTGAGCAAGGAGCGTATCGTAGTCGTGGGCGATGACCGCCAAGCGATCTACGGGTTCCGTGGCATCGACTCGAACACGTTCAACCAGCTAGTGGAACAGATCAAGGCGGATGTCCTACCGCTGACCGTGACCTACCGCTGCCCGCAGAGCGTGGTACGAATGGCGCAACTGCTGGTACCGGATTACGAAGCGCACGAAGACAACCCGGAGGGCGTCGTGCGCAGCCTGGGACGGGACAAGCTCGGTGAGGAAGCCGAAGAGAATGATTTCATTCTGTCCCGGCTGAACGCGCCGCTGGTGAGCACGGCGATTAGTCTGCTGAAGAGCGGCAAGCGTGCGCGTGTCGCGGGTCGCGACATCGGTGCCGGGCTGAAGGCGCTGATCCGCAAGTTCAAGGCGCGTAGCATCCCTGACTTCCTGTCAAAGTTGGACAACTGGGAATCGCGCCAGACCAAGCGTATGATCAAGGCCGGCCGAGAGGAAAAGATCACGCAGATCGTGGATCAGGCCGACATGCTACGCACCCTGTTCGAGGAGGCCCCGAGTATGGACTTCGTCGAACAAAAGATCGACGCGCTGTTCGCTGACGTGGAAGGTCGCGGCGTGATCATGTGCTCGAGCGTACACCGAGCGAAGGGGCTCGAGACGCGCCGAGTGTTCACGCTGGAAGAGACGTTCAAGAGCAAGTTCGGCCCGTCGGCTGAAGAGGACAACATTCGCTACGTCGCAATCACGCGGGCGCAGGAAGAGTTGATCCTGGTACAGGAAAAGAAGGAGTTCTAATGCCAAAGATCCGTATCATGTTGACGGCGGACGTGGTTGTCCCTGATTGGCTGGAGGAGCAGCTCAATGACGGGGAAGCATCCGGGGACGTGATGAACGTCACGGTGGAGAAGTTGCTTCGTGGGATCGAGGACAGACAGTTTCTCCTCGAAAACGTGGTGTTGGAGGAAGTCGTAGGCGACTAAACAGAAGGAGATAGATAGATGGAATTCAAGCTGGATGAGTTCGAGGTTGCGGACAAACGCCACCTCGTCGAAGACCTACGTGACCAGCTGGAACTGGTTACGGAACTGTACGAGGATCTGGACAAGGAGATCGTTGTCTACAACGAGATTGTAATCCGCGCCGAGCGGTTCGTGCGCGGGTTGATCACGGACAACGAAGACTCCCTCGAAAGCCGTAGCGAGCGGTTTCAGGCGAGCAAGCGCGGCCACGAGATCCTGATGTGGATCCGGGAACTGCGCGAGTTTCTGTCGGCGTCACGGGTGATAGAGCTTCCCAAGATCCCGGCACTCGATCCGGACCACGAAGGGATCGCCACGCAGTTGGAAGACCTGTCGGAGGGAGCGTAATGGCGTTCATCAGCCCGATGCTTGCATCGGGTATGCCGAAAGCACCGCTGAACTACGAAAGCGGGCGGTGGGTGGCGGAGGAGAAGTACGACGGTCACCGGCTGGTCGTGGAAGTGACTGTTCGGGACGTGTTCGCGTGGGGACGCTACGGGATCGAACGGGCGCTGCCAGATACACTGAAACGGCAGATACTACAACTCGATCCGGGCGTGTACGACGGCGAACTGATCGTGCCGGGTGGAAAGAGCCACAACGTCGTGGAGTTGACAAAGAAGGATCAGCTCCAGTTCGTGGCGTTTGACATCCTATGGGCGATCAAAACAGATGTGATGTGGCATCTGTGGGAAGGCCGGCGAGAAATGCTGGCAGAAGCATTCGAAAACGTGGATGGACCGAACGTGAAGATGTCGGCGTTCATGAAACTACGCACTGCCGAGCAGATGAAAGACCTGTTCGACAAGGTGGTGAAGAACGGCGGCGAGGGCTTGATCCTGAAAGACAAGCTTTCGGAATACCACGCCGGCAAGCGCCCGGCTGGGAAGTGGATCAAAGTAAAGGAGTCGAACACCGCTGTGATGGAAATCATCGGCTTCGCTCCTGGAAGGAACGGCCCATTCTCCAGAGTGGTAATCGAGGGTGATGACCTGCGCCGAACGTCGGTGAAGGTCTTGAACAATGAGTTGCTGGCGGCGGCTAACATGAACCCGAAGTTCTTTATCGGGCGGCAACTCCGGATTGAATTTCAGGGCAGAACAGAAGATGGCTCCTACCGTCACCCACGTTGGGACCATTTACTGGATGAGGAATAGAGAAATGGAAAGACCAAAGACTTCGCTCGTAAAAGTCGAGCGTACGAAGACGGAGATTCGCGACGACGTAGCCGTGAGGGTATACGTCGAACGGATCATGGAAGACTACTCAGCGTCAGGTGAAATGCCGGATGCTGATAGGCTGCGGGAACTAGCGCAGCATGCACTGGATGCGGGCTTCGTGTTCTTCCAGGAGCGATACGAGGACAAGCGTATCATCGACTACATGAACACCTTTAGCAAAGGATAGACAACATGAGCGAACGTGTGATTCCGTACTACACAGTCAAGCAGGTGGTGGAAATGGCAAAGTCTACGCCAATGACCATCATCGCGGCAGCCGACGGCGGCGAGATCAAGATCCTCAATCCGAACGATGGCAACGGGAAAAGCCGCTTCACGCGGAAGCTGGACCCGGAGAGCACAAATCTGTGGCTCGAGAAGCGCCGGATCGAAGAGGAGCAGAGGGAGCTCAAGAAGCGACAGGCTTCCGAGCGAAAGCGCGGCAAGTTGAAGCTTCGCGTTCCGGAGGGCGAGACACAGCTGGACCGCATCGAGCGGAAGCTGGATCAGCTCATCAAGAATTGGGCCTGAGCTGGAACCGGAAAACCGCCTCCTGGCCGCTCCCAGGCGCGTAGGCGGCCGGGTACGTATGCCGGGTAAGGGTACCGGCCGAACGTGGCAAGGCGGGCCACGTGCATACGCTCACGGCCGTCTGTACCGGGTACCGGGTCGGCCGTTTGCCGGGTACCCGGTACCTATCCCTTGACAATCCCGCCCGGCTGTGCTATACTGAGTATTAGGTTGGATCGGCGGTGAGGGACGCTTCACCCCGAGTCGGCGGATGGTCGTCTGGCCCATCCTCGAGCCGATCCTTCCTTTCACAATCTGCGCCTCCTGGCGCAGCTTTCGGTGTCAGACCCGAAGGTTACGCAATCTTTGAGCCTGTCGCCTAGGATGGTATCTAGGATGGCGAAAGCGGTCGTCGAAGACTACGCATCACGGAATTGGAAGTTTGTTGTTTGGCCACAGATAGGCGATATAAAAGGTCCAAAAGAAGCCAACTGGACACAGAAAGCGTACAGTCTCGACGATTACAAAGAGGGCAACCGCGTCGGTCTATTGACCGGGCAAGAGGTTGCACCGGGCGAATATCTCCACGACGTAGACGTTGACTGGAGCCCGGGAATTAAGATTGCCGCATCAATCCTACCTACCACAGAATTTGCCTTCGGGCGAGCCTCGAAGACTATTAGCCATCTGTTTTACCTCACAGATGAGCCAATTCCCACAACTAAATACACAGATCTAGACGGTACTACGCTCCTCGAAATTCGTGGAGTGAAGAATGATGGCGCACTAGGTTTCCAAACCATGGTTCCGCCATCAATTTGGACTAAGGGTGATCGACGAGAGCCACTGGAATTCATAGAGGGTGGTGGACCCAACCCTGCCAAAGTGACGTCTCGTGAAATGAGAGACCTCGTAACTACTGTAGCAATCGGCATGATGTTTGCAAAGCATTGCGCCGGTGGTAAATTCACCCATGAGCTACGGTTGGCGTGGGCTGGATTCATGATTAGTGCTGATATTGATAAGGATAAACTTATCAAGATTGGCCGGGAGATCGTTAGATCCACAGGAAACAAAGACGCTTCTGATATTGATATGGTGGTTAACTCCACCTACGAGAAACATAAAGCCGGGAATCCGCACACAGGCATTTCTGAACTACGAAAGTTCTTTGGAAATGAAATTATTCAGCTATTTCGCCGTTGGGTTGGCGAAGCTTCCAGTTGGATAACGGATAAACGTGGTCTGCCACTTATCAATTCTGTGGCAAACATACGAATTGGATTTGATAAGCTCAGGCTGTCGTTTGAATTCGACACATTCTCTGAAAAGAAGTACGTGATTGAACAAGGAAAAGGTAAACAGATTCTTACCGATGACCTTGAGAACAATCTGTATCTGCAATTTGACAAGGAATTTAAGTTCCTACCCTCCCCAACTCTGTACGCAAGAGTTCTGTACGACGCCGCTTACAAAAACCAACGACATCCCGTACGTGAATATCTAGACACCCTCGAATGGGATGGCACCCCGCGATTAGATGAATGGTTGATTACCTACGCTGGTGTCGAGGATAATGCCTACGTGCGAGCTATTAGTGGAATCATGCTGATAGCTGCCGTAAGACGCGTTCGTGAGCCGGGCTGTAAATACGATGAAATGGTAATTCTGGAAGGCATACAAGGAACAGGAAAGAGTACGTTACTTCGTAACTTGTGTCCTAATGAGGATTGGTTTTCAGACGGAATGCGTCTCGATCTGCAGGGTAAGGAAATTATCGAACACACCGCTGGAAAGTGGATCATTGAGATTGCTGAATTGACCGGGCGGAACAAAGCCGAGGTCAATCAGTTGAAGGCGATGTTATCACGACAATCTGACGGACCTGTGCGACTAGCATACGCCAAGACAGCTTCTGAACGGCCGCGGCATTTTATCTTCATAGGAACTGTGAATGATACACAGTACATCACTGACCCGACAGGCGCTCGGCGTTTCTGGCCAGTGAAAACAACGACACTTGATTTTCAAGGAATTGCTACAGTCCGTGATCAGTTGTGGGCAGAAGCAAATGTCCGTGAGAAAAAGGGTGAATCGATTCGTTTGAAAGAAAGCTTGTGGTCTGTAGCAGAGAAACATCAAGAAGAACGCTTCGAGGTGGACCCTTGGGAAGATAATATTCGTGAAATAATAGCACAGACCTTAGATATAAGACAAGGTGGTTTGTACATCAGCAGTGATGCATTGATGGACGCCATAGGAATTGAAGTAGCTCGTAGAACCAAATCGGATTCGCGGCGAATAGGTGATATTATGCAACGCTTGAAATTTCATAGCACAACTATGAGAACTGACTCAGGTGGTGTAGCCCGTGGATATGTTCGTAGAGGACATAAGGACGGTGACAAGCTGTGGGACGTGTAGAAAAGATAGATTATCTCGCACCGTATTCCCTGAAGATCAGGAATTTGCCCGAAATAAAGAAACCTAGATGCCCAAAGGGACAATGCTATTCTGTGATTGTGCATATAGATAAAGATGGCGCCGAGTGGCGCTGCGTGAAATGTCTCAACTATACCTCGGTGGACCTCCAGCGAGCAGGTCAGGGGAGCCTCTTTTAGAAGTCCCGTACCTCCGGGGCTGTCCGTGTTATTCTAACTGTACCGGCCGCCTACGGCCCCGGTGGAAAGGAGAAAATGGCTAAGCAAACGAATCTGCAGAAGTTTGGAAATCTGCCGCGGTTTGTCGAAGTGGACAACCCGTACCGGAAGAAGATCGTCGACCAGAAGGCAGAGTACGCTGGCAAGTCTTCCGCTGACCTTGCAAAGCTCTACACAGAGCTGCGCGACGACAAGGATGACCTCGAGGAAGAACTCAAGGGCATCAACGGGAAGATCCAGGCGCTTCAAGAACTGTTGATTGAGTCGTTCGAAGCGGACGACCTGAGCGCGGTTCGCACCACGAACGGGTACCTCGTTTCGACGAAATACGACCCGTACGCCAGTGTGAAGGACAAGGAAGCGTTTCGTCATTGGGTGATCGAGAACGGTTACGAAAACCTACTGACGCTTCCATGGCAGACCACAAACGCCATCTCGAAGACGTTACTCGAAAGTGGAGAAGCGCCGCCGGATGGAGTCGAGGTCTACCTCAAGCCCGGACTGCGATTGACGCGGTCCTAGGAGCCAGACTAACTGCTTGTCTGTCCCCGAATAAGTGAAAAGCAGGGAGAAGCAAAATGGCAGAAGAACTCGTAAAAGTGCCAGCATCCGGTGCAATGATGGAGCGTCCAAGCTTCATCCCGACCTCGCAAGAGGGTACGGAGCACATGGAGCAGGACGACGTCCAAATTCCCCGCCTGAGCATCGCTCAGCAGATGAGCCCCGAGCTCGAGGAAGGACACAGCAAACAGATCAAGGAGTTGAAGGTCGGTGAGATCTTCAACAGCCTGACGCAGCGTATCTACGGCCGCGGGCCGTTGGACTTCGCAATCGTGCGGGCGAGCCGACCACGTTGGGTGGAGTTTGCCCCGCGCGACGAGGGTGGCGGCGTCGTGGACCCCAACGTGCCGGCAGGTGATCCGCGCACGGAGTTCTGGGTGGACGACTTCGGCAAGCGCCGCCCGCCCCGCGCAACGAAGTTCTACGACTTCGTCATTGTGCTTGAACCGGAGGGCGCTCGTGAAATCGTGGCGCTGTCCCTGAAGAGCACGGGGATTGCAGTCGCGAAGGCCCTGAACGGCCTGATCAAGCTGCGTAACGCGCCTCTGTACGCGGGCGTGTACCAGACTTCCTCGAAGACGAAGAAGAACCCGAAAGGGACCTTCTACCAGTTCAACATCCAGCCGGCCGGATGGCCAAAGACCCAGGAAACGTTGGCTTTCCTGAAGGACCTGTTCGACGCCTTGAAGGTCCAGGAGGTCAAGATTCACACGGACGGCGTCCACGAGGACGACTCCTTTGAGTTCGGCGCTAACGACAGCGCCGCCAACGCAGAGATGTAAACCAGAGACCACCGGAGCGGGATTCGCCCGCTCCGGTTTTACCAGGAGCCAGACCGTGAACATCATTGGAGAAGTCCTCAGCATGTTTCCGCCAGTGAAAGAGTTGGCGGACGTGAGCGGCCTTTCGTACGCGATGGGCGTTCCTACGAACGCCGAAGCCGAGCCCGTTCCAACACCTGTTCCAGCACCCGCCGACGACGAGAACGATTCCGAATTCGATGATGACGAGGACGACGATCCGGACGATTCTGATCCGGATGATGACGATGACGACTCCGACGATTCCGATGAGGATGACGAAGAGGACGTCTAATGGTTGACTGGACCAAGGATCAGCTCGTAAAGCTTTATCATGAAGAAGGTAAATCTCTTCGCGATATTGCATATATTTACGAAACAGATCAATGGACAGTCGGCCGAGCGTTTGATCGTTTTGAAATCACCCGGCGCAAGCCGGGTGGTCAAAAGAAACCGAAAAAGCTCAAGGAGAGAAAACCGATAGGTGGCCCAAAGGGTGAAAGACACGGTCATTGGAAAGGCGATAAAGCAGGATATCGGTCTTTTCATAACCGTTTGGATGGACTCTTTGGAAGACCAAAATACTGCGAGAAATGTGGGACAAAAGACCCCACTAAAAGATACGATTGGGCCAATGAGAGCGGGAAGTACGAAGATCCCTACGATTATCTGCGACTCTGTAGCAGATGTCACAAGAGATGGGACACAGAACGTTCCAAGGAGCCCTAACGGGAGGCTCCAGGATTCTCTTGACACGCGGCCACGGGCCGTGGTACAGTGTAGGTAACAGTTCGGGCTGGAGCGGTTCTAGCCCAATAAGGCCCGGTGAACCGGGACAACGAACCGGGTATCTAGATAGATACACGGTGCGCCCTCTCAAAAGGGCGGAAGGAGTGTGTGAGATGGCAACTTTCCAGCTTCACCAGGTAAAAGAGAACGGCATGGCCGAGTACCGCCAGCCGGGCAACACGGCGACGGTTCGGTTCGGCAAGACCTTCTGGAAGGAAGGGACGGTTCACCCGCAGGAGGTGAGCATCACCCTCGCGGACGGCACGTCCATCCAGGACCTCGTGGGCGTCGGCAAGGAGCGCGCGGCGGGCGCCACCGACGAGGAGAAGGCCGCCAAGGCTGCCGAGAAGGAAGCCGCGAAGGCCGCGAAGGCTGCCGAGCGTGAGGCTGCCCGCGCCACGCGGAAGGCGGAGCGCGACGCGGAGCGTGCTTCGAAGGACGAGGAGCGCGCCAAGGCTCGCGAAGAGCGCAAGGCCGAGCGTGACGCCGAGCGCGCTGCGCGTGAAGCGGCCGGCGAGTCGGTCGAGGAAGTGCCCGCCGAGATGTAATCGGCGGTACAACGCCCCAGCGTATGTCTGGGTCGCCCAAGAAGGGTCGGTGGAGCTAGTCTCCGCCGGCCCATTCGTTGGATAGGTGCTTCCCTTTCGTGAGCGAGCGTTCATGCCTACTAACTGCATTAGTGGTCACGCCCTCCTTCTCCAGCTAAAAAAGCATGGAGTAGGAATTCCTGTCGATTGCTACGCTGCGAATATAGATATATCCATCGACGGTGTAGTCGAGATCCATTTCTATTGTCGACCAGGTGCTGAAGAACTAAAGCGCATTGG
>Ga0208454_1001308_pt1 | contig 10379 bp, 11 predicted proteins | sample EasRivMeERMZT100_FD_187530 | JGI IMG/M metagenome (GOLD analysis project Ga0208454, IMG submission 187530) | Soil microbial communities from meander-bound floodplain in the East River, Colorado, USA - East River MetaG ERMZT100 (SPAdes) (version 2) | ecosystem: Environmental > Terrestrial > Soil...
CTTCGACTGCGGCGATCTCGTCCGCCTTTTCGATTGCGCCGGCGGTCTCGAACTGCACCACGATCATGGTCGCTTCGTTCATCGCGGCGTTGGCCTCCGCCGCAGGGAAGGAGCGGTAGTGCAGATGCGGAAGCGCACCCGCCGCGGAGCGCTCGCCCAGAGGCGGGAATTTCGCCGCCGCTACGACCTCGCGTGCCTGCGCGGCGGACTCGATGTGCGGCGCGATCACGCCGAGCGCACCGGCGTCGAGCGCTCGCGAAACGTGCTCGGGACGCGTGCTCGGGACGCGCACGAAGGGCGCGATGCCGATCTCCAGGGCCGCGATGCAGATCTGGCTCGTGGTTTCGAGCGACAGGCTCGAGTGCTCGACATCCACGTAGATCGAGTCGAAGCCGGCGGTCTTGGCGATGCGCGCGATCTCGACCGAGCGCGAAAGGCGCACGGTCATCGAGGCGACCACTTCGCCGCGTGCGAGCTTCTCCTTGACGTTGTTGCGGGCGATTTCCCGTGCAGACATGGGTCTCCCCTGAGAGGGCGTTATTGTATGCTGCCCGGCTACGGCATCGCGATGCGGACGTCGTACAATGTTCGCGTCAAAGGCGAAGCCAAGGAGGAGGGAATATGAAAAAAATTCTTGTCGCTTTCTCGGCCATGCTTGCCCTGGCCTGCGAAACGGCGCTCTCGCAGGCCTATCCGAATCGCCCGATCCGCATGGTCGTCGGTTTCCCGCCCGGAGGCGGTACCGACGTGGTCGCGCGCATCATTTCGCCCAAGCTCTCGGAGAACCTCGGTCAGCCGGTGGTGATCGAGAACCGGCCGGGGGCGACCGGCACGGTAGCCGCGGCGGCGGTCGCGAAGTCCCCGGCCGACGGCTATACGATCATGATGGGTCACGTGTCGGTGAACGCCATCGCGCCGAGCCTCTTTCCGAACCTGCAGTACGACGTGATCAAGGACTTCGCGCCGATCATACTCGCCGCCTCGGTGCCGCACTTCGTCGTCGTGCACCCATCCGTGCCCGCGAAATCGATCCGGGAGTTCATCGAGTACGCGAAAGCGCGGCCGGGAAAACTGAGTTTTCCCTCCGCAGGCAACGGCAGCACGCCGCACCTCGCAGGCGAAATCTTCAAGAGCATGGCCGGCTTGAACATCGTGCACGTTCCTTACAAGGGCACCGGCCAGTCGATGGCGGACCTGCTTGCCGGCCAGCACCAGGTCGCCTTCGACACCGCACCCGCCTCGGCGGGCAACGTGCGCTCGGGGAGGATGCGCGTGCTCGGGGTCTCGAGCGCGAAGCGCGTGCCGGAATTCCCCGATGTGCCCACGGTCGCCGAAGCCGGCGTGCCGGGCTACGAAGTGACCACCTGGTACGGCATGTTCGCGCCGGGCGGAACGCCGCCCGCGATCGTCAATCGCCTGCACGCGGACACTATGAAGGCGATGCAGTCGCCGGAGGTGCGCCCGAGGCTTGCCGAAGCCGGAGCCGACGGCACGCTGACCCGTACCCCGGAGGAATTCGCCGCGATCGTGCGAGCCGACGTCGCGCGCTACGCGAAAATCATCAAGGAAACGGGCCTCAAGATCGACTGAGTGGCGACGATGAAGGTGATAAGCAGCGGTCAGACCCTCGGCGCGACAGTCGAGGGCCTCGATCTCGCGAAACCGCTCTCGCAAGAGAACTTCGATGCGGTGCTGCGCACGCTCGGCGAGCGCGGCGTCGTGTGCTTCCCGCGGCAGCAGCTGACCTCCCGGCAGCTCGCCGGCTTCAGCGGGCGTTTCGGCAAGCTCGAGATCAACGTCGCCAACGCCTACCAGGAGCCCGGCATCCCCGAGGTGATGACGCTCTCCAACATCGTCGAGAACGGCAAGCCGATCGGCCTGGCGGACGCGGGGCAGGACTGGCACACCGACATGTCCTACAGCAGCATGATCGCGTTCGCGAACGTGCTTTACGGCATCAAGATCCCGCAGCGCGGCGGCAAGCCGCTCGGCGCGACCGAGTTCAGCAACATGCACGCCGCCTACGACGGCCTGCCGGCCGAAATGAAGCGGGACCTCGAAGGCATGACGGTTCTGCACGACTTCAACAAGTTCTGGGAGAAAATGCGTCGCGAAAAAGGCAGCAAACGCCCGCCGCTCACAGAGGCTCAGCGCAAGGCGAAGCCGCCGGTGTCGCACCCGATCTTTCTCGCGCACCCGATCACCAAGCGCAAGGTGTTGTACGCGAACCCGGGCTATTCGATGCGCATCAACGAGCTGCCGGAGAAGGAAAGCGACGAGACGCTCGAGTTCCTGTTCGAGCACCAGTTGAAGCCCGAGTACCGATATCAATTCCACTGGGCCGAGGGCGACGTCCTCATGTGGGAGGACATCGGCACCATCCACAACGCGGTGGCCGACTACGGCCAGGAGGAGCCCCGCCTCATCAAGCGCTGCCAGGTGATGGCGACGATGTTCTACGGGGAGGAATGAGGCTCGCGAGCTTTCGCGCGGGATCGAAGCTCGGGTTGGCGCAGTACTCTGGAGAATGCGATTGCATAACCAAGGAGGAGCAATGAAGAACGTATTTGCGGCGCTTGTCGCCGTGCTGTCCGCGCTTGCCGGCAACGCCTCGGCGCAGGGCTATCCGACGAAGCCGGTCAAGTTCGTCGTCGGCTTCGCGGCGGGCGGCCCCACCGACGTGATCGCGCGGATCGTCGCGGGGGACATGACCGCATCGCTCGGCCAGTCTTTCATCGTCGAAAACCGGCCGGGTGCCAACGCCATCGTCGCCACCGAGGCTGTGGCGCGCATGCCCGCGGACGGCTACAACATACTCTTCTCGTCGCTTTCGCTCCTCGTGAACGCGATCCTGCTGGAGGGCAAGATCAAATACGACCCGTTCAGGGACTTCGCGCCGATCAGTAACGCGGCGGTGCTGCCGATGGTGGTGGTGACCAGCCCCGAGACCCGCATCAATTCGATGCAGGAGCTGGTTGCGCTCGCCAAAGCGAAGCCGGGCGAAGTGAGCTACGGGACACCCGGCCACGGCGGCTCGTCGCACCTTGCCGGCGCGATGCTGGAGAACGCGACCGGCACCAAGATGATCAACGTCCCCTTCAAGGGCAACGGCCCGGCGCTCGCCGAAGTGATGGCCGGCCGCGTCACCTTCATGTTCTATCCTGTCGTCGGCATCGCCGACCAGGTTGCCGGGAAAAAGCTCAAAGTGCTCGCTCTCGGCACCGCGAAGCGCCACCCCGACTTTCCCGCGTCGCCGACCCTGAGAGAGGCCGGATTCCCGGGCTTTGAGGAAACGGCGCCCTGGGTAGGCACGCTCGCTCCCGCCGGAACGCCCGCGGCGATCGTTGCGCTCCTCGCCGAGGAAATGCGCAAGTCCCTCGCCAGGCCCCAGACGCAGGAACGGATGAAAACGCTCGGCGCCATCACCGTCGCCGACACGCCGGCCGAATTCGCCGCGTTCCTGAAAATAGACTACGAACGCTGGGCGCGCGTCATCAAGGCCTCGGGAGTGAAGGCGGAATGACGACTGCGGGCGAGCTGCGCGGCGCGGCCGGCGTCTCTCCGGCTTCAGGGGCGTCTTCCTGTCCGGTTTCGCGGCGTGCCGCCGCGCGCATCCTGCGCGCGTGGAACATCGAGGACCTGCGCCGGCTCGCGAAAGAACGCCTGCCGCGGGGAATATTCGATTTCTTCGACGGCGCCGCCGAAGACGAGATCACGCTGCGCGACAACCGCGCTGCGTTCGAGCGTGTACGGCTCGCGCCGAAGGCGCTGACCGGGGTCGAGCACATCGACACGCAAACCAACATCCTTGGCGCGCGCTCGAAGCTTCCGATCGCGATCGGCCCCACCGGCGGCATCGGCTTCGGCTGGCCGCTCGCCGACGTCGGCATCGCGCGCGCAGCCGCGGCGGCCGGCATCCCGTATACGCTCTCGACCATGGCGACCGCTTCGATCGAGCGCATCGCGCACGAGGCGGGCGGGAGACTGTGGTTCCAGGCCTATATATTCCGCCAGCGCGAGATGACGATGAGCTTGATCGAGCGCGCGCGCCAAATCGGCTACGAGGCGCTGATGGTCACGGTGGACGTGCCGGTCGGCGGCAAGCGCGAGCGCGACTTCCGCAACGATTTTGCGATCCGCTTCCGCTTCACGCCGAGGAACGTTTTCGACTTTGCTTCGCGTCCTGCGTGGGCGCTCGCTATCCTGCGCCACGGCATGCCGGTGCTGGAGAACGTGGTGGGCCTGGCGCCGGAGGCGAAAAGCACCGCTGAGATCGCCTCCTCGGTCGGGCAGTTCTGGGACGCGGACTTCGACTGGGACGGCTTGAAGGCAATGCGCGACCGCTGGCCTCGCAAGATGCTGGTGAAGGGCATCCTGCGGGCCGACGACGCCGAGCGGCTCGCCGCCATGGGCATCGACGCGGTGGTCGTGTCCAATCACGGCGGACGCCAGTTGGACGGGGCGGTGGCCGCGCTCGACGCGCTGCCGCCCATCGTGCGCGCCGTGAAAAGCAGGATGAGCGTGCTGGTGGACGGCGGCGTGCGCCGCGGCGTGGATGCCGTGAAGGCGATCGCGCTCGGCGCGGAAGCCGTCATGCTCGGGCGCGCGACGCTTTACGGTGCCTGCGCGGCCGGTGAGGTAGGCGCGACGCGCGCAGTTGAAATCCTGCGCGACGAGCTGGTGCGCGCGATGCAGCTCTCGGGTGTGCGCACTGTAGGCGAGATCGGCGCCGATCTCCTTGCGTCCAGGTGCGACTGAATACAGCGTCCCCGTCCGAATCACGCCGCCAACGGAAAGAGCCCCATCATGAGTGAATTTATCGCGTCGATCAGCGGGCTGGGCGATTTTGTCGTTTACCTTGCGACGGCGCTGGCCCTCGTCGCCGTGTTTCTGACCGTATACACCTGGGTCACTCCGCATGGTGAGTTCGCCCTGATCCGGCAAGGCAATGTCGCCGCGGCCCTGTCTCTGTCCGGCGCGCTGCTCGGCTTCATCGTTCCGCTCGCCAGCGCGATCACCCACAGCGTCGCGTGGTGGGACATGCTGTTTTGGGGCGGGGTGGCTCTGGTCGTTCAGCTTCTGTCGTATTTTATCGTACGCATGATCTTGCCGAGCCTGTCGCAGGACATCTCCGCCGGCAAGGTCGCGCAAGGTTTGCTTCTCGGCACGATTTCGCTCGGGATCGGAATTCTGAACGCGGCTTCGCTGACGTATTGAAACTGGCGCTCGATGACGCGGTGGGGTAATACGGTAATACAATAGCCAAGCTCTCAGGGTGAGGAGAGGAAGATGCGGAAAGACATGAACTGGGTTCCGCAGGGCGTCATCCCCGCGGTGCTCTTGCCCTTCAACGAAGACCTCTCGATCGACGAGCCGTCGATCGAGACGCACTTGCGCGACGTCGCCTCGGTCGAAGGCCTTTCGGCGATCACGATCAACGCGCACTCGACCGAAGTCGCCTCGTGCACGTTCGACGAGCAAAAGCGCGTGCTTGCGATCGCCAGGGACGAAATCGGCAGCCGGCTCCCGATCGTCCACGGCGTGTACGCCGAAGGCAGCCTCGAGGCGGCGCGCATCGCCCGCATGGCGGCCGAAGGCGGCGCGGCGGCGCTGCTGGTCTTCCCGCCCGGACCCTTCGCCATGGGCCAGCGCCCCGAAATGGCGCTCGAGCACTTCCGGCGCATCGCGGGAGCGGCCGGTCTTCCGATCGTTGCTTTCCAGTACCCGCTCGCAGGCGGCCAGGGCTATCCCCTCGCGACGCTCCTGAGAATCGTCGAAGCGGTGCCGACGGTGCGTGCGATCAAGGACTGGTGCGCGAGCCCGCAGCTGCACGAGCGCCAGATCCGCGCGCTGCAGTCCATGAACCCGCCGGTAAACGTTTTGACCACGCACAGCTCGTGGCTGATGAGCTCGCTCGTTGCCGGCGCAAACGGCCTGCTCTCGGGCAGCGGTTCGGTGATCGCCGACCTCCAGGCGAAGCTTTTCCGCGCGGTCCGCGCGAACGACCTCGCCACAGCAAGGAAGATCAACGATCGCATCTGGCCGACGGCCGAAGTGTTCTACGCCGAACCCTGGGTGGACATGCACAACCGGATGAAAGAAGCCCTGGTAATGATGGGCAAGCTCCCGCGCGCGGTGGTGCGTCCGCCGCTGGTGAAGATCCAGCAATCCGAGATCGAGCGCATCCGCGTCGCGCTCATCGCCGCGGGTCTTCTGGATCAAGCCGGCCGCTCGCTCCGCGCCGCATGAATGAAGATCGAATGCGTCCTGCAATGCGAAAACCATCTCGGCGAAGGCCCGGTCTGGGACGTCGAGGAAGGACGGCTCTACTGGGTTGACGGCACCGGCCGGCGCGTCGGAAAGCCTGCCCTCTGGCGGCTCGATCCGAAGAGCGGCAAGACCGAGAACTGGGCGCTAGCCCGTGATGTCGGCGCGCTCGCGCTGCGGCGCAAGGGCGGCGCGGTGCTCGCGCTCGACGACGGCTTCTACTTCTTCGATTTCGAGAAGAGCAGGCTCGAAACGATAGCGCTCGTCGACGCCGAGCAGCCGCGCACGCGCCTGAACGACGGCAAATGCGACCGGCGCGGGCGCTTCTTCGCCGGCGGCATGGACGACAAGGAAGAACTCGCGATCTGCGGCTTGTGGCGCCTCGATCCCGATCTGCGCGTCGCCAAGGTGGATGAGGGCATCATCTGCTCGAACGGCCCCTGCTGGAGCCCCGACGACCGCAGGTTCTACTTCGCCGACACCTTCCAGGGCGAGATGTGGGCCTACGACTACGACGCTCGCCAACAAGCGGCTTTTCGCCTCCTTCAAGGACGACTCGGGCGTCGCCGACGGCTCGACCGTCGACGCGGAGGGCTGCGTGTGGAACGCGCAGCTGATCTCGGGGGACCTCGTGCGCTACGCGCCCGACGGCAGCGTCGAGCGGCGCATCGGCATGCCGGTGAGAAACATCACCAGCGTGATCTTCGGCGGGGACAAGCTCGACGAGATCTACGTCACCTCGATGGCGCGCGTGAAGCACCCCGCGGTGCACGACCATTTCGCCAAGGAGGCGAAGCCGCAGTTTCTGGCGGGGAGCCTGTTTCGCATCACCGGCCTCGGCATTCGCGGCGTGCCGGAGCCGCGCTTCGCGGGGTGATTCTCCCTTCCTCTTTGACTGGAGCGCCGGGAACCGGACGATTGTCCCGGTCCCCGGCTTCGATGCCGGCATAACTGCGCTGCCATCACCGAGACGGCTTGTAGTTTGTCAAGGCGCTCAGTCCGATCTTTGTGCCTCTCTCCTCGTCGGCGCTGACCGAGTGTTGGCGGTTGTCCGCGGCGGAGATCGGTTCGAACGACACTCCTCTGGCATATTCGCGAATACGCGACGACGTGTACGCTGCGCCGGTCGCGCTCGCGCCCGTCAGCGTCGTTCCCGAAGCGCCCGCCAATCCCAATTCGGACTCCAGGATTACCTCGATAGCCGCCCCGGCTGCGCAGGGACCGCAGGCATACGCGGACTTGTAAGAGCCCTGGGCATTGCCTCCGTATACCTCGCTGAGCGCCATCGAAACGAGCGCGTACAGTCTCGCGCTTTCAATCGGGCTGAGGCGTTGCGCTTCGATGAACTGCCCGACGATCCAATGCCACGCCACGGAGTTCGCCCCCGAACCGTGCGTGAAAACCCAAGCCTGTGATGTTTTCGACTTGCCGCCCGCTCCGGCCGTGCTCAGATCCGAGGCCCAGATCGCATAGATATTGGCGCCGAGGGCTTTCCCGGTAATCAGTGCGCTCGATTTTTCCTGCGCGTCGGGTATCGCTGCCGCCGAATGCTGCAGGGCTGCGTCGAGAGCGGGCTTCTGCCCGGGATGCAGTTGAACCAGTACGTAGTGGGCCGCCGCCGCCGCGGCAGCCTCGCTCGAAACGCGAACCGGCCGGTAGGGCTTCACCACGAAGCGGGGAACGTAGCCGCCCTCGATGAAGTTCATGGTCTCGAACATGGCGACATGCACCATCGCCAGCTCAAGCGCGGCATTGGCGGGGCGCCGTTCCGATGAGACCACGGTGTGCAATGCGATCTTGCTCCAGTCCGCGACCACATCGGCGCGAGCGGGCGAGAGCAGTATCAGGAACGCGACCAGCGAACGCCCGATGGCGTGCGCAGCTCTGTTCCGCCTCCCCTCGGTTTGCACCTTGCGAAGCGACACTGTCGAACCACTGGTTTTCGCGTAACGCATATGAGCCTCCTCTTTCAAGTTAAGGCCGGGAGATCTCCTAGCCGAGGGCCAGTCTCGCAGGCGTGGCTGCTTTGTTCTGTATCGCGTCGCACAGTCTTCTGGTGACTTAATTACGAATACCCCGGGGAAGCGATGGCTCTCCAGGAGCCTGGAACCGATGGTCACCCGCGGCGGGACCCCTGGAAATCCCACGTTCATGGGAGGGCTGCACCGACGCTCTCGGGTCACCCCCATGTGATCGGTTCGCGGGCAGTCGGGTCCGCTTGCGCAACGAATGGATTGAAACGAAAATAGATGCGAGCAAGCGCCGGCAGAGCGAACTACCAAGAAGCGGTTCCAGGGAGCGTCGATGCAGAAGCCGAATCCGAAAGGCCCGTCACCCGACGAAATCCTGAGCGTAATCGCTCTCCGGGACACTGCCCAGCATGCGGTCACGCGGACGTTCCCGAAAGACACCGTTGTCGTCAGCGAGGGCGATCAGACCGATTCGCTCTACATCATCGTCTCCGGGCGGGTGAAGATCTTTGTCAGCGACGACAAGGGCAAGGAGATCGTTCTCAACGAAGCAGGACCCGGGGAGTACTTCGGAGAAATGGTGATGACACTGGAGCCGACGGAGTTCCTGGTCGTCCCGAAAGAGGACTTCATTGAATTCCTGACGAAGAGCCCGGAATTCTCGCTGCACCTCATCCTCAAGCTTATCCGGCGGGTGCGCGTGCTAACCAATGACGTGAAGAACCTCGTGATCATGGACGTATACGGCCGCGTGGCGCGAATGCTTCTGGACCTCGCCGTGGAACGCGACGGCGCGCTCGTGATCGAAAAGCGACCGACGCACGAAGAGATCGCCAGCCGCGTCGGCGCTTCTCAGGAAATGATCGGCGGGATCCTCAACGATCTCGCCAGCGGCGGCTACATCGCCGTCGAGCGCGACCGGATCACGATTGCGCGCACCCTACCCCGGACTTGGTAGCGGTGCTTGTCCGGGCGGTGTGAATTTGTCACAAGTTTGACGCGCACTGATTAACAGCCGGGGCGTGCGTGCAGCGGGAGGATGGGTGGACCTCTACGCGAACGGGGACCAGATGAATCCACGCCGGCAAGTGCTCGTAGCGCTCGGACTGGGTGGGCTCTCGGCGGCCTTTTCGGCGTTCGCCCAGCAGCCGGGCAAAGTATGGCGCGTCGGTTTCCTCGCGCTGCGCCACGTGGATCTTGTCGATACCGACTACTACTACGGCCCGTTCCGGCAGGGAATGCGCGAGCTCGGTTACGTCGAAGGCAGGAACTTGGTCATCGAATGGCGTTCGGCCGAAGGCAAGACCGAGCGTCTGCCGGATCTGGCGGCGCAACTGGTTCAGGGCAAGGTCGATGTCATCGTGACCGCAGGGACGGCTGCTACCAGCGCGGCGCAGAAAGCCACTTCCACCCTTCCCATCGTCATGGCGACGACCGTCGACCCCGTCGGCAGCGGGTTCGTCAAGAGTCTTTCGCGTCCCGGGACTAATCTGACTGGACTTTCAAACCTCACCCTGGACATCAGCCCCAAGAACCTGGAGATCATGCTCAGCATCGTGCCCAAGCTCTCGCAGGTGGCCGTTCTGGTCAATCCCTCGAACTCGGCGCATGCGGCAGTCCTGAAGAGCACCCAGGCCGCGGCGCAGAAACTCAATCTCAAGGTCCTCCCCGCGGAAGCGCGAACCGCGCAGGAGATCGAGCGCGCGTTTTCAGTGATGGCCCGCGAACGCGCCGGGGCGGTCATCATCGTGATCGACGCGTTCTTTATCCAACAAGGGCGGCAGATCGCCGATTTGGCGGCGAAACACCGGCTTCCTTCCATGTCCGGGAGCCGGGAATACGTCGAGGCCGGCGGACTGATGAGCTACGGGCAGAACCTCGCCGACAATTTCCGCCGCGCGGCCACCTACGTGGACAAGATCCTCAAGGGCGCCAAACCCGGCGACCTGCCGGTTGAGCAACCCACGATATTCGAACTGTTCATCAATCGCAAAGCGGCGAAAGCGCTTGGCATCACGATCCCGCAGTCGTTGCTCGTGCGCGCGGACAAGGTGATCGAATGAACAAGCGCAGAAAACTTCTCATCGCGATGGGGGCAGGCGCGTTCACGGCGTCGCTACCCTCCTCCGCCCAGCAGCCGCC
>Ga0208454_1001313_pt1 | contig 10348 bp, 13 predicted proteins | sample EasRivMeERMZT100_FD_187530 | JGI IMG/M metagenome (GOLD analysis project Ga0208454, IMG submission 187530) | Soil microbial communities from meander-bound floodplain in the East River, Colorado, USA - East River MetaG ERMZT100 (SPAdes) (version 2) | ecosystem: Environmental > Terrestrial > Soil...
GAGCAGGAGGACCCGTACGCGAAGGCGATCCAGCAACTCGTCGAGCACTCCCAGGAGCTCGAGCGCGCGGTCGCGGCGCTGAACGAGAAGCTCGCCAGGCTGGAAAATGCCGACCGCGAGCACCCGCTGCGCATAGTCCAAAAGTAGAACTAACCCGTTATTTCCTTATAGGAAACTAATCCGACAGATTTAGTCGGATTTGGGGTATACTTGACTGCGTTAATCGGGTATTAGCAGTAGGGGTATTAGAAATACAGGCAGAAAGGCAGAGGTACCTATGCGACTCACTACGAAGGGCAGGTTTGCCGTAACCGCGATGGTCGACTTGGCGCTGCGCCAGAACCGCGGCCCGGTGACGCTCGCCGCGATCAGCGAGCGCCAGCACATTTCGCTCTCCTACCTCGAGCAGTTGTTCGGCAAGCTGCGCCGCGCCGCGCTCGTCTCGAGCGTGCGCGGCCCCGGCGGCGGCTACAACCTCGCGCAGCCGCCGAACGGCATTTCGGTCGCCGACATCGTAGCCGCGGTGGACGAGCCGCTCGACGCGACGCAGTGCGGCGGCAAGGAGAACTGCCACGACGACAAGCGCTGCATGACCCACGACCTGTGGGCCACGCTGAACGAGAAGATGTACGAGTATCTCTCGTCGGTCACGCTCGCCGATCTCGTCGCGCACCAGAGCGGCAAGCCGGTGTCGGTGATCAAGGATTTCCGGCCGTCTTCCGAGAAAGTCGCTGCATGAGGCTGCCGGTCTATCTCGACTATTCGGCGACGACTCCGGTCGATCCCCGCGTCGCCGGGAAGATGATCCCCTATCTCACCGAGTTCTTCGGCAACGCGGCGAGCCGCTCGCACGCGTTCGGCTGGAAGGCGGAAGAGGCGGTGGAGGAGGCGCGCGGGCACGTCGCCGCGCTGATCAACGCCGACCCCAAGGAGATCGTGTGGACCTCGGGCGCGACCGAAGGCAACAACCTCGCGATCAAGGGCGCGGCCAATTTTTACAAGACCAAGGGCAAGCACATCATCACGCAGAAGACCGAGCACAAGGCCGTGCTCGACACCTGCCGCGAGCTCGAGCGCCACGGCTTCGAGGTCACGTATCTCGAAGTGGATTCCAATGGTTTGGTTTCGGTGGAGAAGCTGAAAGCGGCGCTGCGCCCGGACACCATCCTCGTCTCGATCATGATGGTGAACAACGAGATCGGCGTGATCCAGCCGGTCTGGGAGATCGGCGAGCTGTGCCGCGCCAAGGGCATCATCTTCCACTGCGACGCGGTGCAGGGCGGCGGCCGTCTCGAGATCGACGTGCAGAAGTTCAAGGTCGATCTCCTCACGATCACGGCGCACAAGATGTACGGGCCGAAAGGCATCGGCGCGCTCTACGTCCGGCGCAAGCCGCGCGTGCGCATCGAGGCGCAGATCCACGGCGGCGGCCACGAGCGCGGCTTCCGCTCGGGTACGCTCGCAACGCACCAGATCGTCGGCTTCGGCGAGGCGGCGCGCCTGGCGAAGGCCGAGATGGCGAGCGAGAACGAGCGCATCCGCGCGCTGCGGGATCGGCTCTACAAGGGCATCCAGGGCATCGAGGAAGCGTACGTGAACGGGGACTTCAAGCAGCGCATCCCGCACAACCTCAACGTTTCGTTCAACTTCGTCGAGGGCGAGTCGCTGATCATGGCGGTCAAGGACCTCGCGGTGTCGTCCGGCTCCGCGTGCACCTCGGCGTCGCTCGAGCCCTCGTACGTGCTGCGCGCGCTCGGCCGCTCGGACGAGCTCGCGCACAGCTCGATCCGCTTCACCCTCGGGCGCTTCACCACCGAGGAGGAGATCGACTTCACGATAGACTTGATCAAACGCAAAGTGGAGAAGCTGAGGGATCTCTCGCCACTTTGGGAAATGCACAAAGAGGGAATCGACTTGAGTACCGTGCAATGGGCAGCACATTAAGCATGCCCAAGAAGCAGGGCTGACATCAGGAGTCTGATATGGCATACAGCGACAAGGTCATCGACCACTACGAGAACCCGAGGAACGTGGGCTCGTTCGACAAGGCGGACGACGCGGTCGGCACCGGCATGGTCGGCGCGCCCGCGTGCGGCGACGTGATGAAGCTGCAGATCAAGGTCGGCGCCGACGGCCGCATCGAGGACGCGCGCTTCAAGACCTACGGCTGCGGCTCGGCGATCGCCTCAAGCTCGCTCGTCACCGAGTGGGTGAAGGGCAAGACGCTCGAGCAGGCCACCACGATCAAGAACACGCAGATCGCGCAAGAGCTGTCGCTGCCGCCGGTGAAGATCCACTGCTCGATCCTCGCCGAGGATGCGATCAAGGCGGCGGTGGCGGACTACCGCAAGAAGCACGAATTCTCTGAAAGCAAGGACAAGAAGGTAGCCTGATGGCGATTACGCTGACACCCAACGCGGCCGGCCATGTGCAGCGCTCGCTCTCCAAGCGCGGCAAGGGGCTCGGCCTGCGCGTGGGCGTTCGCACCTCGGGCTGCTCCGGCCTCGCCTACAAGCTGGAGTTTGCCGACCAGGCGAACCCCGGCGACCTCGAGTTCGAGAGCCATGGCGTCAAGGTGCTCGTGGATCCGAAGAGTCTGCAGTACATCGACGGCACCGAGCTCGACTACACCCGCGAGGGCTTGAACGAGGGCTTCAAGTTCAGGAACCCGAAGGTCAAGGACGAATGCGGGTGCGGGGAATCCTTTAACGTAGCCTAGATTGCACGACGCTCGCGCGACCGGCCGACACACGGTATACGTGTGCGGAGGCGCGTGATGCGTCGATGCATCGATGCAGAATCACTTTGAACTCTTCGGCCTCACCCCCGCGTTCGCGGTGGAAGGTGAGGCCCTGGAGCGTTCGTACCGCGAGATCCAGTCCAAGGTCCATCCCGACCGCTTTGCGCACGCCAGCGACGCCGAGCGCCGCGCTTCGCTCCAGTGGACCACGCGGGTCAACGAGGCCTACCGCACGCTCAAGAACCCGGTGCAGCGCGCGCGCCACCTGCTCGAGCTCCACGGCGTGGATGTCGCCTTCGAGACCAATACCGCGATGCCGCCTGAGTTCCTGATGCAGCAGATGGAGCTGCGCGAGTCGCTCGAGGAAGCGACCGCCAGGAAAGATTCGTCCCGCATCGACTCCTTGCGCAAGGACCTCGGCAGGGAAAAGCAGTTGCTTGAAAAGGCCATCGCGGACGCGATCGACGTCAGAAAGGACTATCGCGGCGCAGCCGGCCTGGTGAGGAAGCTGCAATTCCTCGACAAGCTGGACAACGAAATCGACGCCGCGTACGAGACCATTGAATAAATCATGGCGCTGATGCAAATCTCGGAGCCGGGCATGTCGCCCGAGCCGCACCAGGCGCGGCTCGCGGTCGGCATCGATCTCGGCACCACCAACTCGCTCGTGGCCACCGTGCGCAGCGGGGTGCCGGCGGTGCTGCCCGACGCGCACGGCCGCCCGCTGCTTCCGTCGATCGTGCGCTACTTCGCGGACGGACGCGTGGAGGTCGGCTATGCGGCCCAGGCGCGGCAGGCCGACGATCCGAAGAACACCATCGTCTCGGTGAAGCGCTTCATGGGGCGCGGCGTGAAGGACGCCGCCCATGCCGAGAATTCGCCGTACGACTTCGTCGATGCGCCGGGAATGCTGCAGATCCGCACCGTCGCCGGCGTGAAGAGCCCGGTGGAAGTTTCTTCCGAAATACTGAGAGTCCTTCGCAGCCGTGCGGAGCTGTCCCTGCAGGGAAATATCAGCGGCGCGGTCATTACGGTGCCCGCCTACTTCGACGACGCGCAGCGCCAGGCCACCAAGGACGCCGGGCGCATTGCCGGCCTGAATGTCCTCAGGTTGCTGAACGAGCCGACGGCGGCCGCGATCGCCTACGGACTCGAGAACGCCGCCGAGGGCACGTATGCGGTCTACGACCTCGGCGGCGGCACCTTCGACATCTCGATTCTCAAGCTATCGAAAGGCGTGTTCGAGGTCGTCGCGACCAGCGGCGATTCGATGCTCGGCGGCGACGACTTCGACCAGCGCGTGTTCTGCTGGGCGGTGGAGCAGGCGAAGCTGCCCCCGCTCGACCCGCGCGACATGCGCCGGCTGCTGGTCAAGGCGCGTGAGGCGAAGGAGCACCTGACGGTGCACGGCGAGGCCCCGATCACGGCGAAGCTCTCGACCGGAGAGGTCGTGGACCTGTCCCTGGATACCGAGACGTTCTGCAGCATCACCCAGACCCTGGTTCAGAAGACCCTCGGCCCGGTGCGCAAGGCGCTGCGCGACGCGGGCCTGCGCGTCGAGGACGTCAAGGGCGTGGTGATGGTCGGTGGCGCGACGCGCATGCCGCAGATCCAGCGCGCGGTCGGCGAGTTCTTCCGGCGCGATCCGCTCAACAACCTCGATCCGGACAAGGTGGTGGCGCTCGGCGCGGCGATGCAGGCGAACGTGCTCGCCGGCAACAAGCCGCAGGGCGAGGACTGGCTGCTGCTCGACGTGATCCCGCTGTCGCTCGGCATCGAGACCATGGGCGGCCTCACCGAGAAGATCATCCCGCGCAACACCACCATCCCGGCCGGAAGGGCGCAGGAGTTCACCACCTTCAAGGATGGCCAGACCGGAATGAGCATCCACGTCGTGCAGGGCGAGCGCGAGCTCGTGTCCGACTGCCGCTCGCTTGCGCGCTTCGAGTTGAAAGGCATCCCGCCGATGGCGGCCGGCGCGGCGCGCGTGCGCGTGAGCTACCAGGTCGACGCCGACGGGCTGCTTTCCGTTTCCGCCAAGGAAAGCACGTCCGGAGTGGAGGCGTCGGTCACGGTCAAGCCCTCCTATGGACTGGGCGACGCCGACATCGAGCGCATGCTGCGCGATTCCTTCGAGCACGCCCGCGAAGACATGCACGCCCGCGCGCTCGCCGAGCAGCGCGTGGACGGGCAGCGCCTGATCGAGGCGACGCGGTCGGCTCTGGCCGCCGATGGAAATCTCCTGGGTGGAGAAGAACGAGCCCCGATCGAGGCGGCGGTTGCGGCCCTCGAGAAGCTCCTGAAAGGCACGGACCACCGCGCGATCCGGAAGGCGGTCGAGGCCCTCAACCACGCCACCGAGGACTTTGCGGCGCGCCGCATGGACCAAGGGATCAAGCGCGCGCTCGCCGGCCGCAAGATCGGCAGTCTCTGATGCCGAAGTTGAAAGTACTGCCGGGACATACTCTTTGCCCCCAGGGCGCTGAGATCGAAGCGAAGCCCGGCGTGTCCATCTGCGATACGCTGCTCGAGAACGACATCGAGATCGAGCACGCCTGCGAGAAGCAGGCGGCATGCACCACCTGCCACGTGATCCTGCGCCAGGGCTACGATTCGCTCGAGCCGCCCGAGGAAAAGGAGGAAGACCTGCTCGACAAGGCCTGGGGCCTCGAGGCGACGTCGCGGCTGTCGTGCCAGGCGAAAGTCGCGGATCAGGACCTGGTGATCGAGATCCCCAAATACACGATCAACTACGAGCGCGAGGGCGGGGGAGTCAAGAAATGAAGTGGACCGATACGCAGGACATTGCGATCGCCCTGTCGGAAAGCCATCCCGACAAGGATCCGACGTCGGTGAACTTCGTCGACCTCTACAAGTGGGTGCTGGCGCTGCCGGGGTTCAGCGACGACCCGAAGCGCTGCGGGGAAAGAATCCTCGAGGCCATCCAGCAAGCCTGGATCGAGGAAGCGGAATGATTCGGGGACGGAGCCCTAACTCCCGGAGTTTCCGCTATCGCTATGGGAGTTAGGGCTCCGTCCCCGAATTTCAGGCTAGCACGCCGTGAACGTGCGGTTCCAGATGCCGTTGTCGCAGCGGAACTGGGTGCGGTCCTGGCAGGACACGCTGCCGTGGCCGTAGGCCTGCGACGCATAGGTGCAGTTCGGCGCGCTCGCGCCCGTGGCTGCCGCGGGGGCGACCACTACGGGTCGTTCGATTACGGTTTCTTTCACCGGGCGGGCGCAGCCGGCGAGCAGCAGGGCCGGGATGAACATCAGCGCGATTGTTCGCTTCATGAGACCTCCTAGGTTGGATCAACGTTGAATTCTCAGCAAGTTACGGGCCCGCGGGTCGCCGTTCTCGGCTTTCACCTGGAGAGCAACGCGTTCGCGCCGGTGAGCGAGGAGCGCCACTTCCGCTCGCTCTGCTACTGCGCCGGCGAAGAGATCAGCCGCGAGGCGCGAAAGGAAGCGTCGGCGCTTCCGGCCGAAATCCCGGCGTTCTACCGCGAAATGGACGCGCTCGGCCCGTGGACGCCGGTCCCGATCGTCGTCACCGCCTGCGAGCCAGGCGGCGCGGTGGACGCGCGCTTTTTCCAGGCGACCCTCGCCGCGATGCGCGATGGCCTGCAGGCCGCGGGAAAGCTGGACGCGGTCTACATCAGCAACCACGGCGGCATGATCTCTACCGGCGGCCCGGACCCCGACGGCGAGCTCTATGCGATGGTGCGCGCCGCCGCCGGGCCGAGGACGCCGGTCGTCGCGACGGTCGACCTGCATGCGAACATCTCCGAGCGCATGGTCGCGAACGTGGACGCGCTCGTGTCGTACCGCACGAATCCGCACATGGACCAAGCCGAGCGCGCGGTGGATGCGGCTCGCCTGCTCAAGAAGTTCCTGAGCGGAAAGCAATCGGCACGGGCGTTCGTGCGCCTGCCGCTCACCCCGGCCTCGGTCACGCTGCTGACGCGCGAGGGCCCCTACGCCGACGCGATCAGGTACGGCCAGACCAAGGTGGGCAACGGGGTGCTCGACGTATCCATCGTGGGCGGGTTCGTCTTCAGCGACACGCCGAAAAACGGGGTCGCCATCGTGATCAACGGCGAGCGCGGCGCCGACGTGCGCGGCACCGCGCTCGACATCGCCGGGCGTATCTGGGCCGACCGCAAGCGCTTCGTGAAGCGGCTAACGTCGATGGAGGACGCCCTTCGCATTTCCGGAAAGACCATTTGGTCCGACGCGGGCGACAACCCGGGCGGGGGAGGCACGGGGCAGACCACGACATTGCTGAAGAAGCTGTACCAGGCAAAAGTCGAAGGCGTGCTTTACGGCGTCTTCTTCGAGCCGCAGATCGCGGCGGCCGCGCAAGGGCAGCGCGAGATCGAGGCGGTTTTCACGGAAGGCTTTCGCGCCCCGGCAAAGGTCCTGAAGACGACGGACGGCCAATGCATCGGCCGGCGCGGGATCTGGGCCGGGCGCGCGCTCGACCTCGGCTCGACGTGCGCGTTAATGATCGGCGGTGTTACCGTGGTGTGCGTGAGCAAGCGCAAGCAATGCGCCGACCCGGTGTTCTTCGAGATGCACGGCCTCGACATCCGCGCCGCGCGCACCGTGGTGGTCAAGTCGCGCGGCCACTTCCGCGGCGGCTTCGACGAGTTCTTCCCCCCCGAGCGGGTGATCGAGGTGGATACGCCCGGACTCACTTCGCCGGTGCTGGAGCGGCTCGAGTTTAAGGGCCTGCCGAGGCCGGTGTTCCCGCTCGACGCCGATGCGCAGTGGACTCCCGGAGCCGCCGTCTATGAATAGCCTGTGTCTGACCGGCGATGGCCTTACCGCGAGCCTGTTCGCCGCGGCGCTGCACTTCGGCTGGACCGCGGCCGACGGCGTGGCGCGCGAGGAATCGTGGCATGTACGGCAGGGGCATTTCGAGTTCTTCGCCGCGCGAATCCGCAAGCAAGGCGGCAAGGACGACGATTGGGAGCACTACTGGCCGATGCGCGCGCCGCAGGCGCGTCTCGTCTTCGACCGCCGGGGATTGCGCGAGGACTACGTCATCTGCGGCGAAATGTGGTGCAGGCCGCTCGAGAGCCTCCTGCCGCGCGCGCGCGCGCCGGTGGTACAGCTCGCGCCCTGCTAGCGGTCGTTCAGGTGGCAGGCCGAGAGGTGGCCTGAGCCGATTTCCTTCAGCGGCGGCGCTTCTTCCTTGCAGCGCGGCATGGCGTGCGGGCAGCGCGGGTGGAAGTGGCAGCCGGTGGGCGGAGCAAGCGGAGAGGGGATCTCGCCGACGATCGGCTTGAACTGGGTCTTGCGCGTATCCAGGCGCGGCACCTGCTTGAGCAGCGCCTGGGTGTAGGGATGATTCGCTCTGGCAAAAATGTTTTCGGTAGAGGCGGATTCCACGACGCGGCCCAGATACATGATGACGACGCGGTCGGAGAGATGCTCGACCACGCCGAGGTCGTGGCTGATGAAGAGGTAGGTCAGCCCCAGGTCGCGGCGCAGCGCCATGAAGAGGTTGAGGATCTGCGCCTGGATCGAGACGTCGAGCGCCGCGACCGCCTCGTCGCAGACCAGGAACTCGGGCTTCACCGCGAGAGCGCGTGCGATGCCGATGCGGCTCCTTTGCCCGCCGGAGAACTGGTGCGGATAGCGCGGCTTGTAGCTCGGGTCGAGGCCGCAGCGCTGGAGCAGCGCGTCGAGGTAGGCGCCGAGCTCCTCGCGCTTGACGATGCCGTGGACGAGCGGCGCCTCGCCGACGATGTCGGCGACGCGCATGCGCGGGTTGAGCGAGGCGAATGGGTCCTGGAAGATCATCTGAACTTGGAGACCCGCCCTCTGACGGCTCGCCCCATCCCTGCCGCGGTAGCGGATGCGGCCGGCACTCGGCTCGAGGATTCCCGCGACCATGCGCCCGAGCGTCGACTTGCCGCAGCCCGATTCGCCGACCAGGCCGACGACCTCGCCCTCGTGGACCGCGAACGACACGTTTTCGACCGCGAGCACCACCTCGTCCGATAGGTCTGCGCCGAGCGCGCGCGCGATGTTCCCGGCGAAGTCGAGCGGCTGAACGAAGCGCTTGGAGACGCTCTGCAGTTCGACCAGCGGCTCGCTCATGCGTGCATCGGATAGAAGCAGCGGACGAGGCGCCCCCGATGCTCTTGCAGTCTTGGTTCTTCAAGGCACATCGGTGCGGCGCGCGGACATCGATTGCGAAATGCACATCCGGGCGGCAGGTTGACGAGCGCGGGCATCATGCCCGGGATCTGGGTGAGCGGGCTGCCGCGCCGGTTGCGGCTCGGCACCGAGCCGATGAGGCCGTGGGTATAAGGATGCAGCGGGGCATCGAGCACCTCGTCGACCGACCCCTGCTCCACGATGCGCCCCGCGTACATCACGCAGATCCGGTCCGCCAGGCCCGCGACCTCTCGGAGGTCGTGCGTGATCCACACCAGGGCGGTTCCGGACTCGCGGCAGAGCTTCTGCGCCTCGTAGAGGATCTGCGCCTGGATCGTCACGTCGAGCGCGGTGGTCGGCTCGTCGGCGATGATCAGCTTGGGCCGGTTGAGGAGCGCGATCGCGATCGCCACGCGCTGGCGCATCCCGCCGCTGAATTGATGCGGGTACGAGCGCAGGCGCGATTCGGGCGAAGGAATGCCGACGCGCTCGAGCGCTTCGCGCGAGATCTTCAATGCCGTTCTCGAATCGACGTCCTGATGGGCCCTCACGGCTTCGACCATCTGCGTGTCGATGCGCAGCACCGGGTTGAGCGTCATCATCGGGTCCTGGAACACCATCGCGATGCGCGCGCCGCGGATCCGGCGCAGCTCGTGCTCTCCCAGCTTCAGGAGATCGGTCCCGTCGAAAAGGATCCGGCCGCCGACGATGCGCCCCGGCGCGTCGACCAGCCCGAGGATCGAGAAGCCGGTCACCGTCTTGCCGCAGCCCGACTCGCCCACCAGCCCGAGCACCTCGCCCGGGCGGACCTCGAAGCTCACGCCGTCCACGGCGCGGACTACGCCCGCGCGCGTGAAGAAGTGCGTCTTGAGGTCTTGGACTTCAAGGGTATTACCGTTCAAGGCGCGGGTTGAGCACGTCCCGCAGGCGGTCGCCGACGAGGTTGATGCTCATGATCGTGGCGAGGAGCGCGATGCCCGGGTAGAAGCTGATCCAGTATTTGCCCGACAGCATGTACTCGAAGCCGTTCGCGATAAGGAGGCCGAGCGAGGGCTCGGTGAGCGGCAGTCCCACGCCGAGGAACGACAGCGTCGCCTCGAGCGAGATCGCGTGCGCGGTCTGCAGCGTGCCGACCACGATCATCGGCGCGACGACGTTGGGCAACAAGTGGCGGAACACGATGCGCCGCGGCGGCAGCGCGAGGCAGTGCGCGGCCTCGATGTATTCCTTGCGGCGCTCGACCAGCGCCGAGCCGCGCACGGTGCGCGCGTAGTAGGCCCACTGCACGAGGATCAGCGCGATCATGACCTTGTCCGCGCCGCGGCCCAGGATCGCCACGAGGATCAGCGCCACCAGGATCGCGGGGAAGGAGAGCTGCAGGTCGACGAGCCGCATGATCAGCGCGTCGAGCCAGCCGCCGCGGTACGCCGCGGCGAGG
>Ga0208454_1001317_pt1 | contig 10337 bp, 9 predicted proteins | sample EasRivMeERMZT100_FD_187530 | JGI IMG/M metagenome (GOLD analysis project Ga0208454, IMG submission 187530) | Soil microbial communities from meander-bound floodplain in the East River, Colorado, USA - East River MetaG ERMZT100 (SPAdes) (version 2) | ecosystem: Environmental > Terrestrial > Soil >...
CGCGATCTCACGCGCGGCGCTCGCACGGGCGAGGAGATTCGCGCGGCAACGGGTGCCGGCTCGATCGCCGTGCTGCAGCTCGACACGTCGAGTCAACGTTCGATTCGCGACTTCGCGCGCACGCTGCGCGCGTCGCACCCGCGTCTCGACGTACTCGTCAACAACGCCGGCGTCGCGCAAGGCGAACACCGCACGAGCGCGGACGGGATCGAGCTCACGTTCGCCACCAATGTCCTCGGCTACTTTCTGCTCACGCGCGAGTTGCTCGACGTGCTCCGCGCGAGCGCGCCGGCGCGCATCGTCAACGTCTCCTCGGCGTTCATCGACGAGCCCGATCTCGACGATCTCGAGTTCTCCCGCCGCCGTTACGACGGCCTCAGAGCCTATGCGCAATCGAAGGCCTGCAATCGCCTGCTCACGTGGGCGCTCGCCCGCCGGCTCGAGGGCAGCGGTGTTACAGCCACGGCCTACGCGCCTGGCTTCGTGGCCGGCACGGAGCTGTCGCGCGACTTGCCGCCGGCGATCAAAGACGCCTATCGCACTCGCGTCGGCCGCACGGCCGAGGAAGGCGCCGACACGGCCGTGTGGCTCGCGAGCAGCGCCGCGGTCGAAGGCATCAGCGGCAAATTCTTCATGGATCGGCGCGAGCTACCCTGCGAGCTGCGCGAAGTGTCGACGGAGGAAGCCCTCTGGGCCGAATGCGAGCGCTACGTGGGCTTTTAGAAACAGACAGTCCAGAGCGACGGTGTCACCCAGAGCAGGACAGCGACGGCGGTGCCGTGAAAAAAACCCGGCGTCGTCAACTGGTCGATCTCGAAGGTCCCCCTAACGCTCGCGAGCTCGTCCGCGTGGATTTCCGACACGGCGAGGGCTGATTCGAGGAAGTCCGTGGGCAGCACCATGCACTGATCGCCGTTGAACTCGTGCTCGATCACCTCCGGTTTGGCACTCGTGTCCACACGACAAGACTACGTTCGATGGCAAGCGAAAGCCGTGATCTCCAGCACTAAACGGCGCTAACCGCTCGACTCGCCACCCTCCGCGCACTGTCGCGAACAGCCCTGCGTCAGCCCGCGATTGACGCCCAAGCCGCGACGAGCCGCTCCGCCGTGCGCCACGCCAGCGCCTGGGCCGTGAGCGTCGGGTTGTGTGCGCCGCTCGTGCCCATCACGGACGCGCCCAGCACGCCGAGATTCGGCACCTCGTGGCTGAAACCCCAACGGTCGACGACGTTCGTCTCGGGATCGTCGCCCATGCGCGTGCCGCCATAGGCGTGCGTCGAGACGCCCATCGTGCCGACGGGCTGGCGCAACGCCGCGATCGCGCCGGCCTCGATGAACCACCGTTCCATCTTGTCCTGAATGAACGTGGCGATGCGTTTCTCGTTGTCCTGGTGGTCAGCCGTGATGCGGATCACCGGGAAGCCGAGCGGATCTTTGACCGTCGGATGCAGATCGAGATAGTTGTCCTCGTAGGGCAACGTGGTCTTCTGCAAATACGAATTCACCCAGCGGTCGGCGTTCTTCATGACGAACGACTTCCACTGCGAGCCCCAGCGCGGCGCCTGACCGAACGTCGGCATACTGGCCGCCGCGATCGGCCGTTGATCCGAGTACACCCAGAGATTGCCGCCGCCGATGAAGTCGAGCGCGCCGTGATCGAAGTTGTCGTCGGCCCAGTCGTCGATCGCAACGCCTTGCGCCGGCAGCCCGTACCAACGATTGAGCTTTTGCGGGAATAGCGCGAGCACCCCGCCGCCCTGGTTGTGCGTGAAGTAGTGACGACCCACTTGGCCGTGGTTGTTGGCGAGGCCGTGTGGATACGCCTCGGACGACGACAACAGCAACAATCGCGTGTTCTCGTAGGTGTAGCCGGCGAGCAGCACGACGCTGGCCGGCTGGATGTAGACCTCGCCGTCCTTGAGGTACTGAACGCCGGCCGCGCGACCCTCGCCGTCGACGTCGATGCGCGTGACGTGCGCCTCGGTCACGATCGCGAGATTGCCAGTCTGCTCTGCGTGCGGAATCGTCGACACGGCCGTCGAGTTCTTCGCCGACACGTGACAGCCGCCGCGGTTGCAAAAGCCGTGATAGAGGCAAGCGCTGCGATTCTGATACTGCTCGGAGTTGATGGCTGCCGGCCCCGGGAACGGATGCCAGCCCAAGCGTCCGGCCGCGCTCGCCATGAGCTCGGTGAACTCGGTGCCACGCAACGGCGGCATCGGATAGGGCCGCTGCCGCACACCTTCGAAAATGTTGCCGCGCGGGTCGATCGCGCCGTTGACGTTGCCGGCCTGACCCGATACGCCGAGCGCGTGCTCCACTTTGTCGTAATAGGGCTCGAGCTCTTCGAGCCCGAAGGGCCAATCCTCGACCGTCGAGCGGGCCGGAATTCGCCCCGCGCCATAGCGGCGCCTCGTTTCGCTGACGACCTTGAAGTCCCATGGGTTCAAGCGCCAGCTCTGCGCCCAGTAGTGAATCGTCGTGCCACCGACGCCGTTCATCATCGGGTGAATGGCCGCGCGCGGCGAGTCCGGCGCCGACGCGTTCGGCCGATGCACGGGGATCTCGCGATTGGCCTTCTGCGCCGCGTGCGGCCAGCCGCGGAAATTGTTGCGCAGCTCGTCGGGCGCGAAATCGCGCGGGCCGAGCCGCGTACCGGCTTCGAGGCCGACGATCTTCACGCCGGCGGCCGCCAGCGGCTCGACCGCCACACCGCCCGCGCCGCCGAGCCCGATCACGACGACGTCGGTCTGCGGCAGCCTAGTCGTCATGCCGCTCTCCGGCCGTGGTATGCGCATCGAACACGCCCAAGTCGTACGCGGAGCTCAAGTTCGGTTCGAGCGCGGCGTTCATGCGTTGCTGCTCGGCCGTCACGGCCAACCGCAGGCCCGGGTAGCCGAGCAGCTCCCAACCGATGAATTCCTGATTGCCGCCGTAGTGCGGATCACCGAACGTGCCTTCGAGCGTATGACCGAGCACGAGCTCGAAGAAGGCCGAGGACGTCGGGCTGAACCCCGTGGCGCGGTTCTGCTCGAGTTCCGTGAGCACCGCATCCTGCTGCTCGGGCGCGAGCTCGACGAACGGTCGGCCGGCCGCGCTGCGCGCGTACGCGTCGAGCGCTGCAAGACCCGCTACATAGGCCGGCCGTTGGGCTGCGAGCGCAGTGCCGAGCGCGCCATCGATATAGCGTGCGGCGCCGGCTTCGAGCGCGCCGGGACCGTTGCTATCGCGCGGGATGAGCCGCGCGACCACGGCCTCGAGCACGGCGGCTTCGGTCGCCGTCAAATTCGCGTACGGCTCGCCGCGCGCCGCCTGCGCCAACACACTCGCGGGAATCGTCGTGATGGCGCCGAGCGCCGCCCCGCGCCGCAGCATGTCGCGGCGCGACCAATGACGTGGCATCGCTACCTCCCCTCACCGCTGCTGCGGTTCGCTCGAGCTCATTGAAACTGTAAATGCCGGCGCGCCGTGTCGCGATCGCAGACCTCGTTGACGAACTCGTAGTCGGGGCCTTTCTGATACTCGCCCTGCACCGTGACGGGTGCCGTCAGAAACTCCGGATCCTCGATCGTATACGAGACGCTCATACGCAGACCGTCGTCGGCCAGCCGGTAGCGCTCGAGCACGCGCTTCGCGGCACTCGAGTCGAGCCCGCGCGCGTTGCCCCAACGCGTCGGCGCGAACCCTAAGGTCTCGACGACGAGCGAACCGTCCACCTCGAAGCGGCCCACCGAGTAGCCGAGCTCGTTCGGCGTGAAGCTCGCCGGCCGCGGCGCACCATCCAAATGGATATCACGAGTCTGGCGCGAGCGCTCCTTCACGATCACGATCTGCGCGGCTTCACGGCGCCACGCGTGGCTATACGTGGCGAGGATGAGGCGTGGCACGCCGAGCGGCACGCAATCGAGCTCGGGGTCGTCGTTGAGGTTCCACGCGTCTACCTGCGCCCGACCCTTCGCGGTCAGGGGCCAATCCGTCGGCGGACGAAACGAGCCGATCGCCGCCTCGAGCACGGGAATCATGTGCCGCCAAGTGCCCGAGAAGTCGGTCGACGGAGCCACCGGCCCGCGACTCGGCAAACCGGGCACGCTCTTGCCCTCGGGGATTTGATACGCGTAGTACGTGCTGCCGTCGTCCCGCGTGATGCTGTAGAGCATCGCGAAATTCTGATTACCCGTGCGGCTCGGGTGCGCCACGATCGCGACGTGATCGCCCACCTGCACCGTTTCGCGCTGCCAGCCGAGCCGCAGAAAGCCCGGGATCGAGTGCCCCTCGAGCGTCCAGGTCGCGGCCACCCCTGCGTCGTTGCGAACGGTCGCTTCGATGTAGACGTGCGGACTGCGCCAGGCCACGTCGGTGATCGTGCCGTCGATCTCGATCCGCCTGTCGAGATCGAACGGCGCGCGCGAGTGATGCGCATCAGCAGCCGTGGCCACACCCAACGTGACCACAACGGCAACGATCGAGCCGGTCAATCCACGCATGTGGTAGGAACTGGCGATGCGCGCCTCCAAAGATCGGCCGCCGCAGCGATGGCTAGGACAGCTGCGGATACGCGCGCCGGATAGCGCTGTCCGAGATCACCTCGAGATGCGCTCCGCGCAGCGCATCGCGCATTTCGAGCATCTGCGGCAACGGCAACCTGCGCTGCGGCGCGCGTAGGAACGGATCCGGAATCAGCCCGCGCAGCCACGTCGTCAGCTTGTACGCCGCGTGCAACCGATAGCCGAGCGTGGAATCGGCGACCACGCGGTGCAGCTTCAGCAGGCCGTCGTCCCAGATCGCCCTGGCCTTCGTGACGTTTTTGTCATCGCGCGCCGCGACGATGGCCTCGATCATCGGCTCCATCGCGTAGTTCCAAGAGCCGCTCACGGTGCCGTCGAAGTAGCCATCGACAATGGCGCCGTGCATGGCGGCCGCGCCGGCCGGCAAGATCGCCACGTGCCGCTTGGTGTAGGCGCGCAGCGCCTTGGCCATTGCGTCGAAATCGTCGGTGATCATCTTATAGCCGACGATCTGCGGCACGGAGTCGACGATCTTCATCGCGGGCTCGAGCGGTAACGCAAAGAACTTGCCGCCCGTCGGGTGAATGATGACCGGCAAGCCCACCGCGTCGGCGATCGCCTTGAGCTGGTCGCCCCAGACCTCCGGATTCTTGTTCGGATCCCAGGCCGCGACGACGTCGATCGTGCCGATCGGCGGCATGAGGAACAAGCCGTGCACGCCGGCGCTCTTCAAGGCTTTCGCCTCCTCGATGCACGCGCGCGTCGTCGTTTGCATGACGCCCGAGAAAACGAGCGTCTTGTCGCCAAGCTCTTCGAGCGCAATTTCGGCGAGCTGCAGCTTCTCTTGCTGCGTCAGGTAGAACGCTTCGCCGGCTTCCGGCGACACGAGCACGGCGCCGCCCGCGTCGACGAACTTGGGCCCCGCCCAGTAACGCATGAAGCTGCGAAACGCCGTGAAGTCGATGTCTTCGCTACCCGGTTTGAATGGCGTGACGCTCGCGACGAACATGCGGTCGTACTCGGTGGTGCTGACGCCGGGCACGTAGGCTTTCGACGGCGCGGCGAAGCCCTGCGTGGGCGCGCCTACGGCGCCTGCCACCGCGGCGGCGCCGGCCAATTGCAGAAAGGTGCGTCGCTCGATCGGGCCGCGGATCTCGTCCGCCGTATCGCTACTCATCGTTCCATCCCCCCTGAACGCGAAGTGCTTACCGACGCTCTCGATCCTACGCCCCCCGCGGACCGCTTTGAAGCGGTTTCGGCGAGCTATGCCGACGCGCTGAACACCGGGGTGCCGTCCGCGAACGGCGCTCCGTATACTGCTTTGCATGACAAAACGTGGCTGGATCCTGTTTCTCTCGTTGGGCTTGCTCTGGGGCATGCCGTACCTGCTCATCCGCATTGCCGTGGGCGAAATCGATCCGCTGATCGTGGCGGGAGCGCGGACCCTGCTCGGGGCATTGCTGCTGCTGCCGGTCGCGTTGCATCGAAACGCCCTCGCACCCGCGTTTCGCCACTGGAAGTGGCTGCTCGCGTTCACAGTGATCGAGATGAGCGTGCCCTGGGTGCTGCTTGGTCATGCGGAGACACGTCTCAACAGCTCCACCGCCGGCCTGCTCATCGCCGTCGTACCGCTATTCGCGGCAGTCATTGTCGCGCGCCTCGGCCACGAACGGCTGGAGCTGCGGCGGCTCCTGGGCCTAGGGATAGGGTTTGCGGGTGTCGCACTGCTCGTGGGCCTCGACATCCATTTCTCGGATCTGCTGGCGGTCGCCGCCACCATTGTCGTCGCGCTCTGTTACGCCATCGGACCGATCATCATCGACCGCAAGCTCCGGGACGTGCCGGCGATTGGAGTGATAACCGCCTCGCTGATCGTCGCGACGGCAATCTATCTGCCATTCGCGCCACTCCTGTGGCCGGCGCAAGTCAGCGCAACCGCTGCCTGGTCCGTCGTGGGGCTCGGCGTGCTCTGCACCGCGGCGGCATTCCTGGTGTTCTTCGCGCTGATCGCCGAAGTGGGTCCCGCACGCGCCACCGTCATCACTTACGTGAATCCCGCGGTTGCCATCGTGCTCGGCGCCATCGTGCTCAACGAGCCGCTGACGCTGGGAATGGCCATCGGCTTTCCGCTGGTGATCGCCGGGGCGATTCTCGGCACGCAACGCGTTCGAAAACTCGAAGTGCCGCAACCGGCCTAGGGTCTCCGACGTTATGAACCGCAAAGAGCTCGACGCGTTCGCAGCGCATCATCGACTGCCTCGCACGGCGATCGAGGCCGCGCTCGAGCTCGCGAACGCGCAGCCGAGCGTTGCGGAGCGACAGCGGTTCGTGTTGCGCGCGCTGCAACTCGCGGGCGTCTTGTCGCTCGCGGCGGGCGTCGTGTTCTTCATCGCCGCGAACTGGGACGCGCTCGCGATCACGGGCCGTTTCGCGCTCGTCGAAGCCGCGCTCGCCGTTTGCGTTGCAGGCGCCATCTGGCAACCGCCACCGCACGCCGTCGGCCGGTACGCGGTGCTGCTCGCGTTCGTCGTCGCCGGCGGTTTGCTGGCCCTGTTCGGTCAGACCTACCAAACCGGCGCCGATATCTATGAGCTGTTCCTCACCTGGGCCGCGCTCGGCCTGCTGTTCGCGGTCGCCGGACAATGGAGCGTTACCTGGGCGGCGTGGGCCCTGGTGCTCAACGTCGCGCTGTTGTTGTTCTGCGGCTGGCGCGCGGAATCCGGCTGGCTCTTTAGTCTGTTCTTCGCCTTGAGCCTGCGACCTTCCGAGATGATGGTCTTGGCCATGCTCGCCAACGTGCTGCTCTGGCTCGCCACGTTGGCGGTGCAACGCACGCGCGCGGCGGCGCAGGCGCCGTCGTGGCTCGGCCGATTCGTGCTCGCCTGGGCCGTCGGCTTCGGCACTTCGGCGGGCATCGTCGTGATCGCCGGAGCCGACTACGATTTTCAATTCGCGGCCAGTAGCCAAATCAGCCTCATCGTGTCGCTGGCCGTGCTGGCCGGTATCGCCATTCACACGCTGCGCAAACGTCACGACGTGTTCCCGCTGGCCCTGATCGCCGCGAGCCTCATTGCCCTCACGTCGGTTGGGCTCGCCGAGCACCTCGACCTCGAGGAAATGGCGTTGTTCTTCGTGCTATCCGTGTGGTTGATCGCGAGCTCCACGGCGAGTGGTCGCTGGCTCATGAAGACGCTGCGCGCTTGGCGCATCGAAGCGAGCAGCCCATGACACAAGCCATCGGTGCCGCCGAGCTCACGAACGCGCTCACTGAGCGCGGCCTCTTGCCCGCCGGCGCCGAGCCGCCCCCACTCGGCCACACGGATCGACCGTGGTTCATCGGTGTTGTGCTCGGCGCCTCGGGCTGGCTGGCGGGCTTGTTCGCCCTGCTGTTCGTCTACCTGCTGTTCGAGCCCGAAAGCACCGGCGCTTTTGCGCTCGCCGGTGTCATCATGCTCGCGGCGGCCTACGGCCTCTATTTCGCCGATCGCGACAGCGCCTTCTTCGAGCAACTGGCGCTGGCGCTGTCGATCGCCGGACAGCTCGCGCTCGCGTGGGCGGCAGCGGACGCGACGGACTCCACGCCGGCCACCGCGGCGCTGATGGCGGCGCTGCAACTCGTGCTGCTGTTCGTGCTGCCGAACTACCTCGCGAAAACGCTCGCGGCGTTCTTCGCCTGCGTGGCCTTTGCGATTGCAGTTCGCTACGCCTGGTGGGATCGGTCGGTACTCGACTATGCCCGCGAGGAAGTCGCACTGCTGCCCGCCCTGCTCGGTTGGCTCGTGATCTGGGCGCCACTGATCGCGCTGGCGCAGCTGCTCATCGCGAGGGAAGCCGCGTGGATGGCCAGCGCGCTGCGCGGCGTCGCGCGCCCCGCGCTAAACGGACTGATTGCGGCGTTGGCCATCGGCACCTGGGCCTCCGAGCCGTTCGCAAGCCTGCCGTTTGGGGTCACGGGCACGGCAACGAACTGGCTGGCGTTGTGGCCGTTATTGGCGGTGGCGACTGCGCTGTTCGCCGCGAGCTGCGCGTTTCGCCAACGTGCGCGCGCACTGCTCGGTCTCGCGATCGCCGGTGCGCTGCTGCACACGCTGCAGTTCTACTACGTGCTCGGCACGACGCTGGTGCTCAAGTCGAGCTTCATGCTGGCCGATGGCGTCGTGCTGCTGGCGGCCGCTTGGGTGTTGCGACGACGCTGGTCGTCCGCCCCTGGAGGCGAGTCATGAACGCCACCACGACCCGCGGCCTCGTCTTGTTCGCGGCGCTGCTCGTGCTCGGCGCCGTGAACTACTCGATCTATGGCAAGGAAGAGACGATCCGCACGGGTGAGGTCGTCTATCTCGAGCTTGCGCCGGTCGATCCGCGCTCGTTGATGCAGGGCGACTACATGGCGTTGCGGTTCCGCTTGGCGGAGCACATCGAGGCGGCGCACGCCAACTCGACCTTCGGCGCGACGGTGCGCAGCGCGCCGCTCTCGCTGGACTCACGGCGCGTCGCGACGCTCGCGGCCGGTGACGCGGCCCTGCGCATGGGTTATCGGATTCGCGGCGGTACTGTCTGGCTCGGGACGAACGCCTACTTCTTCGCCGAAGGCTCCGCGCAGCGTTACTCGCAAGCTCGCTACGGCGAGTTCCGCATTAACCCCGTAAGCGGCGATGCGGTGCTCGTCGGGTTGGCCGACGAAGCCTTGAATCGGCTCTAGACGCGGCCGTCAGTGCGCCGCGGCCCGGTGCCGCCGCAGCAAGTCCTCACCGAAATCGCCGGCGCGACTGCGCCACACCTCGTGAATGTGATTGGCGTTGCCCTGTACGTTGTCGTACTCGAACAAGAAGTCGCCGCCCTGAACACGGTAGTAATGCGCATCGCCTTTGGCCAAGCCGCCGATCCACGCGAACTTGAGCGCATCGAGATCGAGCGAGCTACGATAGGTGGCGGCGATCTCCGGTCGGTAAGTGCCGAACACTTCATCGAGCAGCGCCAGTAGCGTCGCCTGCTGTGCCCCGCTCAAGTCGGCAAAGGCAATCCCGTCCGGTTTGAGCGCCGTCTTCCACGCGTCCCAGTCGCTGCGGTCGCGCATGATGTTCGTGGCGATCAAATCCCACGGCGCGTCGTATGGGTACTTGAATCCGGCATTGGCGTTGAACTCGGGCGTGCCCGGCTGGATGGCCGCCTGCCGCTGCTCGGCGGACAACGAATTGATGAGTTGCCGGCCGAGGTCCTCTTCCACGCGCAGCACGCGCACGCCCGCGAGCGGACCGATTTGCACCTCGGCCGGGTCGGCGCCGAGGAACGTGGGCGTCACGGTGAAGCCCTGACCGGGTAACACCGTGATGCTGAGCGAGATGTGGTGCCCTTCGAAACGCCAAGCCCATGGCACCGAGTCGTTCGGCGTGCCGAACAGCGTCAAGCTGTAATCCTCGATGCCGCGCGGAAAACCCGTGCTCGAGGTGGCTTGCAGCACGTTCTCGAGCTGCATGATGTTGAGCAGCTTGTGATAACCCTTGGCGCTCACGAGCGCCCAGAGCAGCTCGTGAGTCAGTGCCCGATGCTTGGGATGCATGAGGTCGAAACTCAAGCCCGCGCGTTCGGTCGGCCAGTAGGCCCACTGCTGCCGCTCGGGACCATCGAGCGTGAGCAGTAGCTCGTCCTCCATTGAGTAGTTGCGCAACCGCTCGGAGAACTCGGGATCGCCGCGCACCGACTCGAGCACGGCGCTGGCTGCCGCCGTCATCGCCTTGGCGATGGCGGCGTCTTGCACGACGGGTACCGGCCGCTCGCGTTGGCCGTAGGCACTGGCCGTGAGCAACGCCAATGCGAGCGTCAGAATGCGTCG
>Ga0208454_1001323_pt1 | contig 10275 bp, 11 predicted proteins | sample EasRivMeERMZT100_FD_187530 | JGI IMG/M metagenome (GOLD analysis project Ga0208454, IMG submission 187530) | Soil microbial communities from meander-bound floodplain in the East River, Colorado, USA - East River MetaG ERMZT100 (SPAdes) (version 2) | ecosystem: Environmental > Terrestrial > Soil...
CGATTCGACAGCGGTCCCCTGGATCGGGAAGAAGCGGATCAGGTGCTCCGGCGGCGGCAGCGGAACGATGTTGTCGATGCGCTCGTCGTCGGTCAGTGATGTCTTGTCGTTGATGGGCTCGGTCATGAACGCCTCGGGCAAAAAAAAACCGCCAGGCTTTGGGCACTGGCGGTTTTTGGTTGGATTCGGTGGTGAGTGCTAGCCGGTCCCTTCCGCCAGTTGGCAGGGGAAGTAAAAGAAGAAGCCGAAGAAGAACCGGTGCATCATCGAGCGGGATTCAAGCATGAAAGCGCATGCACTGTCTACTTGGGCCACAACACCATCTGCGTGCACCGGAAAAGCGCGATCTTCGCGCCGATTGCCTCATGGGTGATCACGGCGTCCCAGACCTGGGTGGTGCGGCCGAGGTGCACCGGGGTCGCGCGGCAGGCGATGTAGCCGTCGCGCGCGGTGCCGAGAAAGTTGCTCTTCAATTCCACCGTGGTGAATCCCTTTGCGCCTTCCGGCAGCGTGGCGATGCAGCCGTAGCCGCAGCTCGTGTCGGCGAGGGCAATCACCGACGCCGCATGGAGGAAGCCGTTCGGCGCCATCACCTCGCGGCGCACCGCCAGACGGCTCTCCACCAGCTCGCGCGACACCGTGACAATTTCCACACCGACCAGGCCGGGAAGGTAGCCGTCGCCGAAACTTTTGAAGTCCCGATGCGTTGTTGTAGTCATGGATCGACTGTACGTGATTGGCACTCTACACAGAGGGCTGCCAGGCAAGGAGTTTGCTAGTCGGAAAGCATCGTGCTAGCGTTTTCCCACCGGCAAGCGATCAAGAAAGGCAGGCGATAAATGTCGGCTAACGTGGCTATCCCCATCGCGGGCTTCAAGGACGTCTACGACGTCTCGTCGGTCGAGAAAGCGCTGCAGGAGCTCTCGCCCACCGCGAGCGAAGCGCTGCGCGCGCTCTACGAGAAGATGATGCGCCTCGGCGGGCAGCGCTTCACCGTCAAGCCCTCGGCGCTGCCGGAGATGGAGCGCCTGTTCGCCGAGCTGCCGAACTTCACCGAGGTGCTGACCGACATCCGCAAGCACCTCGCCCTGTGCATCGACTCGAACGACTCGGTCGAGCTGCCGCCGATGCTGCTGCTCGGCGACCCCGGCATCGGCAAGACGCACTTCGCGCGCAAGGTGGCCGCCCTGCTCGGCACCGGGTTCGGCTTCGTGCCGATGAGCTCGCTCACCGCCGGCTGGGTGCTGTCGGGCGCCTCGTCGCAGTGGAAGAACGCCAAGCCGGGGAAGGTGTTCGATACGTTCCTGAACGGCGACTACGCCAACCCGGTGATCGTGGTCGACGAGCTGGACAAGGCGAGCGGCGACGGCCAGTACGACCCGCTCGGCGCGCTCTACGAGCTGCTCGAGGTGCAGACCGCGACGCGCTTCATCGACGAGTTCGTCGAGCTGCCGATCGATGCTTCGGGCGCGGTGTGGCTCGCCACCGCCAACGACGCGGCGCGCATCCCCGAGCCGCTGCTCGACCGCCTCGCGGTGTACGAAATCGACGCGCCCGACGCCGAGGGGTCGACGCGCATCGCTTCCATCATCTACCAAGAGATCCGCGGCTCGCACGACTGGGGACGCCAGTTCCCCGAGGCGCCCGCGGCGTCGGTGCTGGAAAGGCTCGCCTCGCTGCCGCCGCGCGACATGCGCCGCGCGCTGCAAGCCGCGTTCGGCACCGCCAAGCTCGCGGGACGCACCGAGCTCAGTCCCGACGATCTCCAGGACGGACGCTCGAAGAAGCAGCGGATCGGCTTCTAGCTAGAAGTACGCGAGCAATCGCCCGCAGGCGATCACCGAGATCCAGAGCAGCAGCGACAGCGCCCCGGCGAGGCGCGCCGAGGGCGGCGGCGGGAGCTTGCGCATCTCCTCGGAGTCCCAGACATCGGCGGTGCGGAACGTGATGGTGTGGAAGAGCGCCGCGTTCAGCCCGGCGGCCATGATCAGGCCCATCTTGAGGATGAATATCTCGCTGTCGATGAACTCGGTCGCGTGCGCGGTGAACATTAGCAGGCCGCTCGGGATGATCAGCAGGAAGCTGCAAAGCGTCCACGGCAACACGTGCTTCGCCAGGGTTCTCGCGGAAATGTGCCGGGAAAAGCCCAGCAGCCGTACATCCAGCACCGCGATCGAGCCGAACAGGAGCCCGATCCCGACGATGTGAATTGTCTCCACGCTGGGGTAGAGCCACAGCCACTGCCGCATCGCCTGCCCGAGGCCCGAGCCCTCGAGCGCGCCCAGAGCGCCGCCCGGCGCCGGGCTCATCGCAGTTCTATAGTCTTGCCGTTGATCGTGATCCGCTCCGCACGCATCTCTTCGGGCTTGTTGCGGTTCGGGTAGCCCTCGACCGTGGCGCTCGCGCCGGGCTTGAGCCACTCTTTCGGCAAGCCGCGGTTCTCCATGCGCGAAGGCGGCGCCAGCACCACATTCCAGGTCTTGCCGGGCGCCTCGAAGCGGATGTGGCCATGCGGGTGCTCGTAGCCCGACTCGACGATCTTGCCGGTCAGCTTCTGCGCCTTGGAGGTGTCGTATTCGCTCCAGCCGTGATGTGCAGTGACCTGAACCGGAACCGTCAGGGCCGCGACGATGATTCCACTCACCAGTCTCTTCATACGCGTTGCTCCACCCAGGATCGCACCGACTGCAGCGCAGAGGGCAGCCCGGCCGGGTCGGTGCCGCCGGCCTGCGCCATGTCGGGGCGGCCCCCGCCCTTGCCGCCGACCTGCTGCGCAACGTAGTTAACAAGCTCGCCCGCCTTGAGCTTCCCGGTCAGGTCGGCGGTCACGCCGGCGATCAAGGCGACCTTGCCGTCGTTCACCGCGCCGAGCACGATGGCCGCGGACTTGAGGCGATCCTTCAGCTTGTCCATGGTCTCGCGCAGGGTCTTCGCGTCGGCGCCGTCGAGCGTGGCCACCAGCACCCGCGTTTCCACCCCGTTCTTGCCCTTTACGTCCACCGCCTGCGAGGCGAGGTCCGTGCCCTGCCCCATGGCCAGCTTCGAGCGCGCCCGCGCCAGCTCCTTTTCGAGCGCCTTTTTCTCCTCGAGCAGGCTTTTCACGGCTTTTTCGACCATCCCGGCGCCCGGCTGCGCGCGCAATTCCCGCGCGACTTCCTGGAATTCCTCGAGCTGGCGATTCATCAGCGCGAGCGCGTTCGGACCGGTCGTCGCCTCGACGCGGCGAATGCCGGCGGCCACGCCGCCCTCCGAAGTGATCTTGAACACGCCGATGTCGCCGGTGCGACCGACATGCGTGCCACCGCAGAATTCGCGCGAGCTGCCGATCTCCAGTACGCGCACCTCGTCGCCGTACTTTTCGCCGAACAGCATCATCGCGCCCGACTTCTTGGCTTCCTCGATCGGCATGACCTGGGCGCGCGTCGGCGCGTTTTGCATGATCTCCGTATTCACCCGCAGCTCGACTTCGCGGATTTGCTCATCGGTCACCGGCTTGTCGTGGGAGAAGTCGAAGCGAGTCTTGTCCGGGTCGACGAGCGAGCCCTTCTGCTGCACGTGCGTCCCCAGCACCTCGCGCAACGCCTTGTGCATGAGGTGCGTCACCGAGTGATTTCGCATGGTGCTCGCGCGCAGCGCCGTATTCACGCGCGCCTCGACCCTGTCGCCCACCTTCAGCGAGCCGGTCTTGAGCGCGCCCTGGTGGCCGTACACCTCGGCCTGGATCTTCTGCGTATCGGCCACCTCGAACGTGCCGCCGGAGCCCACCAGCTCGCCCCGGTCGCCCACCTGGCCGCCGGCCTCGGCATAGAACGGCGTGCGGTCGAGCACCACCGTGCCGGAATCGCCGCTTTTCAGCCCCGGCACCTGCGCGCCCTCGCGGTAGAGCGCGACGACCTTCGCCGGAAGCGCAAGCGTGTCGTAGCCGTGGAACTCGGTCTTCCCTCCCTGGTACTCGAGGGTGGATGCCGCGGAAAACTTCGACGCCGCCCGCGCCCGTTCGCGCTGCTGGTCCATCGCGGCCTCGAAGCCCGCCATGTCGATGCGCACCCCGCGCTCGCGCGCGATGTCCGCGGTGAGGTCCACCGGGAAGCCGAACGTGTCGTAGAGGCGGAACACGGTCTCGCCGTCGAGCAGCTTCTCGCCCGAAGCGAGCGCCGACTCGAGCACCGTCATGCCGTTCTCCAGCGTCTCGGCGAAGCGCTCCTCCTCCTGCTTCAGCACCTCCGCGACACGGCCCTTGGCCTTTCTCAATTCGGGATAGGCATCGCCCATCGCCCGGTCGAGATCGTCGACCATGCGGAAGAAGAACGGCTGCTTCTGCCCGAGCTTGTAGCCATGGCGAATGGCTCTTCTCACGATTCTTCGAAGAACGTATCCACGCCCCTCGTTCCCCGGAATCACGCCGTCGACGATCAGGAAGCTGCAGGCGCGGATATGGTCCGCGATCACGTTGAGCGAAGGGTTCCTCAAGTCGCCCTGCTTCGTTGAGCCGATTGTCTCCCTATGGGCCGCCTTGATCAGATCCTGGAACAGGTCGATCTCGTAGTTCGAGTGCTTGCCCTGCAGCACCGCGGCGATGCGCTCGAGGCCCATGCCCGTGTCGACCGACGGCTTCGGGAGCGGATGCATCACGCCCTTCTCGTCCCTGTTGAATTGCATGAACACGAGGTTCCAGACCTCGATGTAGCGGTCGCCGTCCGCCTCGGGCGAGCCCGGGGGACCCCCGGCCACGCCCGGCCCGTGGTCGTAGAAGATCTCGCTGCACGGCCCGCACGGGCCGGTATCGGCCATCTGCCAGAAGTTGTCCGACTGGTACCTCTGGCCGCCGGGCTTGTCGCCGATGCGCACGACGCGCTCGGGCGGCAGGCCGATCATCTTCGTCCAAAGCTCGTAGGCCTCGTCGTCGGTCTCGTACACGGTTGCCCACAGCCGGTCGGGCTGCAGCTTGTACACCTTGGTCAGCAGCTCCCATGCGAACTGGATCGCGTCCTTCTTGAAGTAATCGCCGAAGGAGAAGTTGCCGAGCATCTCGAAGAACGTGTGGTGGCGGGCGGTGTAGCCCACGTTCTCCAGATCGTTGTGCTTGCCGCCGGCGCGCAGCGAGCGCTGCGCCGTCGTCGCGCGCTTGTAGGGACGCTTGTCCTGGCCGAGAAACACGTCCTTGAACTGCACCATGCCGGAATTGACGAACAGCAGCGTCGGGTCGTTCGCCGGCACGAGCGGGCTCGAAGGGACCACGGTGTGCCCCTTGGAGCGGAAATACTCGAGGAATCCGTTGCGAATCTCGTTCGACTTCACCGAACCATTCTACTGCACCGCAAAAAGCCGGGGCGCCGCGGACGCCCCGGAACCGCAGTTCTAAGCGTTGATGCGTCCGTACTTGAGCAGCCTCGCCCGCACCGCTCCCATGGTGCGCTCGTGCGCCGCTGCCAACTCCTGCAGCGCGCGCCCGGCGTCGAACGCCGCGAGCAGCTTGCGGTCCTCGTCCTCGCTCCATGGCTCGCCGGTCTTCGGCGGCATCTGGCTGCGGCGCCGCTCGAAGCGCTCGATGCGCTCGAGCGCCGCGGCAGCCTCGTACAACGCGCGCACGACCTGCGGACGCTGGTAAGTGCTGTCCACAGCGAACACCTCGCCGCTCTCCGGATCGACGCCGTTCGCCAGCGATCGCACGATCGCCAATGCTTGTGCCTGATCCATGCCCTCACCTCCTCTCTCAGGCCGAAGGCCTGTCCGTAGATGAACGTATGTACAGTAGTCACGGATGACAGGCGGGGATATCTTCGGACTCAAAGCAAAAACGGCATGCGGTTCGCAAAAAACGACAGGCGGTCTCGCCATCTGATTGGGCTGGCAGTGGCCTGGATGCTCGCGCCGGCGGCAGCGCTGGCCCAGGCCGTCACCGACGCCGAGCTTCAGAAGCGGGCGAACGCCATCCTCACGCTGATGGGCTTCGCGGTCACGCCGGATGTCACGACCGGCTCCCTTTCCCTCACAGACCAGACGGCAGGGAATCCCTATTTTCGCCAGACCTCCCTCAGCGGCGGCGGAACGCTGCCAGGGCGCCGGCTCTATCTCGAGGGCACGCTCGCGTACGGTCGCTACGACCCGGACTTCGCCACGAACGACGATTCGCCAGCTTCCCGCGTCGCCGTGAAGTGGGACAGCCTGCTCGGGACCGGCGGGGTCGGCTGGGACTTTCCGCTCGCGCCGCACCTGGTCCTGAGGCCGATCTTCAACTTTTCCATTGGACGCATCGAGAGCGAGGGCACCGTCACCGCCGCACCGCCCGCCACGCGCAGCCCCGCCCTGGAGTTCCTGAGCAACGGTCGGCTCAACGCCTACGGCCTCGGCGGCTCGCTCATGCTCGACTACGAGCGCTACCGGCCTGGGAAAGAGATCGACGTCGAGTTGCGCTACAGCAGTATCCATCTGCAGAGCTTCGACAGCTCGCAGGCGGTGGAAGGCGAGGCGGATGCGCAGACGCTCTCGCTCTGGTCGCGCTACCGCGCACCGACGGGCATGACGGCGCTCGAGCGGCCGGTACGCTACGTGCTCGAGTACGCGTATACCCGTTTTCTCGGCGATCTCGACGGAACGCTCGGCTTCACCTATGTGAATTCGTTCGGCGGCGGTCTCGAGCTGGATTCGAGCGCCCGCGACGTCTACGTGACGCGCTCGCGGCTCATGGTCCGCTACAAGGTCGGCAACAACGTGACCGGCTGGGCGGTCGGGCTTGGGCTGAGCTTCTAGACGACGCCGTACCGCGCGGTAGCCTAGTCTTCGCTCTGCAGCACGAGCCGGCGGATGACGTCGCCGGAGAAACCGCGACCCTGAAGGAAGCGCGCGCGCTTCGCGCGCTCCTCCCGCGTGGCGGCCGGCGCGCGGTACTTGCGCTCGAGAATCGCCTTGGCTTTCTCCGTTTCGTTCAATCCGACCGCAGCGCGCTCGGCAAGCTCCTGCGGAATTCCTTTGCTCGCCAGGTCCTGGCGGATCTTGGCCGCGCCGTACTTGCGAGCGAGCCAGTGCGTTCGGACTTCGGCAAAGCGCTCGTCGGAGAGCTGCTTCTTGCTCTCCAACTCGCGCAACAGGCCTTCAAGGACTTCGGGTGATTCCGCGTAGGGCGAGAGCTTGCGGGCCAGCTCGTCCCGCGAATGCTCCCTGCGGGCCAGGTGTCGCAGCGCCCGCGCTCTGAGCTCGCTCAGCGAGTCCGGTTCAAGCTGCGCGGCGCTTCCTCTCGGGGAAGAAGATTTCCCAGCTGCGGGCATCCCCGACAAGAAGCCCGATCCCATCGCTCGATGGTTTGTCGCAGGGGACCGCATCGAACAGCTCGGCCAGCCTGGATGCACGCGGCGAGAAATACGCCGTCACCTTGTTTGCCTTGCGGTCGTGTCGCGAAAAAACGGCCATGCTCGACGGCTGACCCGATGCGGCGAACATCGGCGAGAACATCTGCTGAATCCTGAGCGACGGCGCGTAAGCGGCGCGGCCATCGCCGAGTGTCTTGCAGTACCAGGTTTCCATCGCCTATCCGCGCTTGCGGGTCGGCAGCTTCTCGACCTTGCCGTCTGCCTCTTCCGCCGCCGCGGCGATCGGCGCGGCCTTCTGCACGCCGGCCTTCTCGCGGATCTTGGCCTCGATCTCGCGCGCGAGCGCCGGGTTCTCCTTGAGGAAGTCGCGCGCGTTGTCCTTGCCCTGGCCGAGGCGGTCGCCGTTGTAGATGTACCAGGCGCCCGATTTCTCCAGCACGCCGAGGTTGACGCCGGTCTCGAGCACCTCGCCTTCGCGCGAGATGCCTTCGCCGTAGAGGATGTCGAATTCCGCCTGCTTGAAAGGCGGCGCGACCTTGTTCTTCACGACCTTGACGCGGGTTTCGGAGCCGATCACCTCGTCGCCCTTCTTGATCGAGCCGATGCGGCGGATGTCCATGCGCACCGAGGCGTAGAACTTGAGCGCGTTGCCGCCGGTGGTGGTCTCCGGGTTGCCGAACAGGACGCCGATCTTCATGCGGATCTGGTTGATGAAGATCACCAGCGTATTGGTGCGCTTGATGTTCGCGGTGAGCTTGCGCAGCGCCTGGCTCATGAGGCGCGCCTGCAGCCCCATCTGCGGCTCGCCCATCTCGCCCTCGATCTCGGCCTTGGGGGTGAGCGCGGCGACCGAGTCGATCACGATGACGTCCACCGCGCCCGAGCGCACCAGCATATCGGCGATCTCCAGCGCCTGCTCGCCGGTGTCGGGCTGCGAGATCAGCAGGTCCGCGGTCTTGACGCCGAGCTTGGCGGCGTAGGAAATGTCGAGCGCGTTCTCCGCGTCGATAAAGGCGGCGGTGCCGCCGATTTTCTGCATCTCCGCGATGACCTGGAGTGTGAGCGTGGTCTTGCCCGAGGACTCGGGCCCGTAGATCTCGACCACCCGGCCGCGCGGCAGGCCGCCTACGCCGAGCGCCAGATCCAGGCCGAGCGAGCCGGTGGACACCACGTCGATGTCCTTGATCGCCGCGTCGTCCATTCTCATGATCGAGCCCTTGCCGTACTGCTTCTCGATCTGCGACAGCGCTGCGGCCAATGCCTTAGACTTGTTGTCGTCCATTTCCTGTACCTCTTCTTAGGTTGTCGGCATCTACGGCAGACGTTTAGCGCGCTGGGCCAACACCGGATACTGTATATACGCTCAGTATTGTGAGACGGTTGACCGGCGCTGTCAACGAAGAGAAAAATCCTTTAGGAGACAAAACGATGGCGAAAGTTGCGTTCCTCGGCCTCGGCGTCATGGGCTATCCCATGGCCGGCCACCTGCTCAAGAAAGGCGGCCACGACGTGACCGTCTACAACCGCAGCCCGGCGAAGGCGCAGCAATGGGCCAAGGAATACGGCGGCAAGCACGCCGCCACGCCGCGCGAGGCCGCCAAGGACTGCGACTTCGTCATGATGTGCGTCGGCAACGACGACGATGTGCGCTCCGTCGCCTATGGCGACAACGGGGTCCTCGCCGGGATGAAGAAGGGCGCGATCCTGGTCGACCATACGACCGCCTCGGCCACCGTGGCCCGGGAGCTCTCCCAGAAAACCAAGGAGAAAGGGATCGGCTTTGTCGACGCGCCGGTCTCGGGTGGCCAGGCCGGCGCGGTCAACGGCCAGCTCGGCATCATGTGCGGCGGCGAGCAGGCGACCTTCGACAAGGCGAAGCCGGTGCTCGATACCTACGCCAAGATGTGCGCCCTGATCGGCGGGCCGGGCGCCGGGCAGCTCACCAAGATGGTGAACCAGATCACCATCGTCGGTATGGCGCAGGCGCTCGCCGAAGGGCTCGCCTTCGCCAAGCGCAATAACCTCGACCTGGAAAAAGTGATCTCGGTGATCTCGAAAGGCGCCGCCCAGTCCTGGCAGATGGAGAACCGCTGGAAGCCGATGAGCGAAATGAAAACCGAGGGCTTCGGCTTCGCCATCGAGTGGATGCGCAAGGACGTCGGCATCTGCCTCGCGCAGGCGAAGCAGAGCAACGCGCGCCTGCCGGTGACCGCCCTGGTCGACCAGTTCTACGCGGCCCTCGAAGCGCGCGGCGGCAAGCGCTGGGACAGCACTGCGTCGCTGATCCAGCTCCTGCTGAAGGACTAATTCACGCGAAGGCGAAGATCATCAAAAAGCGCTATGGACGCTTGACCCATCCATGACGCTGCCGTCGCCGATCTAGAGAAAGGGTTCGGACGAAGAACTAATCCCCATCCCGGCCCTGCATTTGTTCCGCCGGGGATGATCTCTGACAGTGCGGCTCGGGGCGCGTCAATAGATTGCCTCCCATGAACACCGAGTGGGATCTCGTATTCGTGGGAATCGCGGCGCTCGTCGCCGGCGCGGTCAACGCCATTGCCGGGGGCGGGACGCTGATCACATTTCCGATACTGAGCGCCTTGGGCGTTCCCCTGGTCGCCGCCAGCGTAACGAACATAGTGGCGCTCTGCCCGGGTTACCTCGGAGGGGCACTGGCCCAGAGGAAGGACCTGCGCGGACAAACCAGGCTCCTGTGGCTTCTGCTTCCCGCTGCCGTGCTCGGCGGACTTGGCGGCGGCGCCCTTCTGCTCAACACGGAGGAAAAGTCGTTCCGGACACTGGTTCCCTTTCTCATCCTCGGGGCTTCGGCTCTGATGGCAGTCCAGGACCCGCTGCGCGCGTGGATCGCGAAGCGCGGCGCCACGGTGAAATCCTACCTGCTGAGCGGCATCGGGGTTGCGATCCTGATCGCCTTTGCCGCGCTCTACGGCGGCTATTTCAACGCCGG
>Ga0208454_1001324_pt1 | contig 10274 bp, 8 predicted proteins | sample EasRivMeERMZT100_FD_187530 | JGI IMG/M metagenome (GOLD analysis project Ga0208454, IMG submission 187530) | Soil microbial communities from meander-bound floodplain in the East River, Colorado, USA - East River MetaG ERMZT100 (SPAdes) (version 2) | ecosystem: Environmental > Terrestrial > Soil >...
TGCGTCGCCTGCCACGGCGAGGGCGGCGACGGCGGCCATGGCGGTGGCCCCACGCTCGTGGCGGGTCTGCCGGCCGAGTCGATCGCTGCCGTGGCCGGCGCGGGCCGGAACACGATGCCCGCCTTCGGCCGGGTCTATACCGAGGCGGACCTCAAGGACGTGGCGACCTACATCACCGACGTCCTCGGCGCCGAGTAGTTGCGATAAATTAGGGATAAACTGATAAGCGGAGCGGCCTACAGGGACGTACTTGCGGCGTTCCCGGAAAGCACCGCACACAGACACTGCCGGTCGGCGGGCTAGACAAGACAGAAGGGGTTGCACATGGCCGTAGATTTCAGAGGACATCCGATGTTCGCGCCGGGGTTCAACAGCCCCACGCGATTTGAAGCGGACGTCTACGACTGCGAGGTTTGGGGTCAGATTCCTTCGGACATCGACGGCACGTTCTATCGCGTGCAGTGCGACTTCCAGTATCGGCCGCCCGAGAACGAATGGCCCACTGGTTTCAACGGCGATGGCCATGTCAGCGCGTTCCGCTTCGCGAACGGCTCCGTGGATTTCAAGGCGCGCTACGTCAAAACCGAGCGCTTGATGACGGAGCGGCGCGCGCGCAAACGCCTCTGGGGCGTCTACCGTAACCATTTCACAGACGACCCGTCCGTCGCGAACGTTGATCGCGGCGCGGCCAACACGCACATCTATTGGCACGGCGGCAAGATGCTCGTGCTCAAAGAGGACGCGCTGCCGTATCACATCGACCCGTTCTCGCTCGAGACGCTCGGCCGGTGGGACTTCCACGGTAAATACACGGCCACGAGCATGTCGGCCCATCCGAAGATCGATCCGATGACCGGCGAGATGATCGCGTACGGTTACCAGGCCAAAGGCGATTTGTCCGACGACATCGCCGTTTACACGATCAATCCGCAAGGGCATATCACCAACGAGGTGTGGCTCAAGTCTCCCTACCTCGGAATCATCCACGACATCGCGATCACGCAGAAATACGTCATCATCCCGGTGATTTCGCGGACCACGAGTCTCGAGCGCTTGAAGAGCGGCGAGCCGATGTGGGAGTGGGACGCGAGCCTGCCGACGATGGTGGGCGTGCTGCCGCGCGATGGCGACGCCAAGGACGTGCGTTGGTTCAAAGGCCCGGCCCGCAACACGCTGCACTTCTTGAACGCTAGCGATTCGGGCAACAAGATCACGATGGAGCTGCCCGTTTCCGACGAGGAGCGCTCGCCGTCGCACATCAAGCGCTGGACCTTCGACCTGAGCTCGAGGAATGACGCGTTCGGCGAGGAAGTCATGTCACGCTCGAACGGCGTGCTCGCACGTATGGACGATCGCTACCTGTCGCTGCCGTACCGCTACGGCTTCGTCGGCCACAACGACCCGTCGAGACCTTACGACACGGCCGCCGGGGGCAACCGTGCGGGCCGCGTTACGAACTTGTACAAGCGCTTCGATCTCGCGAACCCCACGGCCACGGAAAGCGAGTTCTTCGTCGGTCCCACGCAGAGCCTGCAGGAGTGCGGTTTCGTGCCGCGCAAGGGCAGCACGGCGGAAGGCGACGGTTACATCGTAGGTATAGCGAGCAACTATGCCGAGATGGCCTCGGAGCTGCACATCGTCGACGCCCAGCGGATGCAAGAGGGCGCCGTGGCCGTCGTGAAACTGCCGTTCCGGCTGCGCGGCGGCACGCACGTCAACTGGTTTTCGGCGGACGATCTCGCAGCCCAAGCGGCGGAGTCGGTATGAGCAGCGAGCTCGTGACGATCCTCGATCGGCGGGAGTTCATCGCGACCGCAGGCGCCGCAGTCGCGGTGGCTTGCTTGCCGGTGGCGTTGGCGGTAGCCGTTCCGAGCGTGGCCGAAGCCGCGCCGCAGGCGAAGCTCGCGGACTGGACGATCGACGATATGTGGGGCGTGTATCCGCGCCCGTCGGAGCCGATCGGTTATGGCCGGCCGCGCGGCGACGGTGAGCTGCTTGCAGCCGTGCAACCCGTCGACCTACAGTTTATAGCCTGACCCAAGTTTGAACCGAAGCCCAAGGGAGTCAGCGATCCTGACTCCCTTTTCGTTTAGGACACTATGAGTTACGCGAGCGGCCGACACTTCTTGCAGATCCCCGGGCCCACGAACGTGCCCGATCGCGTGTTGCGCGCGATGGCACAGCCGACCATGGATCATCGTGGGCCCGAGTTCGGCGTCCTCGGTCGCGAAGTGCTGGCCGAGATTCGGCCGATCTTCAAGACACAATCGCCCGTCATCATCTATCCGGCCTCGGGCACGGGTGCATGGGAGGCCGCTCTCGTCAACACGCTGTCGCCCGGCGACCGCGTGCTGATGTCGGAGACCGGGTGGTTCGCGACACTCTGGCAACAGATGGCCACGCGGTTGGGTCTCTCCCCGGAGATCATTCCGACCGATTGGCGTCGCGGCGCAGATCCCGCCGCGATCGAAGCGCGCCTGCTCGAAGATCGCGCTCACGCCATCAAAGCCGTTTGCGTCGTGCACAACGAGACCTCCACGGGTGTCGTGAGCCGAATCGGCGAAGTGCGCCGCGCCATGGATCGCGCGCAGCATCCGGCGCTGTTGCTTGTCGATACGATTTCGTCGCTCGCCTCGGTCGACTTTCGCATGGACGAGTGGGGCGTCGACGTCACCGTGGCCGGCTCGCAGAAGGGCCTCATGTTGCCGCCAGGCTTGTCTTTCAACGCGGTGTCAGGCAAGGCATTGGCCGCGAGCAAGACCGCGACGCTACCGAGGTCGTTTTGGGGCTGGGACGAGATGCTCGCCGCCAACAAGAGTGGCTACTTTCCGTACACGCCGGCCACGAATCTGCTCTATGGGTTGCGCGAAGCGATCCGAATGTTGAACGCCGAAGGCCTCGAGCATGTGTTCGCCCGTCATACGCGGCACGGCGAAGCCACGCGCCGCGCAGTCGTCGCGTGGGACCTCGAGGTGCTGTGCGCGAATCCTGCGGAATACAGCGGCTCGCTCACGGCCGTGTTGATGCCGGAGGGGCACAACGCGGACCGCTTGCGCGGCGCCATCCTCGAGGCCTTCGACATGTCGCTCGGCACCGGTCTCGGCAAGCTCGCGGGCAAGGTATTCCGCATCGGGCACCTCGGTCATTTCAACGATTTGACGCTGGCCGGGACGCTCGCCGGTGTCGAGATGGGCCTGCGTATCGCGGGCGTTCCGCATCGGGCCGGGGGCACGCAGGCCGCGCTCGACTTCCTCGCGTCCGCTGCCGACGGCTAACGCCATTTGGGGGCTGCCTGTCGCGCCCGTGGGTGGTGCGAGCACCACTATTCTTAGGGATTGTTTGCTATCCGAGCATTCCGGTTGGGAAGCGGGCTCGGTATCGTTGTCGAGGTGCCAGAGATCCGGCGCCACGAGGGTGGGACGAGCAGTGGGAATCGTGTTCACGCGGCGACAGGTGTTTAGCGCGGCGGCGGCAGTGGTCGCGGCGGGCGCGCCGCGTTTCTCGTTTGGTCAGGCCGCGACCGGCCTTGCGGTCACGGACCTCGGCGCCGACCTGTTGCTGATCGAGGGCGCCGGCGCCAACGTCGTCGCTTTCGGCACCGCCGACGGCGTCCTGGCCGTCGACGGCGGGTTACGCCACCATTCAGCGGCTGTGCTCGCGGTACTTGCCGAGCGTTGGCCGGGGCGGCGCATCGAGATTTTGTTCAATACCAACTGGCGTGACGAGCACGTCGGGGCAAATGAGGCCGTGAGGGCTACGGGTGCGACGATCATGGCGCACGAGAACACGAAGCTCTGGCTCGGTGGCGATTTCTTCGTCGAGTGGGAGGATCGGCACTACGCGCCACGGCCGGCCGCGATGTTGCCGAATAGCACGTTCTACACCTCCGGTAACCTCACTTTCGGTGGCCAGCGCGTCGAGTACCTGTATCTGCCGCGCGCGCACACCGACGGCGATGTGGCCGTGTTCTTTCCCGACGCCAACCTGCTCGTCGCGAGCGACCTCTTGTCCGTCGGGCGCTATCCCGTGCCCGACTACGCGACCGGCGGATGGATCGGCGGCATGCTCGCGGCGTCGAAGAAGTTGCTCGACAGCACGGATGCGCGCACGCGTATCGTGGCGGCCGAAGGCCCCGTGCACGGGCGCGCCGCCCTGCAGGCGCAGCACGACCTCTGCGCGGCCGTGCGGCAGAAAGCCGCAGACGCGTTCCGCGCGGGCATGAGCTTCAAGGATTTCGCCGCATCGAAGCCCACCGCGGAGTTCGACTCGCAGTGGGGCGATCCAGCGCAGTTTTTGGCCCTCGTCTACAAAGGCGGGTTCGCGCATCTGCGCGAGCTCGGTGGGGTGATCTAACGATGCGTCGTCCCGCGTACCTGGCTGCTGGTGCCGCTGCCATTGCCGCGATGGGGGCGGGCGCTTGGCTCATCACGCGCCATCCGGCGCCGAGCGCCGAGGAACAATGGGCGCTCTTCGGTCAGTACTGCAACGACTGCCACAATCGCGACGACTACACGGCCGAGATCGCCTTCGATCGCATGTCGGCGGAGTCGGTGGCGCACGAGCCAGAGATCTTCGAAGCCGCGGTGCGGAAGTTACGCGGCGCGCAAATGCCTCCGCCCGGCTCGCCGCAGCCCGACGCGGCGGCTCGGCGCACCTGGGTGGCTTGGCTCGAGAGCACGCTCGACGCGTCGGCCGCGACGGCGCCGAATCCAGGGCGCGTCGCCCTGCATCGCATGAATCGGACCGAGTATGCCAACGCGATCGCCGATCTGCTCGCCCTCGACGTCGACGTGAAAGCCTTACTACCGAAGGACGATGAGAGCGACGGTTTCGACAACGTGGCGAACGTGCTCAAGGTCTCGCCGTCGTTCCTCGAGCAATACATCGGCGCCGCGCGCGTGATCAGCGAGATGGCCGTCGGCGATCCGACGGCCAAGCGCGATAGCCGCGTCTACTACGCCGAGCCCGGCATCAACCAGAATTTCCACGTGGCAGGAATGCCGCTTGGAACGCGCGGCGGCATGCTCGTGGAGCACTTCTTCCCGGCCGACGGCGAGTACGAGATCGACCTCGGCGGTTTGGCACGCGCGCGTTACGTCGAGGGCCTCGAGTATCGACATCGCCTCATCGTCACGCTCGACGGCCAGAAGGTGTTCGAGAACGAGATCGGCGGTCCCGAGGACATGGCCGCGGTCGATCTGCGGCAGGCAACGGCAGTGGCCGAGCTCAACGGTCGCTTCGAGAACATCCGCCTGCCCGTGACGGCCGGTCCGCACAGAGTCGGCGCGACGTTCGTCGCACGAACCATGTCGGAGTCCGATGCCGTGCTGCAGCCGTTCATCCCGGGCGGTGGTGAGGTCGGCATCATCGAAGGCGAGGAGAGCCCGCTCAAGATTCAGCGACTCGAGATCAACGGTCCGTTCGCCCCATCCGGGGTCAGCGAAACGCCGAGCCGCCAGCGCATCTTCACGTGCCGCCCGCAGACCGAAGCCGAGGAGTTGCCGTGTGCGCGGCAGATCCTCACGCGGTTGACGCGTGCCGCGTTCCGCCGCCCCGTGGACGACGCCGATCTCGCCACGCCGCTGCGTTTCTACGAAGGCGGCCGACAGAACGCCGACTTCGACAGCGGCATTCGCAACGCGCTCATGATCGTGCTCGCGAGCCCGGAGTTCCTGTACCGCATCACTGCGCCACCGGCGGATCTGGCGCCGGGCTCGATCTACGCCGTGGACGACTACGGGATCGCGTCGCGCCTGTCGTTCTTCATCTGGAGCAGCGTACCCGATGACGAGCTGCTCGCGTTGGCGGAGCAGGGCAAGCTCGAAGATCCCGAGGTCATCGATGCGCAAGTGAAACGCATGTTGGCCGATCCGCGCGCCGAGGCCTTGGTGACGAACTTCTCGCAGCAGTGGCTCGACATCCGCGGCGTGCGTGACATCGTGCCGGATCCCGTGCTGTTCCCCGAGTTCAATCCGGACCTCGGTGAAGCGTTCGCGGAGGAGTTGTCGCTGTTCCTCGCGAGTGTGCTGCTCGAGGATCGCAGCGTGCTCGATCTCATGAATGCGCGGCACACGTTCGTCAACGAGCGCTTGGCGTTGCACTACGGCATCGACACGGTTCGCGGCGACACGTTCCGCCGCGTCGAGCTCGCCGACGAGAATCGCTGGGGTTTGTTCGGCAAGGGCGGCATTCTGATGGCCACCTCGTACCCCAATCGTACGGCTCCCGTGCTGCGCGGCGCGTGGATACTCGAAGCGATTACCGGTACGCCGCCCGCGGCGCCACCGCCGAACGTCGAGGCGTTCCCTGAGAATCAGGACGGCCAGCAGCCGAAGACCGTGCGCGAACGGCTCGAGGCGCATCGCAGCAACCCCTCATGCAATGGTTGCCATGGCGTGATGGATCCGCTCGGCTTCGCACTCGAGAATTTCGATGCGATCGGCGCCTGGCGCAGTAAGGACCGCGAAACTGCCACGGCGATCGATTCCTCGGGCCAGCTCGCGGACGGCACGGTGGTGAGCGGCCCCGTCGACTTGCGTGCGGCACTGCTCGCGGATCCCACCCAGTTCGTGCAAACCTTGACCGAGAAGCTCATGATTTATGCTCTCGGCCGCGGTGTGGAGTACTACGACATGCCCGCCGTGCGGCAGGTGGTGCGCGAAGCCGAACGCAACGATTATCGGTTCTCTGCCATCCTGGCGGGGATCGCCAAGAGCGAGCCGTTCAGATTCAGCACCGCCCCCGCTGCGGACGGCGAGCTCGAGTCCCACGCGGCGTTGCAGTGAAGGAGCCCTTGATGTTCATTACCAAGAAACATCTGTCGCGACGCACCGTGCTCCGGGGCGTGGGGGTTACCGTCGCCCTGCCGTTGCTCGATGCGATGATTCCGGCGCGCACCGCGCTCGCCGCCACGGCGGCGGCTCCCGCGGTGCGCATGGGCTTCGTCTACTTCCCGCACGGCGCCATCATGAGCAAGTGGACGCCGGCTGCCGAGGGCAAGGCGTTTGACCTGCCACCGTTGCTCGAGCCGCTGACGCCGTTCAAGCGGCAGCTCACGGTCGTGAGCGGTCTCGAGAATAAGCATGCGTCCGGACCGACGCACGCCATCACGCCCGGCACGTGGCTGTCCGGCGTCTCGCCGCGCATTAGCCACGATCCCTACGGTGGCGTGACGGCGGATCAAATCGCCGCGCAGCACATCGGTCAAGACACACCGCTGCCCTCGCTCGAGGTGGCGACGGAGGAGGCCGTCGGTGGAGGAGCGTGCGACCGCAACTACGGCTGCAGCTATGGCGCGACGATCTCGTTCCGCACGCCGAGCACGCCGCTGCCGATGGAGTTCAATCCACGCAAGCTGTTCCAGCGGTTGTTCGGTCAGGGCGATACGCCCGAGGAGCGCGAGCGCCTGGCCGCGCAATACTCGAGCATTCTCGACGTGGTCGCCGACAAAGCCGCGGCTTTGCAGAAGGTCGTGGGTCCGGCGGATCGAGTGATGCTCGACGACTATCTGGAAAGCGTGCGGGAGATCGAGCGGCGCGTGCAGAAGATGGAAGCGAACGATTTGTCGCACATCACGCTGCCCGATGCGCCGGTGGGCATCCCGAATAGCTTCGACGAGCAAATGAGCCTGATGTTCGACACGGTGGCGCTGGCCTGGCAAGCGAACCTCACGCGTATCACGTCGTTCATGATGGCGGCCGAGGTCAGCAACATGACCTACAATCACGTGGAAGTGTCGGACGCGTTCCACGCGCTGTCGCACCACCAGAACAATGCGGGGAAGCTCGAGCGGCTGCAACGAGTGCAGACGTATCACTCGCGCGCCTTCGCGAAGTTCGTGCAGAGACTCGCCGACATGCCCGATGGCGACGGCTCGATGCTCGATCATGCGATCTTGGTCTACGGCAGCAACATGAGCGACAGCAACGCCCACGATCACTTCCCGCTGCCGATGGCCGTGCTCGGCGGCGGCTGCGGCAAGTTGAAGGGCGGCCAGCATCTGCGCTATCCCGACCGCACGCCCGTCGCGAATCTGTTGCTGACGGTGCTGAATCGCGCCGGCGTGCCGCTCGAATCGGTCGGCGACAGCAGCGGCGAGCTCACGGAGGTCTAGATGTCCGCGCGCCTAGCAGGGCTGTTGCTCGCGACCGTCTGCGGTGCGGCGTTCGCAGACGGGTCACTCGTCAGCGCGGCGCGCGACGCCGACCGGGCCGCAGCACTGGCGTTGCTCGCCGAGCGGGTCGATCCGAATCAAAGCGAGCCGGACGGCACCACGGCGCTGCACTGGGCCGTGCACAACGATGACGCGGAGCTCGTAGCGCGCCTCATCGAGGCCGGAGCCGACGCGAGCGCGGTCAACGACTACGGCGCCACGCCGATGTCAGAGGCTGCGGTAGTCTCTAACGTAGCCGTGCTCACGGCCTTGCTCGCGGCGAATGCCGATCCCGACGCGGCAAACGCCGATGGCCAAACGGCGCTCATGGTGGTGGCGCGCAGCGCCAACGTCGCGGCCGCCGAGCTCCTGATAGAGCACGGCGCGAACGTCAACGCGCGCGAGCAGCGCAAAGGCCAAACGGCGCTGATGTGGGCCGTGGCCCAGAGTCAGCCGACCATGGCCGCCACACTGCTTGCGCATGGCGCCGACGTCGATGCCCGCTCCACGGTGAGCGAGTGGGAACGCATGGTCACGGCCGAGCCGCGGCAGAAAAACCTCATGTCGGGGGGCTTCACGCCGCTGTTGTACGCAGCGCGGCAAGGTTGTCTCGACTGCGCGCGCGTGCTCCTCGATGCGGGCGCGCAAGTCGATTTGACCGACCCCGATGGCGTCACGCCGCTGTTGAGCGCGCTGCTCAACGGGCACTTCGATACGGCGAAAGTGTTGCTCGAGCGCGGCGCGAATCCGAACAAGTGGGATTGGTGGGGGCGAACGCCGCTCTACACGGCCGTCGACTACAACACCCTGCCGCACGGCGGCCGGCCCGATCGGCCCTCGCTCGACGACACCACGGGCTCGCAGATGATCGAGATCCTGCTCGCGGCGGGTGCCAACCCGAATGCGCAGCTGAAGCTGTTTCCGCCGTATCGCAGCCTGCGAATGGACCGGGGCGCCGACGCGATCCTCGACATCGGCACCACGCCGCTGCTGCGCGCGGCGCGCGGCGCCGACGTGGCCTCGATCGAGAAGCTGCTCGCGCACGGCGCGCTCGTCGACCTGCCGCAAGTGGCCGGGATCACGCCGCTGATGGCGGCTGTGGGCGCGGGCGCCAGCCCCATCGACACGCGCGGCAAGTTCCGCACCGAGCTCGATGCGCTCGCCGCGACCGAGACTTTGTTGGCTGGCGGTGCCGGCATCGACGCTCGCGACGAGCGCGGCCGAACGGCGTTGCATTATGCGGCCGCCGTTGGTTATTCCGATGTGGCGAAAGTGCTCGTGGAGCACGGGGCGGACCTGACCGTTGCTGATGCGGACGGCGTCACGCCCCTGGACGCGGCGCAAGGCAAGCTGCGCGGTCGCGGTCGCGGGCCCGGTACGGTATATCCGGCCACCGCGGAGTTGTTGCAGGGGCTCCTTGCCAACGCGGCCGAGCGGTAGACCGCAGAGGCGCCCGCCGCGTGCCGTGACGTTAGTCGACTAACTCCTCCAGGATGAACGTCGCGACCTCGTGCAGCTCTTCCGGTTTGTAGACGCGGCCAAAGGCCGGCATTTCGTTCCGGCCGTTGCCGACCGTCGTCATGATGTCGGCGAGCGTGAGCCGGCTCGTGAGTGGTGCGCCGTGCACCGCCACCGCTCGTATTGTCGCTCTGGTGTGATTAAGGCACACTCGTTCCAAAGTCTGTGACTTTTCGTTTTCCGAGGGGGCTTGGGAGAGCGTAAAGGCAGGGATCGCTCCAGCGTTTGTTGGTAGAACGTTCGTTCTAGAACATTGAAGGGGGATCCATGACTGCCATTTCCTGTCATGCGCAGACATCAGTGCTGCGCAAGCTCAAATTGTCGCCACTTGCATGCGCCGTCGCCGGTGCGCTGAGCGTCGTTGCGGCGCCGTCGCTGGCTCAGGACGCTGGTCTCGAAGAGGTCGTCGTCACGGCGCGTTATCGCGAAGAGAATGTCCAAACCACGCCGATTGCGATCTCGGCCTTCTCTGGCGATGAGCTCGAGCTTCGCAGCATCGAAAACGTCGAAGACATCGGGCTCGTGATTCCGAACGCGTATTTTCGCAGGAACGTGAGTAATTTCGGCCCGAACAACACGATCGGTTTGCGCGGCTTGAACCAAG
>Ga0208454_1001325_pt1 | contig 10265 bp, 7 predicted proteins | sample EasRivMeERMZT100_FD_187530 | JGI IMG/M metagenome (GOLD analysis project Ga0208454, IMG submission 187530) | Soil microbial communities from meander-bound floodplain in the East River, Colorado, USA - East River MetaG ERMZT100 (SPAdes) (version 2) | ecosystem: Environmental > Terrestrial > Soil >...
CACTCCTGTGGAGTGGTGGCTGCTGCGATCGAGCTCGCTGCGCAGTGGAATGCCAAGGGCGTGGTTGTCAATCCCGGAAAATTCAATCCGGTTTTCCCGGAACCAACGGACACGCTGGCCGACTGCTTTCGCCGCTCGCTCGATGTCCTCGTTCCCATCGCGGAAAAGTCGTCCGTCGAGTTGATCGTCAAGAATCATCCCTTGAGCTATCTGTACCGCACGGACGATCTTCATCAGTTCTTCGATAGCTATGGATGGGACCACATCGGCATTGGCTACGACTTTGCGAATGGATACTTCGGCGGGGAGCCCGCCGAAGCCGTGCTGTCGATTCGCGACCATCTCCGGTTCATTTACCTTGGCGACACATCGCTCGATGCATTCCGGCACGCGCAAATCGGCACCGGCACGGTGGCGTTCGATGCGATCGCGGCGATGCTGCGCGCCGCAAACTTGTGTCCGCCAACGATTCTGGAAATCGTGGCCGATGATCCGCAACACGCAATCGCCGCCAGCATCGCGCATCTCGATGGCGTGGGCTGGCCAGTCCACTGACAGGTGAAAGGAAGCCCATGAGCAATTCCCCGCGATACGCAGGTCCGCTGCCACTCGCCGAAGCGAAATCAAAGCTGGTTCTCACGCCCCTCGAAAGCGGCCGTTTCCACCGGGACGGCCCGCGCGCCAACGTCGAGTATCGCGATCTCGGACTCATGGAGGCCTCGGGCGGGCGCATCGGCGCCAAGCACATTCGCGCCATCAAGCCTTTCGACAAGGAGACGGGCTGGCATTGGCACGACATGACCGGACATTTCGTGTACGTGCTGAGAGGCTGGGTCAGATTTCGGTTCGACGGCATCACCGAAGAGGTGACCGTGAACGCCGGTTCGTGTCTAAGCCAGCCGGCCGGTGTGGCGCACAACGTCGTGGGCCAGTCCGACGACCTCGAGCTCATTGAAATCAACCTGCCGGCCGAATACGCGACCGTCGAATGCGCGCCTGACTCGCCTGGGCGCCGGGCTGGAAGCCATGGTGCACCAACCTAACCGCCGATCCAGTTCAGCCGCACCTGCCCGACAGCCATCGCCGCGAATCGTAGAGATGCCGCCATGGCAGGCACTTAGCACTGCTCCTCGACAGCGCCGCGCTCAATCGAACGCGACGGCAAGGCCTGTAATCCGGCTCCGAAAGCCTTTTAGGTAGACCTTCCTTACGAATTTAATGGCGGGTTTTGCGGCGGTTCGCCGTGGGGACGCCAGCTATTCCGTGGGCCGAGCGTCGTCCTTCTCGGAAGGCTTCGCGGGCGCCGGCGCTTCGACCTCGATCACCGCGACCCTCGAAAGGTATTGCGTGTACGCGTTGATGAGGTCCATGAGCGCCTGCACGTTCTGTTCGAAGCACGCTTGTCTCATGAACCTGCCTAAAGTCGTGACCTGCCGGAAGCCGTAGGGATTGCCGACGGCGTACATGCGCTCGGCCAAATCTCGGATGCACGCCCAGTCACGCGCCACGAGCGCTGCGCGCAGGCGGGCGGCTTCGGCTTGTCGATTGGCCATGAACAGCGGCAGGAGATCGAGGATGTCTTTCGACACGCAGGCGATCAGCTCCATGGAACTCGCTTCGCAAGCGACGTGCCACGCGGCAGCTGCCTCGGGCGCCGGGGTTAAGGTGGGCGTATGAAACAAGGTACGCAATCATGCTATCGGGACTTGCCCGCATCAACGACCGGATTGTGAACAACAAGCAGCGGAGCGGTATTTGTTCTCGCTCAGGGGCGCGGAATATGCAAGAAGAAGTTCGAGCCGATCCCCGTGGAACGCCACAACCACAGGCGACCAGTGCTTGCTCGAAGGGGTAGATAGGGTCAAGTGTTCCCCATCATGGCATTGGGCGCGAGAGACCTCCGCAGTCCCGGGAGCGCCATCCCAGAAATCGGCCTGCGTAGCTGGTAGATAAAGCTTGGGGTTCCCCGTGGGGACGCCACAGAGTGACGCAGTTATCTGTGCTCTACCGCAAGAGGTCGCGCACCCGGACACTGCGGCGACTCGCCTACGATCCGGATGATGGCAACCTTGCGCCCGTCCTCGTGCTGATAGGTACTCCCTGCGCGAGCGTTGAACGGTGCGCAACCGTGGTCCTGCAACTTCGGCGTTTGCTCGACGATGCCAGCGGGAAAATACGCGGGCATTATCGGAGAAGGGCGCGCAGCGACCGCGCTGGACTCGTTGACGGCGCCCCACACACCACCCCCGACGGTCCCAACGACGGCGCCGCCGGGAATCAGGACCGGAGCGCAGAGTGCGAAGAAAGGGCCACACATCAAGGATGCGTAAAGGCCAGTTCCCGCGCCGGCCAACGCGCCTGCACCTGCACCTTCGCCGGCATTCTTCGGCCCCTTCGGCGCCAGCGAGCCGCATCCAGCGGCAAGAACAAGGAACCCCAGGGCATAGCCGAACCGCTTCGCCCGATGCCTCTTGTCGTTCGTTGAACGCAGCGGCATTGTCCCCCAACTGAGTGGCGTGCTATTTCCAGTCTCCGCCTCACGTCATAGGGCGTCAAGGCAAGCACCGGTTGGGTGCCAGCAGCACAGCAACCGCCGGCGGTTTTTCTGGAAGCTCTGCTTGGCCTGCTCCCGGCCGCCGCAGGAAACCACGTAAGAACGTGGCTTCCGCGTGCGGAAGCGGAAGTGGCGAAAAGCTACCGGGGCCCGGCGGGCTGACCAGGGGCGCGTCCAGCGTGGTTCCCCGCGGGGACGCCACCTTGATCAATAGGAGGTTTGTCCTAATAACCAGTCGCGCGCACGCGCGAGGAATATGATGGGGTCAGTGCGCAGCCCTTAGGGGAGGGTCGTAATGTGGACGGCATGCGAGCGATGGCGCTACTGGCAAAAGATCACCATGCTCTCGCTTGCTCTTGCGCCTATGCAAGAGCTCAAAGCGCAAATCACCCTCGACGGTAGCGTCGGCCCTGCACAGACGCTCGCAGGGCCGAACTACACGATCGATTCGACCGTGGGTTCCGTGCGCGGCAGCAACCTCTTCCACAGCTTCGGCGCGTTCAGCGTGCGCACGGGCGAAAGCGCGACATTTACGAACAGCACGTCCACGTCGCTCAGCAATGTTTTGGCGCGCGTGACCGGCGGTCAGGCTTCTCTTGTGGATGGGCTTCTTCGATCGACCATCACCGGTGCGAACCTGTATCTCCTCAATCCGAGCGGCGTGGCTTTCGGACCCAACGCCACGCTGGACGTGCCCGGCGCGTTTCACGTCAGCACGGCCGATTACCTGAGATTGGCCGACGGCGGAATCTTCTCGGCAAGTCCGCAGCAAGCGAGCGCCCTCACCGCGGCTCCGGTCGTGGCCTTCGGTTTCCTCGGGCCATCCCCGGCTGCGGTTTCTTTCGATCGCTCGACGATGGGGGTGCAGCAAGGCAACACGTTCTCGGTTATCGCCGGCGATGTGTCGCTCGCGGGAGCGACGCTTCGTGCGCCCGGCGGGCGCATGCAGATCGCGAGCGTTGCGTCGGCGGGAGAAGTCATACCCGCGCTTCCCGGGGAGAGCCCCGGCCTGCAAGTGGATTCGTTCTCGCGTCTGGGCCAAATCCAGCTCTCGCAAGGGGCAAATGCCACCGTGAGCGACGCCGCGGGCGCCGGCACCGTCGTCATTCGCGGCGGCAGGCTGGTCGTCGACAGCGCCGCGTCGATCAACGCCAATACCTCGGGCACCGGCAATGGCGCCGAGATCGGAATCGATCTCCGAGTGTCCGATGAAGCCGTTTTTACCAACGGCGCACAGATGCTCGCCTTCAGCTCGGCCCCGGGACGCGCGGGCCACATTGAAGTCTCCGCCGACCGGCTCGAGGTCGCCAACGGCGCGTTCGTGAGCTCCGGCACGTTCAGCACGGCGCCCGCCAGAAATCTGAGCATCAACGTTGGAGCGCTCGCGGTGCTCGACGGCGGGGAGATCGTCGTTCAGACGCGCGGTCCGGCCGACGGCGGCAACCTTCAAGTGACTGCCGACAGTATCGTCATGTCGGGCATCAATGCCGTATTCGATACCGGCCTCTTTGCAGCGCAGTTCGGCTCGACAGGAACCGGAAGGGCTGGCAACCTCACCGTCAACGCCGGAACGATATCGGTCGTCGGCTCCCCTAATCCGGGCCGGGTCACCGGGATTCTCGGCAGCACATTCGGTCCGGGCGCCGGCGGCACAGTCCAGGTCAACGCCCAAAGCCTCGACATGCGGAACAACGCCGCCGTGCAGAACACCACCTTCGGAGTCGGAGCGGGGGGAGTGGTGGCCGTGAACGTCAAGGACATTTCGATCACCGGCTCGAGCAATCCAAATATATTCACCGGCATCTTCGCCAACACCTTCGGCGCCGGGCGCGGCGGGTCGATTCAAGTCGTCGCCGACCGCATTCGACTCGCAAACCGCGCCGCCATCTCCGCTGCGGGGTTTCGCACCGGCGACGCCGGCAGCGTCGCCGTGCAGACCGGCGGCCTGGAAATCTCCAGCGGGTCGAGCATCTTCACCAACGTGATCTTCGGGTCCGGCAACGCCGGTGGCCTCACGGTCTCGGCGGACAGGATCCTGATCACCGGCATTCGGGACTCCGCCAATCCGTTCGGATCGACCGTCGACTTTACGGGTCTTTCCACGTCGACCGGCGCGCTGGGGCAGCGCGGAGGCGACATGACCATCACCGCCGGCACCCTCGAGCTCACCGACAAGGCGGCGATTTTCAGCTCGTCCAGCGGCGCGGGCGCCGCAGGCAACATTCAGATCACGGCCGACACGCTGCGCGTGGGCGGCCGCTCGGCCATCAGCACGAACGCCTTCGGTTCGGGACCCGGCGGCAACATCGATATCGCTGCCGGGAAGGTCGTCCTGGAAGGCGCGGGCCCGCCCCTGGGACCCAACGACTCCGTGGTTTCGGCGATTGCCTCTCAGGCGGGCCCCGCCGGGGGAGCCGCGGGCCAGGTCAGCATCAAAGCCGGGCGTCTCGAGGTGCTCGACGGCGCGAAAATCTCCACCCAGACGTTCGGTACCGGCCGTGGCGGCAATCTCGACATCCAGGCCGACAGCGTGCTCGTGTCGGGAGTCAACGCGGCGCTCGAAGCTTACTTGCGCGCGCTTCCCGGGGGCGTCGTCGATAGCGCGCGCGCGGCCATCCTCGCGAGCTCGGAGCGATCGCTCATCGGCGATGCGGCAACCGGGAACGCCGGGAATATCCGGGTCGTCGCCGGAGACTTGCAGCTCAACTCCGGCGGCTCGATCTCCAGCTCGACCAAAACGCCCGGCGCTGGCGGAAGAATAGAGCTCGTCGGCGAAACGGTCTCGCTCGCGAGCGGCGCGCTGATCTCGGCAGAAAGCTCCAGGTCCGCCAACGCCGGGAAAGCGGGCGACATCTCGATCGTCGCCCGCGGCAGGGTGGATATTGCGGGCAGCTCGATCACGAGCGCAGCGGACCATGCCGCAGGCGGATCCATCGCGATCCAGGGAACGGAAGTGCGGCTTGCGGACGGCGCTCTCCTTTCCGCGAAGAGCACGGGATCCGGCGACGCCGGCAGCATCACCATCGTCGCCGCCGAGGCGCTGAGATCCACCGATAGCGTCATTTCCACCGAGGCGGCCGCCGCCGAGGGCGGCAACATCAACGTGGTGGCTCGGCACATGGTGCAGCTCAGGGGCTCGCGCATCACCACGTCGGTACAAAGCGGCACGGGCGGGGGCGGCAATATCTCGATCGATCCCCAGTTCGTTATCCTGCAAGGTAGCTCGATCATCGCAAATGCCTTCGGCGGGCCGGGCGGGAATATCACCATCGTTGCCGACAACTACTTCGCCGATCCCGCCAGCGTGGTCCAGGCTTCGTCGGTGCTGAGCACGCCCGGCAGGGTGCAGATCCAGTCGCCCGATAACAGCGTCGCCGGCGACATCGCGCAGTTGCCACGCGAGTTGCTTGATGCGAGCAGGCTGCTCCGGGGCGGTTGCTCGGCGCGGCACGCGGGCACGTCTTCCTCGTTTACCGTCGGGGGGCGCGGGGGCGTGCCGGTCGACCCGGACGGTTATTTGCCGAGCTTCGCCGCGGCCGGCGCGCCATTCGCCGGCGCGCCGGCCGCGGCCGCGAGCCCTGGCTTGGCGCTCGCCATGTCGGGCTGGGACTGCTGGCGCTGAGCCCCTAGTCAAGCGACGCGGCGCCAACTGTTCGCGGCAAATTGCCATGAGAGGCCTTCTCCTCCTCCTGCTCGCCGTCGGCTGTGCAAGCGACGGCAGAGGGCTCGTCCCCGGACAGTCGACCGCGGCGGAGGTGGAGGCGGCGATGGGACCGGCCGCCGACAAGCGCCCCGCTGCCGGGGGCGAGACGGTCTACTACTATCCTCGCCATCCCTTCGGCTATGCCACTTACGCCGCGCGCATCGCGCCCGACGGAAAGCTGATCGCGCTGGAGCAGCGGCTCACGCCCGAGAACATGGACAAGCTCAAGCCCGGCGTGACGCGCGCCGAGGAAGTGCTCGACCTCCTCGGGCCGCCGTACCGGCCGATGAAGCAAGCGGCGAGCGGCGACGAGATCTGGACCTATCCGTTTCTCATCCCCGGCTTCACGTTGGGGCACTGGTTCGTCGTCCACATTTCCCCGGACGGCCTGTTGCGCGAGAAGAACACGATCAGCGATCCGACCCGGGCGAGGCGCTAGGACCGTCGACCCGAGCGGGTTAACATCGCGCTCTTTCTTCGCCAGGACTCGAGGACCGCCATGGGATACATCGACACGCAGCTTTTCATCAACGGCAAGTGGCAGCCGCCCGTGGAAGGGAAAACGCTGCCGGTGATGAACCCCGCGACCGGCAAGGAGATCGGGCGCGTCGCGCACGCCGGCCGGCCCGACCTCGACCGCGCGCTCGAGGCGGCCCAGAAAGGCTTCGAGGTCTGGCGCGACATGGTGCCCGCCGAGCGCAGCAAGATCATGCGCAAGGCCGCCGCGCTGGTGCGCGAGCGCGCGGGCGAGATCGCGCCGCTCCTCACCCAGGAGCAGGGCAAGCCCCTCGCCGAGGCCAAGGGCGAGACCCTGGCCGCCGCCGACATCATCGAGTGGTTCGCCGAGGAAGGCTTCCGCGTCTACGGGCGCATCGTGCCCTCGCGCATGAGCGTCGCGATCCGCCAGATGGTGCTCAAGGATCCGGTCGGTCCGGTCGCGGCGTTCACGCCCTGGAACTTCCCGATCAACCAGGTGGTGCGCAAGGTCGGCGCCGCGCTCGCCGCGGGCTGCTCGATGCTCGTCAAGGCGCCGGAAGAGACGCCCGCCGCGCCGGCGGCGCTGATCAAGGCCTTCGCCGACGCCGGACTGCCGCCGGGCGTGCTCGGCCTGGTCTACGGCACGCCGGCGGAAATCTCGAGCTACCTCATCCCGCATCCGGTGATCCGCAAGGTCACCTTCACCGGCTCGATCCCCGTGGGCAAGCAGCTCGCGGCGCTCGCCGGCCAGCACATGAAGCGCGTCACCATGGAATTGGGCGGCCATGCGCCGGTGATCGTGTGCGAGGACGCGGACATCGCGCTCGCCGTCAAGGCGGCGGGCGCGGCGAAGTTCCGCAACGCAGGGCAGGTCTGCATCTCGCCCACGCGCTTCCTCGTGCACAAGTCGATCGCCGGTGATTTCGCGCAGGCGCTGACCGACCACGCCAAGGGCCTGAAGGTCGGCGACGGCCTCGCCGAGGGCACGCAGATGGGCCCGCTCGCCAACCCGCGCCGCGTCGATGCGATGACCAAGTTCACCGAGGACGCAGTGAAGAAGGGCGCGAAGCTCCTCACCGGCGGCAGCCGCATCGGCAACGCCGGCAACTTCTGGCAGCCGACCGTCCTCGCCGACGTGTCGAAGGAGGCGAAGATCTTCAACGACGAGCCGTTCGGCCCGGTGGCCGCGATCCAGCCGTTCGATACGCTGGAGGCGGCGATCGCCGAGTCGAACCGCCTGCCCATGGGCCTCGCCGGCTACGCGTTCACCAAGTCGCTGAAGAACTCCGATCTGCTCGCGCGCAAGCTCGAGGTGGGCATGCTCTGGATGAACATGCCCGCGGCTCCCTCGGCCGAGATGCCCTTCGGCGGCGTGAAGGACTCGGGCTACGGCTCCGAGGGCGGCCCCGAGGCTCTCGAGGCGTACCTCAATTCGCGCGCAGTGGTGATCCAGAACGGCTGACGCACGCTACCCGCACGCGGTCCGGGGCATCGGACTGATGCTGCTCGCCACCGGCTGCTTCGGCTGCCTCGACACGATGTCGAAGGTCCTGGTGGCGCACTACCCGGCGTCGGCGCTGGTGTGGCTGCGCTACATCCTGCAGACGGTGGTGATGGCGGCGATCTTCCTGCCGCGCATGGGGCTCGGCCTCCTGCGCACCTCGGCTCCAGGCCTGCAGCTCGTGCGCGGCCTGATGCTGGTCGTGAGCAGCGTGGTGTTCGTGGTGGCGCTCGGCCACATGAAGATCGCCGAGGTGGCGAGCATCGTGTTCCTCGCGCCGATCATCGTCGCGCTGGCGGGCGGGCCGCTCCTCGGCGAGCGCGTCGCCGCGCGCACCTGGCTCGCGCTCGCCGGCGGCTTCGGCGGCGTGCTGCTGATCATCCGTCCCGGCGGCGACGCGTTCACCTGGTGGGCGCTGCTGCCCCTCGGCTGCGCCTTCCTGTTCGCGGGCTACCAGATCCTCACCCGCAAGCTCGCCGGCCACGACGACCCGATCAGCACGCTTTTCTTCCCCGGCCTGATCGCCTGCTTCGTGGTTCCGCCGGTGTTCCCCGGCGCATTCGAGGTTCCGAGCGTGCCGCTGCACGCCGTGCTCCTCGTCGCCATCGGCATCCTGGGGGCGGTCGGCCATTTCCTCCTCATCCGCGCGCACGCCATGGCGCCGGCGACGCTCCTCTCGCCCTTCGGCTACACCCAGCTTCTCGTGACCATCCTGCTCGGCTGGATCGTGTTCGGCGAGCTGCCCGACGGCATCGCGCTCATCGGCATCGCCCTCATCTCCGGCTCGGGCCTCGGCCTCATCCTCGCCAGCCGGCGGCCCGCCCGCGACCGTTCGATGAAGGAACCGCAACGATGAAGAATGAAACGAAGCTCCGCGTGTACGACATCCTTGCCAGGGCCTTCATGCAGGAGGACGTGCGGACGTGTTTTGCGCTCCTCGGGGATGCGAACATGAATTGGGCCGCGCGATTGTCCGAGGCGGGATGCCGCATGCTTTATGTCCGCCACGAGCATTGCGCGCTCGCCGCCGCGATGGCGTTCGCACGGAAGAGCCGGGGCGTCGGCGTGGCGACCGTCACCTGCGGGCCGGGCGTGACGCAACTGATCACGGCGCTTCCCGCTGCCGTGCGCGCCCATCTGCCGGTGGTGGTGTTCGCCGGAGAGGCGCCGCTGAAGAGCGGCTGGTACAACCAGGAGATCGACCAGGGGCCGCTCATCAGCGCGACGGGCGCCGCCTATCATCGCCTGCACATGCCCGAGCGCATGCCCGTCGCGGTGCGCGACGCATTCCTGCAGGCGCGCCGCGAGCGCCGGCCCGTCGTCGTCGGCATCCCGTTCGATCTGCAGGCCCGGCCCTGGGATGGGCCGGCGAATCTTCCCAGGCCCTCGCACGAGCTGCTGCCGCGCTACTCGCCGATGGCTTCGCATCCCGAAGACATAGCGCGAGCCGCGCGGCTCGTTGCCAGCGCCGAACGGGTCGTCGTGTTTGCCGGCCTGGGTGCGGTCGAGGCCGGCGCTGGGCCCGCGTGCCGGGCGCTGGCGGCGAAGACGGGCGGGCTGCTCTCGACCACGCTGCCTGCGCGAGGCCTGTTCCACGAGGACCCTTTCTGCATCGGCATCTCGGGCAGCTTCACGCCCGAGGTGGGGCTCGAGTACCTGGCGCAAGCCGACCTCGTCATCGCCGTCGGCTGCTCGCTTGCCTACCACGCGGGCGGCGGCGGCCAGCTCTGGCCCAAGGCGAAGATGCTGCAGATCGACATCGACCCTGTCGCGGTCAGCCAGGGCCAGGAAGTGGCGCGCCACCACGTGCGAGCCGACGCGCGCCTGGGAGTGGAGGCGCTGACGGCAGCAGTGCCAGCCCGCGCCCGAACCTGGCGCAGCGACGCGGTCGCCGCGCGTATCCGCGATTCGAAACCCGACAGCCACGTATTCGAGATCGAGCCCGGGCTGCTCGACCCGCGCGACGTGGTTGAGGCGCTGGAAAAGGCCTTGCCGCCCGACTGGGAGATGGTGAACTCGAGCGGCCACTG
>Ga0208454_1001326_pt1 | contig 10264 bp, 5 predicted proteins | sample EasRivMeERMZT100_FD_187530 | JGI IMG/M metagenome (GOLD analysis project Ga0208454, IMG submission 187530) | Soil microbial communities from meander-bound floodplain in the East River, Colorado, USA - East River MetaG ERMZT100 (SPAdes) (version 2) | ecosystem: Environmental > Terrestrial > Soil >...
TTCGGCCAGCAGGGCAGTAAGCATCGATAGAGTCGTCTTCGTCCACGGCGCACGCCCGCGATAACAGTCAGCGAGGCTTACGGCCGCTGAAAGCACGACGAGCATCAACCACACTGCTCCGAAGTACACCACCGTCAACAGCGACGCGCTTAGCGCCAGCGTGATGCCCATCGCGATCAACGTTCCGAGGAGTTGATGCAAGAGTGCGCGTCGTGCAAGCGGCCACGCAAAGGTCCAGAACGTCACCGGCGTGGAGCGCAACCACTGCGATGCCGAGCGCCCGACGTGCGGAATCGCGATCAGCAAGGCTATGAGATATGACCCTACCGTCCAAGTGACGAGAATGAACAGCGCGCCGAGCATTCCAGTTCCGCCTGGAACTGTAAGTATTGCTGCCCCGAGCAGCAGGCGCGCGTTCTCCGGCCGGCCCCATGCGAAAGCTTGGGCGATAGGCCAGTGCGAAAGTGCGGCGCTCGAGGGCACCATGTGTGTTCCGTGTTTTGGCCACAGCGTGTAGCGAGAACCTTCGTTGCCGCGACTTGGGGTACGACGAGACAACCACCAGCCGCATGGCCCGCCAACCGCGACGCCGATCGTGATCAGCGCGCTTAGTTGTAGCGACTGTTCGACGCTCACCGCTGTATTGAGACTCGTTAGGAGCGCTGACGTCACCGCGACCGCGAGCCGCCACAGCAGCGGTAGCGTAGTGAGCAAAACTGTTTGTGCGGATCGGTGCGATATCCGTGGCGTAGCAACGAGCCACGATTTCGCACGCATCGTCGCGACCGTTCGCCTACGCCGGGACATTAGCGATGCCGCGTACAGCCCCGAGCCGGCGACGACGATTCCGGAATAGCCTAGCGCCTGTTGCATCGCGCGCGCCGCTCCGTCGGTGGAGAGGAGGAGCAATACGAGGAGGGTCCCCAACAACGCTACTGCGACGATGACGAAAACGGATCGCCGCGTAGTGGCTAGCCGGCGAAAGCGATTCACGCCGCTAACAGCTGCCGTTAGCGCCGACGGGTGCCGTCGCAGCCAGTGCGGGATCGACCGCGGGATGGATGGCCAATTCATTGCTAGGTTTCGATGTTAGAGGGCTGCGATCGTCTGGTCGAGTCCGTATCAAGCTCGACACCGTCGTCAAGGCCGCCCACGTGCTCTACGACGGCAGCACCCGGATCGCGCGCCTGCAGCAAGACGAAACGCTGCTCGACGTCGCGCTCGGCCGCGAGTTCGGCACGTGGAGTGAGATTCGCGTCGGCCTTCGGGGCGGCACGAGCGAACCTGAGGTCGAAACGGGCGATCCGCCTGCGTTCCCGCTGCAAGACTTCGACCGCGGCGAAGCGCTAGCGCGCTTCACGCTCGATACGCTCGACAGCATCTACTTCCCAAGCGACGGCAACTTCGTACGGATGCAGTGGGTGACGTCGAAGCGCGATCTCGGCGCGACCGCGGAGTTCGATCAGTTTCTCGGCAGCTTTTTGACGGCACACTCATTCGGCAAGAACACGCTAGCGTTCGGCCTTCGCTATGACGTCACGACCGAAGGCTCGGCGCCGCCATGGGGTCTGTTTGAGCTCGGCGGCTTTTGGGACCTCTCGGGTTACGCGCAAGACGAGCTCAGCGGCCAGGACGTCGGTCGCCTGAGCGCGGGCTATTACCGCCGGATCGGGCATGGCCGAGTGCCGTTGTACGCGGGCTTCACTTTGGAGAAGGGCAATGAGTGGGACAGTCGCGATGAGATGTCGATCGACGGCGCGCGCGGGGCCGGATCTCTCTGGCTCGGCGCCGATACGCCGATCGGGCCTCTCTATGTCGGCTACGGTCGGGCAGAAGGCGATCGGGACAGCTTCTACATCGTGATCGGCAACGTCGTGCGCCACTCCACTCGGTGAGCTTCGCCCCCGAGCGCAAGCCGTCGCGGTTTGCCCTTTGCACGCGGCAGCGGGCTCGGGCGACAATGGTTGGCGTTTCGAGGGGAGGGTCTTTTCTTAGACACGACACATGGTTGGCCCGCCGGCTCGCTCGAGTCCGTTACGCGTACGCTTCGGCGAGTTCGACCTCGACGAAGCGAATGCGCTGCTGCTGCGCGGCGGTAGCGCGATCCCTCTCTCGCCGACGCCTTTCGGCGTGCTGTGCGCTCTCGCTCGGCATCCCGGCTCGCTGCTGACGAAGCACACCCTGCTCGACGAGGTTTGGGGTCACCGCTTCGTCAGCGACTCGGTGTTGAAGGGCACGATCAGCGACATCCGAACGGTTCTCGGCGACGATCCGCGAAGCCCACGCTTCATAGAAACGGTGGCGCGGCGCGGTTATCGGTTCATTGCGAGCCCGGTGGCGCTGCAACCGTCGCCCCCGGGGCACCCTGTCGCAGCAGCCCCGCCACAACCGACACGCCTCGCTCCGCCAACGGCGGCATCGGCGGCCGCGTCGCGAGCGGGGCAGGCGAGCTCGTTGATCGGGCGCGCCACGGTGCTCGTGCGCCTTCACAGCGCTTGGGAGCGCGCGACCCGCGGAGCTTCCGTGATCGCTTGGGCCGCGGGCGAGCCCGGAATCGGCAAGACCACGCTCATCGAACACTTTGCCTCGGGTCTCGGCGAAGCCGCTTGCGCGCGCGGTCAGTGCGCGCAGCAGTACGGGCCGGGCGAGCCGTTCCATCCCGTGCTCCAAGCGCTTGCGGAGCTGTGCCGCAGAACCCCGGACGTTGCGGCACTGCTACGCGCGGTCGCGCCGACTTGGTTGCTGCAATTGCCGTGGGTCAGCACTGCGGAGGAGCGCGAAGCACTGCGCCAGGAGCTCGTCGGCGCAACCCCCGAGCGCATGCTCCGGGAGATGGGCGAATTCCTCGATCGCTACACCAAGGACCGGCCGCTGCTGCTGATCACGGAAGACCTGCATTGGAGCGATCGGCCGACCATCCAACTCATCGATTTCCTCGCACGTCGGCGCAGCGACGCCCGTGTCATGTGGCTGTCGAGCTTCAGGCTTGCCGAGGTCATCGCCAGCGATCATCCGCTCAATGCATTGCGGCACGAGCTTCGTCTGCACGGTCTTTGTGAGGAGATCGTGCTCGATTCGTTCTCCGAGGCGGACGTCGCGGCATATCTCGCCGAGCGGTTGCCGGCCATCGCGAAAGACGAGAGTGCGGTGCGGGCTTTGCACGAGCGCACTGAAGGCGTGCCGCTGTTTGTCGCGTCCATGGTGAGCGACATCGCTGCGCGATCCGCAGAGAGCGGTGTCGGGACCGCCGAGCTGCTCGCAACATCGGCGGTTCCGGAAAACCTTCTCGCAATCATCGAGCACTACTCGAGCAAGCTCGGGAACGAGCGGCGGTCGTTGCTTTCGGCGGCTGCCGTGTGCGGCATGGAGTTTCGCGTGGACTCCGTGTCGCGAGTGCTCGAACGCAACGCGGGCGAGGTCGCGGAGGAGTGCGAGCGGCTCTTGCGGGAGCAGCTCTGGCTCACCGCTCCGCGCGCCGGGAACGACGCCGACGCCGACGAAGAGCGCTATTCGTTCCGCCATGCTCTCTTCCGGCAGGTGGTCTACGATCGAATGGGATCGTCCATGCGCGTCGATCTCCATCGCAAGGTAGGCACCGTGCTCGAACGAGAGCGGGCGGAAGGCCGGACCATCTCGGCTGCTCAGCTCGCGACGCACTTCGACCTCGGCCGCTCGCCGATGGAAGCATTGCGCTACTACGCGGAGGCGGCCGAAGCGGCGCTCATGCACTTGGGTCCCGGCGAATGCATGAGCTTGACGGAACGAGGGTTGAGTCTCGTGTCCCGCGCGCCGGCCGATACCCGACGAACCTCGCTCGAGATTGCGCTCGCGACGCTTCGCGGCGTGGCCGCATTTCACTTGCTTGGCGTCGGCGACGAACCGCGGAAGGCTTTCATGCGCGGGCGCTCGCTGATCAGCGATGTCCCGCTGCATCCGATGCGCGGCCTACTGTTCCACGGGGCCGGGCAGGTGTTGAATCTGCGCGCAGAGTACGCAGAGGCCCTTGCGACGGCAGATTTGGCGGACGCTCTACTCGCGAATACGAGTGATCCGCTGCTTGAGCTCGCCGCGTGCACGGCTCGCGGCCAGGCGTACATGATGCAGGGCCGACCGCGCGACGCGCGGGAATCGCTCGAGCGCGGGCTTCCGGCGATCGACTCTGAGAGCGCGGCTTCCGAGCAAAGGTTTATTGCCGACCCGCGCCTCAGTCTGCTGCCGTTGCTGAGCGTTCAGCTCGCCACCCTCGGGCTCGTCGAGCAGGCGCGCGAGCGCCTGAAGCAGGCGTACGCTCTAGTCGACCGGCTTGCACAGCCGTATGCGTTGATGATCACGATATGGTGCGACGCGCTCGTCGAGGTTCGTCTCGGCGACGCGGAGCGTGTCGGTGCGCTCGCCGATCAGATGAGCTCGCTCGCGGACAAGTTCGCGCTGGCCCAGGGCAGAACGGCTTGCCGATTGTTCCGAGCTTTGGCGGACGCGCGTCGCGGGGCCACGCGTGACAGCTTTCGACAGATCCGGGCTGCTTATGAAGAGAATACCGCGCTCGGAATGATGGCGGGCGGCGGCGAGTTCCTCGGGTACGCAGCGGAGGCGCTCGTTCTTCAAGGCGATCTCGATGGTGCGGAAGAGCAACTCGAGCAGGGCCTTGAGATCGCGAGCCGCTACGGGGAGCGGATGTATTTGCCTCAGCTTTTGCTGATCCAGGGCACCGTCGCGCGCGCCAGAGGCCAGCACGCGGCAGCCGATATCTCGATCCGGAGCGCCCTCGGGGAAGCCCGAGCACAAGAAGCGCCGTGGCTGGAGATGCTCGCGCTCACGGAGTTGTGCGCAGGTTCGACCGCGAAGAGTGCCGACCGGCGCGCGCTTGGCGCACTCGTCTCCGAGCTCGGTGAAGGAAGCGATACACCGGCGTATGCGCGGGCGCGAGCCCTTCTCGATCGCGCACGCAAATAGTTGCGCTGCGCGAGTCGGAAACGGCTGACCGCCTTCAGGTCGAACTCACCCAAGACACCTTCCTCGCTAAAGCGTATCGGTAATCTGCCGATCCTCCGCGCTGACGGCGCGAAACTCGAGCACCCGGACGACCGCTGACAGACGCATCCCGCGGCGAACATCCGACGATCGTTGCGCGAGCAGTCACGCAATTACGACCGAACTCCGACGCTTTCCTGACCATGCGCCGCTCACCGCTCCGTAATCTCGCTTCAACACGTTCACACGGTAGCGAGGGACTTGGCTGTGGATGCTCCAGTGAAATTCTCGAACACCAAGGGTGTCTGGGCCGGCCGTTCGATAGGCGGCGCGATCGGCGCGATTGGCGCGGTGCTCGCGGCCGGCGGGCTTTGGCTCATCCTGCTCGGTGGATCCCTTTACTACCTAATGTGTGGCATCGGCTACGTGGCCGTCGGCGTACTGCTCTTGCGGCGGCGGGCGGCGGGCGCCGCGCTGGCCGCAGCGCTCCTCGCTACGACGCTCGCCTGGGCTCTCTGGGAAGCCGGCCTCGACTATTGGGCGCTCTTCCCGCGCTTATTGCTCCCGGCCGGCCTTGCACTTCTCGCGCTGCTCGCCGCCTTGCGTTTCCCGTCGAACCAGCGGCGGGGCGTAACAGCTAGCGCGGCCACGGTGCTCGCGCTCGCGCTGGCCGTCGAATTCGCGTTCGCATTCGTGCCTCACGGTGTCGTGTACAACGTGCCGTCGCGTGCGTTCGTGCTTGCACAGAAATCGGCGGAGCCTTCCGACTGGTCTTCCTACGGGCGGACCACCGCAGGTACTCGTTATTCGCCGTTCACGCAGATCAACCGTGAGAATGTTAGCGATCTGAAGCTCGTTTGGACCTTCCGGTCGGGCGACGATCGCTCAGGGGTAGACCAGAACACGCCGCTGCAGATCGGCGATCTCATCTATACCTGCTCGCGTAACGCTCGCATCGCGGCGCTCGATGCGGACACAGGCGCAGTGCGCTGGCGCTACGACGCCGGGATCGAACCTGCCTCGTGGTCGCGTTGCCGCGGTCTCGGCTTCTACGAGCTGGCGGACGCGTCGCGCGAAGGGGCCCAGGTTTGCGCGCGTCGCGTCTTCATTCCAACGATCGACGCGCGTCTGATTGCGCTCGACGCCTCGACCGGTCAGCCCTGCACCGACTTCGGTAGCGGTGGCGTCGTCGATCTCAAGCAAGGCATGGGACCGGTGGAGCCCGGGTTCTATTTCCAATCTTCCGCACCCGTCGTGGCGCGCGGTCGGATCATCATCGGCGGCTTCGTGCCCGACAACGTGCACGCGCATTCGCCTTCCGGCGTGATCCGAGCCTTCGAGGCCCGGACTGGCGAGCTCGTCTGGGCTTGGGACATGGGCGATCCCAGCGTTACGCGGGATCCGCCCTCGGGCGGCCACTACACGCGCGGCACGCCGAACATGTGGTCGACGCCGGCTTACGACGACTCGCTCGGGCTCGTGTACGTGCCGCTCGGTAACGAGACGCCTGACTACTTCGGCATGGGACGCAATCCAGCTTCCGACCGATACAACTCCTCGATCACTGCGCTCGATATCGAAACGGGCCGCCCGCGCTGGTCCGTGCAGACGGTGCATCACGACCTCTGGGATTACGACGTTCCTTCGCAACCGGCGCTCGTCGATCTCCCCGACGATCGCGGCGGCACTTTGCCTGCGCTGTTGCAGACGACGAAGCGCGGACAGCTCTTCCTGCTGAACCGCGCTACAGGTGAGGCGATTTCACGCATTGTCGAGCTCCCCGTACCGCAGAACGGCTCGGTGCCCGAAGAACGCCTTTCGCATACGCAACCCTACTCGGTCGACATGCCGGCGATCGGCGCGGAGCGCCTCGAGGAACGGAACGCATGGGGAATGACCACGCTCGATCAGCTTTGGTGCCGCATCTCGTTCAGACAGCATCGCTATGACGGCGAATTCACGCCGATCGGTCTCGACGCGTCACTGCAGTACCCCGGCCCCTTGGGTGGGCTCAACTGGGGCAGCGTCTCGGTGGATCCGCTGAACCACATCGCCTTCATGAATGACCTTCGCATGGCGTCGAGCCGCACGCTCGTGCCGCGCAGCGAGTATGCAAAGTGGGCCGCGCGCTACCCGGAGCTTGGGTTGCATGGGCACGGCGCCGGGCTGCAGCCGCAGGCCGGGACGTCGTACGGCGTTTTCGTAGAGTCCTGGGTCTCGCCGCTCGGTGTGCCCTGCAATCAGCCGCCGCTCGGCACGATCAGTGCGGTCGATCTCGTCACCGGCAAGATGCTGTGGCAAGTGCCGGCAGGTACCACCGAGCACACCGGGCCGTTTGGCATCGCGACGCACATGCCCATGCCGGTGGGCATGCCGACGTACGCCGGCACTTCCGTGACCGCGGGGGGCATCGTCTTTTTTGCAGGCACGCAAGATTTCTATTTGCGCGCCTACGACGCGCACACGGGCAAGGAGCTGTGGAAATACCGGCTGCCGGTAGGCTCGAGCGCAACACCGATGACCTACGTGTCGCCCAGGACCGGCCGCCAGTACGTGTTGATCTCAGTGGGCGGAGCTGCGCGGTCGCCCAAGACCGGCGATTACATGATGGCCTTCGCGCTCGCAGAACGTCCAACAGGACGAAAGGAACAGCCATGAGGACTCTCGCTATGTCGCGCCTCGTCATTCTCGGCGCGACCGGGTCACTCGGCCGGCACGTGCTTCGCCAGGCGCTCGCCGCCGGGCACCGCGTGACGGTGTTCGTGCGCACGCCTTCCCAGCTTTCAGCACAAGTTGAAGGCCGCATTCGCGTCCACCAAGGGGATCTCGCGTCAGTGAAGCCTGCGGAGCTCGCAAGTGTGATCGCCGAACATGACGGGCTCATCAATTGTGCCGGCAACGTCGCCGACGGCGCGCGTTTCGTCAATCTCGTCGACCGCGTCGTCACGAGCATCGAATCCCTGCGGCCGGCCGATCAGCCGGTCAGCTGGTTCATGGCCGGGGCAGCACTGCTCGACATCGATGCTTCGGGGCGCCGCGGCGTCGAGTTGCCGAAGGTGAGATCGACCTACTGGCCGCATCGCGTCAACTTGGAGCGCCTCGAGCGCTCGAGTTTCGATTGGCGCCTGCTGTGTCCGGGACCGATGGTCGATCAGCCGCCGCTCGGGCTCGGCAGGCTGCGCATCTCGGTCGACCGTCTTCCGGTCGATGTGCCGGCGTTCACTCGTGCGCTTCCCGGGCCGGTTCTTCTGCCGATCTTCGGGTCGCTGATTCCGCAAATGATCGTGCCGTACGCCGACGCGGCAGCGCTCATGATTTCCAACCTCGATCGGGGCAACGCCATGGCGCGGCGCCGAGTCGGACTCGCGCTCCCCGTGGGCATGCGAGGGCACAAGCCGCAATGGACTGCCAGATCGCGCGAGAAAGTTCCGACCGAATGAGGGGAGCGCAGTGGGAGGATCTCAGATGCGAGGAACGCTTTTCGCCGCCCACATTGGCTCGGCGATTCTGTCATTCGCGATGTCGGAAGCTGCTCATGCCGCGGATCCGCCCGCCGACACGGTGGTCATTGCGCGCGACAACAGCCATCCGTTTCAGTCTGGATGGAACGTACTGGACGCGGGCGACCACTCGCTCGAGTTCCATGGCTACTACCGCTACGGCTACGGCTGGACGACCGACGCCGAACCGATGCCGTCATTCGGGGCGCCTGGCGCTCCGGCCAAGTACCGCCTCGGTAACGAAGAGGTGCAGGGCGGCGAGGCGATCTTCGACTATCGCTACTATCCCGACGGTGTGCCGATGGACTCGAGGGAGCACGAGACCGGCTCCCGTTTCATCCAGCTACAGGGACGCTGGGACGAGTTCCAGAACATTCGTGACATCGACCAGCTCTTTCTGGAATTCAGCAATGAACACACGAAGGAAGCGTTCATTCGCTTCGGCAATTTCCTCGGCGACGGGACGCACGTCTGGTTCGGTCGCCGCTACTACGATCGCCAAGACATCCACGTGATCGACCACTTTTGGCTCAATGTCGCTCAGGGGTCGGACTACGGCGGTGGCATCGAGGGTATCAAACTCGGAGGCCACAAGACCGTCGATGTCGCGGCGTTGTACGCGTATGACGAGGGAGCTCGGCAGGCTCCAGTGGATCCGACACACGACGACATCGACAGCTATATGCTCGATGTCCGGCTGCGCGGTTTTTCCTTCGGGCCGGACAGCAGACTGGCGATCGTCGGCCAGATTGGTTACCGCCCGAGCTATGACGCACCGATAGGCGTCGGCCTCGCAGGCTTGAAAGCGGACAGTAAGCACGGCTTCGGATTCGGCGCCTATCACGAGCTGACGAATGTCTGGGGCGGTCGTAACAGGACCGGCGTCATGTACCGCGAAGGGGCGGGCATGGTGCAGAACGACTTCAACTCGCGCGCTCCGACCGAGTTGCAAGGCTACGATCTGGATGATGCTTGGTCACTGGAAGCTAATAACGACCTCTTCGTCGAGATGGCGCCTCGCTGGTCACTTCAGTGGGCTGCGGTTGCGCGCTACGAAGACACGGGTCACCCGGGCTTCGATGAGAATACGACAGGCGAGAGCATCGTGTGGCTGTCCACCGGCATCCGTCCGATGTTCTACATCAAGCCGAAATTCAATCTCGCTTGGGAAAGCGGCCTCGACTACATCGACAACGAGCGCATCGGAGCGAAAGGCGTTCTTTGGAAGAACACGCTCGCGCTTCAGTTCCAGCAGCGGCCCGGTTACTTCGAGCGTCCGGTTTTCCGCCTCTTCGTCACTCACGGCGGCTGGTCCGATGATCTCAAGGGAGCCGTTGCCACGAACTCCGAGTTCATCAATCACACGAGCGGCTTCACCTTCGGTCTCCAGGTTGAGGCCGCTTGGTAGCAGCCGTGCGCCGCACGCTGCCCACCAATTTCCGACCGAACGACGACGATCTCCTGACCACTCGTCGGTAGCCGATTCGTAAGCTGCTCCACGTGAGATCGGCAGCATTGATCGGTCGATCCGTTAACCAACCACTAGTACCGAACGAATAGGAGATTTCGCCATGACTCAGCATTCACGAGTTCCAAATTCCGGACCCGCCACATCCGCCGACGCGTGGGGCCTGCGTTACCCCGGCCTCGTCATGACGGCGGACGGTGGTAAGAGCACGGTCAACGAGTTCACCGGCATGTGGCGCCTCAAGCCCGACGCCGACCTGGTGACGTTCACGAAGGTGCTCGCCCCGGGCGGCTGGATCAGTCCCCCTGGCGCATCGTTTGCGGTG
>Ga0208454_1001333_pt1 | contig 10229 bp, 8 predicted proteins | sample EasRivMeERMZT100_FD_187530 | JGI IMG/M metagenome (GOLD analysis project Ga0208454, IMG submission 187530) | Soil microbial communities from meander-bound floodplain in the East River, Colorado, USA - East River MetaG ERMZT100 (SPAdes) (version 2) | ecosystem: Environmental > Terrestrial > Soil >...
GAGGCTTCTATGAAAGGGTTAGCGATTATCGCGACGATCGCGGTCTTCGGATTGAACGCCTGCCAGAAGCAGGACCAGAGCCAGACCAGCGACTCGACCGCGCGTGATTTGACGCTGGCGCCCACGGAGTCGACCACGGCGATGCAGGACGTGCCCGATCGCCAGACCAATCCGCCCGCGGCGCCGCCGCGCACCCCACCGCCAGCGGTGCGGCCGCCGGCGATCCGCCCGCCACCGCCGCCCCCCCGTCCCGCGACGCGCACACTCGCCTCGGGCGCCAAGTTCGACATCGCCGCGAGGGATACGATCTCGTCGCGCACCGCCAGGATCGGTGACACGTTCACCGCCCGAGTCATCGAAGACGTGAAGAACGCGGCCGGGCAGGTCGTGATTCCCGCGGGTGCGGTCGTCAACGGCAAGATCACCGAGGTCAAGCCGGCCCCCAATCCACGCACGCCGGGGACCTTGACGTTGGACGTTGCGAGCGTCACCGTTGGTGGCACCACGTACCCCATTGATGCCCACGTCGACTCGATCGAGACGGTTCACAAGGGTCGCGGGGTGACATCGGGCGATGCGGCCAAGGTTGGTGCCGGCGCGGCCGCCGGTGCGATCCTGGGACGCGTGATCGGCGGCAACAGCAAAGGCACGGTCATCGGCGGCATCGTGGGCGCCGCAGCAGGCGCCGGCGTGGCATCGACGACGAAAGATTCGGACATCGTACTGCCTGCCGGGGCGCACATCATCATCCGGCTGACGAAGGAGCTCACTGTCTCAGGGAGCTAACGAGCGCGTGATCCGCACAAAACTGTCGGTGATGATGTTCCTCCAGTTTTTCATCTGGGGGGCATGGTACACGACGATCGCCGTGTACATGTCGAATCATGGAATGGAGCGACTGACCCACTGGCCCTATACGGTGAATCCGATAGCGGCCATCGTCGCTCCATTTTTTCTTGGACTGATCGCGGATCGGTATTTCGCGACGGAGAAAGTGCTCGGGGTGCTGCATATCCTGGGCGGCCTGATTCTCTTCGCCGTCCCACAGTTCACCGGCTCGCCGACCACCTTCATCCTGCTGCTGCTGCTGTACAATCTTTGCTACATGCCGACGCTCGGCCTCGCGAACAGCCTCGCGTTCCATCACATCGAGTCGCAGGAACAACAGTTCCCGCTGATCCGCGTGTTCGGGACGGTGGGGTGGATCGTGGCGGGCCTGTTCATCAGCTTCGTGCTCGGCGCGCTCGTGGCGGGAGGAGCGGCGGAGCGGACGGCGATGCCACTCTACAGCGCAGCCGTCGCCAGCGTACTCCTGGGCGTGTACAGCTTCGCGTTGCCGCACACGCCGCCGCGAGCCGCGGGCGTGCCGGTGTCGTTCCGCAGCATCGCCGGGCTCGATGCGTTCAAGCAGCTCGGCGACCGGCCGTTCTACGTGTTCATCACGGCCTCGCTGCTGCTGTGCATTCCGCTCGCGGCGTACTACAACTTCACGCAGATCTTCCTCGGAACCGCGAGCGTTCAGAAGATCGCCGCGACGCAAACCTGGGGACAGATCTCGGAAACCGGCTTCATGCTGCTCATGCCGCTGATGTTCGCGCGGCTGGGCGTGAAGAAGATGCTGATGATCGGGATGGGCGCGTGGGTGCTGCGCTACGCGCTGTTCGCGATCGCCGCGCCGAGCGCCGTGTTCTGGCTGATCTTCCTCGGCATTGTCCTCCACGGCGTGTGCTACGACTTCTTCTTCGTCACCGGCCAGATTTACGTCGACAAGAAGTCGACGCCCGCGGTTCGCGGCCAGGCGCAGGGCTTCCTGGTGCTGGTGACCTATGGCGTGGGCATGCTGATCGGCGCGCAGGTCGCCGGCCGCGTGTACAACAGCGTGCTGGGCGCCGCGACGAGCCTGACGCTGGAGCAGTGGGGCAGGTTCTGGTGGCTGCCGGCGGGGTTTGCGGCGGCGGTGCTGGTGTTCTTTTCGTTGTTCTTCAAGGCATCAAAGACCGAGTCAGTCGGACAGCAACCCGTTCGTTAAGGCGGCAGAGGCGGCAAAGGCGGCAAAGGCGGCAACGCAATGGCCGCTCTGCCGCCCTTGCCGCCCTTGCCGTCATTCCAGCTCCCTCACCCAAATATTCCTGAACCGCGTCGGATTCCCGTGATCCTGCAACTTCAACGGCAGCTTGTCGGCATGCGCCCGATACGGCGGTTGCTGGCGATTGCCCGTCGGTCCCACCAGCTCGAAATTGTCCTGAATCAGCACGCCGTTTAACAGGACCGTGATGCGCGCCGGTCGCTCGAGCGAGCCGTCGGCCTTGAAGCGCGGGCGATGGAAGATGATGTCGTAGGCCTGCCACTGACCGGGGCCGCGGATTGGATTGACCAGCGGCGGATTCTGTCCGTAGATCGCGCCGGCCTGCCCGTCGGGATAGGTGTCGTTCTGGTACGAGTCGAGCACCTGCAGCTCGTAGATCCCCATCAGGAAGATGCCGCTGTTGCCGCGCTCCTGGCCTTCACCCTTCGCGACGGCAGGCGTGGCCCATTCGATGTGCAGCTGCACGTCGCCGAAGCCTCGCGCCGTCCGCATCGTCCCGGTGCCCGGCTTCACCTCGATATAGCCCTCGCGCACGATCCACTTCGCGGCGCTGCCCGCGCTGTCGTCGGCTCGCCATTCGTTCAGGTTCGAGCCGTCGAACAGCACGATGGCGTCGCCCGGCGGCGGACCCGGATTCACGACCGGCGGCCGCGGCCGGTCCATCGAGTGCTGGGGCCATTGCTGCTGCGCCATAACGAGCAAAGCTAACGTCACGATCACGGTTTCCAGGTCCCTTTCGCCACCGCGGGCACGAAGGTGTCGATGCCGGGCCCGGGGAAGTCGAGAGTCTTGCCCTGCTCGGCGCTCATATAGGCCGTCATCAATACCTTCACCACCCGCAAGCCGTCATCAAAGGTCAGCCACGGCTTCTTCTTGTTGAGGAAGCAATCCACGAAGTAGCGGTCCTCGCTCTCATACCCGTACGCCGCCGCCTCGCCCGCCACGACCGGCATCTGTCCCATCTCGGCGTTCTGCTTTTCGACCAGGTCTTCGCCCGACTTGCCCTGGACCTCGCGGCTGAAGAACAGCTTGAGCCCCGTATCGAGTGAGTTCCATTGCATCGAGTACTCGGGACCGAGCAGCTCGGCCGAGAGCCGGAGCCCCGCCCCGACAAAGCTCCACGAGGTTGTCGCCTCGCCGAGCACTTTGTGGCCGTCCTCGGTTTCGAATTCGATCATCACAGCGGCAAAGTCTTCGGACGGGGTCTTGTCGTACGTCACATCCTTGCCCATAGTCGCCGAGAGCTTCTTGACGTACTCGGGCCGGCTCCATTTCAAGCTCGCGATGTGCCCCGTCACCTTCTTGGGCCGAACCGAGGACGCCGGTTTGGTGGGATCGGTCAGCAAGTGCTGCACGAGGAGCGAGGAGTGGCACATCATGTCGTTGAGCACGCCGCCACCTTGGAGTTTGCCCTGCCAGAACCACGGGGCGTGCGGCCCGCTGTGCTCCTCGGCGGCGCGGGCGAGATAGGGCCGGCCGGTGAGCTTGGCGCCGCGCGCCCACAGCAGATTGCGTCCGACTTCGACCTGGGGCGCGAAGACCTGATTCTCGAGATAGCCGTGTGGCAGTCCGATCTTGTTCACGAGGTCGAGGACTTTTTTCGCTTCGGCGACGTTGCGCCCGAGCGGTTTTTCACACGCCACGCCGAGCAACGAGCCCTTCCCACGCTCGATCGTGCTCACCATCTCCTCGACGTTTTCGATGCGCGCGTGATTGGGACCGGAGAGCCAGATCGCGTCGATGGCGGGGTCCGCCACCATCGCCGCGATCGAGGGATAGGGCTTGGCCTCGCCCACGCCGAGCTTTCTGGCGATGGCGGCGGTGTCGCCCGCGTTCTTCTGATTGGGACTCCACACACCCAGCACGTCGGCATCACGGACCCCGACGAATCCCAGCAGATGGAACTTGGCGTTGAAGCCGCTGCCGACCATCCCAATCCCGAGTCGTTTGCTCATTCAATCCTCATATTGAACGCCAAGTTTGCGCAGCGCCGGCTCCGGACACCCAGTCCAGTCCCGCACGAATTCCCATCTTGCTCGACCAGAACCCTGACGCGGTCATGTCGCGAAACATGTTGAAGAAGGCTACGCCTTGACTGTGCTCGGCTTTCGCTTTCTTCGGCCACGCGATGTCGTTCAGAACTGCAGTTCTGTTCTCCGGAGAAGAATCAACAAAGGTTTTTCCGAAGCGCTCGAAGCACTCATTGTCCAGCCACGCGAGCCCACCGCGCATCGGAATCTGTCCATCGGGCCGGTCGCCCATCATGAAGTCCATGAACTCCGGTACGCCCGCGTCGGTGGCACTCCCCGAGCGCTCGTCCTTGGGGATGACGATGTCCGCCAGCACGCGCACCGTTTCCCATTCGTGGGGTGTGAAGAACGTCGGGGCGTACGGCGCCTTCACCGCTTCCCGGGCAAACTCTGCCGCCTTTGCCGCCTCTGCCGTCGTCCATTTGAACGCGGCCGTCAACGCCGCTGCGGCAACCGCTCCCAAAGCCTCGCGCCGTTTCATAGGGCCCTCTTCTTGAGCTGGTCGGCGATGTGGTCGGACGTCCGCCACGAAAGAGCCATGATGGTCCAGGTCGGGTTCTTGTCGGCCTGGGATGTAAATGGCGCACCATCGGCGACGAACAGGTTCTTGACGTCGTGCGTCTGGCAGTTGGCATTCACAACCGACGTTTTGGGATCGGCGCCCATGCGGGTGCCGCCCAGCTCGTGGATGATCACGCCGCCCGCCGCGATGCCGTACCCCTGCTCCCTGGTCGGCATCGGCGAGTAGACCTCTCCACCCATCTCCGCAATGATCGACCGAAACGTCTCCTGCATGTGCTTCACCTGGAGATACTCGTGGTCGGTCCATTTCCAGTGGAAGCGCAGCACCGGGATACCCCAACGGTCCACAACATTGGGGTCGATTTCGCAGTAGCTGTTCTCGTTGGGGATCATCTCGCCGCGGCCGGAGAAGCCGACGTAGGCGCCGTAATAGCGCCGGTAGTCTTCCTTCAGTTGCTTGCCATAGCCACCGCCGGGAGGATACCGATGGATGCCTCCCATGAAGCCGTGGCCGGGGAGGCTCGCGCCCCCCCAGACCTCGATGTGGTAGCCGCGCGGGAAGTCGAGCTTCTTGTCCTCGAGCCACCACGGCATGTAGACGTGCATGCCGCCGACGCCGTCGTGGTTGTGAGGAACGTGGTCCATCATCTTGGGAACGAATCCCGCGACGTCGGTCCCGGTGGTGTCGGTCAGGTATTTTCCGACGGTGCCGCTGGCATTCGCCAACCCGTTGGAGAACGACGCCGACTTGGAGTTCAGCAGCAGGCGCGACGTTTCGCAGGCGCTCGCCGCCAGGACCACCACCCGGGCCGGCTGAAGATGCTCGGTCCCGTCTTTGGTATCCACGTAGATGACGCCGCTGGCCTTGCCCGCGCGATCGAGCGTGATCTCCCGCACCATCGCATTGGTCTTCAGCGTGAGCTTCCCGGTCGCGAGCGCGGGCGCGATCAGCACGTTGGTGGACGAGAAATTCGAATTGGTGCGGCACCCGCGATTGCACTGGCCGCAGTAGTGACACGCCGCCCGGCCGGGCAGTGGCCGCGTGAGGATCGAGAGCCGTGACGCGACGCAGGTGATGTTGAGGCGGCACGACGCTTGCTGGACCAGCAGCTCGTAGCAGCGCGGCCTGGGCGCCGGCTGGAAGATGCTGTCGGGCGAGTTGGGGATGTTCTCGTTGCTCCCGAACACACCGACGAGCCGCTCGAGCCGCTCGTAGTACGGCGTGACGTCGGCGTAGCTGATCGGCCAGTCGTCGCCGAGGCCATCGTGCGTCTTGCTCTTGAAGTCCCGCGGGCCGAACCGCAGCGAAATGCGACCCCAATGGTTGGTGCGGCCTCCGACCATCCGGGCGCGCCACCACCGAAACTGGTCGCCCTGGGCGACGGTGTAGGGTTCGCCCGGAATCTCCCACCCGCCTTCACACGCGTCCCATTCGCCAAACGGCCGCTCCGTGGTGGAGGCGCCGCGGCGCGGAGATTCGTAGGGCCATTTGAACATGGCTGAATCGGTCGCGTTGTCCCACGGGAGTCCGGCTTCGAGCAGGGTTACGTTCACGCCGGCGCGCGTGAGCGCGTAGGCCGCCATCCCACCGCCGGCCCCCGAGCCGACGATCACGACGTCAGCGGCGGGCGTTTGCGAGCGAATTGACATGCGAATCCTCACCCAAGGAGTGAACGGCTAGAGCGTTCAGTAGCCGAGTGCAGCGCCGTTGGATCGTGGGTCGATGACACCCACCCATCCGCCGGCGGTTTTTTGTATGGCCGCCACCGTCCCGCTGCCGCCGCGCCGGTCCACCGTGTGGCCCATCGCGACCAAAGCCTGGATCGTGGCTTCACTGAGGCCGCCGCCCTCGGACCGGATGATGTCGGGCAGCGCCTGGTGGTGAAAGCGCGGCGCGGCCACGGCGTCGGCCAACGACATCTTCTGATCGATGACGTTGAGCAGGACCTGGGACACCGTGGTGATGATCGTGGGCCCGCCCGGCGTCCCCAGGACCATGTACAGCTGGCCCGCGGTGTCCAACACGATCGACGGCGTCATGGCCGAGAGCATGCGCTTGCCAGGGACGATCGCGTTCGCCTCGCCCTGGACCAACCCGAACATGTTCGGCTTCCCGGGCGCCGATGTGAAATCGTCCATCTCGTTGTTGAGCAGGAATCCCGCGCCGGTCACCGTGACCGCGCTGCCGAAGCCCCCGTTCAGCGTCGTGGTGACCGCGACGGCATTGCCGTTTGCATCCACGACCGAGTAGTGCGTCGTGTGCATCGGCTCGCCGCCGCCGCTCGCGGCCGGCGGCGTAGGCGTGGCGTGTTGCGGATCGATCTGCGCTCGCAACGTCGCGGCGTATTCCTTTGACAGCAGACGCTCGAGCGGCATCTGCACGAAATCGGGATCGCCCAGATAGCGGTTCCGGTCGATGAACGCGCGCCGCATCGCCTCGGCAACGACGTGCACGTACGCGGGCGTCCCGAACCTGGGCAGCGAGTCGTAGCCCTCGAGGATGTTGAGCAGCTCGCCCATGGTGACGCCGCCGGAGCTGGGCGGCGGCATCGAGTAGATCGTGTAGCCGCGATAGCTCAGCTGCACCGGCGTGCGCCATTTCGCCTGGTAGCGCGACAGATCCTCCTTTGTGATCAGCCCGCCACCGCGTTGCATCTCGGCAACGATCAGGTCGGCGATCTGACCCCGATAGAACACGTCCGGCCCGGAGTCGCTGATCAGCCGCAGCGTGCGCGCCAGGTCGGCCTGGCGCCACATCGTGCCCGGAGGCGGCGCGCTGTCGTTCACCAGGAACTGCGCGCGGCTGGCGGGGAAGCGGGCCAGCTCGTCCCGCGACCATCCAATCGACTTGCTGCGCGCGGTATCGATGACGTGCCCTTCGGCCAGCGTGATGGCGGGGGCAAGGAGCGTGGCCCAGGGCAGCGAGCCGTACTTCTTCCAGGCCTCGTGCATGCCGGCGACGCTGCCGGGAACGCCGGCAGCGAGATGTCCGATCAGGCTCTGTTCCGTGACGTTGCCTGCCGAGTCGACGTACATGTCGCGCGACGCACCGCTCGGCGCCATTTCGCGATAATCCAGCGCGTGCACTTCGCCGGCCGTGCTGCGATGGACGATGAAGCCGCCGCCACCGATGTTGCCGGCGTCCGGCAGCACGACCTCGAGCGCGAAGCCCACCGCGACGGCGGCGTCGATGGCGTTGCCGCCCTGCTGGAGGATGTCCAGACCCACCTGGGTGGCGAGCGGCTGCGCCGTGACGACCATGGCCCGCGGCGCCGTGACGGGCTGCGATTCGAGGGTCCAGGTGGCGGGGAAGAGCCCCGCCGGATGAGCATGGCTGCATCCCAACCCGGCAAGGGCAAGAAGCGGAAGCATCTTTCGCATTTCGTAATCTTCCGTCTAATTGTCTGCAATGGCAAACCCCGATTTCCGCGATCCCAGGCCCACCGAACAGCGCAATCCCAGGACGCAGCGCATCGATATCGCCTCGAGCCTCGACATCGTCGACCTGATGAATGCCGAGGACGCGAGCATTGCCGGCATCGTGCACGGGGAACGTGAGAAAATCGCCCGTGCCATCGACCTGCTCGTCAACGCTTTCAAGACGGGTGGCCGTCTGATCTATGTCGGCGCCGGGACCTCGGGCCGGCTGGGGGTGCTCGACGCCGCGGAATGTCCGCCGACCTTCGGGACGCCACCGTCCATGGTGACCGGCGTGATCGCGGGCGGCTACCCGGCCCTCGTAAAGAGCGCCGAGGGTGCCGAAGACGACGTGAACGCGGGCGCGGCAGACATCGACACCGCCGGTGTTACGAATCGTGACGTCGTGGTCGGCATCGCGGCGAGCGGCACGACGCCGTACGTGCGGGTCGCGCTCTCGCGCGCTCAGACCATCGGCGCGCGCACGGTGCTCCTCACGTGCGGCACGCCGCCCAAAGCGCTGACGGAAACGTGCGACGTCATCATCAATCCCGTCACCGGTCCTGAAGTGCTCACCGGTTCGACGCGCCTCAAGGCCGGGACCGCGACCAAGCTGGTGCTGAACACGCTCACGACGGGCGCCATGATCCGGCTCGGCAAGGGCTACGGCAACTTGATGGTGGACCTCATGGCGCTGAGCCAGAAGCTGCACGATCGCGGCGAGCGCATCGTGATGGAGTGCTGCGGTGTGGGACGAGCGGAGGCGCGCGCGGCGATCGAGCGCGCCGGCGGCAGCGTGAAGCTGGCGATCGTGATGGTGCGCAAACGCATCGATGCGGGCGAAGCCAAGCGGCTGCTCGACGCCGCCGGCGGGTTCGTGCGTCCCGTCGTCGGTGATCCGCCGCCGGTGCAGTCATGAGCACGACGCTCGCGGTCGGCGTGATGTCGGGCACATCGCTCGACGGGATTTCGACGGCGCTGGTGCGGCTGAACGACTCTACCGCGGAGCTGGTCGCGTTCCGCCAGGAGCCGTACTCGGCGGTGGAGCGCGGATCGATCATCGACGCGATTGCGCGCGGCACGCCGAAAGACGTTGCGTTTCTCCACGTCGCGTTGGGGGAGCGCTTCGCCGGCGCGGTGCTCGCGCTGCTCGCGCAGGCGCGCGTCGCGGCGAAGGACCTCGCGTTCATCGCGTCGCACGGCCAGACGATCTGGCACGAGCCGGGCCGCGCCACGTTCCAGCTCGGCGACGCCGCGGTGCTGGCGGAACGGGTCGGGGTGCGCGTGGTGAGCGACTTTCGCGCGCGCGATGTGGCGGCGGGAGGGCAGGGGGCCCCGCTCGTGCCGCTCGCCGACGTGATGCTGTTTGGGCACGAGCAGCACGGCCGCTGGCTGCTCAATGTGGGCGGGATCGCGAACGTGACCTGGGTGCCGCGCCGCGGCGTCACGGACGGGGCGTTCGCGTTCGACACCGGGCCGGGCGTCGGCGTGATCGACTCGATCACGCGGCGCATCGATCCCGACGCCACCTTCGATCGAGACGGCGAGCGCGCGCGCCGGGGCAAACCGATCACCAGAGTGCTCGACGAGCTGCTCGCCGATCCGTATTTCGTCGCGGAGCCGCCCAAGAGCACCGGTCGCGAGCGGTTCGGGATCGAGTACGCGGACAAGCTGCTGGCCCGCGTAAAGAAAGCCGGCGGTTCGGATAACGACGCCGTGGCGACCGCGACCGCGCTCACCGCAGAGTCGATTGGGCGCGCCGTGGAGCGCTGGGGCACGGACAATTCGTCCGAGATCGTGATCTCCGGTGGCGGCGCGAAGAATCCGGCGCTGCTGGAGCGTCTGGCGGCAAAGGTACAACCGCGCCCCGTGGTGCTGTTCGATCAGCTGTTCTTCGATGGTGAGGCCAAGGAAGCGGTCGCGTTCGCCTTCCTCGGGATGCAGACGGTGGCCGGGAAGGCGGGGAATCTGCCCGCGGCCACCGGGGCGCGGGGGCCGCGGATCCTGGGGCACATCACACCGGCGTGACGGCGCGGCTTGTGTGTCCATCTTTGCGCTGGCGGCGCGGTTCTTTCAGGTTCTGATATCAACTTTGAAGTGCAACACTGAGCATCATCCTTCATAGCATTCCTCCGGGGTCTGATAGCCGAGCCGCTTCCGTGGGCGGCGGTTCA
>Ga0208454_1001339_pt1 | contig 10207 bp, 8 predicted proteins | sample EasRivMeERMZT100_FD_187530 | JGI IMG/M metagenome (GOLD analysis project Ga0208454, IMG submission 187530) | Soil microbial communities from meander-bound floodplain in the East River, Colorado, USA - East River MetaG ERMZT100 (SPAdes) (version 2) | ecosystem: Environmental > Terrestrial > Soil >...
CCGGGAGCGGGATCGTCAACGACGCCGACCAGAACATCTCCCCGCAAAAGCTGATGGCCGAGTTCGACGCGGTGGTTCTCGCCGGCGGCGCCGAGCAGCCGCGCGACCTGCCGATCCCGGGGCGCGAGCTGGATGGCGTGCATTTCGCGATGGAGTTCCTGCCGCTGCAGAACAAGCGCGTCGCCGGCGACGTCGGCGTGCGCGAGCTGACGGCGAAGGACAAGCACGTCATCGTGATCGGCGGCGGCGACACCGGCTCCGACTGCATCGGTACTTCCAACCGGCAGCAAGCGGCGTCGGTGACGAATTTCGAGCTGTTCCCGATGCCGCCGGACGTGGAGCGCAATCCGGTCTGGCCCTACTGGCCGACCCGGCTGCGCACGTCCTCGTCGCACGAGGAAGGGGTCGAGCGCGATTGGTCGATCGCGACCAAGGCGCTGATCGGGGAGAACGGGAAAGTCAAGGCGTTAAGGGCGGTCCGGCTCGAATGGAAAGGCGGCAAGTCGAGCGAGATGCCCGGCAGCGAATTCGAGATTCCCGCAGACCTCGTGCTGCTCGCCATGGGCTTCGTCTCGCCGGTGCAGTCGCTGCTCGAGGAGTTCGGCGTTCAGAAGGATGCCCGCGGCAATGCCAAGGCCAAGACGGAGAACAGCGCCTCCGGCCCGGCTTACGCGACCTCGGTGCCCAAGGTGTTCGCCGCCGGCGACATGCGCCGCGGCCAGTCGCTCGTGGTGTGGTCGATCCGCGAAGGTCGCCAGTGCGCCCGCGCGGTCGACGAATTCCTCATGGGGTTCTCGGAGCTTCCGCGCTAGGCAGGGAACTGAGCGCCAGCACGGCGAACGAGGCGAGCCAGTGCTCGCCGACGTAGTGGCCGCCGGCGACATGGGGTAGCGCGGCCGCAAGATGGCGCTCCGCGGCCTCTTCGTAGCCGAGCTTCCGGAGGCACCACGCGCGCGACAGCGCGAGGCCGTCGAGGTGGCTCTGCTTGGGATCCGCGCGATCGGCCACCGTAGGCGGTTCGAGCTGGCCTGCCCCCGACGGGAGAAACGCCTTCTGCCAGGCGCAGAATGGCTCGGGCGCTATCACCTCCTGCATGAGCGTCGCTTCGACCAGCGCCGGCGAGAGGAAATCGTCGAGCGAGGGCTCGTAGGCGAGCGGCGCCTCCCGGTCGTCGCGGTACCAACGCAGGGCGGCCGCCTTGATTTCACTTTCCAGTGTCTTGTCTTTGGCAGTGCGCGCGTAGTCGAGGGACAGCAAGCACGCAAACGCGGTGTTGCCGTGGCCGCCGGCGCGGATCGGGTACGGCGCGCCGCCCACGAAGTGCGCCATGCGCCGCGCCAGCTCCGTGGCGAGCGGCTGCAGCGCGCCCGACCATTTCTCGTTTCCGAGCCTGAGCAGCTCGGCCTGCAGCTCGAGCAGCCAGGCCCAGCCATACGGGCGCTCGAAAGTCTTGCCCGCCGCGGCGTTGAAGTAGGCGAGCTCGGCGCCGAGGGCTTCGGGCGTGAAATGCCGGTCCAGGACCGGCGTGATCTTCACGCCCTGCGCTGGGTAGAGCCGCAATACCCTTGCGAGAGTCCAGTGCATGTGCACGGCCGAATGCCAGTCGTAGCTGCCGTAGAAGGCGGGGTGCAGCTTGCGGGGCGCGAGCTCCTCGCCGGCCCGGGTCAGCAGGTGCAGGACATGGCGCGGGTACTCGCGCTCGACGTTTGCGAGAGCAACGCGCGCAAACCGGGCAGCAAGATCGGCGGTCAGCAAGCGGCGGCTTATTCGCTCGCGGGCGCGATGCGGTACTCGAGGACCCCGGCCTTGTTGTTCAGGGTTTCGGACAGCCGGCGCAGGTTGCTCGGCTGGAGCGTGCGCAGCACCATCCGGTACTCGAATTGCCCGACGTCGCCGCGCAGCCGGTAGCTGAGGTTGTGCAGATCCAGCCCGTGCTCGGTCACGAGCCCGCGCAGCGCGGACTCGGACATCGCTGCGTCGCGGGCAAAGCGCACGACGAAGATGGCGTACGACTCGGTCGGCAGCCGGGCCTCGATCCAGCGGAACGCCGACAGCGTGCCAAGCGACACCACGGTGCCGATGAGCGCGGCGAAATAGAAGCCGATGCCGGTGAGGATGCCGATCGCCGCGGTGACCCAGATCGATGCCGCGGTCGTGAGGCCGCGCACGGTGAAGCCTTCCTTGATGATCGCGCCCGCGCCGACGAAGCCGATGCCGGTCATGATGCCCTGCGCCATCCGGGTCGGGTCGATGATCACGCGCGCGGCCGAATCGCGCGGAAACCAGTGCTGCTCGTACACGGTCACCAGCATCAGCAGGCTCGAAGCGACGCACACCAGCGCGTGGGTGCGGAATCCCGCCGGGCGCCCGCGGTGGCTGCGCTCGAGTCCGATCAGCCCACCGGCGGCCAGGGCGGCGATGATGCGGAAAACCATCTCCAGGTACTCTTGAGCCATGGTCCGAGTGTAGGTGAAACCGCTAGAATCGGCACGGAATCAGCCAGATGGCGCTCGAAATCCTCGTTCTCGCGGCAGGCCTGGGAAAGCGCATGCGCTCCAGCCTCCCCAAGGTGCTGCACCCGCTTGCCGGCCGGCCGCTGCTCGCGCACGTGCTCGACACCGCGCGCGAGCTGTCGCCGGGCAAGACCATCGTGGTCCACGGGCATGGCGCTGAGCAGGTCAAAGAAGCATTTCCTGAACAAAACATCGAGTGGGTGCTGCAGGCCGAGCAGCTCGGCACCGCGCACGCGGTGATGCAGGCGATGCCGCGCGTAAGCGCGGATGCCGACGTGCTGCTCCTCTACGGCGACGTGCCGCTTGTGCGCGCGGCGACGCTGAAGCGCCTGCTGGCCGCGGCGCCGGAGGGGCTCGCGGTTCTCACGGCGGATCTCGAGGATCCTGCGGCCTATGGCCGCGTCGTGCGCGACGCCTCGGGGCACGTAAAGCGCATCGTCGAGCAGCGCGACGCTTCTCCCGAGGAGCGCGCGATCCGCGAGATCAATGCCGGTTTCTATGCGCTGAGCGCACGGCGACTGTCGGGCTGGCTGAAGAAGATCGACAACCGCAACGCCCAGAAGGAGTACTACCTCACCGACCTGGTCGGGCTCGCAGTGGCGGAAGGCGTGCCGGTGGTCGCGGTCAAAGCCGCCGACGCCTGGGAAGCGGCAGGCGTCAATTCCAAGGGGGAGCTCGCGGCGCTCGAGCGGCAATACCAGAAGCTCGCCGCGGAAAAATTGCTCGAGGCCGGCGTGACGCTCGCCGACCCGGCGCGCATCGACGTACGTGGTGCGCTCGACTGCGGCCGCGACGTGGCGATCGACGTGAACTGCGTGTTCGAGGGCCGGGTGACGCTCGGCGATGGCGTGCGCATCGGCCCGAACTGCGTGGTTCGCAATTGCGCCATCCAGCGCGACACTGCGGTACTCGCTTTTTCGCACCTGGAAGATTCCGAGATCGGCGAGCGCTGCCGCATCGGTCCCTTTGCGCGGCTGCGTCCCGGCGCGCGGCTCGCCGAGGAAGTGCATATCGGCAACTTCGTCGAGGTGAAGGCGAGCCGCGTGGGCGCGGGGTCCAAGGCGAACCACCTCACCTACCTCGGCGACAGCGAGATCGGCGAGCGCGTCAACGTCGGCGCCGGCACCATCACCTGCAACTACGACGGCGCGACAAAGCATCGCACGGTGATCGAAGACGATTGCTTCATCGGCTCGGATGCGACCCTGGTCGCGCCTCTGCGCATCGCGCGCGGGTCATACATTGGCGCCGGCTCGACCATCCACAAAGACACCCCTGCGGGGCAGCTCACCGTGGCACGCGCCCGCCAGCTTTCCATACCGGGCTGGAAACCGCCCCGGAAAAAGGCCTGAACCCATGTGCGGAATCGTCGGCGCCGCTGCGCGGCGCGATATCGTCCCGGTCCTGATCGAAGGCCTGCGCCGCCTCGAGTACCGCGGCTACGACTCGTGCGGGTTGGCGCTGGTGGACAAGAAAAACCTGGACCTGGTGAGAACCGTCTCGCGCGTCGAGGATCTCGCGGCGAAAACGAAGAGCACGCACGGGGTCACCGGCATCGCCCATACGCGCTGGGCCACCCATGGAGCGCCGGCTACGGAAAACGCGCACCCGCTCGTCTCGCGCGGCGAGATCGCGGTGGTGCATAACGGCATCATCGAGAACCACGACGAGCTGCGCGCCGAGCTGCAGGCGAAGGGCTACCGCTTCGAAAGCCAGACCGACACCGAGGTCATCGCGCATCTGGTGCACAGCCTGTGCGAGGGTGACCGGCAGGGCTCCCTGCTCGATGCGGTGCGCCGCGCCGCCGCGCGGCTGAAAGGCGCCTACGCCATCGCCGTGGTGTCGAAGAAGGAACCGGGTACCGTGGTGGGCGCGCGAGCCGGAAGTCCCCTGGTGGTCGGCGTCGGCTCGGACGAGAACTTCATCGCTTCCGACGCGCTCGCGCTCGCCGGCACCACCGAGCGCATCGCCTACCTGGAGGAAGGCGACGTGGTCGCAATCGACGAAGGCGGGTGGCGGGTAATGGATTTTCAGGGAAATGCTATTTCCCGCGAAGTGCGTACGGTGAAGAGCACCGGCGTCGCTGCCGAGCTCGGGCCCTATCGCCACTTCATGCAGAAGGAAATCTTCGAGCAGCCGCGCGCGGTCTCCGATACGCTCGAGAGCGTCGGCTCGATCACGCCGGAATTGTTCGGGCCGCAGGCCGCTGCGACCCTGCAGGACAGAAGCTCCGTGCTGGTCCTTGCCTGCGGCACGAGCTACTACGCCGGCCTGGTGGCGCGGCAGTGGATCGAACAGCTTGCCGGGATCCGGTGCAACGTCGAGATCGCGAGCGAGTACCGCTATCGCTCGAGCGTGCCGGACCCCAAGGCGCTGGTGGTGGTGATCTCGCAGTCAGGAGAGACCGCCGACACGCTCTCCGCGCTCAAGCACGCGCAGTCGCTCGGCCAGCAAGGCACGCTCGCCATCTGCAACGTCGCCTCGAGCGCGCTCATGCGCATGACGCAGCTCCAGTTCCTCACGCATGCCGGCGTGGAAATCGGCGTCGCCTCGACCAAGGCATTCACCACCCAGCTCACCGCGCTCTTTCTTCTCGCGTTGACGCTGGCAAAGCTGCGCGGTCGCTTGACCGATGAGCAAGAGCACCTCAAGGCGCTGCGTCACCTGCCGACTGCGCTCGCTGCGGTGCTCGCGCTCGAGCCGTCGATCATCGCCTGGGCGCAGCGCTTCGCCCCTAAGGAGCATGCCCTGTTCCTCGGGCGCGGGCTGCACTACCCGATCGCGCTCGAGGGCGCGCTCAAGCTGAAGGAGATCTCCTACATCCATGCCGAGGCCTATCCGGCGGGGGAGTTGAAGCACGGGCCGCTCGCGCTGGTGACCGGCGAGATGCCGGTGGTGACCGTGGCGCCGAATGACGCCCTGCTGGAAAAGCTCAAGTCCAACATGCAGGAGGTGCGCGCCCGCGCCGGTGAGCTCTACGTGTTCGCGGATGCCGATACCCAGATCGCCTCGTCCGCCGGCGTGAACGTCATCCGGCTGCCGGAGCACTACGGGCTGCTGTCGCCGATCCTTCACGTCGTGCCGCTGCAGCTGCTTGCCTACCACACCGCGCTGGCGCGCGGGACCGACGTCGACAAGCCGAGAAACTTGGCTAAATCGGTCACCGTGGAATAACCTTGGGGTTCTGAGGAGGGTTCTATGAACGCGAAGAAACTGGCGGCCGCCCTGGCCGCCGCAATGCTGTTTTCGCCGGCAGCGCAGGCCCAGACCGAAATCCAGTGGTGGCACTCGATGACCGGCGCCCTGGGCGACAAGGTGAACGAGATCGCCAATGGCTTCAATGCCAGCCAGAAGGAATACAAGGTGGTCCCGGTCTACAAGGGGGCCTATCCGGAGTCCATGACCGCCGCCATCGCGGCATTCCGTGCCGGCAACCCGCCGCACATCCTGCAGGTGTTCGAGGTCGGCACGGCGACGATGATGAGCGCCAAGGGCGCAATCAAGCCGGTCTACCAGATGATGAAGGAGGCCGGCCAGCCGTTCGACACCAAGAACTATCTCGGGCCGGTCGCCGGCTATTACACCGACAGCAAAGGCAACATGCTGTCGATGCCGTTCAACAGCTCGACGCCGGTGTTCTACATTAACAAGGACGCGTTCAAGAAGGCCGGCCTCGATGCCGAGAAGGCGCCGAAGACCTGGAAGGAATTCGGCATGGCCGCCGGCAAGCTGAAGGCCTCGGGCCAGCAATGCGTCTACACCACCGGCTGGCCCTCCTGGGTCCATATCGAGAACTTCAGCGCCTGGCACAACCTGCCGATCGGCACCCGGGAGAACGGCATCGCGGGGCTCAATACGGAGTTCAAGATCAATTCCCCAGAGCACGTGAAGCACATCTCGATGCTGGCGGAGTTCGCCAAGAACGGCTGGTTTACCTATTCCGGCCGCCGCAACGAGGGCGAAGCCCGCTTCTTCAGCGGCGAGTGCGCGATGCTCACCTCGAGCTCGGCGGCGCAGGCCAACATCCGGCGCAACGCCAAGTTCGACTTCTCGGTGAACTTCCTGCCCTACCACGACGACATCAAGGGCGCGCCGCAGAACTCGATCATCGGCGGCGCGTCGCTCTGGGTGATGAGCGGCAAGAAGCCCGAGGAGTACAAGGGCGTGACCCGGTTCTTCACCTACCTGTCGAACACCGAGCTGCAGGCGTCCTGGCACCAGTCGACCGGCTACGTGCCGATCACGGTGGCGGCGTTCGACGCCACCAAGAAGTCGGGCTTCTACGAGAAGAATCCGGGCACCGACATCGCCAACCGCCAGCTCATGAACAAGCCGGCGACCGCCAACTCCAAGGGCCTGCGCTTCGGGAACTTCGTGCAGGGGCGCGAGGTGATCGAAGAGGAGCTGGAGGGCGCGTTCGCCGGCAAGAAGCAGGCGAAGCCGGCGCTCGATGACGCGGTGAAGCGGGCGAACGAGATCCTGAGGCGCTTCGAGGCAGCCAACAAGAGCTAGCCCGGGGTGGAAAAGCGGGTTGTTTTCCGCTCGCGCTGGCTGCCGTACGCGCTGCTCGCGCCGCAGATCGTCGTCACGGTCGTTTTCTTCTTCTGGCCGGCCTTCCAGGCGGCGTGGTTCTCGTTCCAGCTGCAGGACGCGTTCGGGCTGAGGAGCGAGTTCGTCGGCTTGGCGAATTTCGTCCACCTGTTTCGCGACGAGTACTACCTCAACTCGTTCAAGGTGACCGCGGTGTTCAGCGTGCTGGTCGCGGCAACGGGTATCTCCGTCGCGCTGCTGCTCGCGACCATGGCCGATCGCGTGCTGCGCGGTGCGCTCGCCTACAAGACGCTGCTGATCTGGCCGTACGCAGTGGCGCCCGCGGTGGCCGGCGTGCTGTGGGGGTTCCTGTTCGCGCCCTCCGTGGGAATCGTCACGTACGCGCTCAGGCAGACCGGCTACGAATGGAACTACGTGCTGAACGGCGACCAGGCCATGGTGCTGGTGGTGCTCGCGTCGACCTGGAAGCAGATCAGCTACAACTTCCTGTTCTTCCTTGCCGGCCTGCAGTCGATCCCGCGCTCGCTGATCGAAGCCGCCGCCATCGATGGCGCCGGCCCGACGCGGCGCTTCTGGACCATCGTCTTCCCGCTGCTCTCGCCGACCACCTTTTTCCTGCTGGTGGTCAACATCGTCTACGCCTTCTTCGAGACCTTCGGCGTGATCGACGCGACCACGCAGGGCGGGCCTGGGCAGGCGACGCAGATCCTCGTCTACAAGGTTTATCACGACGGCGTGAAGTCGGCCGACCTCGGCGGCTCCTCGGCGCAGTCGGTGGTTCTGATGGCGATCGTGATCGCGCTGACGGTGGCCCAGTTCAGGTTCGTGGAAAGAAAAGTTCAATACTGATGATCGAGAACCGGCCCTGGCTGACGGTCTTCTCGCACGCGATGCTGATCGCCGGCATCGCCGTCATCGCGCTGCCGCTGTACATCACGTTCGTCGCTTCGACGCACACCCTGGACGAGATCGTCCAGGTGCCGATGCCGCTCACGCCGGGCGACCACTTTTGGGAGAACTACTCGCAGGTGCTGACCGCGGGGACCCAGCGCGGCGCCGCGGCGCCCGTCGGCCGCATGATGCTGAACAGCCTGGTCATGGCGGTGGTGATCGCCGTGGGCAAGATCGCCATCTCCATCATTGCTTCTTTCGCGATCGTCTATTTCCGCTTCCCGCTGCGCAACTTCTTCTTCTGGATGATCTTCGTCACCCTGATGCTGCCGGTCGAGGTGCGGATCATCCCGACCTTCAAGGTGGTGTCCGACCTGGGAATGCTCAATTCGTACGTCGGCCTGACGCTGCCGCTGATCGCCTCGGCGACCGCGACCTTCCTGTTCAGGCAGTTCTTCCTCACCGTGCCCGACGAGCTCGCCGAGGCGGCGCGCATCGACGGCGCCGGGCCGATGCGCTTCTTCAAGGACGTGCTGCTGCCGCTGTCGAAAACCAGCATGGCGGCGCTGTTCGTGATTCAGTTCATCTACGGCTGGAACCAGTATCTCTGGCCTCTGCTGATTACCACCGAGGAGTCGATGTACACGGCGGTGATCGGCATCAAGCGCATGGTGACCGGCGGTGACGCGCTCACCGAGTGGCACCTGGTGACCGCGACCGCGATGCTTGCGCTGCTGCCGCCCGCGCTGGTGATCGTGCTGATGCAGAAGTGGTTCGTTAAGGGTCTTGTGGAAACAGAAAAATGAGCGAAAAGTAATGGCCGCCGTCTCCTTGCGCGAAGTTCGCAAGTCGTACGGCGACATGGAAGTGATCCATGGCGTAACCATGGACATCGCCGACGGCGAGTTTATCGTCATCCTCGGCCCCTCGGGCTGCGGCAAGTCGACGCTGCTGCGCATGGTCGCGGGGCTGGAAACGATTACCGCAGGCGAGATCGCGATCGGCGAGCGCGTCGTCAACCAGCTCGAGCCGAAGGACCGCAACATCGCCATGGTGTTCCAGAACTACGCGCTCTACCCGCACATGAGCGTGTACGACAACATGTCCTACGGCCTGCGGATCAAGGGCTTCTCCAAGGAGGAGATCGAGACCCGGGTGCGCAGGGCCGCAGAAATTCTCGAGCTGGCGAAGTTCCTCGACCGCAAGCCGCGCCAGCTCTCCGGCGGTCAGCGCCAGAGAGTGGCGATGGGGCGCGCGATCGTGCGCGAGCCGGCGGTGTTCCTGTTCGACGAGCCGCTGTCCAACCTCGACGCAAAGCTGCGCGTCCAGATGCGCGCGGAGCTGCAGGCGCTGCACCGCAGGCTGCGCACCACGAGCCTCTTCGTCACCCACGACCAGATCGAGGCGATGACGCTCGCGCAGCGCATGATCGTGATGAACGCCGGGCGCGCCGAACAGATCGGCAAGCCGCTCGAGGTGTACGCAAAGCCGGCGACCACCTTCGTCGCGAGCTTCATCGGCTCGCCGCCCATGAACCTGATTCCCCAGGAGCGAAACGGCAAGCCGGTGATCTTCGGCATCCGCCCGGAGCACCTCGAGCCCTGCGGCGAAAAGGACGCGATGATGGTCATCGACGTGGATCTGATCGAGCCGCTCGGTGCCGATACACTGGTCTACGGACACCTCGGCGCGGACGGCGCGCGGGTCGCGGCAAGGCTGCCGACCTCCCTGGAAGGGCGGGTGGGGAAACTGCCGCTGCGCTACGATCCGGCGCACGGGCATTATTTCGACGCGGGAACTGGCGCGCGCCTCTAGGTTTCGAAGTAATTCATGCTGAAAACCACGCCGTTCCACGAGCGCACCTACGCGCTTTGCGTGAGCCATGCCTGGCGGCGTTGGGCGGGGTACATCGTGACGAGCTCCTACGAGCTCTCGCACGAGCGCGAATACCACGCGATCCGCGGCTCGGCGGCGCTGTTCGACGTCTCGCCGCTGTACAAGTATCGCGTCCGCGGGAAGGACGCCGCGCGGCTGCTCGACCATGTCGTCACCCGAAGCGTCCAGGAGCTGAAAGTCGGCCAGGTCGCATACACGCCGTGGTGCGACGCGGCCGGCAAGGTGCTCGACGACGGTACCGTCGCGCGCCTAGACGAGACCACCTTCCGCATGACCGCCGCCGAGCCCAACCTGCGCTGGCTGCAGGACAACGCGGCAGGGCTCGACGTCGCGGTCGAGGACGTCTCCGAATCCAT
>Ga0208454_1001341_pt1 | contig 10204 bp, 8 predicted proteins | sample EasRivMeERMZT100_FD_187530 | JGI IMG/M metagenome (GOLD analysis project Ga0208454, IMG submission 187530) | Soil microbial communities from meander-bound floodplain in the East River, Colorado, USA - East River MetaG ERMZT100 (SPAdes) (version 2) | ecosystem: Environmental > Terrestrial > Soil >...
CGTCGCCGTTGAAATCGCCGATCCCGGCGACCTTCCAGTTCGGGTCCGCCATGCCCTGGATGAAGCCTGCGGCGCTGATCGCCTTGCCGTCCATGAAGTAGCTGAAGTTCTCGCCCGTGGCCTGGTTGCGCCACAGGATGTCGGTCTGGCCGTCGCCGTCGAAATCCATGGAAGCGCCCGCGGCGTACGCGGATAGGATCGCCAGACCAGCTGTTGCGACGGCAAGTAACGCCTGAGTCAGAACCTTCATGTCGCGCCTTCCTCGTAAGAAAACAACCTAGGCAGACGCGTTTGAGGATCACAAAAGTTGACAGCAAGTGCTAGGACAAAAATCCTCCGGCTCGAATAACCATCTTCCGACCCGTGTGCCAAAATCCTCGGCAGATACAGTTCGATGTGTAACTTCGCATGGCGGCGTGCAGAAAGTGGAAAGCATCAAATGATTGATCATCCGCAGCGCACGGGCGAGAAAACTTGCTGTATGCGATCGGCTATTCTGACCAGGACCGCGAGCGAACCAAGCGAGTTGTGCAGTCCTTGCTGACGATATTCGTGGAAGACGCGTCGGCAGCAAGTGGAGGGATTCCCACTGCGCGGCTGCGACTTCTTCGCTGCGCTTGGCGAAGCGAGAACTGCGCTCGAGTACGAGCGACGCTCGAACAAACACGGGTCTTGCGACGATATTCCCTACGGCAATATTCTGAGGTTTCGCGGGGTTGGAATAAGCTCGCCCGTTGCAGTTACGGAAAACGTCGCGGTCGCGGTATTGCTAATGTTTCCCGCCGCGTCTGCACACTGAAAGTACTCCCTTGTCGCGCCTGTACCGAGGGATACGGAGGTCGAGTGCGCCAAGCCGCCGGTGGCGCCGAACGTGGTTTGCGCGGCAGTATAGGCGTACGGGCGACGAAGCGACGAATACCTCGCGACGCAGGGCTTGTCGCTCGTCACGCTTAGCGATACAGGCGAGACGACGCTGCCGCTCGGTCCGGGGTTCGAGAGGGCCGGCGCGCTTACATCGGGAGTGCTTGTGCCACAGCCGATCCGCCTGGGGGAGACGACAATGTTGTCAAAGAGCTGCCCCGCGTTGTTGTGGCTCGCCTCGTGAAAGTAGAGCATGAGGAATATCTCGCTCGGCCCTAGGAACCCGGCAGTGGTCCGTATGTGCAGGTCCGTGATCTGGGCGACCGGCACGCCATCGATGTAGCTGCGGAACTCGCCATTGGCCTGGGCCGCGTTAGCGTCTGAAACCGGATCGCCCACGTCTAGCATCTGTTCGATGCAGTACCAGCGATTCGCTACGGGCGAAGGCACGGCCGCCATGCCGCCTATCGGCCTGTGCCAATCCTTTGTGCAGTAGTACGGCGCGCCGTTTCCGTCGTACACGCAAGGCAGGGCGTCGCCAAAACACGATCCAGGAGTTGAACAGTCCTGATACATTCCGTGGTAGTACGCATAGGTGAAGAACTTGCGCGTAGTGTTGTGATACTCCGTCCAGAATGAAGCGAATCCCGTCGAGTCACCCGCCGGGCGATTGCCGGAGCTGCCGACCTTGCCGACGTCACCGGCGGATAGTCCCCCGCCGTGATTCCGGTCAGAGAAGTTGAAGCCCGTGTTGTACAGCGTGTACCAGCGCACCCACATTCTCTGCGCTGGCGGAAAGCTCTTGTAGATCGAGGTATGGTTGCTGACCCCGGACGCAGGCAGGAATTGTATTGCTCGATTGCTGGCGTCTTGTGATGGCCCCAGGTTAGTTACGTCGGTGATCTCGGAGAACTGCGAGCTTCCCCAGGTGGAGCGCCAGCCGGAGCTTTCGAAATCCTCGCACAACACCGCTCCCGCGGGCGGATTCGCGCACTCGTTTCGCGCGACAGGTCCAGCGAAAACTGCCTGCGCCGCAACGAACGAGGCGATTGCCAGCGCTGACACGGAGGGAAGACGCAGGGTCGCTCGCGCGTTTAGTATCATCTCAACTCTCGCCGATGCTTATTGATCACGGAACGTCCTTGAATGCTTCGTTCGAGTACGCACTTTCGTTGCCTGACGTGTCGTACGCTCTTACCGCGAAGTAGTAGCGCCTCCCTCTGCCAAGTCCAACGACGGTATAGGTTGTAACGTTGCCAACGTTGACGCCCGCTCCGGGCGCCTGGAAGTACACTCCCGGGCTATTGCCGTAGTAGATGCGGTATCCGCCAAGATTGGCCGCGGTTACGGCATCCCAGGCCAATCTGGCCGTTGTGTCGGGAGCAGCCGGGGTCGGCCGCCAGGCCAAGTCGGCCACTGTGCCGATGTAACCCTCAGTGGGCTTTATGGTCGTACCGTCCATCGGGCAAAGGTAGATGTCACCCGTGGATACGTTGCGCCAAAGGATGTCGGCCTTGCCGTCGCCGTCATAGTCGCCTGTCGCGACGATCTTCCATGCCAGGTCGATCACGGCGCGTACATATCCCTCCCCGCCGAGGATCGTGAGGCCGTTCATCGGATACAGATAGTTCTCCCCGGTGGAGACATTTCGCCACAGGATGTCGGCCTTGCCGTCGCCGTTGAAGTCGCCGACGCCTACCACCTGCCATGCAAGGCCTACCGTCCTGAGATAGCCTTCGCCGAGGATCGTGGTCCCCTGCATCAGGTAAACATAGCTCTCGCCGGTAGCGGTGTTACGCCACAGAACGTCCCCCCTTCCATCGCCGTTGAAGTCGCCAACGCCGACCACCTGCCATGCGAGGCCTACTGTCCTGAGATAGCCTTCGGCGAGGATCGTGCTCCCCTGCATCAGGTAGACATAGTTCTCGCCGGTAGCGGAGTTACGCCACAGGATGTCCGCCCTTCCATCGCCGTTGAAGTCGCCGGCGCCGACCACCAGCCAGTTCGGGTCAGCGACCGTACGCAGCTCGGCCTCGCCCACGATTGCAGCACCGTTCATCAACCACACGTAGTTCGCGCCGGTGCTTGAGTTGCGCCACAGGATGTCGGACCTGCCGTCGCCGTTGAAATCGCCGACACCGACGATTTTCCAGTACAGGTCGGACACGTCGCGCAGGAAGCCCTCGTAGCGGATCGCTCTGCCATCCATGAAGAAGACGTAGTTCTCGCCCGTGGCGGCGTTGCGCCAGAGAATGTCCGACTTGCCGTCGCCGTCGTGGTCCGCGGGAGCGCCGGCGGCGTGCGCGGATAGGAGCGCCAGACCGGCTGTTGCGATAGCGAGTAACGCCTGAGTCAGAGCTTTCATGGAACATCTCATGCAGATACTTTGAGGATTACAAAACCTGACACCATGGACTAGGACAAACGTCCTGCATCCCGCTATGACATGCGTCGGGTGTGGCAAAATGCTCAGGAGATACAATCCGATGCGTAACTTCGCATAGCGCCATTGCACAAGCTGGAAAGTTCATGACGAGATGGTTCGGCGTAGTGCTGATCCTGACGGGATGCAGCGCTTCCTATCCGCCGCTACCCCAGTCGGGGCACGCGGTGGATCCGCCCTATCTAGTCGGCCCTGGGGACATGCTCAGCGTCGTGGTATGGCGTAGTCCCGAGCTCTCGATGAGCGTACCGGTCCGGCCAGACGGAAAGATCACTACTCCGCTGGTGGAAGACCTCCAAGCGAGCGGCAAAACCACGACACAGATAGCCCGCGAGATCGAGCAGGTCCTCACCCGGTACGTACAGAGTCCCGTCGTCACAGTCATGGTCACCAACTTCGCCGGTCCTTACAGCCAGCAAGTGCGCGTGATCGGCGAGGTGACCAAGGCCCAAGCACTCGCGTACCGGGAAAAAATGACCCTTCTCGATGTGATGATCGCGGTGGGCGGCCTCACCGATTTCGCCGCCGGAAACAGGGCGAGCATCCTGCGCAGCGAGGGAGGAAAGTCGCAGCAGTTCGGTGTTCGCCTGCACGATCTCATGCGGGGAGGAGATCTCTCGGCCAACGTGGAGATGCGCCCCGGCGACGTGCTAGTCATTCCCCAGAGCTACTTCTAGCCTTTCACCCACTTGTTCGACCAGCTCCTACCCTATCTGAGATCCGCCTGGTACTACCGCTGGCACGCTGCGGCCACGGCGTGGATCGTTGCGTTGGGCGGCTGGACGGCGGTCCACCTCATGCCAGATCGCTACGAGGCGAACGCCCGTGTATTCGTGGACACTCAGTCGATGTTGAGGCCCCTTCTGTCCGGCCTCGCCGTGCAGCCCAACACCGATCAGGTCGTCTCGATGATGAGCCGAACCTTGATCAGCCGCGCTAACGTGGAGAAGGTGGTCCAGATGGCCGATCTGGGACCCCAGACCCAGGACGAGCACGAGCAACTCATCGCGCGGCTCGTTCGGGAGTTGACTATCCGCAGTGCGGGGCGGGAAAACCTGTATACGATCAGCTATTCGGACCAGGACCGGGAGCGGGCAAAGCGAGTTGTGCAGTCCTTGCTGACGATATTCGTGGAAGGAAGCGTCGGCAACAAGCGGAGGGATTCCGACTCGGCGCGGCAATTCATCGAGGAGCAGCTTCGGAGCTACAGCGAGAAGCTCGTGGCTGCAGAGAGCGCAGTCACGGAATTCAAGCGCAAGCACCAGGGACTCATGCCGGGAGACGGCCGGGACTTCTTCTCTGCGCTTAGCGACGCGAAAGCTGCGCTCAGACGAGCGACGCTCGAGCTCAAGGAGGCAGTGAATTCCCGCGACGCCATCAAACAGCAGATCGCTGGGGAGACGCACTCGGCAGCCCAAGCGCAGGATATGGTGGCGGGGACGCAAGCACCGTCGGAGATCGACCTTCGCATCCTTGCCCTCGAGCAGAAGCTCGACGGTCTGAGGCTCACGTACACGGAGCAGCATCCGGACATCGTCGCCCTGTCGCGCATGGTCGAGCAGCTCAAGGAGCAGAAGGCGGCCGAAGAGAAAGTCAAGAGGCCGGCCAAGAGCGAGGTCGGAAGGCCCGTTGCCCGCACGACCCAGGGACAGCCGTCGCTTTACGGCCAGCTGATGGTGTCGCTGGCGACGGCGGAAGCGAACGTGGCGGCCATGAGGGCGCGCGTTGCTGAGCACGAGATCCGCTTCGGCGAGCTGCAAACGGCCGCCAATGCCATGCCGCAGATCGATGCCGAGTACAAGCAGCTCACCCGGGACTACGAAGTAATCCGGACCCGCTACGACAAGTTGCTGGAGCGGCGGGAACAGGCGCAGATATCCGGCGCAGTCGAAGCAAGCGACGCCGGGATGGGATTCCGGATCATCGATGCGCCCCAGGTGCCGCTCGTCCCAAGCGCGCCCGACCGGCCGCGTCTGATGACGCTCGTGCTTCTCGCAGCCCTCGGCTGCGGCCTCGGTTTCGCGTTTCTGATGATGCAGCTGAAGGTCACTTTTGAGGACGAACGCAGGCTGCGCGAAGCGACCGGGATCAGCGTGCTGGGCTCGGTCCCCATGACCTTGAGCGACAGGCAAAGGAAGCGGCGTGCACGCGGCGTGTTCGCCCTCGCGCTCTCCTACTTGAGCCTGCTGTCGGCATATGGCGCGATCATGGCGTCGCTCATCCTTTCAACCGCGCGGGTCTAGGATGAGCATCATCGAAAGGGCGGCGGAGCTGCTCAGGTCGGAGCCTCAGGGCCAACGGAGTCCTCCGCCTGCAAGCGAGCAGCAGGAAATGCGCCGCCGAGACTTGATCGAGAGGGCCTCCGCGGACCTCGTCGAGGGGGCCTCCCTGCCGACGGACGGCGGACCGCCCTTAGAGGCGGGAAAGACGAACGCGCCCGGGCGCTCCTCCGGCAGGGCGACCCGGCAGTTCGCCGTCGATCGCAACCGCCTGCGCGCGCTAAGCCTGATCACGCCCGACGGCGAGCGCTCGCCGCTCGCAGAGAGTTTCCGTCGAATCAAGCGCCAGATCCTGGCAAACATCGCGAAACCGAAGCCAGGCGCTCCGCCGGCGAACCTTGTGCTGGTGACCAGTGCGTTGGTGGGGGAAGGCAAGACCTTTTGCGCGATCAATCTTGCCATCAGCATGGCCAAAGAGCGGGATCGCACGGTGCTGCTCGTCGACGCTGACGTGGCCAGGCAAGGCGTAGCGCGGGCGCTCGGCTTGCACGCCGAACGAGGATTGATGGAAATGCTGCTCGATCGCAACGTCGACTTGGGGGACGTGCTGTGGAAGACCGACATCGGGGGGCTGACGGTGCTACCGGCAGGTACGGCGCACCAGCACGCTACCGAGTTGCTGGCAAGCGACGCCATGCGCAGCCTGCTTCGCGACCTCGCCGAGCGTCATCACGATCGCGTCGTCGTGTTCGATTCCCCGCCGCTTCTTGCCGCCAGTGAAGCCGGTGCCCTGGCAAGCCAGGTAGGACAGATCGTCGTGGTAGTGGAGGCGGGCAAGACTTCCGAAGCGACCCTGAAGCACGCCTTGGGCCGGATCGACGCCGGCAGGGTCACCGGACTACTCCTCAACAAGGTTGAAGCCACACCTCTCGAGTACAGCTACGACACGTATGTCTAGGGCGCCGGGTGGCGCGCTGTCTCTTGTGCTGTGGATGCCGGGAACCTTGCTTATCCTATTCGCCTGCCCTGCCCTCGCTCAATCATATGCCGTTCCGGCACCGGACCAAGCAAGGAGGAGCAACTGGGTTGTGACGCCATCACTGAAGCTGGCCGAAACGTACACGGATAACGTCTTCCTATCTCCGGACGGGTCGCGGCAGAGCGACTGGATCACCTCGATCATCCCGGGAATCTCCGTCACTGCCAACGGCCCCCGGTTGCGGCTTGACGCCTTTTACGCGCCTGAGATCCTGTACCACGCACAGACAGAAAGAGAAGACAACGTGTTCCACCGAGGCAATGCGGTCGGCACCCTGGAACTCGCGGACGAGCTCCTCTTCCTGGAGGCAGGCGCCAAGGTCGATCAATATGACATCTCTCTGCAAGGCCCTTTGACTACCAGCAACGTCAACATCACTGGGAATCGCGCGACCGCGGTGACTACCTATGTGAGTCCGTACCTCCTGCGCAATATCGGCTCTGCGGCTCGGGCCGAGGCACGCTTTACCTACAGCACATGGGAGTCCGACGAGGACCTGCCGGAGCTGCCCGACAACACGGCGCGCCGCATTCTTTTACGGCTTGCAAACGGCCCCGCCTACCGGCAGCTCACCTGGGACGTGGCCTATTCGGGGGAGAGGATCGAGTATGAGACACAGCAGCAGACGACTACCGAGGAGGTCACGGCCAGTGCACGTCGGCTGATCACCTCGACTGTAGGGCTGCTCGCGCAGGCGGGCTATGAACGCTATGACACCGGGCTCCCTGAGACGATCGAGGACCCGCGCTATAGCGCGGGATTCGACTGGACGCCGTCACCGCGCACGCGCCTCGCCGCGACGGCCGGCCAGCGCCTGGGTGACGAGACCTACAGCTTCGAGTTCCGCCACCGCACTCGCCTCACCAGTTGGAACGTGACGTACGCTGAGGACGTGACGACATCGCGCGAGCAGTTCTTCGTGCCGGCGACGCAAAGCACAGCCGGTGCGCTGGATCAGATGTTTCTATCCCAGTACCCGGATCCACTCGCGCGGCAAAAGGCGGTGCAGGAGTTCATCGCCCGGATGGGGCTGCCCCCGAGCCTCGGCGCTCCGATCAACTTCTTCAGCGACCGGTTGTTTCTGCAGAAGCGGTGGCTGGCGTCGGCCGGCCTGCAAGGAACCCGCAACACGCTCGTCGCGACAGCCTACTGGGAATTGCGCAAGGAACTAGCGGGCGGCACATCGCCCGTCGACGATTTCGCCGCAAGCCAGTCTATCCGGACGAGCGGCGGGAGCCTGGCGTGGGGCTTGCGCTTGACGGCGAGGAGCACCTGGAACCTCCAGGCGGGCTACACTCGCAGCGAGTACCTCGACACCGGTCAAGTGGACGACTTCGTGTACCTCCAGGCGGGCCTCACCCGGCGGTTCCAGCCGCGTGTGTCAGGCTCGCTGTACTACCGGCTGCAGGACCAGAAATCCACGCAGGGGGGCACGGAGTACAGGGAAAACGCCGGCGTCGCGTCCCTGCTGGTGACGTTCTAGGCCCCGATGTACGAAGCGTTCTACCATCTGCAGACCAAGCCCTTCCAGCTAAGCCCGGATCCCCGATTCTTCTTCTCGAGCCGCGGCCACCGCCGTGCCGTCGCCTACCTGGTATACGGCGCGCACCAGGGCGAAGGGTTCATCGTCATCACGGGGGAGATCGGCGCGGGCAAGACCATGCTCGCGGCCACGCTCGCCCAGAAGCTCGCACCGAAGAATCTGGTGCTCGGCCAGGTAGTGAACACCCGGTTGGGCCCCGACGACCTGGTGCGCATGGTTGCCGCGGCCTTCGGCCTGCCCCAGCACGACAGCAAGGCGGTGCTGCTCGATCGCGTAAGGGAGTTCTTGCTCGCCTGCAACCAGCAGGGAAGGCGCGCGCTGCTCATCGTCGACGAAGCGCAGAACCTTCCGTCGATGTCGGTGGAGGAGCTGCGCATGCTGTCGAACTTCGTTCAAGCAAATCGGCCGCTCCTGCAGACCTTCCTGCTGGGCCAGCCGGAGTTCCGCAGAACGCTGCAGGGCCCGGACATGGAGCAGCTCCGGCAGCGCGTGATCGCTTCCTACCACCTGGGGCCTCTTGACCAGGGCGAAACCGAGGCCTACATCCTGCACCGGCTCAAGGTTGCGGGCTGGAAAGGTGATCCGACCTTCAGCCCGGACGCGTTCGCCGCCGTCCATCAGTATGCCGGCGGCATTCCGCGCAGGATCAACATCCTGTGCGACCGCCTGATGCTCATGGGCTGCCTGGACCAAAAGCACGCCCTCACCGGTGCGGAGGTCGGGGTCGTGACCGACGAGATGCGGCAGGAGCTCACGCCCGACGCCTGGCGCGCCAGTCAGGAAAGGTGAACGAGGGACCATGAGCGTCGTCGCCGTCGTTGGCTTGGGATACGTCGGCTTGCCGGTTGCCGTCGAGTTCGGCAAGAAAGGCAGGACCATCGGTTTCGACCTGTCGCACGACAAAGTCGAGAGCTATCACCGGCAGATCGATCCCAGCGGCGAAGTCTCCAGCGAGGACCTGCGCGCCGCCCGGCAGCTCGAAGTGACGACCGACCCGGCGGCGCTAGCGCAGGCCGATTTCATCATCGTCGCGGTGCCGACCCCGGTGGACTCCGCGCGCCAGCCCGACCTGCGCGCGCTCATCGGCGCGAGCGAGTTCGTAGGCCGGCACATGAAGCGCGGCGCGATCGTGGTGTACGAATCGACGGTCTATCCCGGCGCCACGGAGGAGGTATGCGTGCCTATCCTCGAGAAATCCTCCGGCATGCGCTGGCGGCGCGACTTCCATGTGGGCTACTCGCCCGAGCGCATCAATCCCGGCGACAAGGAGCATACGCTTACCCGCATCCTGAAAGTGGTGTCGGGCGACAGCCCGGAGACGCTCGAAAAAGTCGCCGCGCTCTACCAGGGCATCGTCACCGCGGGGGTATACCGTGCGTCGAGCATCAAGGTCGCCGAGGCGGCCAAGGTGATCGAGAACACACAGCGCGACCTCAACATAGCCCTGATGAACGAGCTCGCGATCCTCTTCGACCGCATCGGCATCGACACACTCGAAGTGCTGCAGGCCGCCGGCACCAAGTGGAACTTCCTGCCCTTCCGGCCCGGCCTGGTCGGCGGGCACTGCATCGGCGTCGACCTCACCCACAAGGCCGACCAGATCGGCTATCACCCGCAGGTGATCCTGGCGGGGCGACGCATCAATGACGGCATGGGCAAGTTCATCGCCGAGCAGACCGTCAAGCACATGATCCGCAACGGCTCGCAGGTCAAGGGCGCGCGCGTCAACGTGCTGGGACTGACATTCAAGGAAAACGTCCCCGACATCCGCAACACGCGCGTCATCGACGTGGTGCACGAGCTCAAGTCCTACGGCATCGACGTCCACGTGCACGATCCGGTCTCCGACGCCGGGGAAGCGCGCCACGAGTACGGCCTCGAGCTCGAGCCGTGGGAGGCGCTGCCACGCGCCGAGGCCGTGGTGCTGGCCGTTGCCCACCGCCAGTTCCTCACGCGGCCGCTCGAGGACTATCTCGCGAAGGTGGTCGAGCGCGGCTGCTTCATTGACGTGAAGAGCCAGCTCGACATGGCGGCGCTGCAGCGCGCGGGCCTCACGGTCTGGCGGTTGTGACCGCGACGGCGAGACGACCCGCGACTTC
>Ga0208454_1001342_pt1 | contig 10189 bp, 11 predicted proteins | sample EasRivMeERMZT100_FD_187530 | JGI IMG/M metagenome (GOLD analysis project Ga0208454, IMG submission 187530) | Soil microbial communities from meander-bound floodplain in the East River, Colorado, USA - East River MetaG ERMZT100 (SPAdes) (version 2) | ecosystem: Environmental > Terrestrial > Soil...
GCCAGCTCGGCGTCGTCGCGCAGCCAGCGTCGCAGCCGCTCGCGCGCGCGGCCGCGCAGCGTGCCGAGCGCGTACTCGGCGGCGAGGCGCTCGCGCAGCTCGGGCTTATCCCTGTAGTTCAAGGCAGTTTCTCAGTCGGGCCAGCCCGCGGCGCACCCAGGTCTTCACCGTGCCGAGCGGCTCGCGCAGGTGGCTCGCGAGCTCGGCGTGCGACAGGCCGTCGAAGAACGCCAGCGCGATCGCCTGGCGCTGCTTGGCGTCCAGGCCGCGCAGGCAGCGGGCGAGGGCGGCGGTATCGCGGCCGCGCTCGAGCTCGGCCAGCGGCCCCGGGTTATCGCTTTCCAGCGCTTCGAGCTGCTCGTCGTCGATCGGCTGCGGGTTGGGCCTGCGCAGCCAGTCGAGGCAGCGGTTGCGCACGATGCTCGTCATCCAGGTCATCGGCGCGGCGCGGCTCGCGTTGTACTCCGCCGCGTGGCGCCACACGCTGACGTAGCATTCCTGCAGCACTTCCTCGGCCCAGTCTTCACGTCTCAATATACGCAGGGCGACCGCGAACAGTTTCGGCGCCGTCGCGTCATAAAGTGCGCGGAACGCGCCGCGGTCGCCCAGCGCGCTGCGGGCAAGGAGGCCTTCTAGCGCTTGCGCTGGTGGCGCCACTGTACGTCGCCCACCCCGGCCGCCCTGTTGAGCACGCGGCCGGTTACGAACAGCAGATCGGAAAGCCGGTTAAGGTATTGGCGCGCGGGCTCGCTTACAGGGTTCTTGCGTGCGAGCGCGACCACGCTGCGCTCGGCGCGCCGGCACACGGTGCGCGCGAGATGCGCCGCCGCCGCTGCGCGGCTCCCGCCGGGCAGGATGAATTCCTTGAGGGGTTCCAGCCCCTCGTTCCACGAGGCCAGGGACTCGTCGAGAAAGGCGACCCGCTCGGGTTTCAGGAGCGAGTGGCCCGGAATACTCAGCTCGCCGCCGAGATCCAGCAAGTCCTGCTGCACCTCGCCGAGCGCGGCGCGGATGTCCGCCGGCACCTCCTCGGCGAGGACGAGTCCCAGGGCGCTGTTCAACTCGTCGATGTCGCCGAGCGCGGCTACGCGCGGGTGGTCTTTCGGCACCCGGGTGCCGTCGCCCAGGCCGGTCTCGCCGGCGTCGCCGGTGCGGGTGGCGATCTTCGAAAGCCGATGGCCCATTCAGGTCTTCTTCACTTCGCTCTCGATGCTGCCTCGCGCCAGCGCGGTCCTGATGCGCTCGCCTGTTTGCACGTATTTCGAATCCTTTATGACTTCTCCGGACGCGTTGTAGGTGATGCTGTAGCCGCGTGCGAGCACCGCGGTGGGATCCAGGCCCGCAAGGCTGGCCTGCAGCCGCTCCACATGGGTGGAGCAGCGATGCACTTTGTGAGAGAAGGCAAAGGCCAGGCGCGCTTTGAGCTGGGTCACGAGGCTCTGATACGAGCGCAACCGCTCGGCTGGATGCACCAGGCGCCGCGCGCAGGAATCGACCGCCTGCGCCGCGTAGCGAAACCTCCGCTCCATCTCGCGGCTCAGGCAGCGAATGGCGTGGATCAGCCTGGCGGCGAGCTCCGCGCGCGCGGGGCTGACGAGCTCGGCGGCGGCCGTCGGGGTCGGCGCGCGCCGGTCGGCGGCGAAATCGGCGATGGTGAAGTCGGTTTCGTGGCCGATGCCCGCTACGACCGGGATGCGCGACGCTCGGATGGCGCGCGCGACGGCCTCTTCGTTGAACGGCCAAAGGTCCTCGATCGAGCCGCCGCCGCGCACGAGCAGCAGCACGTCGCACTCGGCGCGGCGGTTCGCGCGGGCGAGCATCGCCGCGATGCGCCCGGCCGCGCTCTCGCCCTGGACCGGGACCGGATAGACGATCACTTCGATCGATGGGTTGCGGCGCTCCAGAGTAGTCAGAACGTCGCGCAGCGCTGCGGCCGCCAAAGACGTTACGACCCCTATCCTGCGGGGAAATGCCGGTGGTTCGCGTTTCAGAGCCGGATCAAACAGGCCCTCGGCGCCGAGCTTTTCCTTCAGCCGCAAGAAGCGCTCGTGGAGCGGCCCGAGGCCGGCACGGCGCATGCCTTCCACGGTGAGCTGGAAGCGCCCGCGCGGCTCGTACAGCGTCGGCAGGGCGCGCACCTCGACCTGCATGCCGTCGCGCGGCTCCCAGTCGAGGGCCGTCGCGCGGCTGCGGAACATGACGCAATCGACCTGCGCGGCGCCGTCCTTCAGGGTGAAATAGCAATGGCCCGAGGGCGCGCGCGAGAGGTTGGAAAGCTCCCCGCGCACCCAGGCGAGCGGAAAGCGCCGCTCGAGCGTGTCGCGCACGCTGCGCAGCAATTCCGCTACCGACAGAATGCGTAACGCGGAAACGACAGCGGGCCCGGGAATATCGTTCTGCATCGGTGTCAAGAGTGCGAGCGAGCCTACACTAATCCACATTTGCGGCCGAGCGCCGCCGGGCGGCGACAGAAGCGCTCGCGGACCCCGATTCTTTTGCGTAACGGGTTGTCGGGCTTGCGAAAAATCCTGCTCAAATTTTGATCGCCACCGTCTTTACCGGGCCCGCAACGGGCTTGTGACAGTCCGTACATCGACAATCCACAAACTTATCCACAGGTTTTTGTGGATATCGCAAATTGCACTACGCGTTGTGCTGGCGCGACGCTCCTGCGGCGCAACGGGCGGCAGATTTGCTGCGCTGCGGAACTTGCTGCGCGCCGACCCTTTGGCTTACAGTCAGTAGCCGTAGCAACCAAAATAACGATAAGGAAACGCGTTGTTCGCGATCGTCCAGGCTGCAGGCTGGCCCATCTGGTTCCTCCTCCTCGCTTCCGTCATCGCCGTTGCCCTGATCATCGAGCGCTCGGTCTCGCTGCGGGCAAGCAAGATCATCCCGCCGCAGCTGCTTGACCAGGTCGTCGGGGTGTACAAGCGCCAGGGCCTGTCGCCCGAGGTGATCGAGCGCCTGTCCAGGGACTCGCCGCTCGGCGCCGTGCTGGCTGCGGGCCTGCGCAACCTGAAGAGCTCGCGCTACGTGATGAAGGAGGCGATCGAGGAGGCGGGACGGGGCGTGGCGCACGACCTCGAGCGCTTCCTGACCACCCTCGGCACCATCGCCACCGCCGCCCCGCTGCTCGGCCTGTTCGGCACGGTGATCGGCATGATCGAGATCTTCGGCTCGCAGTCGCCGACCGGCGGCACCAACCCGCAGCAGCTCGCGCACGGCATCTCGATCGCGCTCTACAACACCGCCTTCGGCATCGCGATCGCGATCCCGGCGCTCATCTTCTATCGGCACTTCAGAGCGAGGGTGGACACCTTCGTCGTCGAGATGGAGCAGCTCGCGGCGAAGCTGGTCGACATCGTGCACGGCGAGCGCGCGGCGTGAACTTCCAGCGCGGCAAGCAGAAGGAGGCGCCCGAGATCAACCTCGTGCCGATGATCGACGTGATGCTGGTGATCCTGATCTTCCTCATGATCACCACCACGTACTCGAAGTACACCGAGCTGCAGATCAACCTGCCGAGCGCGCAGGCCGAGCGCCAGCTCGAGCGACCGAACGAGGTGACGATCCTGGTGAACGCGCAGGGCCAGTACGTGGTCAACCGTACCCCGGTGCCGTTTCGCAGCGTCGAGCAGCTCGCGGGCGAGCTGCGCCGCGCCGCCGCCGCGCTGCAGGAGCCGATCGTCGTCATCAGCGCCGACGCCGCCGCCACGCACCAGTCGGTGATCCGCGTGATGGAGGCCGCGCGCGTCGCCGGCCTGTCGCAGATCACCTTTACCACCCAGTCTCCCAAGTAACCCACGAAAAACAGGGACAGACCACGTTTTCTCGAGCAGCGGCTTCCCGGAAAACGTGGTCTGTCCCTGATTAGCTGGCCGTGAAATTCTGGTATCGGCGCGGCCCGACCGCGCTGCTGCTGTGGCCGCTGAGCCTGCTGTTTGGCATCGTCGTCGCGCTCCGGCTTCTTCTCTACAAGATTCGGATCTTCAAGAGCGGGCATCCCGGGATCCCGGTGATCGTGGTCGGCAACCTCACCGTCGGCGGCAGCGGCAAGACGCCGCTCGTGATCTGGATCGCGGAGTTCCTCAAGAGCAAGGGCTGGTCGCCGGCGATCATCTCGCGCGGCTACGGCGTAAAAGTGGAGACGCCGCGCGCCGCGACCGTCGCCTCCGAGGCATCGGAGGTCGGCGACGAGCCGATCGTGCTCGCGCGGCGCAGCGGCTGCCCCGTGTGGATCGGGCCGGACCGCGTGCAGGTCGCGGCCGTGCTGCGCGCAGCGCACCCCGACGTGAACGTGCTGGTGCTGGACGACGGCCTGCAGCATTACCGCCTACGGCGCGACATCGAGATCGCGGTGGTCGATGCGCGCGGCCTGGGCAACGGGTTCATGCTCCCCGCCGGGCCGCTGCGCGAGCCGCGCCTGCGCCTGAGGACCGTGAATGCGGTGGTGGCGCACGGCGGCTCTCCGGCGAAAGACTTCTCGATGTCGCTCGTGGGCGAGGAGGTGCACCGGATGACCGACGCGCGCGAGCGCCGCTCGCTCAAGGCGTTCGCCGGGCAGAAGGTGCACGGCGCGGCCGGCATCGGCGACCCGAACCGGTTCTTCGTGCATCTCGGGCGCGCGGGCGTGAAGGTGATCCCGCATCCGTTTCCCGACCATCATCCCTTCACGGCGCGCGACCTCGACTTCGGCGACGGACTGCCCGTGATCCTCACCGAGAAGGACGCGGTAAAATTGCGCAGCGCCGCGCGGCCGGAGTGGTGGGTGCTCCCGGTGAGCGCAAGGCTCGATCCCGGGTTCGGCGCCTGGCTGGTGAGAAAACTCGATGAGTGCCGTCGATCCAAGGTTGCTTGAAATCCTGGTCTGCCCCCTGTGCAAGGGCAAGCTGATATACCGGAAAAATGCGCCTCAGCACGCGCAGGAGCTCGTCTGCAAGGCCGATCGCCTCGGCTACCCGGTGAAGGACGGCATCCCCGTGATGCTCGAAGAAGAAGCGAGGAAGCTGCCTCCCGAAGAAGAAGTCAGTTGAGATTTCAGGTCATCATCCCGGCGAGGTACGCGTCGACCCGTTTCCCCGGAAAGGCTCTCGCCGACATCGGCGGCAAGCCCATGGTGGTCCACGTTTGCGAGCGCGCCGCCAAGAGTGGCGCCGCCGCGGTGCACGTCGCGACCGACGACGAGCGCATCGCGGCCGCAGTACGCGCGCACGGCCACCAGGCGATCATCACGCGAGCCGACCATGCCTCGGGCACCGACCGACTTGCCGAAGCCGCGAGAAAACTCCGTCTCAAAGATTCATCCATCGTGGTCAATGTCCAGGGCGACGAGCCGCTGATCGCGCCCAGGCTGATCGCACAGGTGGCGCGCATCCTCGAGAGAAAGCCGCGCGCAAGCGTGTCGACTGCGTGCCACGCGATCCACGATGCGGCCTCGCTCGCCAATCCGAACGTGGTCAAGGTGGTGTTCGACGCCGAGGGCTATGCGCTCTACTTCTCGAGGGCGCAGATTCCCCATCCCCGCGAGCCCGGCGCGACCTGCTATCGCCACGCCGGCATCTACGGGTACCGGGTGTCGTTCCTGAAGAAGTATTCGCGCCTCAAGGCGTCCCCGCTGGAGAAGGCCGAGGCCCTGGAGCAGTTGCGCGTGCTGTGGCACGGCCACCGCATTGCGGTCGCAGTCAGCGAAACCGAGATTCCGCCGGGCGTCGACACGCCTCAGGATCTCGAAGCCGTGCGTAGAATCATTTAATGAGGTTGATCCTTCTCGGACCGCCGGGCGCGGGCAAGGGCACGCAGGCGAAGTTCATCCGCGAGAAGTTCGGCATTCCGCAGATCTCCACCGGCGACATGCTGCGCGCGGCGGTGAAAGCGGGTACGCCGCTCGGAACAGAGGTCAAGAAGGTGCTGGATGCCGGCCAGTTGGTTTCGGACGACATCATCATCGACCTGGTGAAGGAGCGCCTGAAGGCGCCCGACTGCAGGGCGGGCTACCTGTTCGACGGCTTTCCGCGCACCATCCGGCAGGCCGAGGAGATGGGCGAGGCCGGCGTGGCGATCGACTATGTGCTGGAGATCGATGTACCGGACGACGAGATCATTACCCGCATGAGCGGCCGGCGCGTGCATCCCGGATCGGGCCGCGTCTACCACGTCAAGTTCAACCCGCCCAAGTCCGAGGGGAAGGACGACGCGACCGGCGAGCCGCTCGTGCTGCGCGACGACGACCGCGAGGAAACGGTGAAAAGGCGCCTCGAGATCTACCGCACGCAGACCAGGCCGCTCGTCGACTACTACAAGCGTCTCGCGCCGGACAAGTATCGAAAGATCTCGGGGCGCGGCAGCCTGGACGAGGTCACGAAGCGCGCGTTCGCAGCGCTCAGTTGACCCGATACTGATAAAATTTTGCCCCTTCGTAGGGGCAAACTCAGGGAGAAGCACATGGCGGCAGGTCTCATCTTCGCGCTCGTCTGCGCGGTACTCGCGATCGTCTATGGCGCCTGGCAGGCTACGCGCATCCTGCGCCTGCCCGAGGGCAACGAGCGCATGCGCGAGATCGCGGCCGCGGTGCGCGAGGGCGCGATCGCCTACCTTTGGCGGCAGTACAAGACGATCGCGATCGTCGGCGTGATCCTGTTCCTGGTCATCGGTTTCGTGCCGCAACTCGGCTGGGCGACGGCGTGGGGCTTTCTCCTCGGTGCGGTGCTCTCCGGCGCCTCGGGAATCATCGGCATGAACATCTCGGTGCGCGCCAACGTGCGCACCGCCGAGGCCGCGCGCGTCGGGCTGAACGAGGCGCTGCAGGTCGCCTTCCGCGGCGGCGCGGTTACCGGGCTCCTGGTGGTCGGGCTCGGGCTGCTTGGCGTGGCAGGGTACTACGCGCTGCTCTACGCCAATGCGCACGACAAGGCGAACCTCGCCCAGCTCATCCATCCGCTCGTCGGCCTCGCGTTCGGCGGCTCGCTGATCTCGATCTTCGCGCGTCTCGGCGGCGGCATCTTCACCAAGGGCGCCGACGTCGGTGCCGACCTCGTCGGCAAAGTCGAGGCGGGAATTCCCGAGGACGATCCGCGCAACCCGGCGGTGATCGCCGACAACGTCGGCGACAACGTCGGCGACTGCGCCGGCATGGCGGCCGATCTCTTCGAGACCTACGCGGTGACGATCATCGCTACGATGCTGCTCGGCGCGCTGATGGTGCAGACCCAGAGCCCGGCGGCGCTGGTCTATCCGCTCGCGCTCGGCGGCTTCGCGATCATCGCCTCGATCGCCGGCACCTGGTTCGTGCGCGCGAAGCCCGGCGAGGTCAACGTCATGCCGGCGCTGTACCGCGGCCTCTGGGTCGCGGGCGGCCTCGCCTTGCTCGCGTTCTGGCCGATCACGCTCTATGTGATGGGCGACGTGCTGCGCAACGTGCCGTTCGAGATCGCCGGCGCGAAAAGGCTCATTACGGTATGGCACCTGTGGGGCGCGGCCGTGGTCGGCCTCGCCCTCACCGGCTTCCTCGTGTGGATTACCGAGTACTACACCGGCACGCAGTTCAAGCCGGTGCGCCACGTCGCCGAGGCAAGCGTCACCGGGCATGCGACCAACATCATCGCCGGCCTCGGGGTGTCGATGAAGTCCACCGCGTGGCCGGTAATCGCGGTGTGCGTCGCCATCCTCATTTCGTACTCGCTCGCCGGCCTGTACGGCATCGCCACTGCCGCCACTTCGATGCTGTCGATGGCCGGCATCATCGTCGCGCTCGACGCGTATGGTCCGATCACCGACAACGCCGGCGGCATCGCCGAGATGGCCGACCTGCCCGACTCGGTGCGCGCGATCACCGACCCGCTCGACGCGGTCGGCAACACCACCAAGGCAGTCACCAAGGGCTATGCCATCGGCTCGGCGGGACTCGCGGCGCTCGTGCTGTTCGCCGACTACACGCACGCCCTGGAGGCGGCTGGCAAGACCCTCAGCTTCGATCTCTCGAACCACATGGTGATCATCGGTCTCTTCATCGGCGGCATGGTGCCGTACCTCTTCGGCGCGATGGCGATGGAAGCCGTCGGGCGCGCCGCCGGCGCGGTGGTGCTCGAAGTACGCCGGCAGTTCAAGGAGATTCCGGGGATCATGCAGGGGACGGCCAAGCCGCAGTACGGCGTCGCGGTCGACATGCTCACGCGCGCCGCCATCCGCGAAATGATGATCCCCTCGCTGCTCCCGGTGCTGGTGCCGATCCTGGTCGGCCTGCTCCTCGGGCCGCAGGCGCTGGGCGGCGTGCTGATGGGCACCATCGTGACCGGTCTCTTCGTCGCGATCTCGATGTGCACCGGCGGCGGCGCGTGGGACAACGCCAAGAAATACATCGAGGACGGCCATCACGGCGGCAAGGGCTCGGACGCGCACAAGGCGGCCGTGACCGGCGATACCGTCGGCGATCCCTACAAGGACACCGCCGGCCCGGCGGTGAATCCGCTCATCAAGATCATCAACATCGTCGCGCTCCTGGTAGTACCTTTGATGGTGTGACCTTTCGCTTTTCCATTCTGAAAAGGGCGGCTGCGGCCGCCTTTTTTGTTTTCTGCACGGTTTGCGAAGCGCAGACCGCGAAGCGCTACATGGTCGCGGCCGCGCATCCGCTCGCGGCCGAGGCCGGCGCCGAGGTGTTGAAGCGCCGCGGCTCGGCGCTCGATGCGGCGGTCGCGGTGCAGATGGTGCTCGGCCTGGTCGAGCCCGAATCCTCCGGTATTGGCGGCGGCGCATTCCTGCTGCACTGGTCCGCCGCCGAGAAAAAGCTGCGCACTTACGACGGCCGCGAGACCGCTCCCGCCGCGGCGCAGCCCGATCGGTTCCTGGATTCACAAGAAAAACCTCTTCCTTTTCTGGAAGCCGCCGTCGGCGGGCGCTCCGTGGGGGTTCCGGGAGTGCTGCGCATGCTCGAGCTCGCCCACGCGCGCCACGGCCGGCTGGCGTGGTCGGAGCTTTTCGGCGCTGCGATCCGCATTGCGGAAGAGGGCTTCGAGATTTCCCCCAAGCTGCGCGAGGCTCTGGATCGCGAACCTTTCTTGGATTTGGCTTCACGAAAGCTCTACTACTCGGGTAGCAAGATCGTGAATCGCGAGTACGCCGACACCCTGCGCGTCATCGCGCGCGGCGGCGCGCGGATGTTCTACGAAGGCGACATCGCGAAAGACATGGTGCTCGCGGTGCGCACGCATGCGAAGCCCGGCGACCTGACCGAGGACGATCTTCGCAACTACCGCGCCGTCGAGCGCGAGCCGGTGTGCGGCCCGTACCGCCGGTGGCGGCTCTGCTCGATGGGCCCGCCGAGCTCCGGCGGCATCGCGGTGCTGCAGATCCTCGGGCTCCTCGAGCACACGAGCTTCGCGCGGGCGCCGCTCCAGTCTCCAGCCGCGCTGCACCTTTTCGCCGAAGCCGGCAAGCTCGCGTACGCCGACCGCGCGCGCTACCTGGGCGACCCGGATTTCGTAGCCATTCCGACAAAGGGCTTGCTCGCTTCTTCTTATTTGAATACCAGGGCAAAACTCATTGGCGAGCGCGCAATGCCGCTCGCATCGCCCGGCGACACCGAAGCCGGGACCAGCCATTTCTCTATCGTCGATGCGCGCGGCGACATCGTCGCGATGACCACCTCGATCGAGAGCGCGTTCGGCAGCCGCATCATGGTGCGCGGCTTTCTCCTCAACAACCAGCTCACCGACTTCGACTTCGCGCCCGGCGGGCCGAATTCGGTCGCGCCGGGCAAGCGCCCGCGCAGCAGCATGGCCCCGACATTGGTTTTCGAAAACGAAAATCAAGTCCGTCTTGCCGTGGGTTCCCCGGGCGGGTCGATGATCATCAACTACGTCGCCAAGGCGCTGGTCGGGGTGCTCGACTGGGGCCTCGACGTCCAGGCGGCGATCGATCTGCCCAATTTCGGCTCGCGCAACGGCCCCACCCTGATCGAGCAGGGCAGCCGGTACGGCGCGTTGGCCCCGGACCTCTTGCAACGGGGTCATCAAGTCGAAACAATCGTGCTCACGAGCGGCCTTCACGGCATCGAGCGAGTGCCCGGCGGCTGGCGCGGGGGCGCCGACCCGAGACGGGAGGGGGCGGTGAGGGGCGAATGAGATGAAGGCGAGGAAAGTGTCGCTGGGCAAGACGACGCGGCCGAGCGTCGCCGGGGTCTTGCCGCGCA
>Ga0208454_1001344_pt1 | contig 10168 bp, 8 predicted proteins | sample EasRivMeERMZT100_FD_187530 | JGI IMG/M metagenome (GOLD analysis project Ga0208454, IMG submission 187530) | Soil microbial communities from meander-bound floodplain in the East River, Colorado, USA - East River MetaG ERMZT100 (SPAdes) (version 2) | ecosystem: Environmental > Terrestrial > Soil >...
AGAATCTGCGCTGCCATGGGGGCGGCGCAGTCTAGCATTGGGCCGCTTTTCTGGTTAAGCTTGTCTCGCCCCCCTGCAGCAAAAACGGAATTCATCGACATGGCTGCCGTTCCCCAATTCCCCGCTGCAAACGACCCCGACGCGCTGGAAACGCAGGAGTGGCTCGATGCGCTCGAAGCGGTGCTCGAGCGCGAAGGCCCCGAGCGCGCGCACTATCTCCTCGAGCGGCTGATCGACAAGGCGCGCCGCTCCGGCGCCTACATCCCGTTCTCGCCGAACACCGCGTACATCAACACCATCCCGCCGCACATGGAGGAGCGCTCGCCGGGCAACGTGGCGCTCGAGGAGCGCATCCGCTCGATCTGCCGCTGGAACGCGATGGTGCTCGTGGCGCGCGCCAACAAGAGCGACGACGAGCTCGGCGGCCACATCGCGAGCTTCGCTTCGGTCGGCACGCTGTTCGGCACCGGCCAGCAGCATTTCTGGAACGCGCCGCACGACGGACACGGCGGCGACCTGATCTACTTCCAGGGGCATTCTTCCCCCGGCGTCTACGCCCGCTCGCTCATGGAAGGCAGGCTTTCTCAAGAACGATTATTGAGTTTTCGCCGCGAGGTGGACGGCAAGGGCGTCTCTTCCTATCCGCATCCGTGGCTGATGCCCGACTACTGGCAGTTCCCCACGGTGTCGATGGGGCTCGGGCCGATCCAGGCGATCTACATGGCGCGCTACCTCAAGTACCTGCAGGCGCGCGGCCTCGCGGAAACGGCGAACCGCAAGGTGTGGGTGTTCTGCGGCGACGGCGAGATGGACGAGCCCGAGTCGCTGGGCGCGATCGGGCTCGCCTCGCGCGAGAAGCTCGACAACCTGGTGTTCGTGGTGAACTGCAACCTGCAGCGCCTCGACGGCCCGGTGCGCGGCAACGGCAAGATCATCCAGGAGCTCGAGGGCGATTTCCGCGGCGCGGGCTGGAACGTGATCAAGGTGATCTGGGGCTCGTACTGGGACCCGCTGATCGCCCGCGACAAGGAAGGCGTCCTCCTGCGCATCATGGAGGAGACGGTCGACGGCGAGTACCAGAACTACAAGGCGAACGACGGCGCGTTCGTGCGCAAGAACTTCTTCGGCAAGCACCCGAAGGCCGCCGAGCTGGTCGCGCGCATGAGCGACGAGGACATCTGGCGCCTGAATCGCGGCGGCCACGACCCGCACAAGGTCTACGCGGCGTATGCGGCGGCGGTGAAGCATAAGGGCCAGCCCACGGTGATCCTGGCGAAGACCATCAAGGGCTTCGGCCTGGGCAAGCAGGGCCAGGCGAAGAATCCGACCCATCAGCTGAAGAAGATCGACACCTCCACCATCAAGGAGATGCGCGACCAGTTCGCGATCCCGATCCCCGACGAGAAGCTGGACGAGCTGCCGTTCTACATCCCGCCGGCGGATGCGCCGGAGATGAAATACCTCCACGAGCGGCGCAAGGCGCTTGGCGGCTACCTGCCGCAGCGGCGCCCGAAGGCGGACAAGGTCCCGGCGGTGCCCGCGCTGAATGCTTTCGAGGCATTGCTGAAAGGCTCGGGCGAGGGCCGGGAGATCTCGACCACGATGGCGTTCGTGCGCGTGCTCACGGCGCTCGTGCGCGACAAGGAGCTCGGCAAGCGCGTGGTGCCGATCGTGCCCGACGAGGCGCGCACCTTCGGCATGGAAGGCATGTTCCGCCAGCTCGGCATCTTCGCCGCTGAGGGCCAGAAGTACGAGCCGGTCGACAAGGACCAGGTGATGTTCTACCGCGAGGACAAGCAGGGCCAGATCCTCGAGGAAGGCATCAACGAGGCGGGCGCGTTCTCCTCTTGGATCGCCGCAGCGACCTCGTACAGCCACTCCAACGAAGTGACGGTGCCGTTTTACATCTTCTATTCGATGTTCGGCATGCAGCGCATCGGCGACCTCGCCTGGGCGGCGGCGGACCAGCGCGCGCGCGGCTTCCTGCTCGGCGCCACCGCCGGCCGCACCACGCTGAACGGAGAAGGGCTGCAGCACGAGGACGGCCACTCGCACATCTTCTCGTCGGTGATCCCCAACTGCGTGTCTTACGACCCGACGTACGGCTACGAAGTGGCGGTGATCATCCAGGACGGCCTGCGTCGCATGGTCACCAACCAGGAGGATGTGTACTACTACATCACCCTGATGAACGAGAACTACGAGCACCCGGCGCTGCCGCAAGGCTCGGAGCAAGGCATCCTGAAGGGCATGTATTTGCTTCGCGAGTCGAAATCGAAAGCCAAGTCGCGCGTGCAGCTCCTCGGCTCGGGCACCATCCTGCGCGAGGTCGAGGCGGCGGCCGAGATGCTAGAGGAGGACTGGGGCGTTGCGGCCGATGTCTGGAGCGCGACGAGCTTTACCGAGTTGCGCCGCGACGGCCTCGCCGCCGACCGCTGGAACATGCTGCATCCGGAGGCCAAGCCCCGCATTCCCCATGTCACCAAGGTTTTGCAAGACAGATCCGGACCTGTAATCGCCTCGAGCGACTACATGAAGGCCTTCGCCGACCAGATCCGGCCCTTCGTTCCGAAGGACCGCATCTACCGCGTCCTGGGCACGGACGGTTTCGGGAGATCCGACTCGCGCTCCAAGCTGCGCCACTTCTTCGAGGTGAACCGCTGCTTCGTCGTCATCGCGGCCCTCAAGGCCTTGGTTGACTCGGGTGAGGGCAAGGCGAAGACAGTTGCCGACGCCATCAAGAAGTACGAAATCGACCCCGACAAGGCAGACCCAACGACCGTATGAGCCAGGTGCTGGTCCCCGACATCGGCGACTTCAAGGAAGTCGAAGTCATCGAGGTGCTCGTCAAGCCGGGCGACGCCGTGTCGAAGGAGCAGTCGCTGATCACGCTCGAGTCCGACAAGGCGACGATGGAGATCCCGTCGCCGGCCGCGGGTGTCGTCAAGCAGCTGACCATCAAGGTGGGCGACAAGGTCTCCAAGGGCTCGCCGATCCTGGTGCTCGACGAGAAAGGCAACGGCGAGACCGCGCCCGAGGAGAATCTCAAGCCCCCGCCGGCGAAAGCGGAGCCCGCAAAGCCCGCAGAGCCCGCAAAGCCCTCCGGCGGCGGCGCGATGACCGTGCCGGTCCCGGACATCGGCGACTTCAAGGAAGTCGAGGTGATCGAGGTGCTCGTCAAGGTCGGCGACGCCGTGACGAAGGAGCAGTCGCTCATCACCCTCGAGTCCGACAAGGCGACGATGGAAATTCCGTCGCCCGCGGCCGGCGTGATCAGGGACCTGAAGGTGAAGGTCGGCGACAAGGTCGCGAAGGGCTCGCCGATACTCGTGATGGAATCCGGGGAATCCCCGAAGCAGAGCCCGGCGGCGAAGCAGGAAGCCGAAAAACCGAAACCCGCCGCCGCTGGCGCCGTAACCCCGCCTCCGCCTGCCCATGGGCCACGCCCGGTGCCGCGCGAGCCGCGCGAGGAAACCGTCACCAAGCCCCACGCCAGCCCGTCGGTGCGCAAGTTCGCGCGCGAGCTCGGCGTCGATCTCCCGCGCGTGCAGGGGAGCGGCCCCAAGGGCCGCATCCTGCACACGGACGTGCAGGCCTTCGTCAAGGGGGCTTTGTCGGGAGCGGCGGCACCGGCGGCGGCGAAAGGCGGCGGCGCGCTGCCGTTCAACCTGCCCGCCTGGCCCGAGGTCGACTTCGCCAAGTTCGGCCCGGTCGAGTCGAAGGCGTTGTCGCGCATCCAGAAGCTCTCCGGCCCGTACCTGCACCGCAACTGGATCTCGATCCCGCACGTCACCCAGTTCGACGAGGCCGACATCACCGACCTCGAGGCGTTCCGGAAGAACCAGACCGTCGAGACCGAGAAGAAGGGCTTCAAGCTGACGATGCTCGCCTTCATGATCAAGGCGTGCGTGACCGCGCTGCGCCAGTTTCCGCAGTTCAACTCCTCGCTCGACAAGTCCGGCGAAGGCCTGATCATCAAGAAGTACTACCACCTCGGGGTCGCGGTCGACACGCCGGGCGGCCTCGTCGTGCCGGTGGTGCGCGACGCCGACCGCAAGGGCGTGTTCGACATCGCGAAGGAGCTCGGCGAGATCAGCAAGCTCGCGCGCGACGGCAAGCTCAAGCCCGGCGACATGCAGGGCGGCACCTTCTCCATCTCGAGCCTCGGCGGCATCGGCGGCACCGCGTTCACGCCGATCATCAACGCGCCCGAGGTCGCGATCCTCGGCGTGTCGCGCGGCGCCATCCGGCCGGTGTGGAACGGCAAGGAGTTCGCGCCGCGCCTGATGCTGCCGCTCTCGCTCTCCTACGACCACCGCGTCATCGATGGCGCCACCGCCGCGCGCTTCTCGGCCTTCCTCGTTTCCGTGCTCTCCGATATCCGGAAACTCATCCTCTAGTTGGGCGTGCGTGACGTCCTATAATTCCCGCCGGAGGCTTCCATGAAATACCGAATCGCATTGCACAAGTCTAAAGAAGGCTTCAGCGTGTCGGTACCAGGGCTGCCCGGATGCTGGTCACAGGGCTCGACCGAGCAAGAAGCGCTGGAAAACATCCGAGACGCGATCCGCGAGTACCTATCGGTTGTTAATGAACAGCTCAAGGGAGCGGACGTTCGAGAAGTAGAGGTAATCGTCTAGCTTGCCCAAGATTCCCGGCGTCAATCATCTGGACGCCGTGCGCGCGCTAGAGAAGGCGGGCTTTCGCGTGGTACGACAGAGTAAGCACATTGTCATGAGCAACGGCCAACGCATTGTGACCATTCCGCGCCACAATCCCGTGAATGCTTTCACGATGGGCGGTATTGCGCGCGATGCGGGGTTGTCTGTGGAGCAGTTTCGTGACCTTCTATAAGGCGCGCCAAACTCCAGCGGTCCTGGTTCTTGCGGCATTCGTGACGCTATGGGGGTGGCCGCCGGTGACCCACTCCGATCCCGCAACCGCCCTGCGCCTGACTACGGCGCCGGGAGTGTCCGCCCCTCGCTTGGATCTGCTCGCCAGACAACTCGAAGGCATGCGGGGCGGACGCTTGGAGATGAGGACCGTCGTACGAGAAGAAGGAAAGGTGGTGGAAGTCACGCGCCCCCGGGCTACGACGCCGCGCTCGGCGGTGGTGCGCTCATTTGACGCGACCACCGGCCGGGCCTACGTCCATCTCATCGAATATCCGAAATACCCGATGCCGCTTCTGCAGCTGTGGCACTTCGATGGCCAGGCGTGGAGCGACAGCGTCGACCCCGGCATCTTCATCGGCGGACGGCACGCTTCACGATGACCAGCACCGAGGTCAAAGTCCCCGACATCGGGGATTTTAAGGAAGTCGAAGTCATCGAGGTTCTGGTCAAGCCGGGCGACGCGGTGACCAAGGAGCAGTCGCTCATCACGCTCGAGTCGGACAAGGCGACGATGGAGATCCCGTCGCCGGCGGCGGGCAAGGTGGCGCAGCTCAAAGTGAAGGTCGGCGACAAGGTGTCGCAGGGCACGACCATCCTGATGCTCGAAGCGCAGGAAGGCGCGCGCGCCGAAGCGCCGGCCAAAGCGCCGCCGAAGACGCCGGAAGCGCCCAAGGACGCTCCGCCCACGCCTTCCGCCGACGCCGACGTCGAATGCGACGTGCTAGTGCTCGGCGCCGGTCCGGGCGGCTATTCGGCGGCGTTCCGCGCGGCGGACCTCGGCATGAAGACGGTGCTGGTCGAGCGCTACCCGACGCTCGGCGGGGTGTGCCTGAACGTCGGCTGCATTCCGTCGAAGGCGCTGCTCCACACCGCGGCGGTCATGGACGGCGCGCGCGCGCTCGCGTCGCACGGGATTTCGTTCGGCGAGCCGAAGGTGGATCTCGCCAAGCTGCGCGCGTTCAAGGAGAAGGTGGTCGCGAAGCTGACCGGTGGGCTCGCCGGGATGGCGAAGGTGCGCAAGGTCACGGTGATCCAGGGTGTCGGGACCTTTCTCGACCGGAATCGCCTCGAGGTGGGCGGAAAAACCATCCGCTTCAACTCCGCCATCATCGCCGCCGGCTCGCAGGCGGCGAAGCTGCCGTTCCTTCCCGAGGATTCGCGCATCGTCGATTCGACCGGCGCGCTCGAGTTGCGGAGCCTGCCGAAGAAGCTCTTGGTGATCGGCGGCGGGATCATCGGCCTGGAGATGGGCACGGTGTATTCGACGCTCGGCGCGCGGCTCGACGTGGTCGAGATGATGGACGGCCTGATGCTCGGCGCCGACCGCGACCTCGTCGCGGTGTGGCAGAAGTTCAACGCGCCGCGCTTCGACAGCGTGATGCTCAAGACCAGGACCACCAAGGCTGAGGCGGCGAAGGACGGGATCAAGGTCTCGTTCGACGGCAAGGAAACGAAGACCTACGACATGGTGCTGGTCTCGGTCGGCCGCGTGCCGAACGGCAAGAGGATCGGCGCGGACAAGGCGGGAGTTGCTGTGGATGACAGAGGGTTTATCTCTGTCGACAGCCAAATGCGCACTAACGTCCCCAACATCTACGCCATCGGCGACATCGCGGGCAATCCGATGCTCGCGCACAAGGCGGTGCACGAAGGGCACGTCGCCGCCGAGGCGGCGAACGGGATGAAGTCGCACTTCGACGCGCGCGTGGTGCCGTCGGTCGCCTACACCGATCCCGAGATCGCCTGGGTCGGGCTCACCGAGGACGAGGCGAAGAAGAACGGCGTCGCGATCGGCGTGGCGAAGTTTCCGTGGGCGGCGTCCGGCCGCGCGATCGCCAACGCGCGCGACGAAGGCTTCACCAAGCTCATCTTCGACGCCGAGACGCATCGCGTGGTGGGCGGCGCGATCGTCGGCACCGGCGCCGGCGACCTGATCAGCGAGCTCGCGCTCGCGGTCGAGATGGGCGCGGACGCGACCGACATCGGCAAGACCATCCATCCGCACCCCACGACCAGCGAATCGGTCGGCATGGCGGCGGAAGTGTTCGAAGGCGTTTGCACCGACCTGCCGCCGCAAAGAAAAAAGCAGAAATGATTGCGGTGAACCAGGATGTGCTGAAAGAGCTGGTCGCACGCGAGGCCCTGAAGTACGTGCAGGACCCGGTGATCGGCGTGGGCTCCGGCTCGACCGTGTTCAAGTTCATCGAGGCTCTTTCCTCGATAAAGCACAAGATTGACGGCGCGGTCGCCGCATCCGAGGCAAGCGCCGAGCGGCTGAAGAAGCACGGCATCCGCGTGCTCGACCTGAACAGCGTGAACGAGCTTCCGGTGTACATCGACGGCGCCGACGAGGTCACCGAGCACCTGCACATGATCAAGGGCGGCGGCGGCGCGCTGACGCGCGAGAAGATCACCGCCGCGGTGGCGCGCAAGTTCGTCTGCATCTGCGACGCGTCGAAGCTGGTGCCGGTGCTCGGCAAGTTTCCGCTGCCCGTCGAGGTGATCCCGATGGCGCGCAGCTACGTCGCGCGCGAGATCGTGAAGATGGGCGGCCACCCGCGGCTGCGCGAAGGCTTCACCACCGACAACGGCAACGTGGTGCTCGACTGCCACGGCATGACGCTGCTCGACCCGCCGAAGACTGAAACCGAGCTGAACCAGATCGCCGGCGTGGTGACGAGCGGGATCTTTGCCCGCCGCGCGGCCGATGTGCTCCTGCTGGGCGAGGCCGCGGGCGTGATCACCAAAAAAAGAACCTAGTTGGGACGCGCGGTTTTCCTGCTTTCGCTGGCCGCGTTCGCCAGCGCCGCGAGCCTGCGCGCCACCGACCCGCTGCTGCCGCTGATCGCCGGCGAGCACGGCGTCACGACCGGCGCGGCGTCCGCGGTCGTGACCGCATTCGCCCTCGCCTACGGGCTGCTGCAGGTCGCCTGCGGCCCGCTCGGCGACCGCTACGGCCGCTACCGCACCGTCGCCGCGGCGGCTTTCGTATCGGCGTTCGGCTCCGCAGCGTGCGCGATCGCGCCTTCGCTTGACCTGCTGGTCGCTGCGCGCTTCGTGTCCGGGGCGACGATGGGCGCCTTCATCCCGCTCGCGCTCGCCTGGATCGGCGACACCGTGGCGTACGAGCGGCGCCAGCCGCTGCTCGCGCGCTTCCTCGTCGGCCAGATGGCCGGGGTGGCGTTCGGCACCGCGGCCGCCGGATGGCTGGGCGAGCACTTCGGCTGGCGCACGATCTTCTTCGCGCTCGCCGCGCTCCTGCTCCTAGTCGCGATCCTGCTTCTCGCCGAGCTGAGAAACCCGCTCGTGCGCAGCGTGCGGCGCGGGTCGCTCACGGAGAGCTTCAGGCGCATGCCCCGCATGCTCGCGCAGCGCCGGCTGCGGATCCTGCTCGCCACCGGCTTCACCGAAGGCGTGTTCATCTTCGGCGCGCTCGCTTTCGTCGCGGTCCACTTCCAGAGCCGCTTCGCGCTCGGCCCGGGCGCCGCCGGCACGGTTATGGCGATGTACGCCGCGGGCGGGGTGGTGTACGCGCTGCTCGCGCGCCGTGCGGTGCGGCGGCTGGGTGAGCGGGGACTCGTGACGCTGGGAGGCACCGCGCTCGTGCTCGGATACGGCGCGCTCGCGTTCGCTCCTTCGGTGTTCATAGGGGTGATCGGTATCACGGCGGTCGGCGCGGGCTTCTACATGCTGCACACCACGGTGCAGATGCATGTCACGCAGGTTGCGCCGGAAGAGCGCGGCTCGGCGGTGGCGTTGTTCGCGACCTTCCTGTTCCTGGGGCAGGCGTCGGGAGTGTGGCTCGCGGCGCGCGTGGTCGATACCGCCGGCGTGGCGCCGGTGTTCGCGTGCGCCGCGCTCGGGCTTGCGGCCCTGACGGTTCTGTTCCGTTACTTCTTGTCGGGCGGCGGCGGCACGTAGCCCGACGCGGTGTCGGCGCCGGTGCCGAAGAAATGCCGCTCGGTCTGCTCCATGAGGTACTTGCGCGCGCGCTGGTCGGCGAGGTTGAGGCGGTTCTCGTTCACCAGCATGGTCTGCTGCTTTAGCCACTGCGCCCACGCCTCTTTCGAGACGCTTTCCCAGATGCGCTTGCCGAGCGGACCGGGATACGGGGGGAAATCGAGCCCTTCGGCCTCGCGGCCGAGCTTCACGCACTTCACCATTCGCGCCATCGGGAAATTATATTCGCTTGAGGAAGACTTTCGAGCCGCGGCGCCAGTTGTAGAGCGCCTTGCGGTGCTCAGGCAGCGCGTCGACCGCGCCGGCGCGGAAGCCCTGCTCGAGGAACCAGTGCGCGGCGTGCGTGGTGAGCGCGAAGAGCTTGCGCAGGCGCAGGCCCCTGGCGCGCTCCTCGCACGCCTTGAGGAGCCGCTCGCCGTAGCCCGCGTCGCGGTATTCGTTCGCCACCGCCAGGCAGGCGAACTCGGCGCTCTTGTCGTCGGGAAAGGGATAGAGCGCGGCGCAGCCGACGATGCGCGCGTCGTGCTCGACCACCAGGAAGTTGCCGATCTCGGACTCCAGCAGCTCGCGGCTCCGCTTCACCAGCGTGCCGTCGGCTTCGAGCGGCTCGATCAGGGCGAGCATGCCGCGCACGTCCTCGATGCGCGCCGGGCGCAGCTTTTCCATGGCGTCGGCGGTGACCATGGTGCCGACGCCGGCATGCGTGAAGAGCTCGAGCAGGAGGGCACCCGGAAACCGGCGCGTGACCAGGTGGCCGCGCGCCACCCCGCCCTCGACCGCCCGCGCGAGGTGCTCGAGCGCGCGCCTCGCCGCCGGCGTAAGGCCGCCGCCTTTTTTCTTGGCGGCGGTCGCGGCGGCTTCGTCCGCGGTGAGCTCCGATACGACCTCGCCCTTGCGATCGGTCGGCAGCCGGTCGGTGTACATGAGGAGCTTGTCGGCCCTGAGGGCGAGGGCGACGCTCTCGGCGACGTCCTCCCAGGCGAGGTTGAACACCTCGCCGGTCGCCGAGTACCCGAGGGGCGGCACCAGCACGATGTCGGCGGCGTCGAGCTGCGCGGCGAGCGCCGCCGCGTCCACCTTGCGCACCGCGCCGGTGAACAGGAAGTCGACGCCGTTGCGCACGCCGATCGGGCGCGCGGTGATGTAGTTTCCCGAGGCGACGCGGATCTGGGCGCGCGCCATCGGCGAGTCGGGCAGGCCCTGCGAGAGCAGCGCCTCGATCTCCACGCGCAGCACGCCGGAGGCGTGCTTGACCGCGGTCAGCGCCGGCTCGTCGGTGACGCGCAGCCCCTGGGCGTAGCGCGAGCGCAGGC
>Ga0208454_1001346_pt1 | contig 10161 bp, 11 predicted proteins | sample EasRivMeERMZT100_FD_187530 | JGI IMG/M metagenome (GOLD analysis project Ga0208454, IMG submission 187530) | Soil microbial communities from meander-bound floodplain in the East River, Colorado, USA - East River MetaG ERMZT100 (SPAdes) (version 2) | ecosystem: Environmental > Terrestrial > Soil...
GCTGTTCCAGATCGAGCACGAAGTGCGCAGCATGAAGCACCGCCTTTTCGCCCGGCCGCTCGTCAACCGCAACCACGGCGTCACCAACCTGAATTTCGTGCCGGGCGCGGACTCGTTTCGTGGGACTTATTGAGCGCCACGCACGCCGACCTGCGCGAGGCGATTGAGCGGTTCGAACGCGCGGGCGAGCTGCGCCGCATCCGCGGCGCGGACTGGAAGCTGGAGATGGGCACGCTCGCGGAGATCGTCTACCGCACGGAGTCACCGCCCGCGATCCTGTTCGAGGACATTCCCGGCTACCCGAAAGGCTTTCGCGCCCTCTCGGGCGCGACGAACTCGGCAAAGCGGCTTGCTCTCCTGCTCGGATTCCCGGTGCCCTCCCACCCCCTGGACGTCGTCAGGGCGTACCGGGATCGGATGAAAACGCACAAGCCGATTCCTCCCCGAGTAATCGAGAATGGCCCGGTTCTCGAGAATATCGTCAAAAACAACATCGACGTCTTGAAGTTTCCGGCCCCGCTGCTGCATGAGCACGACGGCGGGCGCTACATCGGTACCGACGACCTGGTGATCATGCGCGACCCGGAGCAGAACTGGGTCAACTGCGGCACCTACCGCGCGATGGTGCAGGGGCCCGACCGCGTCGGGCTGTGGATCTCGCCGGGAAAGCACGGTCGGCAGATCCGCGAGAAGTACTGGAAGCAGGGAAAGCCCTGCCCGGTGCTCATCAGCTGCGGCCACGACCCGCTCCTCTTTCTCGCCGGCGGCAACGAGATCCGCTTTGGCCTCTCCGAATACGACTACGCCGCGGGGCATCGCGGCGTGCCCTACGAGGTGATCGAGAGCGAGCTCTACGGGCTGCCGATGCCGGCGCATGCCGAGATCGTGCTCGAAGGCGCGATGCATCCCGGCGAGACCGCGCCGGAGGGGCCGTTCGGCGAGTTCACCGGCTACTACGCCGGCGGCCGCAGCCCGCAGCCGGTGGTACGCGTCGAGCGCATCTATCACCGCAACGACCCGATCCTCGGCCTCGCCTGCCCGATGGTGCCGCCTTCGGACTTCTCGTACTCGAAGTGCGTGATGAAGGCCGGGATGATCTGGGACGAGGTCGAGCGCGCCGGCCTTGCAGGCGTGCGCGGCGTGTGGGTGCACGAGCCCGGCTGCGCGCGCATGTTCAACGTCATCTCGATCAAGCAGGCGTACGCCGGCCATGCGCGCCAGGCCGCGGTGCTCGCCGCGAGCTGCCAGTCGGGCGCCTACCTCGGCCGCTTCGTCGTCGTGGTCGACGACGACATCGATCCCGCCAACCTGGATCAGGTGATCTGGGCGATGTGCACGCGCTGCGACCCGGCCGAGGACATCGACTTCATCCGCCGCGCCTGGAGCGGGCCGCTCGACCCGCGCCTGCCGAAGGGCGTGACGTGGAACTCGCGCGCGCTGATCGACGCCTGCCGGCCGTTCGAGATGCTCGGCGATTTTCCGCCGGTGGTGAAAGCGTCACCCGAGCTGCGTGACAAAGTCCTGCGCAAGTTCGAGGATCAGCTGAAGTAAGCTCGTTTCAGCGATTTCCGAAGCGTCCAGGGAGGGACCCGTGCATATCCGCATTGCCATCGCTATTGCCGTTGCCGCGGCCGCAGCCGGTTGCGCAACCGAGGCGCCGCAACCCGTCGCCGACGACACTCCGGAACGTCCCACCGCGGTGTTCGAGACAGTGCTGTCGAGCACCGGGCTCGCGGGCGCGTTCCCCTTCGAGGCCACCGAAAAGCGCTATGTGCGCGCCAACATGAAGCGCGACGACCACGCCATGCGGGGCACCGGACGCTTCAGCGGCTTCCTGGTGACGCAGCTCACCGGGCCCGGCGCCACTACCATCGCGCGCCTGGACCGCAAGCTGGTGTGGACGGTCAATCACGCCAAGAAGGAATACCTCGAGTGCCCGGTCCAGGGCTGCCCGAAGAGCGCTGCCAAGGAGCCGGCGCGGCCGGAAGAGCGCCGCGAGGAGCCCAGGCAGAAGGCCGAGGAAGGCTGCGTGATGCGCATCGCGGGCTCCAAGTTCGACGTCAAGCCCTCCGGCGAGAAGCGTGCGGTGAACGGGTTCAATACGGATCAATACCAGGGGGCGTGGGTGCTGCGCTTGCAGGACAACGCCAAGCGCACTACGACCAGCACGGTGAAGTTCGACGTCTGGACCACGCCAGTCAGCGCCCAGATGCGCCAAGCCATGGACACCGAGGCCGCCTACGGCCGCGCGCTCGCTGCGAGCGCGTCGCGCCCCGCGGCCGGCAAGGCCGCGGAGCGGGCCCAGGTGATGCCGGCGCAGATGGTCTCGATGATGAGCGCCTACCTCGCCAACCTGAGTCCCGCCGACCGCGCCGCGTTCGGCAGGGCGTTCCGCGAGCTCGACAAGATCAAGGGACACCCGATCTCGACCCGGTTCGAGTGGCTGCTCGACGGCAACGCGTGCGGCTCGAAGAAGGACGACGCCGGGCCGAAGCCGCTGCTCTCCTTTACGGTCGAGGTGAAGCAGCTCGGCGTGCTGCCGGTGCGCGACAGCACGTTCTCGGTGCCCGCGAGCTACAAGCTGGTCAAGCTGCCTTGACGATCATTTCTTCTTTTGCGCCGGTTGCTGGGACCAGTAGTGCCCGGCGATCGCGTTGTACGACGGCGCCGTGACCAGGCGCGAGGTGACGACCTTCGACGCGTAGGTGCGCTGCGAGTCGTACACTTTCTTGAAGAACGGGTTCTTCGCCGCCTCTTCGGCCGCGATGCCGTCCCACGCCAGGAGCATGTTCTTCAGGATGTCGGGCGGCGTGCGGTGCACGACGACGTTGTGCTTGGTGCGCAGCTCCTCGAGCGCCTCGGCGTCGAGCCGGTTGCGCCGGTTCTGCGAGCGCAGCGTGGCTTCGATCGCGCCCGCCTGCACGATCGCCTGCAGGTCCGGCGTCAGCGCCTTCCACACGTCGCCGTTGATGATGATCTCGAGCAGCGAGAGATCGTGCGACGACTGGGTATAGAAGTGCTTCCACACCTGGTGGAAGCCCATCAGCATGTCGTCGCTCGGGCCGACCCACTCGGCGCAGTCGATCACGCCGCGCTGCGCCGAGGGCACGATTTCGCCGCCCGCCATGTTGACCGTCGTCATGCCCGACTTCACGAACACCTCGGCGGAGATTCCGGTCTGGCGGCACTTGAGTCCCTTGAAGTCGGCCCAGCTCTTCACCGGGCGCTTGAACCAGCCGAGCGCCTGCGGCCCCGCCGAGGTCATCGGGATCGGAAACACATTGCGCTGGAGCACGACCTGGAAGAGCTCCCGATAGAGCTCCATCCCGCCGCCGTCGTATAGCCAGCCCATGTAGTCGAAGCCGTCCATGCCGAACGGGCCGCCGGGGGTGACGCCGAAGAGCGCCGCAGCGCGGTTCTTGCCCACCCAGTAGGCCGAGGAGGAGTGCGCGCCGTCGATCACCTTCTTGTGGGTGGCGTCGAGCACCTCGAAGGCGGGCACGATCTGCCCGGTGGGGAGCGGCACGATTTCCAGCCGTCCCGCCGACATCACCTTCACGCGCTCGGCGAAGAACACCAGGTTGTCGGCGAAGGTGCCCCTGGGCGGAAATGCGGACTGCATCTGCACCTTGGTTTGCGCCTGCGCGGGCGCGCTGAGCGCCGCGGCCAGCAGGCCCGCGAACACGATTCGTTTCATGGATCCCTCCTCGGAATAGGAAGGTATTATCCGTCCGATGGGCCGACTGCAAGGGAAAGCCGCGTTCGTGACCGGCGCCGGTGCCGGCATCGGGCGCGCGATCGCCGACGCGCTCGCGCGTGAAGGCGCCACCGTGGCGCGCGTCGACATCGACGGCAAGACGCCTTACCAGTGCGACGTCTCCGACCGCGCCGCGGTCTTCGCGACGATGAAGCGCTTCGTCGCCGAAGCGGGCGGGCTCGACATCCTGGTGAACAACGCCGTCTACTTCCATTACGCGCCGCTGGTCGACATGCCCGAGGACAAGATCCACCGCATGCTGGACGTGGGCATCAAGGGCGTGTTCTGGTGCACGCAGGCCGCCACGCCGCACCTCATCGCGCGCGGCGGTGGCGCCATCATCAACCTCTCCTCGGTGGCGGTGTCGTTCGGCATCACCAACGCCTGCGTCTACTCCTCGATCAAGGGGGCGATCGACACGTTCACGCGCCAGCAGGCGGTCGAGCTCGCGCCGCACGGCATCCGCGTTAACGCGCTCGCGCCCGGTCCGGTGTCCACACCGGGCTCGAACAGCGTGATCGACGCGGCCGGGTGGGAAAAGCGCCGCTCGCGCACGCCGATCCAGCGCCTCGCCACCGCCGAGGATGTCGCCGCGGCCGCGGTCTACCTCGCCTCAGACGACGCCCGCAGCATCGCCGGCGTGACCCTGAAGATCGACGGCGCAATTACCGTAGTGGGACCGTGATTGCGAGAAGCCTCGTGCTCGGCGCCGCCCTGGCGCTTCTCGCGCCGGCACTGCAGGCCGACGAGGTGTCGCTGCGCCTCGGCGGCAAGGAGATCGAGCTCAGTTCCGCGTTGCGCGAGCGGATGGTCTATTTTTCGCGTGAAGCCCTGAGCCGCTGCGGCCCGAATACCAGCCGGCATCCCGGCAACTTCGGGCTGGCGGCGCTCGGGGTCGAGGGCCGCTGGAAAGAGCTCCTCGAAGGATCGCGGCTGCGCGTGCGCTTCGCCGAGCCTTTCGTGAGCGAATCACACCTCGGCGGCACGCTCGGCGTCTCCGAGGCGCTGATCGGCCTCGAGCACAAGGAGTTCTTCGTCGGCCCGGATTTCACCCGGCACGGCGCGGCGATCGCCGAGCACCTGCAATGCGGCTACCTGCCGCTGCTCGAGCTCGCCTGCCTCGGCGAACTGCAGCCGCACCTGCCTGGGCGCTACCGCGAGACCTGCGCCCGGCTCGAGCGCGACGCACAGGGCCGCATCGTCATGCCGCCGCCCGACATCGCCCCTTCCTGCAGCTGAACTAGGCTTTTTCCTTGTACAGGTTGGGCAGGTCCAGGCGCCGGCCCGGGTCGATCAGCACCGCAAAGAAGGGCTTGCCGCGCTCGCGCCGAGCGCTCGCCACCTGCTGGAGCGCCGCCACGATGACCTGGAGATCCTCGGCTGCCAGGCAATCGAGCCCCTCGAGGATCAGCACCTGGGCCGCCGGGCCGGCTTCGAGCGCCGCCGCGCGGGGGACGGCCCCGTCGGTCGCGCGGTAGACGCCTGAGCGGCTTGCGTCCTTATAGCGCTCTGCGAGGTGTCCCATCGGCGCGCGAGTTTACGTGACTGCGGGGCCGTCGCCCGCCGCGACGCACCATGTTTCCTCGAGAAACCGTTTCCTCTTGGGGCGACTTGCCTATGGAGAATCGCTGGGCGCATACTCGATTTTCAGAGGGACGAAGCTCATCGGGAGGAGGCCCGCATGGCGAGCAACACCAGCCGTCGCAATTTCATCCGCAAGACCGCAGCACTCACCGGCGGCGCGTTCGCGGCTGCGGGAGGCGCCCGCGCCGCGCCGCTCGCCATACCGCAGGCCAACCAGGAGCCCGGCCGCATCATCGAAGAGACGGCGTACGGCATGCCGTCGAAGTTCGAGGCGCACGTCAAGCGCCGACGCACCGACGTCTTCAAGAACCGCCAGAACCTGTCGGACTGGAGCATGACGCCACTGCAGCACCAGCCCGGCATCATCACGCCGAACGGCCTCATCTTCGAGCGCCACCACGCCGGCACGCCGGACATCGATCCGAAGACGCACCGCCTGGTGATCCACGGCCTGGTGAAGCAGCCGCTGGAATTCGCGATGGACGATCTCACGCGCTACCCGTCGGTGTCGCGCTTCCATTTCCACGAATGCTCCGGCAACGGCCTCACCGACTGGCTGAAGCCGGCGTCGACCACCGTGCAGCAGACGCACGGCCTGCTCTCGGGCGTGCTGTGGACGGGCGTCCCGGCTTCCACGCTGATGGAAGAGGCGGGCATCGATCCGAAGGGCAAGTGGGTGCTGTTCGAGGGCGCTGACTCGTCGGCGCATGCGCGCTCGATCCCGATGGAAAAGGTCCTCGACGACACGATCATCGCCTACGCGATGAACGGCGAGATGCTGCGCCCGGAAAACGGCTATCCGGTGCGCGTGGTCATCCCGGGCTGGGAAGGCAACGTCAGCGTGAAATGGCTGCGGCGCATGAAGGTCGGCGACCAGCCGTGGCACCTGCGCAGCGAGACCGCGCGTTATACCGACCCGATGCCGGACGGCAAGTGGCGCCAGTTCAGCATGGTGATGGAGTGCAAGTCGGTCATCACCGCGCCCTCCGGCGGGCAGAAGCTCAAGGGGCCCGGGTTCTACGAGATCACCGGCCTCGCGTGGTCGGGCGCGGGCAAGGTGCGCGCGGTCGACATCTCGACCGACGGCGGCCGCAACTGGCGCGAGGCCAAGCTGGAAGAGCCGATCATGGACAAGTGCCTCACGCGCTTCAAGGCCGCGTGGAACTGGGACGGCCAGCCCGCGACGCTGATGAGCCGAGCGGTCGACAGCACCGGCTACGTGCAGCCGAGCGTGCAGGAAATCCAGAAGAAGCGCGCGATCGTGGGCTTCGTGCAGCACCACAACGCGATCCAGCCGTGGTCGATCAATGCTCAAGGGGAGGTGCGCAATGTCATCGGCCAGGCTTAAGGTTCTTGTCCTGATTGGGACTACCGCTCTGGTTGCGGCGTGTGCCAGCGTGGGTGGCGGTGGCGCGCCGGCGAAGTCCTCGACGGGCATCTGGATGGGGAGCGCGGGACCGCATGCGGTACAGCCGCTGCCGGACAAGCCGCGCTTCGGCAAGCCGATCAGCGAGGCCGATGTGGCGCCGTGGAACATCGACATCCGTACACCGGATGGGCAGGGATTGCCGGCGGGCAGCGGCTCGGTGTCACAGGGCCAGCAGGTGTACGCGGCGAAATGCGCTGCGTGCCACGGTGCCGACGCGAAAGGCGGCCCGGTCTTCGGCACGATGGTCGGCGGCATCGGCTCGTTCAAGGGCTCGCCGCGCGTGCTAACGCCCGGGAGCATGTACCCGTACGCACCGATCCTGTTCGACTATGTGCGCCGCTCGATGCCGATGGACCGGCCGCAAACGATGACCAACGACGAGGTCTACGCGGTGTCGGCTTACCTGCTCAACCTGAACGGCCTGGTGCCGGCGAACGCGGTGATGGACGCGCAGAGCATGCCGAAGGTGCAGATGCCGAACCGCGACGGCTTCCTGCTCGACGACCGGCCCGACACGCAGGCGACGCGCTGCATGACGAATTGCAAGTGAGAGCAAGGCGCGGAACATACGGCCGGGCGCGTCCCGGCCGTTTTGTTTCGCGGTATAAGGAGTGTTGCTGAAGGAGTTTTAGCGCATGGCCAAGACTGCCGCGCAGTGGGAAGCGAAGCCGAAGTTTCCGGAGACGCACTACGTCGATTCGCGCGTCTACACCGACGCGGCGATCTTCGAGGAAGAGAAGGAGAAGCTGTTCAGGCCGTCGTGGATCATCGCCTGCCACGAGTCGGAGATGGCGGCGCCCTACGACTATCGCCTCTTCAACCATCCCTCCGGTGTGCCGCTGATCGTGATCCGCGGCGACGACGGAAAAGTGCGTTCGTTCTACAACATCTGCCCGCACCGCGGCAACACCATCCTGTACGACCCGGCGGGCAACGCCAAGCGCCTGACCTGCATCTTCCACCAGTGGTCGTTCGACTCGCGCGGCAACTGCGTCGACATCTCGCGCGCCGAGCAGGGCTACCAGGAGCGCTTCTGCAAGGAAGACGCGGCGATGCGCGAAGTGAGGTGCGAGGTGGGCTACGGCGGCTTCGTATGGGTGAACCTGGCCGACGATGCCCCCGGCTTGCGCGAGTTCATCGGCGGCGCGATGGACATCCTCGAGCCGTACATGCAGCAGCCGATGGAGGTGTTCCACTACCACAAGGCGCGCGTGCGCACGAACTTCAAGCTGTGGCACGACACGAACAGCGAGTTCTACCACGACTTCCTGCACTACTTTAACCGCATCACCGGGATGATGCAGCCCGGCTACTTCGACCGGAAGTACACCGGGTTCCCGAACGGCCATGCCACCGTCGGCTCGATGCAGATCCAGTACGACAAGTACGACGGCTCGAAGGAGCGCGCGGTCGGCTGGCCGGGGCTCGCGCGCGGCGGCTGGTACATGGTCGACGTTTTTCCCGGCATGACCTACAACCTGCGCACCTCGGTGCTGCGCATCGACACTGCGATCCCGCTCGGGCCGAACGAGGTGATCATCGAGTTCCGCGGCCTCGGCCTGAAAGCCGACACCGAGGAGGAGCGCCGCCAGCGCGTGTTCGACCACAACATGATCTGGGGGCCGTTCGGCCGCAACCTGCACGAGGACCTGCTCGGCGTGCACGGCCAGGGGCGCGCGATGCGCGCGGGAACCGACAGCCGCTGGGTGCTGCAGGGCCGCGAGGAGAACAGCACGATCCACGACGAGATCGGCATGCGCCATTACTACGCCGAGTGGTCCAAGCGCATGGGGCGGCCCGCGCACCATCCTGCTTGAACGATGATCAAGTCCGAGCAGCGCCAGGCGATCGAGGAGCTGGTCTACCGCTCCTGCCTCGCGCTGGACGCCAGGGACTACAAGGCGTTCCTCGCCCTGTGCGACGAGGAGTTCCGCTACACCATCGCCACGTACAGCCCGGAGATCCGCCGCGAGATGGTGTGGCTCGACCACGACCGCAAGGGTATGGAGACGCTGTTCACCAACCTGCCGCGCCACAACAGCGACCACTCGCCCATCACGCGGCACGCGACGGTCTATACCGTCGACGAAAAAGGCGGGAGCGCGGAGGTGGTTTCCGCACTGCAGGTCTTCCGCACTCAGCTCGACGGCGGCGCCACGGAGCTTTTTGCGGTCGGCCGGTTTCATGACACGGTGAAGCTCGACGGAGCATCGGCCAGACTGAAAAAGCGCCTGGTGCGGCTCGAGACACGGCTCCTCGGCTACGGATACCACATCCCGTTCTAGAACGATGCGAATCCAGGTGAACGCGCGCAATCGCGGCTACGAGTTCGAGGCCCTCCCGGGGGAGCGGGTGCTCTACGCCGGGCTGCGCGCCGGCATCGACCTGCCGTACGAATGCGCGACCGGCACCTGCGGCACCTGCAAGGCGAAGCTCGTGTCGGGCCGCGTGCAGGACCGCTGGGCCGATGCGCCGGGACGGAAACTCGTGAAGCCGCAGGCGGCCGAGTTCCTGATGTGCCAGTGCGCCGCCGAAGACGCGCTCACGCTCGAGGTCTCGAAGTTCGTCTATCCCGTCGAGCCGGGCGCCTGCGTGCCGCAGGCCTGCGGCGGCACCGTGCGCAAGGTGCGCTCGCTCGCGCACGACGTGATCGGCTTCGCGCTCGAGCTCGAGCAGCCGCGCGATTTCGACGCCGGGCAGTTCGCGCTGCTCGCGCCCGACGGCCTCGCCTACCGCGCCTACTCGATGTGCAACTACGAGCGCGGAGCCCGCAGCCTCGATTTCGTGGTCAAGCGAAAGGCCGACGGGGCGTTCTCCGAGTGGCTCTTCGGCACCAACCGCGAGGGCGCGCGGCTGGACACTTTCGGACCGCTCGGCAAGGCGACCTTCGAGCCCGCGCTCGGCAAGAACCTGCTGTGCATCGCCGGCGGCTCCGGCATAGCCGGCATGATGTCGATCCTCGCGCGCGCGGCCGAGGCGAATTACTTCGAGCACCACAAGGTCTGGGTGTTTTTCGGAATCCGGACCATGCGTGACGCTTTCTTCCTGAAGCAACTATCAGGATTTCGGGCTGAGATCACGGTCGCGCTGTCCGACGAAGACATCCCGGAAAAGGCGAGGAGCGAGTGGCCCGCGCTGAAACTTGAAAAAGGCCTGGTCCACGAGGTGGCGAAACGCGCGATGGCGGGCAAGTACCAGAACGTGCGCGCCTACGTCGCCGGCCCGCCGCCCGCGGTCGATGCGGCGATCCGGGTGCTGCTGCTCGACGCCAGGCTCACCACCGACAACATCCGCTACGACAAATTCAGCTGATGGCGAAGCGCATGGTCTGCCGCGTGTCCGATGTCCCTGAGAACGGCCTCAAGGAATGCGAGGCCGAGGGCGGGCTCAG
>Ga0208454_1001350_pt1 | contig 10121 bp, 9 predicted proteins | sample EasRivMeERMZT100_FD_187530 | JGI IMG/M metagenome (GOLD analysis project Ga0208454, IMG submission 187530) | Soil microbial communities from meander-bound floodplain in the East River, Colorado, USA - East River MetaG ERMZT100 (SPAdes) (version 2) | ecosystem: Environmental > Terrestrial > Soil >...
GTGCCCGGCGCCGAGCCTTTGAGGACCACGAGGCGGTCGGCGTCGGGATACGGCAGAGGCTCGAGCAGCACCGTGTCGACCACGGTGAAGATCGCGGCGCTCGCTCCAATCGCGAGCCCCAACGTTCCCACAACGGTCAGCGTGAACGAGGGAGCCTTGGAGAGGCCTCGGACCGCCTGTCTCACGTCCCGCAAGGCGTCATTGAGCCGACCTAGCATGCTGTTTTCCCCGTTTCACTCGGATGAGCCATGAGCAGACACCCCACAGCCATACAAGTATTGTGCCAGCGTATCGGCGCGAGCTCGCCGCCGCGCGGACCGATAAATTCACTCGCCGATGCGCAAGGAAACGTTCAAAACGTCCCGATTCCGGACGTGGTGTCCCATGGTCGAGACGACGGCAGGACCGCTCCATCGTCGCGGCAAGCGACGAGCGAAATCACCTCAGTCGATTTGCCACGCAGGGCTTGGATAACATCGGCCTCAACGGGCGGTTCGAATTATCTAGTCGTAATTTGCTCGCGGTGCCCTTCGTTGCGCTAGCTCGCTGTTAGTCGCCCGGCATGCGGTAGGCGCCGGTGCCGTGGTGGTACTCGTCCTGCGGCCATCGCCGAGAGTATGCCGTGGGACCTCGGCCGCGTGCCAGAGAGGCGCAGCAACGCGTAACATCGTGGCTCGTTCGGGGGTTCACGAGGAGCGACTGACGATGCGGCAACGATCAACTCCGTTCCTCGCGGCGCTGGTGCTGCTCGGCAGCGGCGCGCCAAACGAGGCGGCGCTCACGAACCGCGACGCGCCCGTCATCGTCGGCCACTACCACTTGAACGTCACGAGCGTGGCTGAGCACCGGCGTTTCTGGGTCGATACGCTCGGCGGCAAAGCCGTGAAAATCGGCAGCGTCGATGCGATCGAGTTTCCCGACGTCTTTCTCTTGTTGCATGTGCAGCCACCGAACGGCCCGACGCGCGGCACGACGTTCGATCACATCGGCTTCGCCGTGCCGGACGTGCCGGCGCTGACGACCAAGGTGGTCGCCAACGGTTACGCGCTGACGGTGGGGCGCGAGCCTGCGCCCGGTGAGACGGCAAGCCCGCCGACGGCGGGCAACTATGGTCGGTTCTCGTATCTCGTGGGCCCCGATGGCGTGAAAGTGGAGCTCGTCACCAACGCCGACGCCGGGGCGCCGCCGATCAAGCATCACCATGTGCACTTCGTGAACCGCGAGTTCGTCGAGATGCAGCAGTGGTACATGAAGGCTTTCGACGCCACGTTGCGCGACGGGCAGACCGACTTCTTCATCGGCGCCGACCTGCCGGGCGTGGGTTACATGTTGAATTTCTTCAGCTGGTTGCCGGCCGAGGGCCTCGTCGGCACGAGCGGTCGCGCCGTGGATCACGTCGGCTTCGAGGTGCGCAACCTCGAGGCCTTCTGCGCGGCGCTCGCAGCGAAGGGCATCGAGCTCACGCAGCCCTATCGACGCGATCCCGAGCTCGGTTTCGCGACGGCGTTAATCACCGATCCGTGGGGCACTTCGATCGAGCTCACCGAGGGCCTCCGGCCCTAGGGCGAAGGAAAACACGGCTTGGTGGCCACCGCCGTCGGCCGGTGGGCGCTGCCGTTCGAGCGCCGACGTCGCCGCACGGCGCAAACGTTGCCTGCGGCGCACGAGAGTGTGGCGGCGTTTGTGCTGCTGTCGTTTATTCATGGCCATGAGCCTCCATCGGCACTTCGAGTAAAGCACGGTGCCGTTGCACTTTTGTTGCCGTTGCGTGCGATCATTTCCGCGTGCTCACCTCGGCGCGCAAGGATTTCGGGCGGCGGCAACGGCGTTGGGCCGACGGCGCCGGCGTCGAGCATGACGCACGCGGCTATGTCCGCGAGCTCGTGGCGAACCTTTGGCGGCCGCTCGCGGGCGAAGCGCTGGCGCAGTTCGAGCGCGGGTCAGAGCTGACGCCGGGCCTTACGACGCCGGCGCGCCTGTGGTCGCTCGGCTCCTCGGCGGCGCTCGTCGCCAACGTGTTCGACTACTGGCGCGACCGCGACAACGCACCGCTCGTGGCCGCGCTCGGTCTCAATGGCGGCACAGCCGAGGTGCGCTTTGAGGAACCGCTACCGACGGGCCTCGAAGGCGACCCGCCGCTCGCCGACGTCATGCTGCGCTGGCCCTCAGGCCGGGTCGCGGCCATTGAAAGCAAGTTCGGTGAATGGCTCGTGCGTCGGCCGCGTAACAAAGCGGTGTTCAAGCCGAAGTACTTTCCACCGGCCCGAGAGGTGTGGACGGAGGCGGGGCTCGTGCGCTGCCAGGCCTTGGCGGCGGACATTCAGCAAGGGCGCGAACGCTTCAAGTTCCTGCACGCCGCGCAGCTTCTGAAGCATGCATTGGGGCTCGCGCGTAGCGGCGTCCCGGACTATCGGCTCGTCTATCTCTACTACGAATGGCCGGGCCGCGAGGCCGATGCCCACCGCAGCGAGCTCGAGCGGTTCGCGGCGTCGCTGCGCACGGAGCTCGAGCTGCATGCGCTCACGTATCAGGCGTTGTTCCAGAGCCTGCGTACGGAGCCGAGCGTCGCGGCGGAATATTGTCGCTATCTCGAGCAACGGTATTTCCGCGCGCGCTGAGAGCCGGAGACCACCGGCATTCGCGTGCGTTCGCCCCTGCCATCGCTTACGATGACGCCGCCACCGCCGGCAGAACAACGCCCAACCGAGGTCACGCGATGCCGATCGAGTATGGTTCTGAACGGGTCGAGATCCCGACTGCTTGCCGGAGCGGGCCGGTTGGGGCGGGCGCGCGCTGAACACGTTTCACCGTCTCTACGTCACGACACCGGCGGGTACCGCGGAGCTCGCGGCTGAGGAGCTGGCCAGCATCGGCGCTACCGAGCCCAAGGTGTCGCGCGGCGGCGTGGCTTGCGCGGGAACGCTCGAGCATGCGTACCGCGCGTGTCTGTGGTCGCGCGTTGCCAATCGCGTGCTGCTGAAGATCGTCGAGTTTCCGGCGCCGACGCCCGAAGCGCTGTACGAGGGTGCGCGCGGCGTGGCGTGGCACGAGCACCTCGCGGCGGACGGTACGCTGGCCGTGGATTGCACGACGAGCCGCTCGGCGATCACGCATACGCAGTACGCCGCGCTCAAGGTCAAAGACGCGGTCGTCGACCAGTTTCGCGAGCGCACCGGTGGCCGGCCTTCGATCGACGTGGCGGCGCCCGACGTGCAGCTCAATCTGCATCTCGATCGCGACGTGGCAACGCTCAGCATCGATCTCTCGGGCGATAGCCTGCACCGGCGCGGCTACCGCGGACCGCAAGGGGCTGCGCCGCTCAAGGAGAACCTCGCGGCGGCCATCTTGCTGCGGGCCGGTTGGCCGAAGATCGCCGCGGCGGAGGGTGGCCCGGTCGGGTTCGTCGATCCGATGTGCGGCTCCGGCAGTCTCGTGATCGAGGCGGCCCTGATCGCCGCCGACGTGGCACCCGGGATCTTGCGCGCGTACTTCGGCTTCCTCGGCTGGCGGGGTCACGACGCGGCGCTCTGGCAGCGATTGCTCGTGGAGGCCGCTGAGCGGCGAGCGGCCGCCCGCATCGAGCATGTCGCGCTGCGGGCCTACGACCGCGATGCCGGGGCCGTGCGCGCCACGCTGGAGAACGCTGCGCGGGCCGGTTTCGCGGGGCGCTTGCACGCCGAGCGGCGCGACCTCGCGGACCTACCGAGTGCGCCCGCGCCGCGTGGGCTCGTGGCCGTGAACCCGCCGTATGGCGAGCGGCTCGGCGAGGCGCAGCAGCTCGCCGCCGTTTACGAGCTGCTCGGCAAGCAGTTGCGCGAGCGGTTCGTGGGCTGGCAGGCGGCCGTGTTCACCGGCAATCCGCCGCTCGGCCGTGAGCTCAAGATCAAAGCCAAGCGCTCGCACACCCTGTTCAACGGCCCGATCGAATGTCGCCTGCTACGTTTCGACATCGATGCCAAGCACTTCGAAACCAAACGCACGCCTGGCGCGTTGCCGCCACAGGACAGCGCCGCGCGCGCGCGACCCGGCGCCGACATGTTCGGTAATCGTCTGCGCAAGAACGCCGCCACGCTCGGCGCCTGGGCGCGCGGGCAAGGGGTCGCGTGCTACCGCGTCTACGACGCCGACATGCCGGAGTACGCATTCTCGATCGACGTCTACGCGGCGGCCGTCGGCGTTGGCGCGCCGCGTTGGGTCTACGTCCAGGAGTACGCACCGCCGGCCACGATCGAGGTAGCCAAGGCGCGCGCGCGCCGCGAGGAAGCGTTCGCCGTGATCCCCGAGGTGCTGGGAGTGCCGCGCGAGCGTGTGCATCTGCGTACGCGGCGCAAACAAAAGGGCGGGGCGCAGTACACGAAGCTCGCCGAGGTCGGTGAGTTTCAGGTGGTGAGCGAGGGCGGACTCGAGCTGCTCGTGAACTTCACCGACTATCTCGATACGGGGTTGTTTCTCGACCATCGTCCCACGCGCGCGCGGTTGCGCGAGCTGGCGGCCGAGAAGAACTTCTTGAACCTGTTTGCTTACACGGCGACGGCGTCGGTGTTTGCCGCGGCGGGCGGTGCGCGGACCACGACGAGTGTCGACATGTCCCGCACCTATCTCGACTGGGCGCGGCGCAATCTCGAGCAGAACGGCTACGGCGACCCGCGTCGCCATCGGTTGCTGCAAGAGGATGTGCTGGCGTGGCTCGAGCAGGCGCCGACCGAGCGCTACGAATTGATCTTTCTCGATCCGCCGACGGTGTCGCGGTCGAAGCGCATGGCGGGGGAGTTCGATCTGCAGCGCGATCACGTGGGTTTGATTCGCGCCACCCTCATGCGGCTCGCGCCGGGCGGGCTGCTGGTGTTCTCGAACAACTTTCGCAAGTTTCGTCTCGATACGGCGGGGCTCGCCGACCTCGACGTGCAAGACGTCACGGCGACCACGATACCGAAGGACTTCGCGCGCAATCCGCGCATTCACCAGTGCTTCGAGATTCGCGTGCCGCAGGGTGGCGTCAAGGCGCCGCGGCCGCTACTTTCGCTCCGGCAGAAAGCGCTTGCAGAACAGTAGCGCGATCTCGTAGAGGGCGTACATCGGCAGGGCGAGCAGCGTCTGCGAGAACACGTCGGGTGGGGTCAGGAACATGCCGACCACGAACGCACCGAGGAAGACATAGGGCCGCGCCTGCGCCAGCGTTTGCCGCGAGACGAGCCCCGTCCAGACGACGACGATGATGGCGATCGGCACCTGAAAGGCGAAGCCGAAGGCGAGCGACATGCCGATCGTGAAGTCGAGAAAGGCCGTGATGTCGGTCATCACTTTCACGCCTGCGGGCGCGGCGTTGGCGAAGAAGCCGAAGGCCATCGGCAAGACGAACAAGAAGGCGAACGCCACGCCTACGTAGAACAGCACCGCGCTCGCGACGATGAACGGCAGCGCAATGCGCCGTTTGTCGACCGGCAACCAATGATCGACGAGCTTCCAAACGTGATAGAGCAACAACGGCATCGACAGAAACAACGCCACCCAGAACGTTGCTTTCAGTGGCGTCAGGAACGGTGAGGCGACTTGCCGGCTGATCAGGCTCGAGCCTTGCGGTAGTGCGTCCATGATGGGCCGAGCGATGACGTGGAACACGTCGCTGGCAAATGGAAACAGAGCAACAAATACGAGCAGTAGGCAGGCCAGGGCCTTGACGCTGCGGGAGCGCAGCTCGAGCGCGCCAGCCAGTAGGCTCGTGCCGATACGGCGCGTTTCTGGGTCGATGGGAAATCCAGCCACGCCGCCATCTTAGACGAACCTGTAGTACCATGCGGCACTGCCTGCGGCTCGGCTCGCCAATATTTCTGGAGACACTCTCGCCATGAATACGCGTGTTCGGTTGGGACTCTCGGCTGTCGTTTTCGGCTGCTTGGCGCTGTCGACAGCCAATGCTCAGTTCGGCTCGGAGCCGTCGAAGCTCGAGCTGATCAAAGTGCAGGACGACGTCTACGTCATTCACAACGACTACGTGCCCGGCAACGTCACCGCGCTCATTACCACCGAGGGCGTGATTCTCGTCGACGACAAGTTCGAGGTCGATCACGACAACATCGTCGCAATGCTGAAGACGGTCACGGCGCAACCCATCAAGTACGTGATCGACACGCACTATCACGCCGACCACAGCGGCGGTAACGCCAAGCTCCAAGCTGGCGGCACGCTGGCCGTGGCCTCCGCCCAGGCCCGAGCGCGTATGGTCGCGGGTAAACAATCTGGGCTCGTCGACATCACGGTCGAGCCGCGCGGCACGATTCACCTCGGCGGCAAATCGGCGGAGATCTACTGGTTCGGCCGGGCGCACACCGACGGCGACGTCGTGGTGTTGTTTCCGCAAAACCGGGTGATTGCCATGGGCGACATGTACACCAACGGCGAAGGCACGCCGCAGCTCATCGACTACGCCGGCGGCGGCAGCGCCAAGGAATGGACGGCCACGGTCGAGCAGGCGCTGAAACTCGACTTCGACACCGTCGTGCCCGGTCACGGCAGCGTCGTGCCGAAACGCGACATGCAGGCGTTCCGCGAGAGCACCAAGCGCCTCACCGAGCTCATCTCGCAAATGGTGCGGCAGAGCAAATCGAAGGCCGACATCGAAGCCACGATGCGCGCGGAATTCGGCTGGCAGGACTTCCACGTGCAGATGGCGCTCGACGGCCTGATCAACGAGATGCGCTGAGGCGCCTCACGAGCCTTGGCGGGGGCGCGAAGGTGAATCCGGCTGCCGATATCCCCGCGCTCTACGACGCTGCGGCCAGTCAGTACGACCGAGACCGTTCCCGCTCCTTTGTCGAGCGCCCGTATCTGCTGCGCTGCGTCGCCGATTTGGCCCCCGGGGCGGACGTGCTCGACTTGGGCTGCGGTTCCGGCGAGCCGATCGCGCGGTTCCTCATCGAGGCCGGTTACCGCGTGACGGGTGTGGACGTGGCGCCGGCGATGCTCGCGCTCAGTCGCGCGCGGTTTCCGGCCGCCACCTGGCTCGAGCGCGATATGCGCACGTTGGCGCTTAGCGGACGGTTCGCAGCCATCATCGCCTGGGACAGCTTTTTTCACCTGCCGCAGGATGACCAACGGCGGATGTTCGCCGTCTTCGAGCGGCATGCGGCGCCGGGCGCCGCGTTACTGTTCACGTCCGGCACCGACGACGGCGTGGCGATGGGCACGCTGTACGGCCGGCCGCTGTTCCATGCCAGTCTGACCACGGCAGAGTATCAGCGGCTTCTTCAGGCCCACGGTTTCGCGGTATCGTTACATCGAGTCGCGGACCCCGATTGCGGCGAGCATACCGTGTGGCTCGCGCGGTATCGCGGCGCGAGCCCGTCGCGGAGTACCGATCAATAATGAGACTCGGGGTGCAGCACAACTCGATCGTGATCGTCGCTGCGCTGGCGCTCGGCTTCGCCGGTCTCGCCTCTGCCCAGTTCGGCCGCCGCTACGTGATCGAGGACAACGTTCCGCCGCCCACGGAGTTCATCACCGCCCGGTGGCACTTCGGCACCAATGGCGCCATCGGCCACATGGGCTGGTCGCACAACTACCCCGACTCCGAGCTCAACTTGAACGAGTTCATCGGCCGCACGACGCGCGTCGATGTCGAGGACGCGTCGTATCGGCTGCTCGAGTTGAGCAGCCCGGAAATCTTCGAGTATCCGTTCGCCTATATCTCGGAGCCCGGCGAAATGGAGCTCACCGAGGCCGAAGTCGCGAACTTGCGTGAGTATATCGAGCGTGGCGGCTTCATCTTGATCGACGATTTCGACAGCTGGCACATGGACAACCTGCGCGAAGAGATGCAGCGCGTGTTTCCGGAGCGGGTCTTCGAGCGCATGAGCATCGAGGACCCGATTTTCGATCTCGTCTATGCCGTGGAAAACTTGGATAGCATGGACGACTACACGCAAGGCGGCGATCCCACCTACTACGCCCTCGTCAACGCGGCAGGGCAGGTAGCGATCGTCGCCTGCCACAACAACGATTTGGCGAATTTCTGGGAATGGTACGGTACTCCGGGGTATCCGCTGCGGCCGTCCACGGACGCTTTTCGCTTGGGCGCGAACTTCGTCGTGCATGCGATGACACACTGAGCGGCCAAGCCGCGCGTCGCGACTCGTATATTAAGGAGGGGGTTACGATGGTTGACTGGAACAGCACTCGCCGCGAGTTTTTGGGCGCCGTAGGCGCGACGGCCGTCGGTGCGGGAATCGTGCCGCTGACGGCGTGGTCGCAGTCGGCCGTCCCGCAGCGACGGATCCCGAGCACGGGCGAGATGTTGCCCGTCATCGGGCTCGGCTCGAGCAAAGTCGTGCAAGAGGTGGCGAGCAAGGGCCCGGAACCGCTGGCCGCAGTGCTGCGGGCGTTCGTTGCTCATGGTGGCAAGCTGGTCGATACGTGGCCGCGCAACGCCGACAACGATGCGGCTTTCGGTCGCGTCATCGCCGCTGACGATCTACGGGACCGGCTGTTCGTGACCACGAAGATCGACCAGGCGGGCAAAGAAGCCGGCATCGCTCAGTTTCGTGAGACGCAGCGCCTCTACGGCCGCGAGAAGCTCGACCTCGTGCAGATCTTCAGTCTCACCGATCTCGACACGCACTGGGCGAGCCTCAAGGAGTGGAAGGCGGCGGGCCAGACGCGCTACATCGGCGTGACCGTCGCCGAGTCGCGGCTCTATCCGCAGCTCGAAGCGTTTCTCGCGCGCGAGCAACCGGATTTCGTGCAGATGAACTACTCGATCACCGAGCGTGACGTCGAGGAGCGGCTGCTGCCATTCGCCGCAGATCGCGGCGCCGCCGTCCTCATCAACCGCCCATTCATGAACGGGGCGTATTTCCAGCGCCTCGAGGGGCAGCAGTTGCCCGCGTGGACGGCCGAGTTCGAGTGCACGACCTGGGCGCAGTTCTCGCTCAAATACATCTTGGCCAACCCGTTGCTGACCTGCGTGCTGACCGAGACTAGCAATCCCCGTCACATGGAAGAGAACTTGCTGACGGCGACGGGGCCACTGCCGGATGCCGCCGCACGGCGACGTATGCGCGAGCTCATCGCGCAAGTTTGACTGCGGCGAAGCCGCTGTGGAGAGACCGATGCGAACGATCTTTGTGGGTGTGGCCGCGCTCGTGGCCGCGGCGGCCTTCGTGCTCGGCCGTTTGTCGGCCCAGGAACCCGTGGCGTCGTGCCGCATGTGCCCGTCGACGTATATTCCGGCCAGCGAGGTGGCCGCCTACACGGCGATCGGCCGCGCTACGAACGTCATCGATCAGCAGATGCGCGCGCTCGACATAGGCAAAGCGCAGGTCGAGATTGCGCTCGTGCACCGCAGCAAGCTCGATGCGCCCGCGCCGCGGTCCGTTGCCGAGCACGATCTCGTCAGCGAGGTCTATTACGTGATCAGCGGCTCGGGCACGAATCGCACGGGGCCCGAGATCGTCGACCCGCAGCGCCGGCCGGCCGACGATCGGGCTGTGCTCACCTTGAACGGACCGGGCGCCAATGCCACCGGTATTCGTAATGCGGCGGAGCACGAGCTTGCGGCCGGCGACGTGCTCGTGATTCCGGCCGGCACGGGCCACCAGTTCACGAAGATCGACGATCACATCACCTACTTGATGATTCGCATCGATCCCGACAAAGTCGTACCGCTAATGGATGAGGCCGCGTCGCGGGCTTATCTCGAGCAGAATCGCCCGTAGGACGCCGTCATGAGAATCGACTTCGTTTCCGACGTAGCCTGCCCGTGGTGTGCCGTGGGTTTCAGCGCGCTGCAACACGCGTTGCAGCGCATCGGCTCCGACATTGCCGTCGAGTTGCACCTGCAGCCGTTCGAGCTCAATCCGACGATGCCGGCGGAGGGCGCCGACGCCAGACAGTATCTAAAAGACAAATACGGCATGTCCGACCAGCAGCTCGCCGAAGGACACGCACGGATCGCCGAGCGCGGCGCGGCCGAAGGTTTCGCTTTCGGTGTGCGCACCAATGTGTGGAATACCTTCGATGCGCATCGGCTGCTGTTCTGGGCCGGCGTCGAGGGCGCGCCTGGCACGCAACGCGCGCTCAAGGGCGCGCTGCTACGTGCGTATCACGGCGAGGGTCGCAATCCGGGG
>Ga0208454_1001352_pt1 | contig 10104 bp, 7 predicted proteins | sample EasRivMeERMZT100_FD_187530 | JGI IMG/M metagenome (GOLD analysis project Ga0208454, IMG submission 187530) | Soil microbial communities from meander-bound floodplain in the East River, Colorado, USA - East River MetaG ERMZT100 (SPAdes) (version 2) | ecosystem: Environmental > Terrestrial > Soil >...
AATTCATCTCGCCCGCCGAGCTCGAGAAAGCGGTCAGCGTGCTCGACACCACGCGCGAGCAGCTGAAGGCGGTGCAGGCGCAGATCAAGGTGAACGAGGCGCAGGTGTCGAGCGCGCGCGCCGCCGTCAAACAGCGCGAGTCGCTGCTCAAGCAGGCGCAAGTGGACCTCGAGCGCACCATCATCCGCGCCCCGGTCGACGGCACGGTGATCCTGCGCAACGTCGATGCCGGCCAGACCGTCGCGGCGAGCTTGCAAGCGCCGGTGCTCTTCACCATCGCCCAGGATCTGCGCGACATGCAGGTCGAGGCGGCGATCGACGAGGCCGACGTCGGCCGGCTGCGCGTCGGCATGCCGGCGGGCTTCGCGGTCGACGCCTTCCCGCGGCGCAACTTCACGGGCGAGGTCCGGCAGATCCGCAAGTCGCCGCTCAACGTGCAGAACGTGGTGAGCTACACCGTGGTGATCTCGGCGGCGAACCCGGACCTCGCGCTCCTTCCCGGCATGACCGCCAACGTGCGCATCGCGGTGGAGAACCGCGCCAACGCGCTCAAGGTGCCGAATGCCGCGTTGCGGTTTCGCCCTGCGGGAACAGTCGATGCAAAGGCGCCAGCCGACGCGCCGCCGCAGCAGCAGGGCGGCGGCCAGGCCGCGCAGGAATTCCGCAACCGCATCCAGCAGGAGCTCAAGCCGAGCGACGCGCAGCGCGCCCAGCTCGAGGAGATCTTTACCGAGTCGCGCCAGAAGTTCGCCCGCGTGCGCGAGATGAAGGGAGGCGCCTCAGGCGACGCCGCCCGCCGCAAGGAAGCCGAGCGCATCCGCGCCGAGACCAACGGCCGCATCGCGGAAATCCTGACGCCCGAGCAGCGCCCCGCCTGGGAGCGGCTGCTGGCCGAGGCCGGCTCGCGCGGCCCGTCGACCAGCGGCCGGGTGTACGTGCTGGAGAACGCCGAGCCCAAGCCGCTCGACGTGCGCCTCGGGCTCTCCGATGGCATGAGCACCGAGGTCCTGAGCGGACTTGCCGAAGGCACTGAAGTGATCATCGGCACGGCCGACGCGCGCGGTTCTGCGCCGGCGGCCGGCGGCGGGCTGCCGCGCGCGCGGTTCTTCTGATGCTGATCCATACCCGCGACCTCGTGAAGATCTACCGCATGGGGGGCGGGGAGGTGCGCGCCCTCGACGGCGTGAACGTCGACATCGACGCGGGCGAGTTCGTCGCCGTGATGGGCCCCTCGGGCTCGGGCAAGTCGACCTTCATGAACGTGCTCGGCTGCCTGGACCGGCCGACGAGCGGAGAGTATGTCCTGAAGGAAAAAAAAATTTCCGACCTGACCGGCGACGAGCTCGCCAGCGTGCGCAACCGCAGCATCGGCTTCGTGTTCCAGCAGTTCAACCTGCTCGCGCGCACGCCGGCGGTCGAGAACGTCGAGCTGCCGCTGGTGTACGCGGGCCTGCCCAAGAAGCAAAGAATTGAGAAAGCCCGGGCGATGCTCGACCGCGTGGGCCTGGGCGAGCGAGCGCACCATCACCCGGCGCAGCTCTCGGGCGGACAGCAGCAGCGCGTCGCGATCGCGCGCGCGCTGGTCACCGAGCCGCTGCTGATCCTCGCCGACGAGCCGACCGGCGCGCTCGATTCGCGCACCTCGCTCGAGATCATGGCGCTCTTCCAGGAGCTGAACCGCCACGGAATGACGGTGGTGCTGGTGACGCACGAGCCCGACGTGGCGCGCTTCGCGCGCCGCATCATCGCCTTCCGCGACGGCAAGGTGGTGCAGGATGAGCGCAGCGAGGCGCTGGCCGCCGCATGAACTTCGCAGCCCTCCTTCGCATTGCCCTGCGGGCGCTCGCGGTCAACAAGCTGCGCAGCGCGCTCACCATGCTCGGCATCGTCATCGGCGTCGGCGCGGTGATCGTGATGATCGCGGTCGGCGGCGGCGCGCAGGCGCGCGTGGAAGAGCAGATACGGGCGCTCGGGTCGAACCTCCTGCTCGTCATGCCCGGGTCGACCACCGCCGGCGGCGTGCGCATGGGCTTCGGCTCGGGCTCGACGCTCACCGAGGACGACGTCGCCGCGATCAACCGCGAGATCCCCGAGGCGCTCGGCGCGCCGGCGCTGCGCGGCTCCGCGCAGGTGATCTGGGGCAACGCCAACTGGTCGACGCAGATCTTCGGCGTCACCCCCGAGTACCTCGACGTGCGCCAGTGGCCGCTCGCGTCCGGGCGCAGCTTCGAGCCCGGCGAGATGGCCGGGGCGGCCAAGGTCTGCCTGATCGGCGCCACCGTCGCGCGCCAGCTCTTCGGCGCGGCCGATCCGCTCGACCAGTCGATCCGCATCAAGCGCGTGCCGTTCACCGTGATCGGCGTGCTCGACGTCAAGGGACAGAGCCTGATGGGAACCGACCAGGACGACCTGGTGCTGGTGCCGATCAAGACCGCGCGCAGCCGCGTGCTGGGCACCGCGAGCGCGGCGCGCAACCGCACCGTGGGCACGATCTGGGTGAAGGTCGCCGACGGCCTCGATACCAAGGTGGTGGAGGAGCAGGTGCGCTCGCTCCTGCGCCAGCGCCACCGCATCCAGGCCGGCGCCGACGACGATTTCTCGCTGCGCAACCTCGCCGAGGTCATGGCGGCGCAGGAGGCGTCGAGCCGCGTGCTCGCGCTGCTGCTCGCCGCGGTGGCCTCGGTTTCGCTCCTCGTGGGCGGCATCGGCATCATGAACATCATGCTGGTGTCGGTGACCGAGCGCACCCGCGAGATCGGGCTGCGAATGGCGGTGGGCGCGCGTACGCGCGACATCCTCGGCCAGTTCCTGGTCGAAGCGGTGACGCTGTCGCTGATCGGCGGCCTGATCGGCGTCGCGCTCGGCGTCGGCGGGTCGGTGGCGATCGCGCAGCTCGCCGGCTGGCGCATCGTGCTCTCGCCCGAGGCGGTCGGCCTGGCGGTCGCGTTCGCCTTCGCCATCGGCGTGTTCTTCGGCTTCTATCCTGCGCGCAAAGCGGCGCGGCTGAACCCCGTCGAGGCGCTGCGCTTCGAGTGAGCTAGATCTTGTCCGCGACCAGCATCTTGACCGGCTCGGCGGTCGAGCGGTCGATCAACACTGCCACCCAGGCATTGCGCGCGCGCAGCCGCACGTAGAGCAGGCGCTGCTCCTCGACGCCGGAGCTTGCGAGCCATGCGTCGATTACTTTTGCGACCGCCGGCTCGACCCTGCGCACGTCCGACACGGGATACGCCCTGGCGAGGATCTGGTCCTTGCCCTGCTCGTACGGCGCGTAGTACCGGGGAAAATGCTGCAGATCCTCCCCGCCGAGCGACGCGAACAGCAGCTGCTGCTGCTCGGCGAAATCCTTCGGCCAGTCGCCGAACACGAGCACCGGCCCCGACCACGACGGGCTGCGGTACTGCGGATACCTCGCCGCGGCGAGCCGCTCCGGCGGGAGCTCGACCACGGTGGCGACCTGGAACTGGTCCTTGACGAAGACGATGAACGCGGGGCGCGCCAGGGAAATGATATGGCAGCCGTACACCAGGGCAGCCAGCTGGAACACCGCGATCGCCGCAAGATCGAACTTCAGGCCGGGCTTACCGCTGCGGAATACGACGAGCGTCAGCGCCGGCCCGATCACCACGTCGACGCCGACCAGGATCAGCGCGAGCCCGCTGCCGCCCATGGCCTGGAACAGCGGCGGCGGGTACCAGAGCGCGAGCATCACGCCGAGCACAGCGGCGGCGACGCAGGCGCTGATCAGCAGGTGCGCACCCGCGGCGCGCCAGCGCGTAAACGGCCGCTTCGGTGCGGTCTCGCTTTTCTCCATCCGCTCGGTCGCCTATCTTAACAACAACGCTCGGCTACAATGCGCCGCTCTCATGGCGCGGGCTACATCCTGAGATGAACTGCCTCGTCCTGGGAGGGGGCGGGTTCATCGGCTCGCACCTGGCGCTGGCGCTCGCCGACGCCGGGCACCGCGTCCGGGTGTTCGACCGGCCGCACGGGCGCTTCCTGCCGCTGCTCGAGAGGTGCGAAGTGTTCACGGGCGACTTCCTCGAGCCGCGCGATCTCGAGCGAGCGCTGAGCGGCACCGAGGTCGTGTGCCATCTCATCGCCACCACGGTGCCCAAGAGCTCGAACGAGAACCCGGTCTCCGACGTCGCCGCCAACGTCGTCGGCACGCTGCGCCTGCTCGAGCTGTGCCGCAGCCGCGGGGTGCGCCGGATCGTGTTCCCGTCCTCGGGCGGGACGGTCTACGGCATCCCGCGCGCCACGCCGATCGGCGAGACGCATCCCACCGACCCGATCAGCTCCTACGGCATCCACAAGCTGACGATCGAGAAATACCTGCACCTGAACCAGGTCCTGAACGGGCTCGACTACCGCGTCCTGCGCATCGCCAACGCGTACGGCGAGCGCCAGCGCACCGAGACGGCGCAGGGCGCGGTGTCGGTATTCCTCGAGCGCATCCTGCGCGGCGACGCGCTGCAGATCTGGGGCGACGGGTCGGTCGTACGCGACTACATCTACGTCGGCGACGTGGTCCAGGCGTTCCTGAAGATCCTCGCCTACGAGGGCGAGCACCGGATCTTCAACGTGAGCTCCGGGGTCGGCGTGAGCCTGAACCAGCTCGTGGACGAGATCGCGCGCGCGATCGGCCGCCGCCCCGCGGTCGAATACACGCCGGCGCGCCGCTTCGACGTGCCGCTCAACGTGCTCGATGCCTCGCTCGCGCGCAAGCACCTCGGCTGGAGCGCGGCCATGCCGCTCGCCGAGGGCCTGCGGCGCACTTACGACTGGATGCGCAAGTGATTCGGGCCGAGCGCAATCTCTTCCTGATCAGCTTCCTGATCCTGTTCTTCGAGCTGGCGGCGATCCGCTGGTTCGCGGCGACGGTGGTGTTCCTCACGTTCTTCACCAACATCGTGCTGCTCGCCTGCTTTCTCGGCATGAGCGTGGGGCTGCTTGCCGCGCGCCGGCCCCAGAACCTGGTCCAGGCCGCGCTGCCCATCGCCATGCTCGCCTTCGCCGCGGCGGTTGCCACGCATCTCGCCTACTTGAACTGGGCCGAGCAGCTCACGGTCAGCGTCAGCGACCAGGCGTCGCCGCGCATGATCTATTTCGGCACCGAATACCGGCCCGCCGACCCGAGCCGCTGGATCGTGCCGATGTGGGCGGTCGGCGGCGCGTTCTTCACGCTGGTGGCGCTGACCTTCGTCGGCCTTGGGCAGGTCATGGGGCGCGCGTTCGACGCCATCCCCGACCGTGTGCGCGCCTACACCATCGACGTCCTGGGCAGTCTCGCCGGCATCGCCGCGTTCGCGGCCATGAGTTACCTGGAGCTTCCTCCGACGGTGTGGTTCGTCCCCATCCTGCTGCTGATGCTCTATTTCGCCGGCTGGCGCAAGCCGGTGCAGCTCACCGCCGCCGCGGTGGTCTACGCGATGGTCGGCTTGAGCGCGCACGTGCTGACCGCCCAAGGCACCCAGATTTTCTGGTCGCCCTATTACAAGGTGTCCTACGATCCGCCGTTCCGGGTCATTTCGACCAACGACATAGGGCACCAGAACATGGTGGCCGTCGGGCAGTCTGGGCCGGCCTACCTGCTGCCGCACCTCCTCAACCGGGACGCCGGCGGCGCGCCCTTCAGCGAAGTCATGATCATCGGCGCCGGCAGCGGCAACGACGTCGCCAGCGCGCTGCGCTCCGGCGCAAGGCACGTCGACGCCGTCGAGATCGATCCGCGCATCAACCGGCTCGGCCGCGAGCTGCACCCCGAGCGGCCCTATGCCGACCCGAGGGTAAGCGTGCATCTCGACGACGGGCGCAGCTTCACGCGCCGTACCGAGCGGAAGTACGACCTCGCGGTGTACGCCGTCGTCGACTCGCTCGTGCTGCACTCCGGGTATTCGAGCGTCCGGCTGGAGAACTTCCTCTTCACGCGCGAGGCGTTCGAGGACGTGAAGCGCGCGCTCAAGCCCGACGGCGTGTTCGTCATGTACAACTTCTATCGCCAGGGCTGGCTGGCCGCAAGGCTGAAACGGATGGCGCAGGAGGCGTTCGGCGTGGAGCCGGTCGTGGTCTCGCTGCCGCACCGGGACCGCATCCCGGACGACGACAGCGTTCTGCACGGGTTCACCTTCCTCCTGGTGAGCGCCGATCCCGGGCGCCTGGCGGCGCTGCGCGCGCGCTTCGAGAAGGGCGAGAGCTTCTGGATCCACCCCTATCCGCCGATGAACGAGGCGGTCAACGGCTTCCGCGCCGAGGCGCCCGGCCCGAAGTGGCACCGCATCGGGCCTACGCAGGTGGACCCGAGCGTCGACGGACGGGTGCCGAGCGACGACTGGCCGCAGGTCTACCTGCGCCGGCCGGAGATTCCCTGGGCGCCGATCGGCCAGGGCATGGCGGCGATCGCCGTGATCTCGGCGGTGATCCTGTTCGTGTTCGCGCCGGCGCGGCGCGTGCGGCCGAACTGGCAGATGTTCTTCCTCGGCGCGGGGTTCATGCTGCTCGAGACCAAGGGCGTGGTGCACATGGCGCTGCTCTTCGGCAGCACCTGGGTGGTCAACTCGGTGGTGTTCTTCGCGATCCTGGTCATGATCCTGGCCGCGAACCTCTATGTCGTGAAGATAAAACCCAATAAATTCACCGTCTACTACGCGCTTCTCGTGCTCGCCCTGCTTGTCAATGCGCTGGTCCCCATGAACGTGTTCCTCTCGCTTTCGCCGCTGTGGCGCACGCTCGCCTCGTGCGCGGTGGTGTTCGTGCCGGTGTTCTTCGCCGGCGTGATCTTCGCCACCGCCTTCCGCGAGAGCCGGCAGCCGGACGTCGACTTCGGCTGGAACGTGGCCGGCATCGTCCTCGGCGGCCTGAGCGAGCAGCTGTCGCTCGTGGTGGGATTCAACTACCTGCTGCTCCTTGCCGCCGCCTATTACGCGATGTCGCTCGCGCTACGGCCGAGATGAACGCGCGGCGCGATTTATTCATCGTCAGCTTCCTGATTCTCTTTTTCGAGCTGGCCGCCATCCGCTGGTTCGCGGCGACGGTGGTGTTCCTCACCTTTTTCACCAACATCGTGCTGCTTGGCTGCTTCCTGGGCATGAGCGTCGGCTTGCTCGCCGCGCGCCGGCCGCAGAACCTGGCGCGAGCGGCGCTCCCCATCGCCACGCTGGCTTTCGCCGCCGCCATCGCCACCAATCTGCTGTACTGGGAGTGGTCCGAATCGCTCACGGTGAGCATCGGGAGCCAGCAAGGCTCGCCTCGCCTGGTCTATTTCGGCACCGAGTACCGGCCGGTCGATCCTGGCCGCTGGGTAGTCCCGATGTGGGCGGTCGCCTCGACCTTTTTCACCCTCATCACGTTGACGTTCGTCGGGCTCGGGCAGGTGATGGGCCGCGCGTTCGATGCCATTCCCGACCGCGTCGTCGCCTACAGCCTGGACGTCCTCGGCAGCCTCACCGGAATCGCCGCCTTCGCGGCGATGAGCTGGCTCGAGCTTCCGCCGACGGTGTGGTTCGTGCCGATCGTGGCTCTCATGCTCCATTTCGCCGGCTGGCGCAACCCGGTCCAGCTCGCCGCCGCGGCGGCGATGTATGCCTTCGTCGCCCTGGGCGCGCACGCGCTCAACATCCAGGGCGAGACGTTCTGGTCGCCCTACTACAAGGTCGCCTATGCGCCCACCGTGCAGGCGATTGCCACCAACGACATCGGTCACCAGGAAATGCTGCCGGTCGGCGAGCGCGGTCCGGCCTACGTGCTGCCGCACCTCCTGAACCGCGACGCGGGCGGCGCGCCGTTCGAGGACGTGATGATCATCGGCGCCGGCAGCGGCAACGACGTCGCGGCGGCGCTGCGCTTCGGGGTGAAGCGCGTCGATGCAGTGGAAATCGATCCGCGAATCCAGGACCTGGGCCGGCGGCTGCATCCCGACCAGCCCTACGCCGATGCGCGTGTGTCGGCGCACCTGGCCGACGGGCGCAGCTTCGCGCGCAATACCGGGCACAAGTACGACCTTGCGGTGTACGCGCTGGTCGATTCGCTGGTCCTGCACTCCGGCTACAGCAGCCTGCGGCTGGAGAACTTTCTCTTCACGCGCGAAGCGTTCGAGGACGTAAAGCGCACGCTCAAGCCCGACGGCGTCTTCGCCATGTACAACTACTACCGGCAGAGCTGGGTGGTCGGCCGCCTGGCGCAGCTGGCCGAGGAAGTCTTCGGCGCCAAGCCGATCGTGATCTCCTTGCCGCACAAGGCGCGCATCGCCTCGGGAGACGACTACCAGTATGGATTCACCTTGCTGCTCGTCGGAGCCGATTCCGAGCGCCTGCGGGCGATCCGCGAGCGCTTCGACAAGGGCGAGAGCTTCTGGGTCGATGCGAAGCCGTCCCGCAACGAGTCGCGCAATGGGTTCGGCGATTCCGCGCCCGCCGCCGACTGGCACCGGGTCGCGCCGAGCCAGGTCGTGGTGGCCCGCACTCGCCTCGTGCCCGAGGACGACTGGCCGCAGCTCTATCTGCGCGACCGCGAGATCCCGTGGGAGCCGATCGGGCAGGGAATGGCCGCGGTCGCGCTCCTCTCGGTGGCGATCCTGCTGGCGTTCGCGCCGCTGCGGCGCATGCGCCCCAACTGGCAGATGTTCTTCCTCGGCGCGGGCTTCATGCTGCTCGAGACGAAAGGCGTAGTGCACATGGCGCTGCTCTTCGGCAGCACCTGGGTCGTGAACTCGGTGGTGTTCTTCGCCATCCTGGTGATGATCCTGGCCGCGAACCTGTTCGTGCTGAAGACCAAACCGCAGAACCTGAGGCTCTATTACGTGCTTCTGCTGCTCGCCTTGCTGGCGAACGCGCTCGTGCCCATGAACGTATTCCTGTCGCTTTCGCCCCTCTGGCGCACGCTGGCCTCGTGCGCAGTGGTGTTCGTGCCGGTGTTCTTCGCCGGGGTGATCTTCGCCGCGGTATTCCGCGACAGCCGCCAGCCGGACACCGATTTCGGCTGGAACGTCGCCGGGATCATCCTCGGCGGCCTGAGCGAGCACCTTTCGCTCGTGGTCGGGTTCAATTACCTCCTGCTGCTCGCCATGGCCTATTACCTGCTCTCGGTCGGCCTGCGGGCGAAATGAACCCGCTGCCCCTGCCGTCGCGCTTTGCGGCGTTCGTGCTGGTCGGCGGCTCGTGTCTCGCGGCGAACACGCTGCTCCTGTGGGCGCTCACTTCCGGGCTCGGCATCCACTACCTGGTGTCGACGGCGATCGCTTTCGTCTCGATCACGCCGCTCGGCTTCCTGCTGAACAAGGTGATCACTTTCCGCACCCGGCGCGAGTACGCCCGCATCGAGCTGCCGCGCTACCTCGGCGCCATGGCGGCGAGTCTCGCCGCCAACTTCGGGCTCATGTACCTCCTCGTCTCGGTGCTCGGCATGTGGTATCTCGCGGCCAGCATCCTGGTCGCGGTGACGCTCGTGGTCTGCAACTTCATCGCCAGCGACCGCTGGAGCTTCCGCGTGTGAGCCCCCGCGTCGCCGTGGTCCACGAATGGCTGCTCGATTACGCCGGCAGCGAGCGCGTGGTGCGCGAGATCCTCGAGGTCGTGCCCGAGGCTGATCTCTTCGTGCTGATCGACCGCCGCGACGAGGAGCTGAAGGCGGCGATTCCGCGGCCGGTGCGCGCGACCAGCTTTCTGCAACGCCTGCCGCGGCCGAGGCGGTGGCTGCGCTACTACGTCCCGCTGATGCCGCTCGCGGTGCGAGGGCTCGACGTTTCGGCGTACGACATCGTGATCTCGAGCAGCCACGCCGTAGCCAAGGGCGTCATGACCGGGAAAAACCAGCTCCACATCAGCTACGTCCATACCCCGATGCGCTACGCGTGGGACCTGCGCGACGAGTACCTGCGCGCTGCCGGCCTGGAGCGCGGTTTGCGCGGCTGGGCCGCACGCTTCACCCTCGAGCGGCTGCGGCGCTGGGACGAGCGCAGCGCGCAGGGCGTCGACGTGTTGCTCGCCAACTCCGCCCATGTCGCGGCGCGCATCCGCAAGTCCTACGGCCGGGACGCCGAGGTGCTCTACCCGCCGGTGGACGTCGCGGCCTTTCCGCTGCACGCGCAGAAGCAGGACTTCTACCTCA